>Ga0214919_10001370_pt1 | contig 40184 bp, 33 predicted proteins | sample LL1503_MetaG_FD_177994 | JGI IMG/M metagenome (GOLD analysis project Ga0214919, IMG submission 177994) | Freshwater microbial communities from Lake Lanier, Atlanta, Georgia, United States - LL-1503 | ecosystem: Environmental > Aquatic > Freshwater > Lake | place: USA: Georgia | collected...
GGGATTTCCGGTGGCTCGGATAAGTGCTCTTAGAGGGGAGTTCCATGTCCGCATCCGCTGAATTCGTGACCGAGATCACCCGCGTCCAGCGGCAGCTCCACGCCTTCATCCTGACGATGGTCTGGAACCCGATCGAGGCCGACGATGTGCTCCAGGAGACCAATCTCGTCCTCTGGCAGAAGGCGGCCGAATTCGACTCCAGCCGCGAGTTTCTTCCCTGGGCGATGCGGTTTGCACAGCTTCAGTCCATGTCCTGGCTCAAGCGGCGGCAGCGGCAGCAGGCTCGGTTCGACGACGCTCTGGCCGGAATGATGGCCGACGAGGCGGTAACTGAGGACCAGGCCTTCGAGGCCCGGCGAATGGCGCTGGCCACCTGCCTCCAGAAGCTCTCGGCCGAGCAGCGCGAACTCGTCATGCGGCGGTATGAGCCGGGAGCCTCGGTCAACGGGATCGCGGCGGAGGGAGAGACCACGCCCAAGGCGATCTCCGACCGGCTGCGGCGGATCCGCCACGCCCTACTCCTGTGCATCCAGAGAGCAATCGCCCAGGAGGCCTTCACATGAAAGCATCCGGCGTCACGGCGGCCTGGCAGCCCCTTTTCAGTCGGATTGCCGACGGCGTGCAGTCGGCGGGCGACGAGCAGCAACTGCTCGACCTGCTCGGCCGCAGCCCCGAGGCTCGCCGCGAGTTTCGCGAGTTCATGGCCCTCCACTCGGCACTGCAGTGGGATTATGCCGCGCTCAGTCCGCATGCGATGCCGCCGCTGGAGCCGCATAGGAAGCCCGCGCGGCCGCGGTGGCTCGTCGCTGCCTTTGCGTCGGGCGTGCTCGTGGCCGCTGCGGCGGCATCACTGCTCTTTACGAGCTTCATCGCGGCAATTCAGCCGAGAAGGTTTCCCGCCGACCACCCAACCGTCGAGCCTCTCGCCACCGTCACGAACACCAAGTTCCTGCTTGCTGACGACCTGTCCACGCCGCTGGCCATCGGGCAGCGAGTTGCCGCCGGCCGGATCGCCCTGCTCGGCGGGGCGGTCGAACTGACGCTCAGCAATGGCGTCGTGATCGTGCTTGAAGGCCCGGGCGACTTGGAACTCCGCGATGAACTCGCGGCCTTTCTGCATGCCGGCAGCGCCGTCGTGCGGATGCCCGAGGGCATGAGCGGATTCCGGCTCGACACGGCCACGACCGACGTGCTCGACCTCGGCACGGAGTTTGCCGTGAAGGCGGCCCCTGGGTTCGTCACCGACGTGCAGGTCTTCGACGGTGCCGTCGTGGCGTCGTCGAAATCAACGAGCGACAATACCCCCTTTCCCACGCGACTCGAGGCGGGGCAGGCCGCCCGGTTTTCGCCGCAGGGGGCCGGCGACCCGCAGCCGATTCCCTACGCGGAGAACCGGTTCGTCCGCCGGCTACCAGTCGACGAGGGAATTCCTATGCATGTCAATCCTGCGCTTGGTCGCGAAGTGGAACTCCGCGTCTACGGTCGGCCAAGGATTGACACCATCTTTGTCAGCCGCGTCCGCGAGCCTGTCACGATCGACGGCCGGCTCGACGACTGGCGGCTGGCTCTCGGCTTCGCGGCCAGCCGCGACGGCACCGATTCCTGCCCCGAGTGGGTGGACGGCCGGATGATGTACGACGATGGCCATCTCTACATCGCCGCCCACGTGGGCGATCCGGCGCCGATGCAAAGTTCCATAGATCCGGCCGTTGATCCCGACCTCGGCTGGCGTGGCGGCAGCGTGCAGGTGCGGGTGTCGACCGATCGGCAGATGGGCTGGCCGGTGTCGGGAAACTCGGCCAGCTACTACCGCCAGCGCGGCATCGTTCCCACCGACGAAGCGAAGGCAGAAGCCGACAATCCGAAGCTGGCCCATCTGACGATGTGGTTCCACGCAGCCAGCCAGACGCCTTGCCTAACGATCGCACGTGGCATGCTCGTTGGAGACTTGGAGGTCAATCCGTCAGCTGGCCAGCCAGGCGGCTTCCGGGGTGCGTTCACACGCGATGCCGACGGCAAGGGTTACATCCTCGAATACGCGATTCCCTGGCGGCTCTTGAACTGTGAAAGCGATCCGCCGCGGGCCGGCGACACGCTCGCCGCGGTCTGGCAGGTGTATTGGAGCGACGAAGTGGGGCGACTCCAGCGTCAGCACATGGTCGAGATTCGCAATTCCCTGGAGCCCCGCGAGATCAACGTCTGGGAACGCGGAGCGACCTGGGGTCGGGCGGAGTATCGGTGATGAAAAAGGAAACCACGTTCCTCGTGAGTGGTACGGCGTGTACCAAAGACAAGAAGCCCCCGGCGGAAGCCGGGGGACTCCGGGTGGAGACACCACCCCGCACGCCATGCAGATCCGAGATCGCCCAACAACTCGGTGTCCCCGGACTTCCGTCCGGGGCTTTTTGAAGAACGAAACGCACTCTTGTTTGGCCTCATTTTTCCAACTGTCATCTTTTCTTCTCTTTCTCTTTTTTCTGGGAGGTGTGTCATGGGCAACGCAAGCATGGGGGTCGGGGCAGGAGACCGCAGCGGCCGTCGAGCTTTCACCCTCGTCGAACTGCTCGTCGTGATCGCGATCATCGGCACACTGGTTGGCCTGCTCCTGCCGGCCGTGCAGGCCGCCCGCGAGGCGGCCCGAACGAGCGCCTGCATGAACAACATGAAGCAGATCGGGCTTGGCGCGCTGAATTTCGAGAGCGCCCGCAAGCAACTGCCGCCGCTCCAGATCGACCACACGGTCGCACCCTACAACGTTTGGAACGGCACGGCCTACTATGGCCGGACGAACATGCTCGGCTTCGCAACCTTCTTCGCCCACATCCTGCCATTCATCGAACACCAGACGGTAGCGTCGCTTTTTGATATGCAGAAGGATTTTGGCGGGTTTGGTTCCGACACCTCCTCGGGCGTCCCAAACTGGAACGCCATCTGCAGCACCAAGTGTCGCGTCAACACCTACAATTGCCCAACGCGGCGGTCAGGCGGTGGCACGAACTCCCGCGATCAATACAACATTTTTCAGGTGGGCGACTACGCCGTCGTAACCTACCGCAGCGACTCGTCGTCGTGGTCGCGTACTGGCAGCAAACAGGCCATCATGCCCGGGCTGATCACCAGTGCCGACACTTCAGTCAACCGGGTCACTGGTTTCAGTTCGTCTAAAGTGGGTGACATCTTAGATGGCACAACATCGACGCTCATGGTCGGGGAGAAACACGTTACCGAAATCGGCTCAGCCGGCGGCACTGGCTCCGGTCACGACGGTTCGCCTTTCTATGGCTACAGCTTTCCAAACATCAATATGGCGGCCGGCGGCGGTCGCATCACCGGCGGCGATCTCTGGATGGCCCGATCCACGCAGGGGCGAGGGCTCGGGAGGGGGCCGTCCGACACGTACGCCGATCTCGGCGCAGCCGGCGCCCCGCAACTCGGCAGCTGGCATCTCGGCGTTTGCAATTTCGTAGCCTGCGACGGCTCTGTCATCACGCTGTCGACGACGATTGACCAGACGACGCTCGAGCAGATCTCACAGCGGGCAGACGGCTCGATGGCCAAGATCCCCTGACACAAGACGTTTCCTCGTGAGGAGAATGGCTATGCGCGGAGGTTGTATTGACGTCGCTCTCGGCTGCATGGCCCTGACCGCGGCCATACTGGCGTTCGCCGGTTGCGGCCCCAGCAACGGGATCGTGCCCGTCACCGGCGTTGCGAAGCTCAAGGATGGCACGCCGCTGCCGGGCGGCAGGGTCTTTCTGACGGGAGGTGAGAAAGGAGCGAATGGCCAGATCAAGCCCGACGGCACGTTCGTGCTGGGCACGGCGACGATGTCCGACGGTGCGAAGCTTGGCAGCTACAAGGTCTTCGTGGTGGGGGCCGCCGAGCCGGACCTCAGAAGTTACGACGACAGGGCGATGGGGATTGGAAAAGCACCACCGTCGCTGATCCACCCGCGGTACAACACGGCCGTCACCAGCGACCTGCAGGTGGAAATCAAGCCGCCGAAAACTCATCTGGAGCTGGTGCTCGATCCGAGCGATGCGGCCCTAAAAAACGAATGAACCGCAATACCATCCTCTTGGTCGCTGCCTGCGTCGCCGCCACCGGTCTGGCCGCCGCCGAATCCCCGTCGCTTGTGCGGGATGGTGACCGCGTCGTCTTCGTCGGCGACAGCATCACTGGCCAGGGTATGAACATCGGCGCGGGGGGCTTCATCAACCTCTTCAAGGCGGGCCTCGACGTTGCCCGGCCCGAGAGCAACGTGACTGTAGTGCCACTCGGCGGCAGCGGTCAGACGGTCGGCAGCTGGCAGAACGTCGAGAAGCAGAGCCGCGAGAAGGAGACGTTTCTCGACGTGAAGAATGTCGATGTTCGGGAGGCCCTCGGTCGACACGCCGACGTTCTCATCGTCATGCTCGGCATGAACGACACCCTCTCACCGTCTCTGGACGCCAGTCCCGCGAGCCTCGATGCCTGGGCCGGCCGCTACCGCGACCTACTGGCCGCCCTTGGGTCCCGCACCTCGCCACGGGTAACGGCGCTGGCCACGATCACGCCCAACACGGAAGATCCGCAGTCGCCAAAGAACCTCGCGATCGCCGAGATGAACCGCCGGGTGGCGGCGATCGCCGCCGAACAGGACTGCGTGCTTTTGCCAACGAGTGACACGATCTGGGAGACCCTACGGGCCGGCCGGCGGTGCAGGCCCGACTTCCACGTCGCCCCCGACTTCGTCCATCCCAACGGAGTGGGCCATGCCTCCATCGCCGCGGGGATGCTCCGCGGCCTCGGCGAGACGAAGGCGGCTGAGGAGATCACGACGCAGCACATCCAAAAGGCCCTCGACGCGGCCCGCGGCGAACTGCCCTGCCTGTCGTACACGATCGTGCCGAAGGAACTTCCGCTGGGGTCCGACGAGGCCACCTTCGAGATCCGCGGGTTCTACACGCCGGTCGCGGCCGGTGGCGCGCCGCGATTCAGCCTCGAGGCTCCGGCTGGGTGGGAAGTGAAGCCGGCGGAACCGCAGGGGAACGAAGCGGTCTTCACCGTGACGGGCAAACCCGAGCGACTGGAAAACGTCTTCACGCTCACCGCCACCGCCGGCGACGCGAAGAAGGAGACGACCATCACGATCCCCGCGCCATGGCTCATCGGCACCGGCTTCACGAATCCCACGGCATGGCAACGCGGCGCTCAGGACTACGTGCCCGACAAGGGCGTGCTGCCCGGCGAGGATCGCTTTGCCGCAGGCAAGGACTTTGGCGGCACGCCGGCCGACTGGAAGGGGAATGCTCCGAAGTGGAGCCGCTATCTGGCGAGCGTCAACCACACCGGCAGCGCGACGCCGGGAAATGTCTCGCTCTATGCGGTGTCCTTCGCGAATACATTCGAGGCCGGCTATGGGGCCCGCTGGATCCACTGCGACCGCGAGGTGCCGGTGGAGTTACGGCTTAGCTCGCAGGCATTCGCCGGGCAGCAGGGCGTGGTGGCCTGGCTCAACGGCGAGAAGCTCTACGCAGGGTCGATCACGAACGAGCCAGGCCGCAAGGCCGTTCGCAAGGCGGTGCTCCAGCCGGGCTGGAACAGCCTCGTCTTCAAGGCAAATCACTGCCAGTGGCAGTGGCAGTTTTCCTGCGATATTCTCTGCGACACTCCCGACGATGCAGCGTCGCTGCAAATCTCCACGGTGCCACATCCATGACCACTCGCCGTGGTCGGGTCAGGCAGCACTGTTGACGGAATTCCATTTTCTGCGTATGGTTTTCCATATGAAGACGACACTATCGATCAGCGACGCCACCATGCGGGCCGTCAAGCGGGAGGCGGCCAGACGGGGTCAGACCATGTCGGAGCTGGTTGAGTCGGCACTCCGCCAGACGCTCGGCCAGTCGAAGCCCGCCGGGAAGTTGCCACCGATGCCGTCATTCTCCAGTGGTGGTGGTCGCGTGGACGTTTCCGACCGCAACAGTCTCTACGACGCGATGGGGCGGTAGATGTTCGTCGTCGACACGAACGTGCTCATCTATGCCGCCGATCGGGACGCAGCTGACCATGCCGCCTGCCGCGATCTGATCGAGCGCTGCCGCGGCCAGTCCGGACCGTGGTATCTGACCTGGGGAATCGTCTACGAGTTTCTCCGCGTGACGACTCATCCGTCAATCTTCCGCCGCCCGTTTTCGGCATCTGATGCCTGGTCCTTTCTCGATTCATTGTTCGCGTCTCCCGGACTCGGAATGCTCACGGAGACAGAGCGACACCTGCACGTCGCACAGGAGGTGTTCGCTGAGATGCCTCTCCTGGCCGGTAACGTCGTCTTCGACGTCCATACCGCCGTGCTCATGCGGGAAAATGGCGTGCGTGCCATCTACACCAATGACGGGGACTTCAACCGGTTTCCCTTCGTGGACGTACTCGACCCGGTGACCGGCCAGCGACGGACGCCCTCACGGCGACGGGGCTGAGAGGTGAACAGGCGGGTGTCACAATCCTGTTCGGCACGGGGTGGGCGGGCGTCCCGTATTCCCTTGCTTGCGGTGCGGGCTTGGATGAAGAGGGGTCCCCATGCAAGCCCCAAGCGCGAGCGAGGGAATCCGTATTACGGACCCAACAAAACGCAGCAATCCTTAAATCAACGAATGAGACCTGCAACCGCTGTGCCGAACACTACTGTGACAGCCACCTTGTTTCTTTCACACCGCTCTGACCTTGAGGCCGGCCTTGCGGGCGGCGGCAAGCTGTCGCTGGTCGGCCGAGACGAACAGGTTTGCCTGCCAAGCTCGGGCAGCCGCTACGTGCAAGGCATCAGCGGCTCGTACGGGCGACGTCTCGACGATCTCGACGCAGGCGGCAATGACCGGCGGAACAAGGTCGATGATCGCGGCGTCGCGCACGTCCTCGAGGAGGTGCTGCTTGAGGGAAGCATAGTCGGATTTCGTGAGCCGTCGCTCGCGAAGCCGTCGATTCATGGCCGAAATGATCTCTGGCACGCAGATGACGCAGAGGCCGAGGTCGGTCGCCTCCATGCAGAGCGTCTCGACCGTGTCGCTTCCGGGTTCTTCCAGATAGCGTTTGGCAAACGCCGAAGCATCAAAAAACATCTTCACGGCCACGTTCCCCCAGGATCGCCGTCGATAAGCCCTCGCCCTTGGTCGTCAGCCGAGGGCCCGGTCGTTGCCAGGAAGGCTTTTTTTTGGACGTGGCTGCCGCCGGATGAATCTCGGCGACGGCCTTGCCGTGCCGGAGCACGATAACGGTTTCACCGCGTTCGACCTCGTCAAAGAGCGCAGACGCGTTCGCGCGGAAGTCGGTGAACGAGACAGATTTCATGTGAGCCTCCTGCTACCCGCCTCAATGTGAACCAGGGCTCGCCGTGGCACCAACGCCCTGCGCATCTGACTGTACAGATCTGTACGGAACGAAGCAACCTGGTCAGCGGCGGTGCAGGTCGCCGTTTGGATAAGTTTTCGGGGGGTGCGACCATAGAGAGCCATGGGGACTCCCGATCCACACATGCTGCGGGTGCAGCAGCTCTTCGTCCGGCACCAGGGCCAGCTGCGGGCCTTCGTGCTCGCGATCTGGCCCGATTTCGGCCGGGCCGACGACGTGCTGCAGGAGGTGTTTCTCACCGTCAGCACGAAGGCGGCTGACTTCCAGGAGGGATCGAACTTTCTCGCCTGGGCGCGGGCGATCACGCAGCGGAAGGTGCATGAGGCCCGCCGGCTCGCCCGCAAGCCCACGATCAGCCCCGATGTGCTCGAGTCGCTCTCCGCCGCCTGCCCCGAGGCATGGGCGGAGGACCGCCGGCTGGCCACGCTCGCCGAGTGTCTCAAATTGCTGCCGCCGCGGGCCGAGCAGCTCGTCCGGCTCCGCTACCACAAGGAGCACTCGCCACCCGAGATCGCCCAGCTCTTGGGGCGGACGGTGAATTCCGTGAACGTGGCGCTGGCCAAGGCCCGCGTGGCCCTGCGCGAGTGCGTGAACCGTCACCTCGCCCCCTCCGACCTGCCGGCGACCTGAACCAACCATGAGCGACAACCCAACCACCACTGAATCGCTGCCCGGCGACCACCTCGACCGGCTCATTCACAGCCATCTCGACGACTCGCTCTCGGCCGAAGGCGTGCGGGAGCTCGAGGGACTCCTGCGGGATTCAGCCACCGCCCGGACCCGGTTCTGGGAACTGGCCGAGGTCGATGGGCTCGGCCGTGACGCCGCCCGGCTGGCCTGGGGCGACGCCCCCGCCGACGAAGCCTCCTCCGGCAACAGCAAGAGCATCAGCACGAACAGCAGAAACAGCCCCGCCGGCTCACCTTCCGATCACGCCGCTCGCGGCGGCTGGCCGCAGGGCCGCTGGATCGCCGCCGCGGTCGCCGGGGCCGTCGTCTCAAGTCTCGTTGCGATTGTGTTTCTTCCCGGTCGTTTCACGTTCCCTATTGGCAGCGGCGCTGCCCGCGGCACCGCGCAGACTGCCCCTGTCTCGCCGCCGCCGCTGGCGACCGTCACGAACACGCGTTTTCTCCTTACCAACGACGAGACCACGCCGCTGGCCATCGGTCAGTCACTTACCGCCGGGGAGATCGGCCTGCTTGGTGGCGCAGTCGAGCTGACGCTCCGAAACGGCGTGGTGATCACGCTCGAAGGCCCAGGCGAGATGGAGCTGCGCGGCGAGCTTTCGGCCTTCCTGCATGCAGGCAGCGCCGTCGTGCGAATGCCCGAAGGCATGAGCGGCTTCCGGCTCGACACGGCCACGACCGACGTGCTCGACCTCGGCACCGAGTTTGCCGTGAAGGCGGCCCCGGGGTTCGTCACCGACGTGCAGGTCTTCGATGGTGCCGTGGTGGCGTCGTCAAAGTCAGCCGGCGACAATGCCCGCTTTCCGACGCGGCTCGAGGCGGGGCAGGCCGCCCGTTTCTCACCGCTGGGGGCCCGCGATCCGCAGTCGATCGCCTACTTGGAAAACCGGTTTGTGCGCCGGCTGCCACGCGACGCCGGCATTCCGTTCCGCCCAGGCCATCGGGATCCCGCCTCGCTCCTTCGCCTGTTCGGCCGGCCGCAGCACGATGCGATCGTTGTGAGCCGCGTCCGCGAGCCGGTCACGATCGACGGCCGGCTCAATGACTGGCGGCTCGGCCCCGGCTTCATGAGCAGCCGCGACGGTACCGATTCCTGCCCCGAGTGGGTGGACGGCCGGATGATGTACGACGACAGCCATCTCTACATCGCCGCCCACGTCGGAGATCCGGCGCCGATGCAGAGCTCCATCGATCCGGCAGTCGATCCCGACCTCGGCTGGCGGGGCGGGAGCGTGCAGGTGCGGGTGTCGACCGATCGGCAGATGGGCTGGCCGGCGTCAGGAAACTCGGCCTCCTACTACAGCCAGCGGAAGATCGTGCCCACGGTCGAAGAGAAGGCCTTGGCCGACAATCCACGGTTCGCCCACCTCACGATGTGGTTCCACGCGGCCAGCCAAACGCCCTGCCTGACGATCCACCGTGGCATGCTCGTCGGCGAGCTCGAGGTCAATCCATCGGCCGGCCAGCCCGGCGGCTACCGCGGTGCGTTCTCCCGAGATGCCGACGGTAAGGGCTACATCCTCGAATACGCAATCCCCTGGCGGCTTTTGAACTGTGAAGACGATCCGCCGCAGGCCGGCGACACGCTCGCCACGGTCTGGCAGGTGCATTGGAGCGACGAAGTCGGACGCCTCGACCGGCAACACATGGTTGAAATCCGAAATCTCCTCGAGCCCAGCGAGATCAACGTCTGGGAGCGGGCGGCCACGTGGGGCCGCGCGGAGTATCAGTGATGGACTTTCGATTTCATGCAAGCCCGAAGCGCAAGCAAGGGACGATGCGCCGTGGGGCATCGCGATCCGTGCCGCTTCCCTTGCTTGCGCTGCGGGCTTGGATGGGGGTGGGGATCCGTTTCTCTTCTGGAGGTGTGTCATGACGAGAAAGATTTTCGTAAGCCGTGGTTTTACCCTCGTGGAACTGTTGGTCGTGATCGCGATCATCGGCACGCTGGTGGGACTGCTCCTGCCGGCCGTGCAGTCCGCCCGCGAGGCGGCACGGATGAGCGCCTGTCAAAACCATCTCAAGCAGATCGGCTTGGCGGTGCTCAACTTCGAGAGCGCCAGAAACCAGCTGCCGCCGCTGCAGATCGACACGAGCGGCTACACATGGCCGTCGCCGGTCTCCTTCAACACGATCGGCTACGCCACGCTGTTTGTCCATATCCTGCCGTTCGTCGACGCACAGTCCGTGTACGACAATTTTAAAATTCAGGAGCCGATTTCGTACTGGGGCAACGCCGGGAATGATTGCAGCAACTACACGTGGCTCAAGAACTCGAAGTGCTATGTCGGCCCGACATACCTCTGCCCTTCGAGACGCATGAGTACCGCGACGGTCTTCAACAACGACAAGTACTATCCCCACGATTATGCGGTCGTCACCTATCGCGCCGACACGCAATGCTGGCTGCGGAGCGGCAGCGAGCAGGCAATCATGCCCGCGCAGCCGCTGAACGTCGACACCAGCCTGCGCACGGTGGGCGGATTCATCGCTTCAAAAACAAAGGACATCACCGACGGCCTGTCGTCCACCCTGATGATCGGTGAAAAGCACATCACCCGACTGCGATATGTGGGCTCTACGCACAGCGGACTGAACGATGGCACGAGCCTCTATGGCATGAAATACGGTGGATTGAATGGCACGACCCCGAGCCCCGAGGGCGGTTGGGTCTACCCGCAGGGTGGAGAGATGTTCATGGCGAGAAACCTCAAGGATCATCCCCTCGGCAGGGGTCAGACGGACGTCTTCACCGACATGAATGCATCCGGAGCCGCCCAATTTGGCAGCTGGCATCCCGGTGCCTGCAACTTCGTGCTCTGCGACGGTTCGGTCGCGACGCTTTCGGTGAGCATCGACCAGCCGCTGCTCGAGCAACTGGCACAGCGCAAGGACGGCTCGACGGCAAAGGTGCCATGAACTGCGTGCCACAAAGGATGTTTGCCATGCCTATGCAGACTCTTGCTGACGTCCTCGGCGAACGACTTGGCCGGCGTTGGTGCCCGACCCTGATCGCCGCCCTGCTCGTGGCCGTGTTCGGCTGCGGACCGAGCCGCGGAGTCGTTCCCGTCACGGGCATCGCGAAGCTTAAGGACGGCACGCCGTTGGCCCGCGGGCACGTGTTTCTCACCGGCGGCGGTGCGAACGGCGCACGCGGTCAGATCCAGCCGGACGGCACGTTCCGGCTGGGCACGTTTACGCCCACCGATGGTGCCAAGCCGGGCACGTACACAGCCTACATCCTCGGCGCCACCAAGGAAGACACGCGGTCGTATGATGAGAAGCTGAATCAGACCAAGCCCGCCCCGCCGTCGCTCGTCGATACGAAATACGATGCCGCAGCCACGAGCGATCTTCGCGTCGAAATCAAGCCTCCGAAGACGCACCTTGACTTGGTGCTCGAACCGAACACAGCCCCAAGCAAAAGCCCGCCCAAAAGGTGACTGTCACGTGACGGTCACCTTTTTCCCGCGTGATCAGCGGCCCGACGGCTAATCTCCTGCGGAGGACCATCATGTCTTGCTATCGATCGCTCTTTGTCGCCCTCTCGATCCTGTCGGCAGTCGGCGCGGCCCAAAAAGCCTTCGCCGACGACGGCCCCATCGAAGCCAAACTGCTCGACGCGGCCGCGTTTGCCCAGTGGGTCGACGGCAAGGAGACACCCGTCTCGGCTGAACAGGCCAAAGACGGCCCGGCTGCGGTTGTCTTGACCGACGGCAACCACCCCAAATCCCTCAACGGCATCCGCTTCGGCCTGGGCCGGGCCACGGGTCCGCGGCACCTGCGGATCGGCTTTACGAAAAGCATCCCGATCGGCAGCGTGCTCGTCGCCGGCGGCGGCCGGCTGAGCGTGCTCAAGCCCGACGCTTCGTATCCCGGCGACCTGGCCGACGACTCGCAATGGATCCCCGCGGAACGGATCACAGACGGCGAGCCTGGCCGACCGGGTGTCGGCGGCGCTGGCCGACAACCAGTCGGCGAGGGAGCGTATGCGTCGTGGATCGTGCCCGCGGGCACGACCACGCGGGCCCTGCGGTTCAGCCACGAGCCGAGCCCCGGCGATCGCGAGATGTCGGGGCAGCTCGGCGGCATGCTGCTCGTGCCGAAACGGTTCGCCAACGTCGCCCCGCAGGCTCTTCCGCAGGCCGCCGGCCGTGACGACAAGAACGCTCAACTCGTCAACGAGCGTTTTGACAGCTGGGGTGCGTGGGACAACGGCGAGAACGGCGCGGCGGTCGCGGTGTCGCCAGAGCGGCCTGAAGTGATCACGCTCACCTGGCCCAACCCCGTCACACTCGCAGGCCTTGGCCTGCTCTGGACCGGGTTCTCGGGCGTCGAGGCCGATGCATTCACAGGCAGCGCCGACGAGATCGTCCGTGAGGCGGCCGAAAAGAGCTGGCGGAAGGTCGCAGCCCGAAGCGACCTGCAGTCGTTCTATCCTTACTCGCTCGCGCCGAGTTTTCTTCCTTTTGAAAAGCCGGTGACAACGCGGGCGATCCGTCTGCGAATCACGAAGGCCCTGCAGGGCCAGCAGCATCCGCACATCGAGGGCAAGATCAAGGAGGGTCGACGCGTTTGGCTGGGCGAGGTGATGGCCTTCTCGGCGGTGGCCGATGACGCGGCGGTCGCGAGCCTCGTCTTGCCGAAGGTGGTCGAGGAGCCACCGCCGATTCCGGTGAAGTTCACGCTGCCCGAGCCAGGCGTCGTCACGCTCGTGATCGAAGACAAAAACGGAAACCGCATCCGCAACCTCGTCAGCGAGACGCCCTTTCCGGCCGGTGAGAACACGGCCTGGTGGGACGGCAGCGACGACCTGCTGCGCGACCAAGACGCCGCCCACCACGGGCTCTTTTCCATCCCGACACGGCCAGTCGCCCCCGGCGAATACAAGGTCCGCGGCCTCTGGCGGAAGCCCATCGAGCTTCACTACGAGTTCAGCATTTATTCAGCCGGCAAGCCCGCCTGGCCGACCGCCGACAACACGGGCTGCTGGCTGACGACGCACACGCCGCCGACGAGCCTCGCGGCCGTGCCCGGCTCGCGGACGGCCGATGGCCAGCCACTCATCTTCATGGGGGCCTCGATCGCCGAAGGGGGCCACGGCCTGCAGTGGATCCGCGAGGACGGCACGAAGATTGGCGGGCAACATTGGGTGGGCGGCATCTGGACCGGCGCGCCGACGCTCGCCGTCGATCTTGGCCCCAAGGCCGTCGCCGATCATCTCTGCTATGTCGGCAGCCTGTGGGAAGGAGAACTCCGGCTCACGGCCAAGACGAAGGCGCTCGCCGACAAGGCGATTCTCAAAGAAACATTCGGCACGGAGGACGAGCGAGGCAAGAACGGCAAGCCCAACTCGTCGCCGCCGAAGATCGAGGGCTTCGAAGGAGGCGACAAGACCTGGCTGCTCAGCGGCATCGCGGCCCGCGACGGGAAGCTCATCTGTTCACTCGTGCGGCAAAACGAGCTGCTCGTGGTCGATGTGGCGGAAGGAAAAATCGCGTCACGGATCGCGATTGAAAATCCTCGCGGCCTCTGCTTCGACGCCGAGGGTCGGCTGCTCGCGCTCTCGGGAAAGAAGCTCGTGCGGTTTGCGACGCTTGCGGGCCAGCCCGAGACCGTGATCTCGACCGGCCTCGACGATCCGCGGCACGTGGCGGTCGACGCCCAGGGAAATATCCTCGTGAGCGATCGCGGCGATTCGCACCAGGTGAAAACTTTTTTTGCGGGGGGCAAGCCGCTCGCCGCGATCGGCAAGGCTGGAAAACCTGCGACAGGCCCCTATGAGCCGCTGCACATGAACAACCCGAACGGCCTCGCCATCGACTCGCAGGGCCGCGTCTGGGTGGCCGAGGCCGACGATCATCCGCGGCGGGTGTCGGTCTGGTCGGCCGATGGCACACTCGCGCGGGCCTTCTATGGCCCCACGGAATACGGCGGCGGCGGCACGCTCGACCCGCAGGATCGCCACCGATTCTTCTACAAGGGCCTGGAGTTCACGCTCGACTGGGAGAAGGGCACCGACCAGCTCGTTCGCGTCTTCTCGCGGAACGATAACCCGCTGCTCGCGGCCCACTTCGGTCCGTTCTCGCCCGACACGCCCCTCTATCCCAACGCCACCGGAAAACCGTCGCGGCGGTATTTCACAAGCTGCTACACGCACGCCCCGGTCGCCGGCGACGACATTGCCTTCATCTGGCTCGACAGCGACGCTGGAACGACGCTCGTCGCGGCCCTGGGCAACGCCCATTCCTGGCCCGTGCTCCGCGGCGAAGAGTTTCGCAGCCGCTGGCCCGAGGGCACGACGCCCGACAAGGATTCGCCGCCGCCAGAGAAGCAGGCGACGTTTGCCTGGAGCGATGCAAACGGCGATGGCCGGCCCCAGCCCGACGAGGTGCAGTTTGCGGCGGGCCGCACCCGGGGCGTGACGGTGATGAACGACCTGTCGTTCGTGGCCGCGCAGTCGGGCGACAAGGCCGCGCGGTTTGCCGCCACGATCGATGCCGCCGGCCTGCCGCGGTATGACGTCGCGAAACCCGAAACACTCGGGCCTCCGGCCAACCCGACCGCATCGAGCGGCGGCAACCAGGCGCTCACCGAGCCGGGCGGCTGGACGATCGCCACCAACGCGATGGCTCCCTACTCGCCCGCCAGCCTCGGCGGCATGTTCAAGGGCGAGCCGAGGTGGAGCTATCCGAGCCCCTGGCCCGGGCTACACGCCAGCCACGAGGCGGCCGTGCCCGACCGGCCCGGCATGGTGGTGGGCCACACGCGGCTGCTCGGCGGCTGGGTGAAGGGGCCGCTCGGGCCGATGTTCTGCATCAACGGCAACATGGGCAATATGTATCTCTTCACGGCCGACGGTCTCTTCGTGGGCACGTTCTTCCACGACATCCGTCTGCGGCCCAACTGGTCCGCGCCGGTCGCCACGCGAAACATGGACGTGACCGACGTCTCGCTGCACGACGAGAACTTCTGGCCGAGCATCACCCAGACCGCCGATGGGAAGGTGTTTCTCGTGGACGGAGCACGGACGAGCCTCGTCCGCGTCGATGGCCTCGACTCGCTGAAGGCGATCCCAGAGACCACGCTCTCGGTCACGGCCGAGGATCTCGGGCGGGCGGCCGATTGGTTCGCACGGGCCGAAACCAAGCGGCAGGGCGAACGCGGCAGCGGGATTCTGTCGGTGCCTGTCCGTTCCACGCCGCCCACCGTCGACGGCAAGCTCGACGACTGGCCTGCGACGACCGACTGGGCATCAATCGACCGCCGCGGCGTGAGGGCAAATTTCAACAGCGACTCGAAGCCCTACGAAGTGACCGCCGCGGCCGCAGTGAGCGGCGATACTCTCTACGCCGCCTGGCGGACGAACGAGAAGACTCTCCTCGCGAATTCCGCAGAGACGGCCAACGCCCCGTTCAAGCATGGCGGCTGCCTCGACATCATGCTGGCCACGGATGCGACCGCGCCGGCCGACCGCACGGCCCCCGCGCCGGGCGATCTGCGGCTGCTCATCACTCGCGTGAAAGACAAGCCGCTGGCGCTTGTCTACCGGGCGAAGGTGCCGGGCACGAAGGAGCCGGTGCCCTTCAGCAGCCCGTGGCGGACGGTGAACATCGACGTGGTCGAAGACGTGAGCGGCTCGGTGTCGCTCGCCACGGACAACGCCGGCAGCTACGAGATCTCGGTGCCGCTCTCGGCGCTGAAGTGGCAGCCGAAGCCGGGCGAGACGTTCAAGGCCGACATCGGCGTGCTGCGTGGGGCCAACGGCCAGACGACACAGCGGGTCTATTGGGCCAACAAGGCGACGGCGATCACCGCCGACGTGCCGAGCGAGGCGGAGCTCACGCCCAAGCTCTGGGGCAAGTGGAAGATCGTCGGCGAGTGAGACGACTGACCACACGGACCGAAAGAACAGTGGAAACACCAAGGAAAACAACGTGACGACGCGACTCCTGCAGATGCTGTCGGGCATGATGACAAGCGGCATGATCCTGATTGGCATGATGCTGGCGACCGCCGCACCCGCTCAAGACGGACAGAACATGCTCGGAAGGCAGACCCAGAACGAGGGTTTTTCTGCGGTGCCGGCCAAGACTCCCGTGAAAGTGGACGGCAAGCTCGACGAGTGGGACCTCTCCAGTCAGATCTGGAGCTACGCCGACAGCTCGGTGCGTGACAGTTTCTCGGTCAAGACCGCCGCGATGTGGGACGCCGACAACCTCTATCTGAGCTTCGTCTGGCGCGACCCCATGCCGCTCAACAGCACCGTCGATCCGAAGTTCGATCCGGACCGGGGCTGGGTGGCAGATGCCGTGTAACTGCGAGTGCTCGCCGGCAAACAGCCCAGCTGGTTCACCTGTTGGGGCTTCGACAAGGGCACGAGGCCGGCAGTTCATACCTATTCGTGGCCTGATGAAAACAAGCAGCCGGGCGGGAAGACCGTCCTGCGCTCCTCAGACAAGGCCGGCGAGACCGCGCTCGGCGACGGCGTCGAGTCGGCCTATGCGCTCCTGCCCGATGGCAAGGGCTTCGTCCACGAGCTCAAGCTTCCTTGGAAGCTCGTCTACAACCAGGACTGGCGTGGGGCGGCCGACCAGACCATTCGCGTCGGCATGGAGTTTCTCTGGGGCAACGAGACCGGCCGCGGGTTCCCGATGCACCGGTATGCCGACAACATGCAGCCGGGCTTCACAAGCCGCGAGTTCTACTGGACGGCTAAAAACGCCTGGGGCAGTCTGACCACCGTGGCGGAGAGCATCAAGGAGCCGCGGCAGTACGTCGAAGGCTCGCTGAAGCCGCAGGGAACGATTGCCGTGCGGGCCCAGGTGCCGGCAGACGCCGCCACATTCAGCGTGGTCATCGACGATGTGCAGGGGAACCGCGTGCGGAATCTCGCCGGTGGCTATGGCGTGGCCGATTTCACCGTGGCTAAGGAGAGCAAGACGGCGACCGTGGAAGTGATGTGGGACGGGCTCGACGAAGCCGGGAAGCTGGTGCCACCGGGGAACTATCAGGTCCGCGGTCTGACCCAAGGCGGAATCAACGGCTACTACGAGATGAGCTTCTACAACCCCGGCACGCCACCCTGGCAGACGGGCGACAAGCGGGGCGCCTGGGGCGCTGACCATACGTCCCCGCGACTGGTCGCCCGCTCAGGCGAAAACGTCATCGTCACCTGCGACTTCGCCGAAGGCGGGTATGGCACGTTCGCGGTCAAGCCCGACGGCACCAAGGCTTGGAGCGAGATCCGCGGGGCCAATGTCCTCGCGGCCAACGACACGCATGTCTTTACCGTGCCGAACGACTGGGGCGTGACCGGCGTGCAACTGCTTCGCATGAACGCAAAGGACGGCAGCTTCGCGCCGTTCGTCCGAGACGGGAAGGAACTGCCGATGCCGCTGCACTTCCGCGACCTCCTGGGACTCGCCGAGGGCACCGAGCCGCCCAAGGCCCGGGCGTTGGCGGTGGGCGATGGCGTGCTGATCCTCGCCACCGACGACGACCGACTCTGGCTCTTCGACGCGGCGACCGCCGCACTCATCAAGCAGACCAAGCTGGAACTGACCGGGGTCCAAGGCGGGCAGGGGCACCATGCCTCGAGCCACTATCCCTTCGCCTTCGACGGCAAGCAGCTGTACTGTTTTCGCCAGAAGGAACTCGTGAAGTTGAGCCTCGTGTCGCTCAAGAGTGAGGCCGACCCGATGGCGAAGGCTGTCGTGATCCCGTTGGACGGCGCCGTGGACCAGCCCGGCGCGATCACGCTCGACGTGTCAGGGAATATCTATGTCACCGACCTGGGCAAGGATCTGCAGATTAAAAAGTTCTCATCGGAGGGAAAACTGCTCGGCCGCATTGGCAAGACCGGCGGCCGGGCGAGGCAGGGTGCATTCGAGCCGCAGGGCATGCGCGAGATGTCCAGCGTCGCCGTAGACGCCGCGGGCAATGCCTGGGTGGCCGAGCATTCCGATCATCCCCGCCGGGTCTCGGTGTGGAAGCCCGACGGCACGCTGCTCCGCGACTTCATCGGCAACACCGGCTATGCCGGCCAGGGAAGTTTCACGCACGACTCAGACCCGACAAAGGGCGTGGCCGAACTCAACGAGATCAGGCTCGACCCCGCGACCCGGACATGGAACGTGGAGAGCGTGATGGTGAACCCCGACCCGGCGAAGGGCGACTTCGTGCTCCCGGGCTCGACGGCGTTCGGGAGCGGCAACGTCTTCTTCAGCAGCGCCTCCGGCGCGAAGCACGAATACTTCGTCTCCCTCGGCGAATTCCGCAACACCCCGGTCTTCGTGATGATCAAGGCCGGCAAGGCCTGGCAGCCGGTTGCGGGCATCTTCACCGTGGCCCGGCTGCAAGGACTTCTGGGCGGCCAGTACGGCGCGCAGATCGTCAAGAATCCGAGTGGCGACTACGCCGACAACGATGCCTGCGACATGCTGATCTGGAACGACCTCGACAACGACGGGTATGTGCAGAAGAAGGAGTGCGAGGTCATCCCGGCCCTCAAGAAGCACACGGTGGTCGACGGCAAGCCGGTGGGGGGCGATGGTGTTGCCCTGCCGATCAGCGGCTTCGGCGGCGGCGGCCGGGTCGACCCGGCGGACTTCAGCTTCTTCGCCACTGGCTCCCTGAAGACCGCCGACAACAGCGGGCTGTTCAAGGTGAAGCCTGTGCGGTTTCGCGACGATGGCCGGCCGGTGCTCGGGGCCGATGGTTTCACCAAGCTGCCGGCGGAGTTCAGCCTGATGGAGGCCGTGCCAGTGCCGGGCAAGGACCTCGTGGTGGGGTTCATCAACCTTCAAAATAAGGTGTATGTCGCCGGATTCACGAAGAGTGACGGAAAGATCCTCTGGAAATACCTCTCGCCCTATCACCAGGTGCACGGCTCGCACAAGGCGCCGATGCCGAAGCCGGGCACGCTGATCGGCTGTCTGAAGATTGCCGGAATCGTGGAGAAGTGTGGCGATGCCGATGGCGTCTTCATGATCCGGGGCAATTTGGGCGAAGATTACTACCTGACCACCGACGGCGTCTTCGTCGACATCCTCACGAAGGACGGCCGCATCCCCGGCATTCCGCGGCCGGAGAATGAGGAGGCCCTGCGGGCGATCTCCTTCGCCTCCCTGTGCGGCCGTGGCGAGCATTTCAGCGGCTTGATCAGCCGGCAGGCGGACGGCGTGGTGCGGTGCACCGGCGCCATGCCCGCCGACCAGGCCTGCAACATCATCCGCATCGAAGGGCTCGAGTCGATTCGCCGCTTCACCGCCCCCGATCTCAACCTAAGCCAGGAAACCCTGGTGAGGGCCGATCAGGACAACGCCCGCCGTGCCCTGGCCGCCGCCCGGCCGCCAGAGCCGTATTTCATCGCCGTTGCCCAGAAAGACGCCAAGGGGCAGGTCGATTGGAAGCCGGTCAAGCCGCTGCGGATCGCAAACGAAGGGCAGCCCGTGACGGCCGAGTTTCGCGCCGCCTATGACGCGGACAATCTTTACGTTTCCTACAACGTCAACGATCCGACGCCGTGGAAGAACGGTGGCAACGAGTACCGCCTGCTCTTCAAGACGGGCGATTGTGTCGACTTCCAGCTCAGCCCGAGCGGCAACAAGACCGCCAAGGCCGTGGCCGGCGACCTGCGGGTCTTGATGGCCAACTTCAATGGCAAGCCGGTGGCGGTGCTCCTGAAGCCGGTGGCCCCCAGCGCACCGGCCTCTGAGAAGCACAACTTCACCAGTCCGGTAATGACCGTCGCCTTTGACCAGGTGAAGCTGCTGACCGACGTCACTCCCACCGTCGCGGTTCGCGGCAACGGCTACACCGTGACGGCGGCCCTGCCGTGGGCGGTGCTTGGCGTCGACCCCAAGGCGGAACTGAAGCTTCGCGGCGATGCGGGCTTCATCCTTTCCGACCCCGCTGGCACGATCAACACGGCACGGGTCTACTGGTCGAACAAGAACACCGGCCTGGTCATGGACCAACCGGGCGAGGCGATCATCACCCCGCAGGGCTTTGGCGATTTTCTCCTTGCGAAGTGATGGCGTCAGCCGCATCCACTCGCAGGAGACACTCGCATGCTCGATCATCGAAGCCGTCGACGGTTTTGCAGCCGTGGCACGCTGGCCGCCGTCTGCATGGCGTTAGCGACAGCCGCGATTGAGGCTGCCGACCAGACGGCGATCCAGCGGAGCACGCCGTCCGCACCGCTGGAAATCAGCGGCATCTACCCGCATCTGGCGGCGTTCAATAGCAACGGCGAGTGTGGTATTGGTGCCGTCGTGCCCTGGGCGGGCAGGCTCTGGTTCCTCACCTACCCGCCGCACTCCATAAAGGGCAGCAGCGACAAACTCTACGCCATCGGCCCTGACATGAGCCTCGACGTGCGGCCGGAGAGCGTCGGCGGCACGCATGCAAGCCGGATGATCCACGAGGAGTCGCAGCAGCTCATCATCGGCCCCTACTTTATCGACGTGAAGGGCAACGTCCGCACGTGCGACGTGAAGAACCAGCTAGTGGGCCGCATGACGGCGGTGATGCGGCATCTGACCGACCCGGCGAATCGCGTCTACTTCTATGACATGGAAGGGGCGATCTACGAGGTCGATGTCCACTCGCTCGCCGTGAAGAAGTTGTTTACCAAGCCGGTGCCGGGCTGGCACGGCAAGGGGGGCTACACGGCCCAGGGCCGCGTCGTGATCAGCAACAACGGCGAGACAGTTGTGGGAAAGGAATCACCACAAGACTATCTCGCCGCGCTGCCGCCGAAGAAGCCGGAGGACGCCGGTGTGCTCGCTGAATGGGATGGCCGCGAGTGGCGAATCATCGAGCGGCATCAGTTCACCGACGTGACCGGCCCCGGCGGCATCCGCGGTGCCCCGAACGACAGTGCGCCGCTCTGGGCCGTCGGCTGGGACAAGCGAAGCGTGATCCTGAAACTCCTCGACGGCGGCACGTGGTCCACGTTCCGGCTGCCGAAGGGGAGCTACACGTTCGACCCACGGCACGGCTGGTTCACGGAGTGGCCGCGGATCCGCGAGGTGGGCAATGGAAAATTCCTGATGGTGATGCACGGCCAGATATTCGACTTCCCTCGCAACTTCTCGCGGGCCAACACCGCGGGCATCCGGCCGGTCTGCACGCACCTCCGCTACGTGCCCGACTTCTGCGACTGGAATGGCAGGCTCGTGATCGCAGCCGACGACACGAGCGTGATGGGCAATCCGCTCGCCGGGCAGTCGCAGTCGAACCTCTGGTTTGGCGACTTCGCCGAACTGAAAACCTGGGGGCCGACGGTCGCCTGGGGCGGCGTCTGGGTGCGCGACGCGATCGAGAAGGACGTGCCGAGCGATTCCTTTCTTGTCGCAGGCTACGCGACCCGTACTTTGCACCTCTCGCATACCGCGGACACGCCGGTGACGTTCACCGTCGAGGCCGACCTTCAGGGGAGCGGCCAGTGGCAACCGCTCGAGACGATCACCGTGCCGGCACAGGGCTACCGCCACCACGTCTTCGACGCCGACGTGAAAGCAGAGTGGGTGCGGCTCAAGGCCGACGCGGCCTGCGTGGCCAGCGGGTATTTTCATTGCGGCGGCGGCGATACGCCGCCGCGGCACGCCGCCAAAGAGACCGGCGGCGGAGCCGTGACGCCCGCACTCATCCGACCCGCGAAGGGCAACCGAAACCTGCAGGTCGTGCTGGGCGACCGTTATTACGAGGTCGACGAGCGGCTCGACTTCACACCCCTGCCCGAGCCGAAAGAGGTCAGCGACATCCGCCCCGCGTTTGAACTGCGGCCAGAACTGAGCACGGATGCCGCCTCGGTCGTCATCACCGACGGGAACGGGGACCGGTGGCGATTGCCCCGAACCGACGCCGTGTTCGACAGGCCCTTCGCCAGCGGCTGGCCGCGCGGCGTGCGGGAAGTGGCGAGCGAGCGGAATCTCGCCAACTTCCACGGCATCTTCTATGAGATCCCGCGGACAAGCGGCCCGAAGGGAGGCGAAGCGGTCGACTATCGAAGGATGAAACCGGTCGCAGCCCATCGGCTGCCGATCACCGACTTCTGCACCTGGCGCGGGCTGATGGTGATGTCGGGCGAGTTTGCCGCGCCCGGGGTCGGCCGTGTGTTTCGCTCGGCCGACGGCAAGGCGGCCCTGTGGTTTGGTAAGACGGACGATCTCTGGCAGCTTGGCAAGCCGACGGGACACGGCGGTCCATGGCATAAGACGGCGGTGCAGGGAGGAGTGCCGAGTGATCCCTTCCTGATGACCAACTTCGACCGCAAGTCGTTGTCGCTCTCGCACGACGCGACGCAGCCGGTGGTGTTTACGGTGGAGGTCGATTTTCTGGCGACCGGCGACTGGAGCGAGTATTGTCGGTTCACGGTCGTGCCCGGCAAGGCCTTCACCCACGCGTTCCCAGCCAGCTACGCCGCACACTGGGTCCGCCTCCGCGCTGACCGCGGCTGCGTGGCCACGGCGGAATTCACCTACGAGTGATCCGAGCCCTCGCCGACGGACAATATCAGAGGTGCGAGAACGGAACTGCGACGATCGCCTCGTCAAGGAGCCTCGGCTCGCTGTCGTTGGTGATTACGATGCCCACCCGGCATCGTCGCTCGGCAACGAATTCCCGAAGGGCCGTCAGACGACGGCGGTCGATGGAGTGGGTGTACTTGATCTCGATCGGTACGAGTCCGACGTCGCCATCGAGGATAAGATCGATCTCCGCTCCGGCCGAGGTGCGGTAGAAGAAGGCGTCGCAGTCGAGCCCCCGCCACTCCAACTGCCGGAGGATCTCCTCGGTCACCATCGCCTCCCACGACCGGCCCGCCTGCGGATGGCCGAGCAGGGCATCGCGATCGGCGAGATGAAGCAGGCGGTGGAGCAGGCCGCTATCACGCATATGCCCCTTTGCGTGCTTGACGAGCCGCTTTGTCGCCTGCTTCACGTAGGGCGGAAGTCGGCGCCAGAGAAAGGTGCCGTGCGCGATCTCGAAGTAGTCCCGCACGGTCGGAGGTGAGACGCCGAGGCCGCGGGCGACGTCGGCATTGTTGATGATGGTTCCGGAGAGGCTGGCGAGATGCTGCAGAAAGAGCCGAAACCGATCCTGGTCGAGCCCGGGAAAGAGCCGGCCGATGTCGCGTTCGACGTAGGTCTTGATGTACTGCGACATCCACGTGGCACGAAACCGGGCCGCCGGCTTGAGCCAGGGCTCAGGGTAGCCCCCCCGCAGCCAGTAGTCGTGTACATCGCCGATGTCCCCGCGGGGCTTGAGCGTCAGGAACCGCTCCGCGGTCGCCGAGCGGTCGGCCAGGAGTTCGGCGAAGCTCGGGCCCTCTTGAGATGGATGCACCTCGCTCCACGAGAAGGCCGCCAGTTCGATCGTGGCGATCCGGCCGGCAAGCGTCTCCGACACCCGCCGTAGAAGTGCCGGAGAGCTGGAACCGGTGATCACGAACCGTCCGGCCGACGCGCGGTCGGCATCGATCGCGACCCTGAGGGCCGGAAACAGTTCGGGAAGCAGTTGCGCCTCGTCGATGACGACGCGCCGGGGATGAAGGCGAAAGAAGAGGTCGGGATCGCGGGCCACGAGATCCCGGTCACTCGTCCTCTCGAGGTCGAATCGTCTCCAATCGGCAGGCAATGAGCCTGCCAGCGTGGTCTTGCCACACTGCCGCGGACCGATGATCGCGACGCAGGGAAACGCGTCAATATACTCGGAAAAAAGTGGCTCACAGGCTCGCCGCATACCTCACATAATAAAACCGGTGGTTTCGAAATGCAAGCCGATCTGGCAAGAAATTGGCATGCCATGAAGCGCGACCCTCTCCCTAAGATTGTGGTGCTGTTCAGGCTGACCGGCCCACCTGGGCTGGCCCCGAGCGGGCGGCTCACGTCTCGGCGAGCGGGTGCATCCTGACCACGAGCGACTCGTAGCCGAGCTGGCGATCGTAGGCGGGCGTGTGCTCGACCCGGTCGCACTTGGAGATCAGCTCGACGCGGCTCACCCGCCGGCAGAGCAGGCCCAGCAGCACCCGCATCACCGTGCGGGCGTGCGCTGCTCCCAGGCAGAGGTGGGCGCCAAAGCCGAAGGAGACGTGCGGATTCGGCTTGCGGTCGAGCCGCACCACGTCGGCCGCCTCGAAAACCTCCTCGTCGAGGTTCGCGGAGGCCCAGCAGAGCGTGGCCCGGTCGCCCGCCTTCACCTGCATGCCATGCACGTCGGTGTCGACGGGGCAGACGCGGCCGATGTGCGTCAGCGGCATGTAGGCCCGGAAGAATTCCTCGCTGGCATGCACGATGCGATCCGGGTCGGCCCGCAGAAATTCAAGCGCCTCAGGACGCTCGGCCAGATAACCGACCGCACAGGCCACGCTATGGATGACCGTGTCGCGGCCGCCCGCGAACATCAGGTTGGCAAAGCCGAGCATCTCCGCGCGGGTGAGCGGCCGGCCACGGAAGCTCGCCTTCGTGAGCACGCCATAGAAATCATCGCCGGGATTCGCGGCCGCGCGGTCGAACTGCTCGTTGAGATAACGCTCGAGCGCCGCTCCTTTATGCACACCACGCTCCCCGTCTGCGACGTGAAAGACGTGAATCCCCCAGCTGATAAAGAGATCCGCCTCCGACTCGGGCACATCGAGCAGGATCGCCAGCGCCTTCGACTGGAGCGGCAGCGCAAACCCTTCCACGATCTCGATCGAATCGCGGCCCAGGACATCGGCCAACAGCCGGTCGGTGAGTTCCTCCACCCGCGCCACAAACGCCGGCTGCTTGGCCCGCATAAAAAACGGCTCGACTAGTTTCCGATAGTCGGTCTGGTCGGGCGGATCGACCTCGATGGGCAGCTGCCGCACGGTGCGGACATCTTCTTCCGACGGGATCGGCACCCGAAACGGCGCGTCGGAACTGAAAGTCTTCCAGTCCTTCGCCGCCCGCCGCACGTCCTCGTGCCGCAGGATCATCGGAATGACTTCATGGTCCGTCGGCAGACCGACCATGCCGTCGGTCCGACGTTTTTCACGGAATGGATCGGGGATGTCGCTCATAGCCGCAACTATACGAAGTCACAGGACGACTGTCTCGCATGGCGTGCCGTGACCGTCATCGCGATTTTCCGACGATCCTTGCCACGCGGGTCATGAACCACTGCGGCAGGAGCCGCTTGAGCCGCCAGAATATGCGGCCCCGCAGCGGCAGCACGACGTAGAGCTGCTTGCGACGGATCGCCCGCAGTGTGGCCTCGGCAACATCGTCGGCGGTGATCCGCGCCTCCGCGAAATACTTCTCGGCCCGCGATTTCAGGGCCTGCCGGTGCCAGCGGCCGGAGTCGAGCAGGCGTGTCTGCACGAAGCCGGGGCAGAGCACCGTCACGCCCACGCCGCGGTGTAGCAGCTCCGCATAGAGCGTCTCGGAGAGCGACACGACCGCGGCCTTCGACACGTTGTATCCTCCCATGGTCGGCGCCGACACGACCGCGGCCATCGAGGCGGTGTTGACGATGTGGGCTCCGTGCGGGTTCTCTGCCAGCCAGTCGACGAAGCAGTGGCAGCCGTGGATCACGCCGAAGAGATTCACGTCGAGGATCCACCGCCAGTCATCGAGCGGAAAGCGGCCCACCTCGCCCGCGCCGCTCACGCCGGCGTTGTTGACGAGCAGGTCGATCCGCTCCCACTGGCCGCGGAGCCGATCGCGAAGGCTCTCCCACTCGGCAGGAAGGGTCACGTCGAGCCGCTCCGCCTGAGCGGTGCCGCCCGCCTGCTCGACAAGCGACACGGTCTCGCGACCTCCCGCGTCGTCGATGTCGCAGACCGCCACATGCCAGCCGTCGCGGGCCAGCCGCACCGCCAGCGCCCGGCCCAAGCCGCTGGCCGCTCCGGTGATCAATGCATGCCGCCGACGGGGACTCATGCGGCTGCCTGAGAGGCCCTGTCGATCCGTTCGAGAATCGTGGCGATGATCGCGCGGTCGGATTCGGGCCGCCGGGGACTGTCGGGATGCGGCTCATCGCCGGCGATCAAGCCCCGCAGGTGCAACGCCTGTGCCATCGAGTGTTTGTAAGCCGGCACCGGCCGGCGAAACGCAAAATCACCAAGCGACTGCAGGGCGTCATCAAGCTCATCGAACCGGCTGTCGCCTTCCGCCCACCATTGATCACGCTTCGCAAACGCCTCCGGCACCGCCGTCGAGAGGCCCAGCAGCCAGTCGCTGCCATACCGCACCATGTCGATCGCGAGGTCATTGCCGGTGAACACGTGAAACTCTGGCCGTACCCGGTTCCGCAGGGCGAGCCTGTCCCACTCCAGACGCCGCGACAGCGACGAGTGCTTGGCACCGATGCAGTTGGGAATCTGCAGCATCTCGGCATAGGCGTCGAGGCCGAGCACTCGGCCGCTCGGCACGAACTCGGTCGAGAGCTCGAAGCCGATGAACGACTCCACGCGGCGACTGATGAGTCGATAGCGGTCGAGCATGTCGGCATCGCTGCCGACAGTCAGGCCAAACGACGGAAAGATCACCGGCAGGCCGCCGGCGGCGGCGATCATCTCGAGCTGCCGTCCATATGCCGACTCGTCGAAAGCCGCACCGGGAGCGTCGACCACGCAGGCGCCAGCCACCAGTTCGCCCCCCGGCCCGAGCGTGTCGCGGGCGATGCTCAACGTCTGCTGCCGCGTGCTGTCGTCGATGAGCTGCACGTAGCCGGTGTCCATATTGACGGCAGGGGTGATCCCGGCTGTGGCCGTGCGGGCCACATGGGCGGCGAAACCGTCCCAGTCGATCCGCCGATCGGCAGTGAAGGGGAGGAGGATCGCCGACATGCCGCGGATGCGACGCCGTGGCCGAACGAGCGTGGCCGGATCGAGTAGATGCGGAAGACTGTTGGACGTGTTCATGCCCTGAAGTATCGACGAACCGCTACGAATCCGCCAGTTCTCACGCCTCCCGTGCAGCGGATCGCGGTGCCGGATTGTATGATGCCGGCTGACCGCCACACCCATGAGATGAGACAGCCAATTCCGTGACAAGTCAGCACAGCCAGCAGCCGCGGTATCCACGCGTCGCCCGATTTCGCTCGACACCCGACCTGCGAGCCCATCTCACCACGCTGCAGTCGCCGATCCCCCTCGACGACACGGTGCTCTCGGCAGCGGAGGGTTCGCCACTGGCCGCGGCCATCAATCTTGGGGACCGTCGCGCAGGAAACCGCTGGTGCATCCATCCGATGGAGGGCTGGGACGCCACCGACGACGGTCGGCCCACTGACATCCTCCTCCGCCGTTGGCAACGCTTCGGCGAGAGCGGTGCCAAGCTGATCTGGGGGGGCGAGGCCGTGGCTGTCGTGCCCGAAGGCCGCGCCAATCCCAACCAGCTCTGCGGGCCGGTCTGTGGACGCCCCGGCTTTGAATCGCTGCTCTCGACGCTCCGTGAAGCCCACCGCAGCCGGCATGGCAGCACCGACGACCTCATTGTCGCCCTTCAGCTCACGCATTCGGGGCGATTCTCCAAGCCGACGGCCGCGGGCCGGCAGCCGCAGATCGCCTACCACCATCCGCTCCTCGACAGCCGGCATGGCATCGATCCCGCCGATGCGTCGTGCCTGCTGTCGGACGACGACGTGGAGCGGCTCATCGAGAGGTACGTGGCAGCGGCCCGCGATGCCGAGGCGGCCGGTTTCGACATGGTCGATCTGAAGTCCTGCCACGGCTATCTCGTCCACGAGTTTCTCTCGGCACGCCGCCGGCCGGGACGGTTTGGCGGTGATTTTGCCGGCCGCACGCGGCTGCTCGTCACGCTCATCGAGCGGGTCCGCGAGGCCTGCCCACGGCTCCTGATCGGCGTGCGGCTCTCGCTTTTCGACACGGTGCCATGGCACAAGGTGGGAGACCATGGCGAGCCGTGGCCATATCATGACTCGCTCCCTTACGACTGCGGCTTTGGGGTCGATGAACGGGATCCCACTCGGATCGATCTGGCGGAGCCGATCAGGCTGCTGACGATGCTTCGCGATCAGGGCGTCGCCGCCGTCAATCTCTCCGCGGGCAGCCCCTATACGGTGCCGCACATCATCCGCCCCGCGGCATTTCCACCCTCGGACGGCTATCCGCCGCCGGAGGATCCGCTCATCGGCGTCTGGCGGCAGATCGATGCTGCCCGCCAGGCCAAGGCGGCCGTGCCGGGGCTCGTGATGGTGGGCTCGGGCTATACGTATCTGCAGGACTACGCCGTGCATGCCGCCCAGGCCGCCGTGCGGCAGGGCTGGATCGACATGGTGGGCCTCGGGCGGATGGTGCTCTCCTATCCGGAACTTCCCGCCGACTCGCTCGCGGGGAAGCCGCTCGTCCGCGGGGCGGTCTGTCGCACCTTCAGCGACTGCACCACCGCGCCGCGAAACGGCCTCCGCAGCGGCTGCTACCCGCTCGACGACTTCTACAAGTCGCTGGAGCCGGAGGCGGCTGAGATGAAGGCGGTCAAGCAGCGAGCCTAGCCCAGGGAAGACGAAGCCCGGCTCCGCCCCAATGGAGGCCCAGTTGTCGCGGCGCAGTTGGCCTGTCCTTTGGTGGTCAGCCAAGCCGTTCTTGCTGCCCGGCGTCGACTTGGCTGCCTGGGTGGCATGCACGTATAATGTGGACCGGGGCAATTGGTCCAACGAAGCCTTCAACCGGCTGCCGAGGACTCTAAAGCCTCCTGCAGGGGCGATTCACTGAGAAGGAGGAGATGGGCCATGAATCGACAACTCTTCGGTGGTCTGAACCTGAATAGGAAGGTTCCGCGGTCGCGTGTTTGCCCAATGAGTCGTACGTCGGGGAGCAGCACGGCGGGCGCGATGACGAGGGACGGCCTCGGAATGCTGGGCTTTGAAACGATGGAAGTCCGGCAGATGTTGTCTGGCAGTCCCGTTGGATTCGCCGCCAGCACCATTCTCCGCACCCACGCCGGCAATGGCGCAGCGGCCATGGCCACGTCCGGACCAACAGGCTATTCACCCGCGCAGATCCGAACCGCCTACGGCTTCGACTCCGTGTCGTTCGCAGGCGTGGCCGCCGACGGCGCAGGCACGACGATCGCCATCGTCGATGCCTACGACAACCCGAATGTCGCCAACGACCTTCACCAGTTCAGCGTGCAGTTCGGCCTGCCCGATGCAGCGTTCACGAAGGTCAACCAGACCGGCGGCGCGACGATGCCGGCCGCAGATCTTGGCTGGGGCTCCGAGATCGTGCTCGACGTCGAATGGGCACATGCGATCGCGCCCGGCGCGAGCATCCTGCTCGTCGAGGCCAACAGCAACTCCTATTCCGATCTGATGACGGCGGTGGACTACGCCCGTAGGCAGCCCGGAGTGGTGGCCGTCTCGATGAGCTGGGGCGGCGGCGAGTTCAGCGGCGAGACGACCTACGACGCGACCTTCACAACGCCGGCCGGCCACGGCGGCGTGGCGTTCTTCGCCTCCAGTGGTGACACGGGCGCGCCGGTGAGCTACCCAGCCGTGAGCCCGAACGTCGTGTCGGTCGGCGGCACATCGCTCAGGCTGAGCGGGAGCACGTATGGGTCTGAGTCGGGCTGGAGCGGCAGTGGCGGCGGCATCAGTCTCTACGAATCGAAGCCCTCGTACCAGAATGGTGTCGTGACGCAGTCGACCACGAAACGGGCCAATCCCGACGTCGCGTATGACTCTGATCCCTCTACCGGCTTCGCCGTCTACGACTCCTTCAATAACGGCACCGCGTCACCATGGAGCCAGTTTGGCGGCACGAGCGCCGCCGCGCCCCAGTGGGCCGCGCTGACGGCGATCGTCGACCAGGGTCGGGCTCTCCTCGGGCTCGGTGCCCTTGACGGACGCACGCAACTGCTGCCGGCGATCTACGCCTTGAACGCCGGCGACTTCCATGACGTGACGACCGGCGGCAGCACCGGCTCACCCAAGTACACCGCGGCGGCTGGGTATGACCTGGTCACCGGCAGGGGCACGCCCGTCGCGAATCTCGTGATCGCCGATCTCGTCTCGTGGGGCAGTTCTTCCACGCCCACGCCGGCTCCGACGGCCCCGACGTCGTTCTCTGGGACCGGCACTTCCTCGACCCAGGTGAGCCTCACGTGGTCAGTATCCACCGGGGCTGATGGCTACCGGCTCTACCAGGTCTCGGGCAGCACTTCGACGCTGATTGCGAGTTATGCGGCTGCCACGACGTCCGCAATGGTCAGCGGGCTCTCGGCAGGCACGACCTACACGTTCCGGCTGGATGCGTACAACGCGTCGGGCACCGCATCGGCGACGACCCAGGTGGCCACGCTTGCCGCTGCATCGATCGCGGCACCTTCCAATGTGACGATCAAGGTGCTTTCAAAGACTTCGGTGCAGGTATCGTGGACGGCGTCGTCCGGTGCGACTGGTTACGCGGTGCTCTGGTCTGATGGCACCACAACCAAGCAGTTGGCGAGCGTCAACGCTCGCACAACGTCGGTCAAGTTCACCGGATTGAAGGCGGGATCGACCAGCAACTTTGCCGTGAAGGCCTCCAATGCGACCAGTTCCGCCACCTCGGCCTGGGTGAGCGTCACGTTGCCGGCGGCCGTTGCACTCACCGCTCCCCAGAATCTGGCATTCACTGCATCGGGGACTGCCGGCACGCTATCGTGGTCTCCGGTGGCAGGGGCCACCGGCTATATGGTGTATGCAGCAGAAACTGGCGGCAGAAACCCTGCCTCAGCGTGGCTGGATGCCGGCTCCACAAGCATCAGTGTGAGCGGGTTGCGTACGGGACGAAGTTATCAGTTTCTTGTTGTGGCCATGAACGACGACAGCGTGGCCGCATCTGACTGGACGACGTGGGCGGCTCCGGCGGGGCTGAGTGCCGCTTTGCAGGCGAATGGTCCAGCACAGCGGTCTTCCAGCTGCGGCGCCATCTCAGCGGCCTTCGCCGCATTCACACGCTGAAGCGGGGCGGCCACCGGCTTCCTTCTCGTTCATGGAAGAGATCCTGTCGACGGCGTGGCAGTGGTGGCTTGTGCTTTGGCCGCACGTGCTGGCCGCCTCCATTCTCGCCATCAACATCGCCGCCTCCGCCCACGCGATCCTGGTGAAGCGCGACACCCGATCGACGATCGGCTGGGTCGGCCTGATCTGGCTCTCGCCCGTCTTCGGTGCGATTGCGTATGCCGTCCTCGGAGTAAACCGCATCCGCTCGCGGGCGGGCCAGCTGCGGGCCGGCCAACTTGCCGTCATGTACGAACTGCGAGCCGCGGTACCCACGCGAGAGAGGCTCGATGCTGCCATCGGCCCCGACCACGCTCCCCTGCGGTCGCTGGCCACGCTCGTCGGCGAGGTGACCGGCCGGCCGCTCGTCGAAGGCAACGCCATCGAACCGCTTAGTGGCGGCGATGAGGCCTATCCAAGGATGCTCTCCGCGATCGATGCCGCGACCCGTAGCATCGGCCTGGCCTCCTATATATTTGATAACGACCCCACTGGAAAACTCTTCGCTGCCGCGATCGCCCGCGCTGCCAAGCGCGGTGTCGCCGTCCGCGTGCTCGTCGACGGCATCGGGTCGCGGTACACGTGGCCCTCCATCATTGGCGTGCTGGCAGAGCAGGGGGTGAGAGTGGCGCGGTTCCTTCCCACCACTGTGCCGATCTATTTCCCCTACGCCAACCTCCGCAACCACCGCAAGATTCTCGTCGTCGACGGCGCGGTCGGCTTCACCGGCGGGCTGAATATCCGCGACGGCTGCTGGCTGGCGCACGAGCCCCGGCATCCCGTCCGCGACATGCACTTCGAACTCCGCGGACCGGTCGTCACGCAACTGCTGGAAGTGTTCGCCGAAGACTGGGCCTTCGCCGCCGACGAGGTGCTCGTGGGCGAAGGCGCCACGGCCGAGGCCAACGCCGCGTGGGCCCCCAGCCTCGACTTCGCCGGCGCGATGCTGGCCCGCGGCATCCGCTACGGACCCGACGACCCCGACATCGGCCGGATCAAGCTCGTGCTCGTGGGGGCGCTGGCCGCCGCACAGAAATCGGTGCGGATCATGACGCCCTATTTCCTGCCCGACGATGCCGTCTGCCAGGCACTCGACGTGGCGGCGATGCGGGGCGTGACGGTCGACATCGTGCTCCCCGACCACAACAACCTGGCGCTTGTCAGTTGGGCCTCGACGGCACTGCTCTGGCAGGTGCTCGGCCGCGGCTGCAACGTCTGGATGTCGCCGCCACCCTTCGACCATACCAAACTGATGGTCGTCGACGGCGCCTGGGCGCTGTTTGGCAGCGGCAACTGGGACGACCGCAGCATGCGGCTCAACTTCGAGTTCAACGTGGAGACCTACGACCGTGGCCTCGCCGCAGCGATTGATCGGCACATTGGCGAGGTGATCGCCCGCTCCCGCCGCAAGACGCTGGCCGAGGTCGACGCCCGCAGCCTCCCGATCCGCCTCCGCGACGGCGTGGCCAGGCTCTTCTCCCCTTACCTGTAACCGTCTTTTCGTCGCTCGTTGTCAGCACGCGACCCACACCCTAAATTCACCGTCCATGACACCCATCACCACCTTCGACGCCGCGACCAGCCCGGTCGACCAGCTGCGGGCGATCGGCCGGGAATTCCACTCCCGGTCGTGGTCGCTCGGCACGAGCAGCAACTACAGCGTGGTCAGCTCGCGTGATCCGCTCGAACTCCTCATCACCGCCAGCGGCAAGGACAAGTCGGCCCTCGGCCCAGATGATTTCGTCCGCGTCGATTCGAGCGGCCGTGTGATCGACGACTCGACGCGGAAGTCGTCGGCCGAGACGCTGCTGCACTGCCTGATCGCCGATCTTGTGCCGGCCCTGGGCGGGGGCCCTGTGGGGGCGGTGCTCCACACCCACTCCGTCTGGAGCACGATCCTCTCCCGCGCCGACCTCGCCAAGGGGAGCCTCCGCATCGAAGGCTACGAGATGCTGAAAGGACTCGAAGGAATCGGCACGCACGACACCGTCGAAGACGTGCCGATCTTCGCGAACGGCCAGGACATGATCGAACTGGCGGGCCGGATCCGCGACCGCTTCACCACGGCCGACTGGAGCAATCCGAAACGGCCTCCCTACCACGGTTTTTTACTCTCCGGGCACGGCCTCTATACCTGGGGGCAGGGCCTCGCCGAGGCCCGCCGGCACATCGAGATTCACGAGTTCCTCTTCGAGGTGGTGGCGCGGAGCCGCATGCTCGCGTCCGCCACGCACCACGAGCGGCCTTGACCGGCTGCTTCCCAGCTTCCTTCGACAGCACCATCACGAGCGAAAGGCATCACCATGGCGATCGTCACCGTTCCCTCCGAGTCGAGGAAGATCACCGATCCCGCGGAGATCAAGTCTTTCCTGAAGGACCACGGCCTCGACTACAGCGTCTGGCCGCTGGAAGACCGTGTCGATCCTGCCGCGCCCGCCGCGGAGATCCTTGCAGCGTACGATCCTGAGATCGCGGAACTGAAACGTCGCGGCGGCTTCGTCACCGCAGACGTCATCGACGTCTATCCCGACACGCCAAACCTCGACACGATGCTGTCGAAATTCAGCAAGGAGCACACGCACACCGAGGACGAGGTGCGGTTCATCCTGCAGGGGAGGGGAGTGTTTCACATCAACCCCATCGACCGCCCCGTCTACGCGATCGAAGTCTGGGCAGGCGACATGATCAGCGTGCCGCTGGGCACGCGGCACTGGTTCGACCTCTGCACCGATCGCCGTATCCGTGCCATCCGCCTGTTTCAGGACATGAGCGGCTGGACACCCCACTACCTCGAGGATGGCGTCCATGCCGGCTACGAGCCGCTCTGCATGGGGCCGGCGTGGATTGCCGGCGAGGGAAGGGCGGCACCGTGATCGTCTTCGGTGGCAGGGGGATCCTCCTCGACGTCGAGGGCACCACCTCGTCGATCTCGTTCGTCTATGACGTGCTGTTCGCGTTCGCGCGGCAGCACGTGGGCGAATTTCTCTCGCAACACCGGCTCGACCCGGCCGTGCAGGCCGCCGCCGCGGCCCTCGCCACCGAGACCGGCGCCGCCGACGCCACGCTCGCCGATCCTGCCGGCACCACGCGGCTGGCCCTCGCCGCCATCGACCTCATGAACCGCGACGTGAAGAGCACGCCGCTCAAGGCGCTGCAAGGCATGATCTGGCGGAGCGGCTTCGACTCCGGTGAACTGGTCTCGCACGTATTCGACGATGTGCCTGAGACACTCGCCCAGTGGGCCGACTCGGGACTCGACGTGCGGATTTACTCGTCGGGCTCGATCGACGCCCAAAAGCTCTTCTTCTCGCACACGGGCGCAGGCGACCTCACGCCGCACCTCCGCGGCCACTACGACACGACCACCGGCCCGAAGCGGGAGGCGGCCAGCTACCGCGCGATCGCGGCCGACATGGGGATGGAGCCTCGCGAGATCCTCTTCATCAGCGACGTGGGGGAGGAACTCGACGCCGCGAGGCAGGCCGGCATGGCCACGGCGCTGGCCATCCGCCCGGGAAATCGCGAGCCCGGCGGCCTGCTCGAACACGAGTCGCTCGAGTTGTTCACCGAGATCGTGATCTGAGCTCACGACGCCATGCCCCGTTTCGCACCATCCGACACCACGTTGACGCCACCTGATGCAGACTGAATCGACGATGCCGCCCCGCCTCACGCCAAGCGGCTGCGCCGTGGCCGCCTCCACGTCCCCACAGATCGACGTTGCGCTCCGCGAGGCGGCGGAGGCTGCCGCCGGTCAACTTGCGGGCGCAGCGGACGTGGCGGTGGTGTTTGTGTCCAACCGCTACGGTGCGGCAATCCGCCCCGCTATGGAGGGCCTGGGCGACCTGCTCGGAACGCCCACCGTGATCGCGACGACCGCGGAGGCCGTGCTGGCGGCCGATGTGGAATACGAGTCAGAACCTGCAGTGGCCGTCTGGCTGGCACGCCTGCCGGGCGCTCTCGTGGTGCCATTTGCCCTCGAATACACGCAGACGCCAGACGGCGGGATGTTCGTGGGCTGGCCATCCGAACTCGACGGCAGCTGGCCAGACAATGCCGCGATCGTGCTGCTGGCCGATCCGTTTTCCCTTCCGGTGGATGCGCTCATCAAACGGGTCGAGGAGGATCACCCGGGCGTGCCGATCGTGGGCGGCATGGCCAGCGGCGGCTACCAGCCCGGCAGCAACACGCTCGTCGTCGGTTCGCGGTCGTATGACTCGGGCGCTGTGGGCTTCTTGATCGGCGGAGCGGCAAGAATCCGGCCTGTCGTGTCGCAGGGCTGCCGGCCGATCGGCCGACCCCTGGTGATCACGAAGTCGGAGGAGAATCTGATCATCGAACTGGGCGGAAGGCCGGCGCTCGAGCGGCTGCGCGAGATCTATGGCGAACTCGACCCCGCCGACCGTGAACTCGTCCGCAGTTCGCTCCACGTCGGACGCGTGGCCAGCGAATACCAGGATCATTTCCAGCGCGGCGACTTCCTGGTGCGAAACGTCGTGGGTGCCGATTCCGACTCGGGCGTGATCGCGGTGGGAGATCTCGTCCGCACGGGTCAGACGATCCAGTTCCACGTCCGCGACGCGAAGAGTGCACACGACGATCTGGTGGCCCTGCTCACACGCGAGCATGGCCGCGGAGCACCGCCGGTCGGTGCCCTCGTCTTCAGCTGCAACGGCCGTGGTTCGCGGCTGTTTCCCGAGCCCAGCCACGACGCCCGCTGCCTGCGGGACACCATCGGCCCCATCCCGGCGGCCGGATTCTTCGCGCAGGGCGAGATTGGCCCGATCGGCCGCCACAACTGCCTGCACGGCTTCACAGCGAGCATTGCGCTGGTCGAAGCCGGCGAATGAGCCTCGAAAACAGGGCCATTCTGCCATTGCTCAGGTGATGCCGCCGACCTACCGTCCGCTCAATCAAGAGGGAGACGGGCTGCATGCGAATTCGCCGACTCGACCAGACGGGCACGACGTGGACCGCGACGGTGGGGCCACTCACCGCAGCCTGGCTGCTCGCAGCGGTCGGCTGCGCACACCACCGCGCCGATCAATACAGCTACGCGCCGCCCTACGCCCCACCTGTCTATTCGCAGCCGCAGGTTCAGATGCCGGCCCAGCCAGCCGCCTACGCCGCGGCCCCGGGCGGTATTCCAGCAGGGGCTGTTCCCGTGGCTGGCGTGCCTGCGGGGGCGATGACAGGTGGCACGGTCGTGCCGGCCATCGGAGGCGAGTGCCCGCCTTGTGCGGATGGCATGCAGGGCGTGGTGGTCAGTTCCGGGGCCATGCCGGTCACCGCGATCGAAGGGGGCGGCCAGACACCGCCGTGCCCACCTGGCTTCTGAAAAGCAGGCCTATGAATCGAGCGGCGGTTGACTGTCGAGAACGGTGCAGCCGGCGGCCTCAGGTTCGCATGCCGGAGCCCAACACACGCCGCACTTCTGCCGGACTCGTCTTCCCCTGACGGACCATTTCCGCGGCCTGCTCCACAAGCGGCACCATGCCGCACCCGATCGCGAGCCGGTAGAGTTCGCGGCTGTCAGACTTCATGAGAATCGCCGATCCAAGACCGGCGTTGCGCAGGTCGAGATACTCGCTGATGATCAGACGTCCGGCGTAGCCTGAACGGTTGCATCGCATACAGCCGACGGGCACACGCACCCGCTCGACGTCCATGCCGTGGAAGTCCTCGACGTTGGTCGACTCCTTGGAGCAGACGCACAGCGACCGCAGCAGCCGCTGGTTGATCACCGCAATCAAACCGCTCCGCACGAGGAAGGGCTCGATCTGCATCTCGATGAGCCGCGTCACGGCCGTCGCGGCGGTGTCGGCGTGAAAGGTGGCCAGCAGCAACTGGCCGGTAAGCGAAGCCTGGATGGCGAACTCCGCCGTATCGCGGTCGCGGATCTCGCCGACGATGATCACCTCAGGATCCTGTCGCATCAGCGAACGCAGGCCGGTCTTCAGATCGAAGCCAGCGGTGACGTTCACCTGGCTCTGCGCGACGCCCTCGACCGGCACCTCGATCGGGTCCTCGATCGACACGATGCTGCGTGAGCCCTTGTTGAAGTTGACGAGGTGCCGCAGGCAGGCGTAGAGCGTCGTCGATTTGCCGCTCCCCGCGGGGCCGGTGATCAGGACCGCGCCACTGGTCTCGAGGAGTGCGTCGCGGATCTGGCGGGTTACGGCGGTCGGATTGCCCAATTCGTCGAGCGTCGTGAACTCCTTGTCGTGACCAAAGAACCGCAGCACGCCACGCTCACCATGGAGGGTGGGGAAGGTGCTTACCCGAATCTCGCGGCCGTGGTTGGGGCTCTCGATGCGGCCCTCCTGAGGCACATCAGATTGGTAGGTCAGCAACCGCGACATCACCTTGAGGCGGGAGATGATCGAGGAGTTTGCCCCCAACGGAAAGTTTCCGAGTGTCTCGAGGACGCCGTCGTTGCGGAACTTCACTTCGACGCCCAATCGCGTCGGCTGCACGTGAACGTCGCTGGTGCCGACGGCGTGGGCGAAGTCGAGAAGCGAGTCCACAAACTCGGATGCGTAGGCGTCCTTCGCCGGACTGAGCCGGCTCAGCCGCGCCAGGATGTTCTCCCGCTCCAATATCAGGTCGATGGACCGGGGGGCGTCTGGGCTCGGGGCGATCGCCCCCGGCCCGGTACCAGCCCCAGGCCCGGACGTGCTCATGGTCGTGGTCATACGATTGCTCCTGACTTCATTTCCGGCTGGCAAAAGATCCGTGCTCCGGCACGCAGGCGGTCACTCGATCGCCTGTGGAGACATGCCGTCCACGATATTTTGGCCAACGGCGAGATAGCGGGTGAAGATGCGGAAGATCGTCATGATGAGCAGAGACGCGATGATGATCCAGACGAGCGAAGACGCCAGATGCGTGAGCGTGGTCATGGCAAATCGCACCTTCATCCGCAGGAAACGATAATGCTTGTCGAGCGTTTCCGCGAGCCTCCCGGAGTCTTCCCCCAACTGCACGGCCTCGATCGTCTCCGGACAAAAAAGCCCCGTCTGCTTGAGAACTGCATGGATCTCGCGGCCCTGACGGATCGCCTGCTGCGACTGTTGGGCCTTTTCCTTGAACACGCCCGACGAGGAACTCTGAAAGCTCAGGCCGATCGCACTCCAGGCGTCGATGCCCGATTCGATGGAGAGCGCCAACGCCTGCACGAAACTGGCCTCGTCGAAGGCCAGTAACGCCTTGCCCAGCACCGGAACCCGCTTGGCCAGCGCGCCGATGAAGCTGAGGTAGCCGTTTCTCATCAGCACCCACAGCACACAGCACAGGGCGAAAATCGCCGCCACCACGCTCCAGAAAATCGCCAGCCCTTCGAGGCCAACCAGGCCAAAGCCGAGAAGATCGGCAGCCTCGGCCCGGTCGCCGGACACGAGCGTCGGAAAGTAGATCAGAATGCTGATGACGATCAGCCCCAGGCACAGCTGGATCAAGGGCCATGTGATCGACCCGACAAACTCGTCCTGGAGTTCGGCCATGTCCTTGTAGTAGACGGACATCCGGTCGAGGACCTTCTCCAGCCGACCGGTCTTTTCGCCGACTTCGATCAGACGGACGAAGTTGGGCGGAAAATAGTTGCCCTGGGCATGCACGGCTTCGGCGAGCGAACTGCCCTGCTCGACCATCGAAGCGACGGACTTCATGTGACGGCCGTATTGCGACCGTCCGTCCCCAGCCTCGCGGGCGAAGATGCGGAAGGGATCCTGGCCGACGTCGAAGGCCACCCCCACTCGCTCGCAGAGAACGCTCAGTTTCCGATTGCTGATGCGGTTGATGATCATCGTTTTGCACCGGGTAGTTACGGACTCGTTGGGTGAAAAACTAACAATCCGAGGGCGATCGCAGGTGTGAGAAATCGATGAGCCTGCAGCCGATGGCGGGAGTGCTGCTGACAGGGCCGTCCTTTGGCACCCCCGTTGACACCGACCTCAGCGGTGGCTTCCGGTCGCCCCCGGGCCCACAAGAGCCGCTGAATTGAAGGAAATACACACCCGAATCGGACCCCCGCCGTATGATGATGACGCCCTCATCCGAACTATCCGCGGTGGAGATTCACAGCGTTGTCACTCTGGTCGATTCCCCGTGCACGGCAGGCCGAGTTGATGGACGACCCGGCATTGCCGGCGGCGGAGCACATGCAAGCCCTTGATGCCCTCGCTCGCATCAACATGCTGTCGCTCACCGCGTCGCAGATCACGGGGGCGATCGACCGCATGAAGCCCCGCCGCCCGCCAGCCCCGGCGGAGTCGCGGCACGAGCCCCGGCCGCTCCAGGTCGTCGACGTGGCCTGCGGCGGTGGCGACGTGACGGTCGCACTCGCCCACAGGCTCGGCCGACGACTGCCGGCAGTGCACGTCACAGGTCTCGACATCAGCCCCCGCGCGGTCGCACGGGCCGAGCGCCATTCCCGCCGGAAGCCGAAGCCCGGCAGAGCCACAGTATCCTTCGGCGTGCACGACATCCTGGCGACGGATTGCCCCCCCTGCGACGTCGCCACCGTCTCGCTCTTCCTGCATCACCTCGACGACGACGACGCCGTTCACGTGCTCGCGTCCCTTGCCCGCGCAGCCCGGATCGGCATCGTCGCGTCGGACCTGCTGCGCAACGCGACGGGGCTCACCCTCGCGGTAGTCGGCACGGCAGTGCTGTCACGGTCGCGGGTGGCCCGCGTGGATGGACCGCTCTCCGTGCGTGCCGCCCGCACACCCGCCGAGTACCGCATGCTGCTCGACCGCGCCGGGCTCCGCGAGGCGACCATTCACCGCGCCTGGCCGCAGCGGGCGATCCTCGTCTGGACGCGGACCGCAGACCAGCCGACACAAGCCATCGCGGAGGGCACCGCATGAGCCCGCCGTCTGGCCCTGACGGTGGCCTGGATCCGGTACCAGCAACGCTCACGCCTGCAGCCGCCGCCGCCATCGATTGGCACGGTATCGTGATCGGCGCGGGTCCGGCCGGCGCGGCGGTGGCGATCCGACTGGCCCGCCAAGGCCTGCGGGTCTTGCTCGTCGATCGGTCGTCGATGCCTCGCCCGAAGGTATGCGGCTGCTGCCTCTCGCCGCTGGCGGTCGCCGAACTCGCCTCGCTCTGCCCGGCCGATGCAGTGCCCAC
>Ga0214919_10001371_pt1 | contig 40178 bp, 43 predicted proteins | sample LL1503_MetaG_FD_177994 | JGI IMG/M metagenome (GOLD analysis project Ga0214919, IMG submission 177994) | Freshwater microbial communities from Lake Lanier, Atlanta, Georgia, United States - LL-1503 | ecosystem: Environmental > Aquatic > Freshwater > Lake | place: USA: Georgia | collected...
AATTTAGTATATTGAAACAAATATTTAGTTGTGATATAACTCAACTATCATATAACAAATCATTTCTTGTATTTGGATTACCTATAATAAATACGAATTATTACGAATTAATTAAACAAATACAACTTTTGCCGTATCCCACGAATTTTATTCAATTTAGACGCGCCCGATTAATCGCGAATCTTAAATATATCAAAAAAGAGTATCCGCATCCACAATCAAATCCTAAAATAAATAACGAAATCGTTTTTAAAATTAAACCAGATATACAAAACGATATATATCATTTATATACCTTTAATAATGGAAACTCAGACAATTATTATGGAGTCGCATATATACCAAATTATAAAATAAGTATTATGATGAATAATTTATTTAGAACCATTAAAGAAAATAAAAATTTAGATTTATTAGAAGAAAGCGACGACGAAGACGAATTCGAAAACGAAAAGGTTGATAAGTTTGTGTTTTTAGACAAATCATACAATATGAGTTGCGTTTATAATAATAAATTCAAGAAATGGGAACCTGTAAAAGTGAGTGCCGTTGGAACCAAAATAATCACATCTACAGAAATATACGAAATCGAAAAAAATAATAAATACTAAATATATATGTCTTTCCTAGGTTATGGTAATATTACACCGAACGGCAATATAAACGGAAATTATGTAAATGTAGATAGTTCAACATATGCGGGAAATTTCGGAAGTAACGAAATTCCAGGTTTACCTGGTTTAGCAGGTTCTAAAGTAAACGTGGATGCTGCTTTAGGCGTTGTTCCCGGTATTTGTGTAACTAAAGGCGGCGCTAAACGAATTAAACGAAAAATTAAAAATATAACTAAAAGATATATGAGACACAGCAAAAAAAAAATCAAAACTATGAGAAATAAACTTCGCGCTAAATATACTCGAGGTAAAAAAAACAAAACCATAAGAAAACAAACACGTTCAAGAAAACAACGAGGTGGATACGCACAATATCAAAATAATATGCCTTTAACACAAAATTACTCACTTGGAGGGGTTTTATCTTCAAATAACTCATCACTCGCAAATCCTCCTCCAATAAGTTTAAATACAGGAAATTGTGTTGACAATTATAACCATTTTACAAATAAAGGATTCGCATCACGCGGATGGTGGTAACTTACCGTTTCAACGATATAAAACACGCTCCTTTTAACACATCATTTGCTTCTTCTTCTTCTTCTTCTTCTTCTTCTGCCTTTTTCGAAAACTTATTTGTTGTTTCTAATTTCCATTTTTTATAATCCGAGGTGTATTCAACACTGGTTGTTTTAACTATTTTATAATTTTGTTTTTTATAAAATGCTTTTCTTTTTAACCACTGTTTTTGAAATACCCCGTGATTATCTACAAAATCATATATAACTGGTTTTGTAATTAAATGTTTACTTCTTAAGATTCTTCCAACTGTTTGGACGATATCTGTTTTGGGAGTAATTAAAAACTCGGCATTTAAGGACGGAATATCTAAACCTTCACTTGCCATAGCATAACTCGCCAAAATAATTTGTTTAGTTTCTGTATTTTTAAGGTCGATTTCTTTCATACCTCCAACATAATAACCGACGGAAGCAATGTTTTTACACACTATCTTTTTATACATATATTCTAAAATATTCAAATTGTGGGATAATATAATTGTTTGTAGGGTTTCTTTGGGTTTAACATACGGATTCTCAATATAATTTTGGGCATATTTTAATACTTTTTTACAATACAAACATTTGGGTCTTTTTTCGTCAACCGAATTTATTAATTTCTCAACACAAGGCAAACAATATTTAACTTTTCCACAACATGTATTTTTAATTAAATAATTGTCGTTTTTGTTACACAGTTCGCATAAAGGTGTTTCCAAATTCATTTTTGTTTTATGTTCTTCAATAACTTCGGTGTCGACACACTCAACCTTTATAAAATCAATTAATACTTTAATTATAAATTCTGTCCTATAATTGTATTGACACAATTTACTAATCATAGAACTTATCTGGGGATTACCCTTATAATCTAAAATAGTATCGTTAAAATCATCATCGTTTGTTTTATAAACAATACTTCTAACTTCGACATCGTGTTCGTTTTTAACGTCCACTTTATGAACCACATCACCTAAAAACATTTTAAATATTTTGGTGGTTCCGTCCTTTCTTTCCATTGTTGCGGATAACCCCAACATATATTTAGTTACGACCTTAAAAAGAGAATTCGAGAATGTTTGACTTGATATGTGATGAACCTCGTCAATAATTGTAAACCCAAAACTTTCAAATAATTGTGATGGGTATTCTTTAGATACTAAACTTTGAATCATACACAAAACAATGTCTTTATTTTCAACATCAATTATTTGACCCTGAATTTTACCAATAGTTGCGTCTGGCAAAAACTGGTGGATTCGTTCAATCCATTGATTCATTAAAAACTCTTTGTGGACAATGACTAATGTTTTCTTTTTAAGTTGTCCCAGAATATATAAAGATGCGGACGTTTTTCCCCACGCACAAGGCAATTCCAATAAACCTCCGCCAACATTATGTTGTTTTACATAATTTATGAATTTGCATACGACTGGTTCTTGATAATCTCTTAATGTACCATTAAATTTTAAATCTATGTCGCGACCTTCACTTATTTTATAGGTTAGAGGAACCCCAAATTGAGAAATACCGTAATAATGAGGAACATATATTTTATTTATGGATTCTCTATATACTGGAAACGTCGGTTGGTTGACATTATTAAATCCGTGAGTTTGGGGTTTTACGGTTAATTCCGTTTTTATAGCATGTTGTTGCTCTGGAGTTAACTCACACTTTAATAGTGTATAACCTTTTGAACCTAAACTGGTATGTATTGTTTTAGTAGACATTTACTTAGTTTAGGTTTAATTGTTTATGTTATTTACATTTCATTTTTATTCTTTATGAAAAGAATAAAATATAACACTATGATATATGGATAATTTTAAGAATTTGTTTCAAAAAGATAACTTTGGTGAATTATCGTTAACTATACTTTTTATAATTTATTTAATTATGGGGTATAAATTACCTTACGAAGTATCCAAACTAATAAGCACTCCAATCGGTAAAATCGGGGTTATTTTAATTGCGATTTCCTTATTTATCTATTGTAATCCTATTTTAGGTATTATTTCTTTATTTGTAGCGTTTGATTTAATTAGACGCTCAGATGTTTATACTGGTATTGATGCCTTAAAAAAATACGCACCATCAGAAGAGAAAAAATCATCGCAATTTACAGCATTTAATCAATTTCCATATACTTTAGAACAAGAAGTTGTTAACCGAATGGCGCCAATCGTAAGAACCGAATCCACTTTATTTGCCGCATCATATAAACCAATGTTAGAAAACTTACACGACGCAACTCCGTTAACATCTACTTTTTAAGTTTTCCCATATAGTTTAATAAATAGTTTATAAGAATTAATGTAACTATAAAGACAAGTCCAAATATTAAAAAACCCGGGAAATTAAAATTCTTATAAATATCGTTTGTAATCGGTTGTTTGGTGTTTGTAACGTCTATGTTTTCTTCTGAGTTTCCGGTTGGTTTACAAGATATATAAATATCATTATCTGAACCATTAAATAAATTTGGGCCAATCGAATTAAAAAAAATATTGGTTCCTGTTGCGATATTTACATTAGGTTTTATAACCGAATTTAAAATAGTTAAAATATCGGTTGATAATCCAATCGAGAATTCTCTATCAAACACAATATAATCATTACTATCGGTTGAATACGTATAAAACGGTTTTTTAGGAACGATATTTTGTAATGTATAATCTGTTAAAGTTATATTTACAGAATCACCGTTTTTAGGAGCACCTCTCGAAACTGCTGTTATAATGTCAGTTAATAATATACTTGATGCGGATGAACTCGTGCTTTGAATAATCGGAACACAGACAATCAACTCTTTACCTCCTAATATAGGCGTGTGATATATCATAATTTCAGATTCGGTTGTTGTTCCATTAAATAAATGGAAGGACGGAGCACAAATTTGGATTTGAGATACTTCGTATTTATTATTATTATAAGTTACGGGAGGTGTGCTTGACTTATCATACGATAAAATTATCATCGTGTTATTATTTGTAGCAGAACAACTGCTTGGTGTATATTTAAAGGAATACGCACATTTTAAATCGCACTTACCGAATATATTTTCAGATGAAATATTAATTTTATTTTCAGTTGTTGTCATTAATATTATAACTATATATAAATAAATTTAACTAAATGTAAACCAACATTATTCGTTCAATAAATACCAATATCTATTGGTATTTATTTGTAAAGTATCCGATTTACACAAATATAAGAGTGTCAACACGCATAAATAATTAATAGACCATCTCTCCAAAATATTCTGTGTCAACACAAATTATTTAAAATATCCTATAGATTCCTTTTTCTTTTTTGTGTCAACATAAATTAAATAAATACTATCCATCTCTCCAAAATATTCTGTGTCAACACAAATTATTTAAAATATCCTATAGATTCCTTTTTCTTTTGTGTCTACAACAATTATTTAAAATATCCTATAGATTCCTTTTTCTTTTTTGTGTCAACAGAAATTAAATAAATACTATCCATCTCTCCGAAATATTCTGTGTCAACACAAATTATTAAAAATATCCTATAGATTTAATTATTATTTTGTGTCTACAACAATTATTTAAAATATCCTATAGATTCCTTTTTCTTTTGTGTCTACAACAATTATTTAAAATATCCTATAGATTCCTTTTTCTTTTGTGTCTACAACAATTATTTAAAATATCCAATAGATTTAATTATTATTTTTTGTCTACAATAATTATTTAAAATATCCTATAGATTCCTTTTTCTTTTTTGTGTCAACAGAAATTAAATAAATACTATCCATCTCTCCAAAATATTCTGTGTCTACAACAATTATTTAAAATATCCAATAGATTTAATTATTCTTTTGTGTCAACAATAATTATTTAAAATATCCTATAGATTCCTTTTTCTTTTTTGTGTCAACAACAATTATTAAAAATATCCTATAGATTCCTTTTTCTTTTTTGTGTCAACAACAATTATTAAAAATATCCTATAGATTCCTTTTTCTTTTGTGTCTACAATAATTAAATAAAATACTACCCATCTCTCCAAAAATTCTGTGTCAACACAGATTATTTAAAATATCCAATAGTTTAATTATTCTTTTGTGTCAACAATAATTATTAAAAATATCCCATAGATTCCTTTTTCTTTTTTATGTCAACAACAATTAAATAAAATACTATCCATCTCTCCGAAATATTCTGTGTCAACACAAATATATAAATAGTTGTCACAAAATAAAGTATTATATAAAAGGGATATATTTAATAGTATCGCTATCGTATTTGGTAACTAAATATGCCTCGTTGTACCCTTCAACATAAACATGTTCTCCTCCAATTAATTCGTCACACCCGTATTCATTTGTGCAACTTCTATTTTTGTATAAAATGGGTAATTTTATGCTATTGTGTTTATCTGTCATTGTATAATATTGCCATTTACTTCTAGATACAAATAAAGGTCGACCCATTAATGGTAATATTCTATCCTTATCTTTGTTTATTTTAGGTGTTAAAATGCCAACTTGTCTATATGTGGTGTCGACTGCTCCGACATTTGTCGACACATTAATCGGAATTCTGCGAGGAATAAAATACCTTTCATCGCTTAAAGGCGGCGTATACGGATTTAACAATACATCGTTATTATTATATGGGAAATTAGGAAACATACCTATTATTCCGGAATGGCGAACGGGTTTTCTTTCTTGGATTGTGTTATGAATTTCTATATTTTGGTTTTCACGTGTTTGCGTATAAATAAAATAACATATAAGTAATATTATAATTAAAATAAACACCAATGTTATATTTTCAATACATATTACACCAGGGGGACATTTCTTCATATTATAAGCATATATTTATTTTTTAACTGCCGATGCTGAGAACCCCTTTGCGATGGATGCTAAATTATTCATTGTTCCCTGGTCTATGTTTCCTAACATACCTTGAGCTTGGGATAATAACGGAGTTATACCTTCAATTAAAGGTGTCATTGATTTCATTGATTCGGCCAATTGAAGTTGTTGTTTCATTAATACTTGAGTATCATTCGTCAAGTTTTTAATTCCATCGCTTCCGATTAATTCATTTAATTGAGAATAGGCATCTTTAATAGTTGAAGCATAGTCAATCTTGCTTCCTTTTTTTGGTCGTCCAACTTCAAACCCTGCCTGTTTATTTTCGGGTGTCTCTTCTTCATCGGAAGACGCGATTGATGAATGAAGTAGTTGTTCTGAATTGTCTTTTTTAGATTCTTTTGACGGAGATTCATCGGTTTTTTTGTTTGGTTTATCAGTTGGTTGGTCGAACCCTTCTTTTTTATTAATATTTAAAGCAAATAAGTTGGTTAATAAAATAGCGGACCCTAATACAACAACCATATTTTTGCTAAAGTAAGACACAATTAAACCAAAAATGATAAAAAGCAACATTGCGTTTAAATTCGCAACCATTACATACCCCACAAAATTAGTAAATGCCAAGAATAAAACAAAGTATAGAACATATTTGTTTGTTAGAAATAAATTTACCGATGACGAAACTTTCATTATATATATAATTATTAAAAAAATTGAATGATAATTATATTTATGGAATTTAATTAAATAAGATTAAAATGACAAACAAATCCGGAAAATATCAACTAGTATTATCAGAAATTTATAACGAAACTATTCACGGGTTAAGTAATCATGAGGACTATGACATCAAAACTCACTATTTAATAATTGAAACTTTTGGTTATAGACGTATCTCTTATGACACGGACGATTCAAACGATGAATCTCATATTAATGGAATAACCCTAATTTTAAATGTAAATAAGATTGCGAGGTTGTATAATCGTCGGTATACGAGAATCAAAAGTTTAACTCACTCAATTATTCGAAATTACGCAAATATAATTGTTAAAAAAAATTATATTAAACCTGAAATTGCCGAATGTATATATTTAAAAAATAACGAATATGTTGCTATTTTAAAAACGTTTTGGATAAGATTAATCCAAAGAACATGGAAACGGGTTTTTATTGAAAGACACGCAGTCATTTTAAAACGTAAATCTCCGATTTCTTTAAAGTATAGACTCATTCACGGCAAATGGCCAAATAACTGTAATTATCTTCCATGTTTATATGGTATGCTAAAAATATAAAATTATTTATTTTCGCGCTTTATGACTTTTTCGACCGTGTTTTCGTTTATTTCCGCCCTTTTTATTATGTTTTCGAGTATGTTTTCGTTTACCGCCTCTGGTAACAGATGCGTTTCTTGATGATTTTTTATATTTATTTTTTCTAGATGAGGAACTCGTTGGATACCTATAACCTCCTCCCATTCTAACGTCTCCGAATCCGGTGTCGTTCTCGTTGTCTGGTCCTTCTTTTGTTTCTTTGAACTCATCTTCGTTAATTTCATTAGTCGGTTCTGATGAATAATTTATATAGTCGGGTTGTTTGTTATCTGATGTGTTTACTACGGTGGGTGGTGGAGGTGTGTTTAATTGGGTTTGAAAACCGACGTTTTCATCAAAACCTTGTTTACTTCTTTGAAGTTGACTTTGATTATTGGGTTCAATTGACTTAGTCAGTCTTAGTAAATTTTGTAATCGGGTAGTGATTCCTGAAGGTTTTTGTAGTTTTAACGTGGAATCAATTACTCCGATTCTTCTTACGATTTCCTTAAGAGTTCCTTTTAATCCATTAATAATATTATCATATTGTTGTTTTTCAACTGCCGAAACAAGTTTTGATTCACGCTCATTTTTAGCTTCAGCTATCTGCTCGGTCAGTTTGTTTTTCTCTACAACTAAACCTTTTCTTTCAGATATTAGTTTTTTCGTAATATTTTCTATTTGACTAATAAGTGATTTTTGTTCCTCATAATTAGCGCCATCGCTAGCTAACGATCCGTCAATATCATTAAGAAGATTCTCTATTGTAGATATTCCCTCAAATACACTTTGTGTCGGTGTTTTGGAATTGCTAAACCTAAAATTATCAACAAATCTTTTTAGGGTGTTCATTATAAATTATAATGAGATAATTATTTAATTGTAATTAAATAATCTAAATTTTGTTTAATATTATTCATTTCGTTCAATATTCGTTGTTGTTCTATTTTAGCATCCTTTATTTTATCTGCGGATAATTGTGTATTTAAAACCAAACTATTTATATGTGCGTTTATTTTTTCCATCGCGTTAATTTGTGCTTGTTTTTCTTGAACGATATAATTATAGTAATTAGTGTAATCATCCTTGACACTTTCTAAAAATTCGTTTTCTTTTGCTAAAACTCCGATTTGTTTATATTTATTTAGTAAGTATTGTTCTTTTTCCTTAATTTGTTGTTCTATTTTATTAAGGTAACCGTCTCTTTCTGTTAAAGTCATACGTATATTTATGGCGTCCATTATTAAATTAAACTATTATTATTTAATAAACATATTTAAAATCTATATTATATTATATATAATTTAGGATGTCTAAAAATATTATTGAACCTATACTAACCCCAGACGACAATCGTTTTGTAATGTTTCCAATACAACACGATGATATTTGGAAAATGTATAAAAAGCAGGTGGATTGTTTTTGGCGCACCGAAGAAATCGATTTAACAAAAGATTTAAAAGATTGGATGACGTTATCACCCGATGAAAAATATTACATTTCTATGATTTTGGCGTTTTTCGCAGCAAGCGATGGAATCGTATTGGAAAATCTAGCAACTCGTTTTATGAGTGATGTCCAGATTTCAGAAGCCCGCGCTTTTTATGGGTTCCAAATAGCAATGGAAAATATCCATAGTGAAACATATAGTTTGTTGATCGAGACATACATAAAAGATGTCGAAGAAAAGACAAAATTATTAAATGCGATTGAAAATTTCCCGTGTATAAAGAAAAAAGCGGACTGGTCCAAGAAATGGATTAATGATAATCGAAGTAATTTTTCTACAAGATTAGTTGCGTTTGCGTGTATTGAAGGTATATTTTTTTCGGGTGCTTTTTGTTCTATTTATTGGTTAAAGAAACGCGGATTAATGCCTGGTTTAACCTTTTCAAATGAATTAATTTCCCGAGATGAAGCATTACACACCGAATTTGCTATTTTACTTTACGGAAAACTAAAAAAGAAAATAAATAAGAATCGGTTATACGAAATAATAAAAGAAGCAGTAGATATTGAAATTGAGTTTATTTGTGAAGCATTACCTTGCCGGTTAATTGGAATGAATGCCGAATTAATGACCCAATATATTAAATATGTTGCTGACCGATTATGTCTACAATTAGGATATGACAAAATATATAATGTTTCAAACCCTTTTTCATTTATGGAATTAATTAGTTTAGAAAGTAAAGTGAACTTTTTTGAAAAACGAGTCAGCGATTATGCTCTAGCATCAAAAGACAAAGATTTGGATATTTTCGAGTTTAATGCTGATTTTTAAAGTTATGCTCTTAAAATAATTTAAAAACAAATACAATGATAAATTATAAATGATTACTTGTCAGGTATACGGTGGACTAGGTAATCAACTATTTCAAATTTTTACTACGATATCATATGCTATTAAATATAAGATGAATTTTTTATTTTTGTATGAGTCCGTTCATCAAACAAAAACCCGTCCTGGTTATTGGGACACATTTTTAAAAAGATTAAAGGTTTTTACAACTAATAATTTACCTCCATTACAATTAAATATTAGAGAGAAAGGGTTTAATTATACAGATTTGTATATTCCTCAAGAATCATTAAATATTTGTTTAGATGGATATTTTCAAAGTTATAAATATTTTAAAGATAACGAACATATTATTTTTAAAGTTATTATGGTGGACCATATAAAAAAAGAAATTCTTTCTCAAGAAGGAATTTCAAAAACTTATTTTGATAATTCGGCAAGTATTCACTTCCGTCTTGGAGATTATAAGAAATTGCCTGAGTATCACCCGATTATTCCTTACGAGTATTATTCAAAAAGTATTTCATTTTTAAAAACTGAAGGTAAACAAATTAATAAAATCTTTTATTTCTGTGAAAATGAGGACCATGACCATGTATTATGTGAAATAAATAAACTAAGAGCAGAATTTCCAGAAATTGTGTTTGTTCGTGAATTTGAAAGTTTAAGTGATTGGCAACAAATGATAATAATGAGTTTATGTGAGAATAATATAATCGCGAATAGCACCTTTAGTTGGTGGAGTGCGTATTTTAATACAAATCCAGGTCGTCTGGTTTGTTATCCATCTATTTGGTTTGGTCCAAGATTAGCGGGGCACAATACAACTGATTTGTTTCCTCCAACTTGGAATAAAATTATGTTATAGTTTATTTTCTCGAAACAAATATGGTTTATTTAAATCAAGCATTAGTTTTATATAATTTGTATGTCTTTTTTCAATATCACTATATCCTTCTCTTTGGACGACCGTTAAAGGTGTAATTAAAAACCACTTATCTATTACTTGAAGACGTTTCCAATACATATCTATTGCGTATAATTTATGTTTTGTAGTATCCTTTATGAATTGATGTATTCCGGTTTGAAAGTTTTCAATTAGTTTATCGAAATACGTATTTTTTACAAAATATCCGGTGGCACATTGACAATTAGTTATTCTTACATAATTATCATCTATTATTTGGTAAGGCGGAACATTATTTCCAGTTATTAAAACAACATCCCACTCTTTACAATTATTTAAAAATTTATTAAAATTTGTAATAAATAATTGCGGATTTAAAAAGGCGATATCGTCTTCAACAATTAAAACGTGTTCCCAATTTTGTTTTTTTGCGTTTAATAAACATTTTAAATGACTCATACTACACCCAACAGCACCTGAAGCACATTTAATTGCGTTAAATCTTTCGGGGTTATTTATTCCTATTTTTTTTAATTCTTGAATTACTTGGTCTTTTCTATCTGGTCTTTCTTCTAAATTAATGTAATACGCGTGTTTTATTTGCGAAATATCCATATTATATTATCCCGACTATTTTATTTATATCATTATATAAATAAAGTAATTATGGGTTAAATTCAAGGTCTAACATCATATTTGTGTAATCTGTGTGTTGTCCTTCAATATTACTATATCCTGGTCGTTGAACGACTGTTAAAGGTGTAATCAAAAACCATTTATCCGTTACTTGAAGATGTTTCCAATACATATCTAATGCGAAGTATTTACTTTCAGATGGATATTTTATGAATTCATTTATTCCGGTTTGAAAGTTTTCTATTAGTTTATCGAAATAAATATTTTTTACAAAATATCCGGTGGCACATTGACAATTATGTATTTTCACATAACTATCTTCAATAACCGTATGTTTTCCTATATTGTTTCCGGATAATAAAACAACATCCCATTCTTTACAATTATTTAAAAAATTATTAAATTGTGTAATAAATAACCCGGGATTTAAAAAAGTGATATCGTCCTCAACGATTAAAACGTGTTCCAAATTTTTCGATTTTGCCATTTCCAAGCATTTTAAATGACTTAAACTACACCCAATAGCACCAAAAGAGCATTTAATTGCGTCAAACCGTTCTGGATTAGTTATTCCTATGTTTTTAAATTCTTGAATTACTTGGTCTTTTCTGTCTGGTCTTTCTTCTAAATTAATGTAATATGTATGTTTTATTTGTGAAATATCCATATTATAAATAATACCCAATTATTTAAATAACTTAAAAATGTAACTATATATTAATTAAATAATGAACGAACTTAATAATTCGGAGTATAAAATAGGTAAAGTGGGTCAATTGCTTAAACACCAGATAATTCATGAATCTGATGAATTATACGAATTTACGAATTGTTATTTGAACGATTCACAATGGAGTTACCTTTATGAAAAAGAAATAAAAAATAGAATTAATCAATTGTATGTATTAGTTATACCAATACATACAATAAAAAAATTACAAAAATTTATATGTACGTCAGATTTTGGAACTGAAACATATACAAATTTAATTCATAATAATATGAGTTTTATAGCAGGGTTTATTTATCTTAATAAATCACGAGTAAATTCAAATTATAAATTTATTGAAGTCATTGACTCCAGAATTGGAAAATTAAATATTGTCCAATTTATGATTGAAAAATACGAACAAAAATATAAATATAAACTATTGCCGATTTATATTATAAATTCGGCAAGGAATTATTGGAAGAAGTATTTAACCAATAAATTTAATTTACATTCTGATGAAGAAATTAAAGAATTTATTTGTGAGATAAATAAAAACAACAAGTTTAATTTAAGTTGGGGGTATTTATTTGATTCATTATAAGAGTTACATATTTATTATATACTCCGCGCCAGAATACTCAACCCAATCCGATAACGTAAACGAGGCAAAATCATGAGGTAAATTAAAATCTTTAAACTGAAGTTGATAATCGAATATTATTTTGGTGTCAACATCCCATTTTCTATTTGTAAATAAAGAATCCATTGTATTTAAAAATTCAGTTTCTGTGTGAACCCCGCTGTTGTTTTTTCCGATTCCAGTATACCAAATTTTCATATTATTCATTAAAGTTATATTTATTTTTGGTTATTTTAACCCACCAAGTCCGATTTTAAAATTATTTAGTGTATGTGGTTTAATATATTTATTATTCATATATTGTGGTGGTTGTTGTTTAATATTTAATTCGATTCTTTCTTTTTGAGTAGGATAATATGGAATATTAGTCCAATCATCAGGTGTAACGACGGTTTTCCCTGTTTGAATTATTTTACTTGGATGAATAATTTGACGTGGTGGTTCTCTTAAATCATAACTATAATAATCCTCACTTTCATATGCAACCCCCGTTAAAAAATAACTAATATTAATAATATAAATTTCTGGGTTATTTACTGTAAATTCGTTGTCGGATTCATTAGAAGATTTTGTATCAATGGAATACATTAGTTTATTAATTGTGTTTATTCCATCAACTCCATTATCGTTTTGTAACCTCCAAGGGTCTTTTTTACTAACGATTCGCGAAATACCATCAAATAATTGAAGTATTTCAGGACTTCCGATTGGATAAAAGTGTCTTCTATCAATTTTTAAATTATGAAGTCCTGCCCTTTTTTGTAGACAATTATCCTCCATACCATATCCCCAATAATTAGGGAACCCGTTTATTTTTTCAAAATCGCTTCCCTTAATAACGACAATTCCTCCTAATGTAAATTTAAACCCATAATGGTGTTTTATTACCCCTTCAGAAGTATCATAATCAAATAATTTATTAAACGGCATCGTATCTACATCATTAAATATAAATGAAATATTTTTATAATCATTCGGGTATTTCCGTTTTATAGCTAAAAACCCTATATTTTTGGTTGCTCCTCGATTAAAACTTCTTTTATCGGATTGATGCGAAAAATATATTTCATAGTCAGAAACATCTTCTAATAAATAAGTCATATATTTACAGAAAAAAAACTTTTGTTGTTTTCTGTTTCTATATGGAACAATAAATACACGTTTTGGGATTATACTACTTTCTAACATTTATAAATTAATTGGATTTTAAAATTCTCGTTTTTTAACTTGCGTATTTTTGTATAATTACGGCAGGTATTAATTTATCTTTAATTGTTTCTAGTTTTTTAAAACACTTATTTATTGTAACCTCGCTTATTTCGCTAATGTTTTTCACATCTTTTTTACTAATACTTAAATTACAATTTTGGGATATAAAATAAATTATTCCGGCAGCTATCGAATGAGGCGTATTTTCAGGCATTAAATCTAATTGTTCTATTTTTGTAGATATAAATTTACATACTTTTGTCAATTCAGTATTAATATTTAATTTACTACAAAACCTCTCAATAAAATCTTCGGGTTTTATTTTACAGAATAATGTCTTATCTTTGTTTACCACATCTTTTTCAATATTATTAATAATAGATACAGCATTTTTACATCCTTTTGTAGCACACGTTACATCCAATTTAAATATATCGGCAATTTCCTTTGCTGTTCTTGGATATTTATTTATTTTACAAGATATATAGATTGACGCTGCTAAAATACCGTCCCTATTATCACCCCTAAAGGTGGTTTCATATTCAGATATTTTTTTATGGTATCGTATCGCATCATCAATAATCATTTTAGGAACCCCCGCATTTTGTGCCATTGTCGTGATAACTTGGAAATCATCATATTGAGATTTTTCTTTATACGGCATTGATTGCCATTTGGTATATCTTCTTATTTTTCGCATTTCATATGACATCGGTCCATTAGATAAAACAGTACATCCATAGGATGATTCTTCGAGCAAAGGATTTATCGGCATTCCACACCTTGTTGGGTCGTTATGCTGATTATCGTCCGCACCGTAATATCTCCATTCCGCTGATTGGTCAACCATATCCTTATATATAATTCCGCAATTGTAATTAGTACACACCAAAAACCCTTCATCAGATAATGCTAGTTTATATTCACATCTTTCGCAAATTTCTCTATTTCCGGATTTTCTATAAATACATTCTAATGATAAAGGTTTTTTATCAGCATTCACCTCGTTATCAAATATATTCCATAATTTAACCTTATTTATATTATTATGTCTTCTTTTTTTACTTTTATCGGTTGATGTCATATTATTATTTATCTTTCATTTTAATTATATATTTTAAATCAATTTTATTATATATATTATATATAAAATGGGTAATTCGATATCGTCCTCTTCAGTTCAGGATAATACCTTTGATACTATTATTGATTACATAGCAACTCATTATATTTTAACTATGGATTTTAAAAACTTAACTAAACTTTCTGAAAAAGCATATTGTGATAAACTAATTATTCTAACATCTTCGATTTTAGAAAGGTATTTAACAAAACAAGAAGTTGGATATCTCGAGCAAAGAACAAAAAATGGTATCGAAATTAACAATATGTCTAAAGATGGCGTGGTGTTTTTATCGAAGGACCAACTTGACGAATTAGATGTTAAAAACGATGCGAAAAAAACTCTTAAAAAAAAAAGAATGTGTATTGGTATTGCTAAATTTTATGTCATAATAGCACACATTTTTGCGGCAATTGTAATGACTATAAATCCGATTTATAGTTATTCAGACCAATATGGTAATAAGTTTGTCGCAAATTTATATAATAAAGATAAAATACCTGCCGGAACCATAAAAACTGTTTCTAATATAAACATTTGTAGTAATCGTCTTAATTCGCTTCAATCTGGGATGAATTCAGACAAAATATTAAAGGGTGAAATTCAGGTTGCTCCCAAAGTATGTAATATGAACCTAAACAATGATAATACTTTAAAATCGTTAAGGGATGAACCAGGAATTCCACAATTAAGAGAATTGTATAACGACGATAAATACGATTACTCAACCGGAAAATTTGTCGGTATGTCTGAGTCAACCAGTCGGGAATTTAAACGTGACCTTGAATTATTTTATAATGTATTTACCGGAAATGAAAAAATGCCTGAAGACATACAAGATTTTAGTGACATTAAATTAAAAGATTATTCTAAAATTCCTGCGTGTCAAAACGATAGTTTAAATAACAAATATACTGAGAAAAAAAACAACGAATTGTTTAAAAAATATGCTGAAAACATCAAAACAATGGTTAGACACGCAAATATAAAACAAGGAAAATTATTAGAAATAATAAACATTTTATTTACATTTGTAATTGACCCTCACACTAAAGAAAAAAGAGTTAGAATAAATCCAACATTAACAGAGACAATATTGACTGAAACCGTAAAAAAAACTAGAACCTTAATTATTGATTTATACACAACATGTGAAAAAGATTATGTTAAAGGCGTTCAATTATACGAAGCAATTGTTGACGACATCGGGTTTAAAACAGTTAGTAAGCAAAAAGAAGCATTGGAAACCCAACGAATACAGTTAATAAATATGGATAATAACCGTCCTCCGGAAATCAATTACATAAATCAACAACCGGTTAATCTTCCTCCGGAAATCAATTATATAAATCAGCAACCGGTTATCCGTCCTCCGGCAATCAATTACATAAATCAACAACCTGTTAACCGTCCTCCGGAAATCAATTACATAAATCAACAACCTGTTAACCGTCCTCCGGCAATCAATTACATAAATCAACAACCTGTTAACCGTCCTCCGGCAATCAATTACATAAATCAACAACCTAATTTAATTAAACTCCCCACAACTAATTATTTAACTCAATCATCAAGTAAACCCCTTGAATTTAAAGAAATAAATACTCCTATAAATTTAGTTGATTTAGGAAAACAACAAAAAATAAATCAATTAAACGCACAAGTATTAGTAAATCAAAGGAATGAGTTAAACAACAAAGTTAAAGCCCTCAGATTAAAAGAACAATTCGAACAAGATGAATTAAATAAGCAATTTAAATTAAACGAAGAAATAAATAAAGAATTAAATGTGAAAGACAAAGAAATAAATGCCGAAATTAAACAACTAAATTTAAATAATGGAGCACTCGCAAACTTAGCAGTAAACCCTAATAATAACGGTAAAAAACCGTTCAGTTTTAGAAATTTATTTAACCGGGCACCAGTTGATAAAAAAGACGAACCTTCTCTTAATAAAGATACCCCCTCTATAGATGCAATTCAACCAGAAATTCAACCATCAACTCAACCAGTAATAGATACAAATGTAGAAGTAAATAAAGAAAATGAAAATAACAAATCTACAGAAGAACCAGCAACTCAACCAGTAATAGATACAAATGTAGAAGTAAATAAAGAAAATGAAAATAACAAATCTACAGAAGAACCAGCAACTCAACCAGAAATTCAACCATCAACTCAATCATCAACACAACCAGAAAATCAATCATCAAATCAATCAGAAAATCAACCAGTAAATCAACCAGAAAATCAATCATCAAATCAATCATCAAATCAACCAGAAATTCAACCATCAACTCAACCAGCAACTCAACCAGTAATAGATATAAATGTAGAAGTAAATAAAGAAAATGAAAATAACAACTCTACAGAAGAACCGACGAATCAAGATACCGAACAAACAGAAGAACCGACAAATCAAAATACCGAACAAACAGAAGAACCGACAAATCAAGATACCGAACAAACAGAAGAAAATAAAAAATATACGTTTGAATATCATGATACGGAAAATGATATTTATTACGTGGTTAAGAACAATAAGAAGTTTATTACACCAACTCGAACATTTGGATATAATCCGAATGTTAAATTAATTGAGATAAATGATCCTGATGAGGAAACAGATATAGATGTTGAATTCAACGAACAACTTGCCGGAGAACATCCATCTGCTATCGAAGGGGATACCAAAAACTACACCTATGAATATTTCGATGTTTTAAAAAATAAATACTATATTATTAAATTGAATGATGACGGTAAAACAATGGTTAAGGATGAATACGATACACCAACATACACAAATAATTCTAATGTAAAACTAATTAGGGTTAATGATCCAAACGTGTTGTATTATTCATATTTTTTAGCAAAGAACCCTACAGTTTTTGATGACCAAACACCATACTTTACTGTTGTAAACGGACGCGTTGCATATTATAAAACCCCTCCTGATAACAACAAATTAGGGGTTCCTATATTGGTAGACCAAGTATTTAATGACTCACTAAGTGAATCGAATGTAGACATAAAAGATAAATATGGATTTAAAAACATTGAAGCATATGAATATTACGATGTTGTATTTCAAAAATACTATACAATTCAACCAAAGAATAAAAACGCGGAACAGTCTTATGAATATTTATATAATATGTTTTTAGCATCAAGCGACAAACATTATCGGGAGATTACTGATAAAAGAATATATGGAAGTAATCCATTAGTTCAACTAGTTTATGTAAACGAACCGGATACAGAGTATTATTCTACATTTAGAATGCGACGCAAGAAACATGACGACAAGATTGACACTATTATGTCGTATTATACTGTTAATTATACAAGTGATGGTAATCCACCCAATGGTGAAACTGGTAATTTAGTCTTTACTGAATTTCCTAAAAATGAGAATGGACAAGTTATATGGATAGATAAACCTTTTAAGTTATCCTATGGAAATTCAGAATATAGTGATCAATCAGGCGGAAAACCCAAAAAAAATAAATATACAAAAAAATCAAAAAAATCTACAATTAAAAAACGTGGAAATAAAAAGAAACAAGGTCGAAAAACTTATAAAAAACGTGGAAATAAAAATACACGAAAACAGTAATATAAAAATATAATATATTTACAAAAATATATTATAATTCGCGGCAGTATTATTTAAGAACGTCCTCCTACAGCAGCAGAACGACTTGCGGCAGCAGATGCCATTCGTGCGGCGGAGGCGGCGCGTGAAGCAGCAGCAGATGCGGATCTAGCAGCAGATGCGGAACGAGAAGCAGATGCGGAACGAGAAGCAGATGCGGCGCGTGATGCGGCTTTAGAGGCACTACGAGCAGCAGATGCGGCGCGTGAAGCAGCTTTTGACGCATTTCGCGCTGCCATTCTTTTTGCGGTTTTATTGCGTTTTCCTAAATTACGTCTGGATGCCATTTGTATATATATATTAATTATAAAAAAAATTCCTAAACTTTGATAATTAAATTTAAGCCATTGAGCGAGACATTGCGGCAGCTAAATTTGCGGCAGCAGAACGTCCTCTAGCAGCAGAACGTCCTCTTGAAGCAGAGCGTCCTCTAGCAGCAGAACGACCTCTTGCGGCAGAACGACCTCTTGCGGCAGAACGACCTCTTGCGGCAGAACGACCTCTTGCGGCAGAACGACCTCTTGCGGCAGAACGACCTCTTGCGGCAGAGCGATTTCCTTTACGACGATAAACTTTTCTAGTAGCCATTGTATATAATATATAGTTATAAAATATTATTTCTAAATATATAAAATTTAAAATTACCAAATAGTATTTGTTGAATGCCAATACATTTTATCTCCTTTTTTTATATTATAAATAGTCCTAAATATTTCCATTCTAGATAATGGAACATTAGTTCTATATTTATCTAAAGGATGTGGATTTGTTTTTAGTTGAGCCTCTAAAGCCTTTTTATTAATTTTTTGTCTTTGTTGATACGCGTAATAAACGAAAAATGCTTGATATGATAACGCACGTATAGGAATAATATCTGAATTTTTATCTTGCCAGTCTCTTAAATATTCTCTACAAATAGCTAATCCAGATATATCTGCTAAATCTTCTCCGACACTTGGTAACGCATCAAATTTAATGCCGTCATATTTCGCAAACGTCTCGTATTGTGTGATAACATCATCTTGTATTTTTTTAAAATGTTGTTTATCCTTATCAGTCCACCAATCGTGTAATTTTCCCTCGTGGTCGTATTTACTTCCGAAATCGTCTAATGAATGCGACATTTCGTGTGCCAACGTAAACCCTAAGTGTGCTAAATTGTATTCAATACCTCTTTCATCTAAATCTAAAAAGGGTTTTTGGATATATCCAAGAGGAATATAAATTGCGTTCTCGGAAGGAGTATATGACGCATTAACAACGTATGCCTGAGACCCAATAAATTTTGGCGGCGTTAGGGACCAATCTATAAGAGGTATATCAATAATAGGTTTTCCGTCCAATTTAACTCTTTGTTCGTTTCTCCAGTTTGATATTTTCAAATAATTTCCCCATCCATCATTATCTGTATAATTTAATAAAGGGTCTTCTCTTAATGTTTTTGGAGACCCAATAATCAATTTAAAATGCTTAAATTTTAATAAAGCATACTCTTTGGTTTTTGGTTGTAACCATTTATTTCTTGAAACAATTCGGGTAAATACTGTTTTTAAATCCTCCGCCATCGTTTTTAAATAATCTACATACTGTTTATTTTCATATCGACTAATATATTCATTTGTTAAAAAAGAATTAAACGCATACCCTAACCCAAAAACTGGTCCAAGGTCATCATAAACTGCAGCGGTTTGTCCAGTTACAAATTTTCCATTAAACTCAAAATATACGCGATAACCATCTTGGTTTTGTCTAACTAATTGTCTAATATAATTATAAATCCAGTATGTTCTCCATTTTTCTGTATCCCAATTTTTTTTCAATAGTTGTGTACAACAATCTAAGTAATTTAAATCTCCAGATATAAAAAAATCAGGAGTTTTTTCAAATCCTATATATTTACTTAATTGCGCCCAATCAAATCCATACTCATCCATTGCTATTTTGGTAGTTACAATATTATAATAATTGGGGTCATTTATTCTTCCAACACATTCGAATAATTGGTTGAGTTCAACTTCTACATCATAAATATCTTTAACATTAAACCCGTGGTTTTTTCCAAATACAAATTCAAATAAATTATTCAAGTATTTAAAAAATTGTCTTTTGTAGTTTGCTTTATATGCTAGGTCTGTTCCATCATCATAATATAAATTAATATCAATCAAGGTAAGTTTTCCAGGGTCAATATAACATCTATAAATCTTAGGGTTTTTATTATCTGGGAACACATTAAAATTAAACGGAAGTCCCCACGATATAATTTCGTTTCGGTTCATTACTCCTAATAATTTCCACAAATTGTTGTTATCCTTTCTTAAGTCATCAATCATATTTAATGTTTCATTTGCGTATTGTTTTACTTGACTTAATGATGACCCTTTTAATTGAGATTTATAAAAATTTCCGATTTCTCTGGATTTTTTTGTATCATTATCCCGTGTATATTCTTTAACTATTTCAAGTAATTCGCGGTATACTTTATACTGAACTAATCTAAAAGAGTCTAATTGTGTAATATATTCTTGATTTTTATCAAGAGACGCTTCTTTAATCCATCTATAATTTATATAGGAGTAAAAATCATTATTTGGTGTTATTTTAGATGGCGTGAAAGGTATCTTAAACAATTTATTAATTTCTTTATTTAAAGTTATGTCTACAGGTTTCATTTTATCTTCAAATGTGTTAAATACATTCGAGTATGTTTTACATATTTCTTGTCTTTGACCACTTGTTAAATTAGGAAGAACCCTGATTTTTTGGGTTTTATTGTGTTTAGGTTGTTTATTATGCCTTGTGATATTTGTCATATATATAAATAGTTTATTTTATTTTATATTCATAATTATTTAATAGTTCATCATTATATACCAATTTTCCAGAGGGTTTATATGATGTAATCGGGGTATAATTTTTATTTTGTATCGGTTGTTTTGAAGTTGTATTTGATTCCTTAATATTAAACAGTTGTTGATTTGTATCATTGTGATTATATTCTGATTTATTTGTATTATTATTTTCATCGATTTTTTCTCCATATTCATTAACGACAATTCCGGTTTTATTTTTTATTTCGTCACGAACATATGAAGGAACCCAATGTTTCCAAGAAATAAAAAGGGTATTTGGATGCGTATAATTAACGTTAAACCCGTTTTTTTTTAGTTTGTCTAACAAGTATGCGATACACGAAGCATTATCATATCTTGGAACCCCAATAATAATTTCAGGAACAATAAACCAACAAAACTGTTCGTTTATATTTTGTCTCGATGTGGTTTTTATTCTTACGTGGACACGATTTAATATTTTATTAAATAACGTTAATTTACCGAGGTCATGATTCTTTTTTTTTTCATAAAGGTCATCAATATTTAATTTATCCGAAAAATCTTCTGTATTTTCAAGAGTAAATATATCCGACATTTACACAAACAATAGAAAAAAATATATATAAATAAATGTAAATAATTATTTATATATGGTGGAAAATACAATCAAACATTTAGTTATTTCGGGTGGAGGTCCGACAATAATACAGACATTAGGAGCAATACAATATTTATTTGAAAAGAACTTTATAAATATTGATAATATACAATCTATATATGGCACTTCGGCAGGTGCCCTTCTTGGAACCATATTATGTTTAAGACTTGAATGGGACGATATTACAGATTATATTATTAAGCGTCCATGGAACGAAGTATTTCCGATTAATGTAAAAAGTATATTTGATTCGTATACTAAAAAAGGTATTTTTGATATAAAACTAATTGAAAAATGTGTTAAACCGCTGTTTGACGCTAAAGATATATCCGTTAATGTTACCCTAGAGGAATTTTACCAAATTACAAACATAGACTTACATTTTTATACATTTGAAATAAATAATTTTGAATTGGTAGACATATCTTTTAAAAGTCATCCATCGTTATCTTTACTAACTTCTTTACAAATGTCTTGTGCGTTTCCTATCATAATTTCTCCGGTTTTTTTAGAAGATAAATGTTATATTGATGGTGGGATTACGTGTAATTATCCATTAAGTAAATGTATTGAAACAAACCCAAATATAAATGAAATACTCGGTTTTAAAAATCAATACGATAATTATGGACAAAATAATGTTGACATTAACTCGACGTTGTTGGATTTTATCATTAATTTTGTATGTAAACTTATTTATAATTACGATACATATTTAGAACAACCACCCATACAAAATGAAATTATATGTAATTGTAAATTGTTGAGTATTTCCCAGTTATCAATAGTTTTAAAATCTGTTGACACAAGAAAGGAATTATTGGAGAATGGTAGACAAATATCTAAATTATTTTTAGAGAACCGTATTTAAAAATTCTTCTAAAGTAGCCTTTGATGGTTTTGCGTCATATTCGATAATTTGTCCGTTTTTCAATAATTTAATGGTGGGATAACCTTCAATTTTATATTTATTAATAATCTTTTCAATTTCAGGGTTTTCATTTGTGCAATCTATATCTGTAAATATAATTGTGTACCCATTAACTGTTTTATTTTCGTATTCTTTTTTTAAATCATCCCAAATTGGTTTTGCTTTTTTACAATGAGGACACCAATCAACCGAAAATAACATAAGTTCTGCTTGAGATGTGTTATTGTTGTTATTATCGGTATTGTTTTCTAAATTATATTTAAAGTTATGTTTGAATTTTGAAACGTAAAAATAAATAGAAACAGAAATAAATATTATAATTATTGCGACCATAAAAATGGTTGAAGTATTAATTCTACTTGTATACCCTTTTACTTTTTTCGTAAATTCCGCATACATATTATATATTCTTATTGAGAATAAATAACAAAATGATTAACGAATATAATATAAATATAAATATTAATACTTATATTATGTTGTTTAGAAATATAGATGGTGAGATTATTGAAATAAAAAAATACAACTTTGTGAATGATTATATTTATTATACGAAAATAATGGAAATGAAAAAACCTTTTTCTAAAGTAATAAAAACACAAAATAACTTAAATTATTCCAATATGATTATAGACAATCACCTTAAACCCGACAAAGTTATTATCTAACTATTTATTATGAATAAAACCAGGAAAAAAATATATACTAATGATGATTATAATAGTGGAGATGGAATGTTGACAAGTGTATGGGGACCAAGTTTGTGGCATTATTTACACATTATGAGTTTTAATTATCCAAATAAACCTACTGAAAATAATAAAAAGCATTATCGCGATTTTGTAATTAATCTTAAAAATGTTATTCCGTGTGTTTTTTGTAGAGAAAATTTAAAAACTAATTTTAAGGTTTTGCCTATAACTATGGCAACTATGAAAAATCGAGAAACCTTCTCTCGTTATATATACAATTTACACGAATTAATTAATAAAATGTTAAATAAAAAAAATAATTTAACTTATGAAGATGTTAGAGAAAGATACGAACACTTTAGGTCTAGATGCGTTACTAGCAAACCATCCATATTAAAAAAAACGATTAAAAAGAGCGTAAAAAAGGAAAAGGGATGTACGGAACCTCTTTACGGAAAAAAATCAAAATGTATTATTAAAATTGTCCCGATTGATGACAAAGGATTAACGTTTCAAATGGATAAAAAATGTATTAAAACCCGAGAATAATATTACATTCCAAAACTAGAAAAACTATTTAAAATCGGTTTAGGTAAAAATTCGTTATTTACAGCGTTATAATTTGGAACTTTTTTACATTCAAAACTTGGTTCAGGACAACGAGCACACGCAGGACACGCCTCGCATGGTTTATTTTTATAAATAACCACTGGGTTACACGCAGGACAAACTGGTGGGACTACTTGTGATTTTAATATATATAAATCTTCTTGTCCTGGAAGTATTTGATTCTTTGGCACACCTTTAGGCAAAGAATTGTAATAATTGAAACACATTGAATTATTTTCTTGATTTGTTGGTTCGTTGTATGATTGATTATTTCGTGTTGGATATGGATAATTTGTGTAAGTTGTGTTTGTATTTGTATTTTGTGGTGGATTATATGGTGGTGTAGGATTATATGGTGGTGTAGGATTATATGGTGGTGTTGTAGGATTAGTTGAGGGTGTTGTAGGATTAGTTGAGGGTGTTGTAGGATTAGTTGAGGGTGTTGTTGGATTAGTTGGGGGTGGTGGTGGATTATTAGTTATTTCAGTTGATGTCATACCTTCGATATTATTTCCTAAAAAAGGAACTACAAATATTCCTAATATCAATAAAAGTATTAATAGTTTACGAAGCATTTTATATAATTTATACAGTGAAAAAATTATATTATAATGTAAAACCAAATAAATAGTTTAGAACAATTAACTATTATGGAATTAATTACTGAGAACTCACGTAAAAAAAAAATAACACGTGAACCTTTAAAACAATATTATGATGAAAATCCAGATTTATTTGAGATTGGGGTTGATGAAGTAGGTCGAGGACCTTTATTCGGTAGAGTTTATACAGCAGCGGTTATTTTACCTAAAGATAACAGTTTTAACCATTCGTTGATGAAAGATAGCAAGCGTTTTACATCTACGAAAAAAATAGAAGAAGCTGCTAAGTATATTAAAGAGAATGCGATAGGTTGGTATGTAACTTTTGAAGATGAAACTGTAATCGACGAAATAAATATTTTACAAGCAACACAAACATCAATGAGAAACTCAATATTAAAATTAAAAGAATATGTTACGCAACCATTCACAGAAGAAGAAAAAAACGAACTTAAATTTCAACTATTAGTTGACGGGAACTACTTTAACCCAATATCTACCTTTAATAAAAAACGGAATATGATAGATGTAATTCCGCATGTATGTATTGAGGGTGGAGATAATAAATATAGTTCTATTGCGGCAGCTTCTATCTTGGCAAAAGTATCAAGAGATAAATATATTTCGGATTTATGTTCTGAAAATCCGGAATTAATCGAAAATTACGGAATAAATAGTAATAAGGGATACGGTTCAAAACAACATATTGACGGAATTAATAAACACGGAATAACCAAATGGCATAGAAAAAGTTTTGGAATTTGTAAAAAATATGCTTAAATTATTCAGAATGTTTTATCTTTTATAAAAAAAATGAAATGAATTATTTTTATTTACCTATATACAATTATACTTAAATAACACACAAAATGCCAAAATTTATGATATTTGACACCGAAACATCAGGATTACCTGATGGCGTTTCCGTTGTAGAAAATAATAATGTACACTTATGGCCTTACATAGTCCAGTTAAGTTATATTATTTATGAATCTAAAAGTAATGAAATTATAAAACAAGAGAATACAATAATAAAAATACCAAACAACATTATTATTCCTGATAATGTTGTTTCAATTCACGGAATCACAAATGAAATATCTAGAAACATCGGAAAAAATATAGTTCCGTATTTACTTAATTTTATTAAAGATTATAACAATTCTGATATAATTATAGGACATAATATTTTATTTGATATTAATATGATACGTGTCGAATTATTAAGACACGTATTATATGACGAGTTTAATAAATTAAAAGAACCCAAAAAATTTTATTGTACCATGAAAAATACAATAAAATTATGTAATTTAAAAAGAGTTGATAAACGAGGAATTCAATATGTTAAATACCCGAAACTAATAGAATTACACAAACACTTATTTAATGTCGAACCTATGGGATTACACGACTCATATATTGATATATTAATTTGTTTTAGATGCTATTATATGATACATTTTAATGAAGATGTATGCGATAAAAATAAAACTATACAAACCATACTTTATAAATTATTATGCTGAACACATTTCACAAATATCATTTTCCATATTATTATTTGATGTATTCTTTTCAGGTTCTATTGAAAATTGTTGTGCCTGATGTTTTGCTTTGCGTCTTAAATAATAAATACCTGTTTTTAACCCTTTTTTCCACGAATAAAAATGCATTGATGTTAGAGAGTTATATGTTGGTTCTTCAACCCATAAATTAAGACTTTGACTTTGACACACAAACGCGCCTCTATCTGCTGACATATCAATTACATGTTTCATTGGTATTTCCCAAACAATCTTATATTTATTTCTAATATTTTCAGGAATCATATCTAAATGTTGAATACTTCCTTTATTCGCAATAATATTATTTTTTAATTGTTCATTCCATAATCCAAGATGAATGAGTTCTTTCATTAAAAACCGGTTCGCAACTATAAATTCTCCTGCTAACGTGCTTCTACTATAAATATTACTAGTTAATGGTTCAAAACATTCATTATATCCTAAAATTTGGGATGTGCTTGCTGTCGGCATAGGTGCCACAAGTAATGAGTTTCGTAATCCATATTTTTTAATAGAATCCTTTAATTTGTCCCAATCATATCCCGATGGTTTAACATTCCACATATCAAATTGGAGTATACCTTTAGACGCAGGAGACCCTTCGAATGAACTATATGCTCCACAATGGTCATCTGTTAATTTGTATATTTCACAATTTAAAACCAATGTATCTGATAATTTATCCATTGTTATATGTTTTAAATCATTTATAGGGTTAGTTTTGAATGATACAAAATCTGGTGAATCTTCGAAATTGACTGTTTTTATTATGTTGTATCGTTCAATAGAAATTTCATTACTTTTTTCTAAAGAAGCGTGATAAATTGTTTCGAAAATTAAGGTATTAATTTGTTTTGCTTCTTCACTATAAAACGCAATATCCATCATAATAAATGTATCTGCTAACCCTTGAACGCCAATACCTATAGGACGATGTAATAAATTACTTCTTCTAGTTTTTTCGGTAGGATAAAAATTAATGTCTATTATTTTATTTAAATTATTTGTAACTATTTTAGTTACTTCGTGTAATTTTTCGTAATCAAACGTTTTGGTTAATTCATTCACAAATGCCGGCAACGCAATACTCGCAAGATTACATACAGCAGTTTCTGTAGGGTCTGAATACTGAATAATTTCGGTGCATAAATTACTCGACTTAATAGTTCCGATATTTTGTTGGTTGCTTTTCATATTTGCGGAATCTTTATATAATATATACGGAGTTCCGGTTTCCATTTGTGCGTCTAATATTTTAAACCATAATTCACGAGCATTAATCGTTTTTCTAGATTTTCCGTCTGCTTCGTATTTTTCATATAATTCTTTAAATTTTTCTCCATAAACATCGGATAATCCGACACATTCATGCGGGCAAAAATAACACCATTTCTCGTTATTTTTTACCCGTTCCATAAATAGGTCGGGTATCCATAAAGCATAGAATAAATCACGCGCTTTTAACTCTTCATCTCCATGATTCTTTTTTAATTCCAAAAATTCTTCAATATCTGCGTGCCAAGGTTCAATATAAACCGCAAAACTTCCATTACGTTTTCCTGATTGGTTAACATATCTTGCTGTGCTATTATATACTCTTAACATTGGAACGATTCCATCTGTTTTACCATTAGTCCCACTTATATGAGAATCTTTCGCACGAACATTGTGAATATGAAGACCAATTCCTCCCGAATATTTTGAAATTTGAGCACAATCGGATAAAGTTTTATAAATTCCTTCAATACTATCATCCTCCATAGCAAGTAAATAACAAGAACTTAATTGTTGTCTTGGAGTTCCGGCATTAAATAGTGTTGGTGTAGCATGTGTGAAATATTTCTGAGACATTAAATCATACGTTTCTTTTATATTTTTTAAATTAGTTCCGTGTATTCCGATGGATACTCTCAACCACATATATTGGGGTCTTTCAATAATTTTATTATCAACTTTTAAAAGATAAGAACGTTCCAACGTTTTAAAACCAAAAAAATCGATTAAATAGTCTCTTTCGTGAATTATTAAATTATCAAAAAAATCTTTATTTTCAGAAACAATATTCCATACTTCTTCCGAAATGATTGGTGATTTTTTTCCATTATAATTAACAAAATTATACAATTTTTCCATAGATTTAGAAAAGGACGATTCCGTATTTTTTTGATGATTTGATACAACTATACGTCCTGCTAAAAGTCCATAGTCTGGATGTTGTGTCGACAAAGACGCACATTGTTCGGCAGTTAATTCATCTATTTTAGTTGTATTAATTTTATCGTATAATTGGTCGATTACTTTTATAACTAATGCGGAATAATTTATTTGGATATTTGCCTCTTGTCCAAGTTTTTTTACACGATTTAAAATTTTATCAAACGCAATCTCTTCTAACTCGCCATTTCTTTTAGTTACACGCATATCTGACATATTGCTGTTATCAGTATATATGTTTATTATTTTATATTATTTTTATATATTATATTTTATTTGAAACAGTGTAATTGTTTATTTTTAACACATTATATATATATGAAATATATTGTTGTCTTGTTATTATTAATATCAATAAGTATTTTAATTATTGTCTACAATAAAAATATCGAAAACTACGATAATTTTAATTTAGGGAGTCGCGGAAATTATCCTGCGTCTGTTAACGAGGTTCTTTTAGAAGATAGTTTTCCAATTAAAAATAAGATTGAACTATCTAATATGAATGAAAGTAAAATGTGGTGGCATTATCCTATTTTTAAAGTTGGGTCATATACACAAATTAATAATAATTTAAAATATCCAAACAATCCAGATACAGGTTCGTGTATGCCTTCCGATTTTTGCGGTTCAATATATAAAGAACAACAATTACACTCAAATATTTCGAGGGTTTTACCTCCTGTAAATTCTTCAGGAGGTATTCGTGTAAATTATTATAACGCAGAATAATTATATTGGGATTCTTCAAGCGTTTCCGTTATTATTTTATATTGGATTATTTCAACCTTACCCGTATCTTTATTTATAGATAATAAACAATTGGTATCTATTTCTTCTTTTTTTTGTTTTCTTGTTGGTGCTCTATGTTCGTATCCGCTTATTCTTTCATTGATTATAGTATTCCATAATTTTTGGATTTCTGAAATATTACTTTTAAACCACATAGTATTCCTCAACACTAAAACACAGCTATATTTTTCTAATTTCCAATGAATATTTTTAATCCAATCCATATCTGAATAAATAGCCATTTGTTCTGCTTCCCATATGTCAAACTCGGATTTATCCATATGTAATGGTTTATAGATATATACAGGAACCCCATTATTTTTAGAAAAATACATTATAATTCCCTTTGTTTCTCCTATTTTGGATTTTAAAAAATCATTCCCGTCATTCATAAAATAGGTTTCATTTTCATACTCAACAAATTTTGTTTCTAAAAAATCACACTCATCTAAATTACAAATTTCTAACTGAAGTTGCATTTGTATCCAATACTCTTTTTTAGGAACTCCATCAATTACACGATTAACGATATTTTTAACTTCAAGCATACGTCCGTATCTCGGAGAATCAATCTTAACATTAATACCATCAGGTGATGCTCCCAGAAAATCATAATTTGTGTGTTTTATACAACCAAATTCTTTTATTTCTGTATTATATTTATCTTCGTAAAACATCACTGATAATGGTTCATATTTTTGTCCCCAATGAAGGGTTGAATTTACATTTACTTCTTTATCGGGTATATTTGCTATAATTGGTATTGGTTGACATTTCTCATAAATTAATTGATTTTGACTACATATACTATCAAAAATTTTATGTGCGTTACTTGCTGTAATTAAGTTGTGTCTAAACGTATACCATTCCGGGGACCTTTGGACGTGTTGTGGTTGATTTAAAAGGTGTTGTATTTTATCGGAAACAACCGTAATATTCGGTGTAGTTATTATTATACTATTATCAAAAGAACGCCTTGGAAAAATAGAAGAATAAAATATTTCGAATGCTTCGTCGATATAATTATATAATTCTTCTTCATATAACTCATTTAATAAAATTTGTTCTTCAAATTGTGTTAAACATAATCCCCGAATTTCATTAACACATATAGAATGAAATTCGGGGTCAGAAATTAATGTTGGGTTTTCATTGACATACTCATAAATTTGTTCAAGAGTTGTTTCAATAAAATCTGTCAACATATCGTCATCCATTATTAATGGGTCATCTTCTAAAGCTACTATACTATCAATTATATTTTCAAGGGTTTCCAAATCGTTAAGATACATGTTATATTAATTAACACTTTGTTTTTAATTTACTTTTATATATTCTGTAAAACATCCCCGATAACAATATTGTGTTTATCCTTTATCGTCCCATTTGTTTTTTTTGGAGGCAAACTTTTTAAAGTTGATATCCTTTTATCCAAACTTTTTAAAGTAAAATGCTTATGTTGCTTATTATATATAAGTGCCGGGATTTCTTTAATTATTCCGGTATTTTTATCATAAATAACATCCTTTACTTTTTGTAGTTTTTTTCGCTCCAAACAATCCTTAAAAAAAGTAATTAAATGACTTTCTTCTTCGTCATTTAAATTATTAGTTTCTTTATATGTTTTCACATAACATGCCAATTTTTTCATTTTAATTGTATTATCCAATTTACACCACGGACCGTTGACATTAATTTGTTGCTCGGTTTCTAAAAATTTCTCCAAAAAAGAGATATCATTAGTTGTTAGTTTTGTTTCCTTTTTTGGTGTTCTATTTAACAACATAGTTTTATATTTGATATTTTTTAATTCGTGACACTCTTCATTAATTGTGTTTTCCATTATATTATATTATATTATATAAAGAGTTAAGTTTAACCCGTTTTAAAACATATAGTTATATTTTAATATTTATATTGATTTATAATATTATCATTAAAATATGGAAGTCCCAGAAGATACCGCGATTATCGTAGATAATACATATGTAGATGATACAGATAAAAAAATAAACATTATCGGAACTAGTTCGCGTTATCAAATAAAAAAGGCAACTTATAAGTTAGAACACAATAAAGAACGCACCGATATAAAAAAAATAAATTTTCCAGATGAATATTTTATTTACGAAACTCAACTGACTATTTTACAAAATATTTATGACGATTTACCAAATATTAATTTAAACAACACTAATGTTGTTAAACAAATAGAAAGAAAAATATACGGTTATAAACACCAGGATATTGATAAAAAACAATTAGATGAAACTAAATTAATTAGTTTAAAATTAATTGTTCACAAATTAATCGAATGTAATCTGACATGCTACTATTGTTTTTGTAAAATGATGCTATTATATAAACTTGTTAGAGAACCTAAACAATGGACATTGGATAGAATTGATAATGAATACGGACATAGTGTTGACAATATTGTTCTATCTTGTTTAGAATGTAATTTAAAACGAAGACGAACAAACCAAAATAAATTCGTATTTACAAAACAACTGAAAATTACTAGAATAGAAACAGAATAAATAAGTTATTCATTCGAAATTATTATAAATAATTATAATAATGGATTATTATGAATGGAAATGGACTAAAGGTGAACCGTATGATAAGTCTCTCAGACAATGTAACTCTGACGCATCGATTTTAGAAAATAATGAATATATTAATAATGTCGAGAAGTCCGCATATTCAGCATCATTAAACCACGATGAAAACACCTGGGATGTTTTAAATAATGGTAGATTTACAAATAAAAAAGAATTTACAGAACAAAAATTATCAGAACGTCAATCCATATGTCAGTCAAATCTAAATCCATATATGTGTAATAATAATTACGTGGATGATGTTGTAAATAGAGACGCATTTTTAAAACCAGTGTCAACCTTTATTGAAAAAGAGAAATAATATTCATTAAATAAATAAGTATTTAAATAAACCCGAATTATTAATACAACCACATTATGTTAAAACCTGTAAATTATATAACACAAAACAATTTATTATTAAATAATTTAATTGATTTTTACAAAAACGAAGATGCCTTAAATAAAATGTTAAATATTATTACTGGAGAAAATAAAATATCGTTGAGGATTGTCGATTGGTTCTCAACAAATTACGCGAAAAAATATTACACAATTTATTCAATTAATAACGATATTTCTAAAAGATTTAAGGTTTATGTTGACTACAAATTAAAATTGAAGGCTTATTCAAAAAGAAGGTTTGACCCTTTTTGTAGATGGGATAGAATAAGTATTCCATATAAAAATAATACCAGTATTGAAACTACTATCGGACAATTAAATTTTTTCAAATGGGCAATCGAAAACAAAGTTATCGAATATATAGAACAAAACTACGATGATATTGAAACAGATATGAATTGCCGTAATAGTACATCTAGAAGAAAAGATATTGTAGACAATTCAAAAACCCGTAAAAAAAGAGAGGAATTGTCAATTTCAGCTACTAAAAGTATTAAAAAGGAAAAGGTCGAAATTGTCGTCCAATTTAATTAGTTAATTTTATATAAATATAAATATAAATATAAAATTAATAAAATATCAATGGGTAATACTCAATCAATAAATAAAACGAATTTTGAAGATATTCAACAATTATTGTCAACAAAACCAGGACAATATTTATTAATTAATACTTTAAAAATTGAGGAACAATATTGTTTAATACCAAATACATTACCATACGATAAGGAAGAAACCATTATTAACGAACATATTAAAAAATATAATAAGGATATCAAAATTATTATTTATGGGAAAAATTGCAACGACGACACAACAATACAAAAATATAAACAATTATATTTACTCGGATTTTACAATATATACATTTATACAGGAGGATTATTCGAATGGTTATTACTTCAAGATATTTATGGTTCGTCTGAATTTCCAACGACTTCAAAACAACTTGATTTATTAAAATATAAATCTTAAACTTTTTTCTCTTTATCTAATAATAATGTCTGGATTAACTGGTTTTAATGTTGGATACTCAAATACATTTGGTGGTGATAAATCATATGTAGACATATCATATATATTTAACCCTAGAACTTCAAGCACGAATGTTATAAACACAAATATGTTTTATAAACAATCCGGTTCTGTTTATACCGATTTATCGAATGTATTTTTAAAATCGTCAACTAATGGCGCAACTGGTATAAGTTATGAGGTAATTGCTGTAACAAATTTTTACGACCCTTCATCGAATGGTTATGTTGATATAGGAGATTTATTTCAACCATATTACAATGATATTTCTTTTTCAAATATTACCTCAAGACAAATAGGATTAATTATTTATAAATATATTAATGGTGTTAAATTTATAAATACCGGAAGCTCCAATTTTACGGGAAGTTTTAATATAAATCCTGGAAAAACAGGCTCTAAATCCGTAAAGTTTGCGTGTGTTGGCGCTGGTGGTGGTAGTGCTTTATCAGGAGGTGGAGGTGGAGGTGGTATAATAATTGGTTCAGTTGACATGTCATATAATACGAGTTATAATTTTGGTGTAGGAAATGGGGGGTCTGGTGCGGGAGGTAATACATTTTTTAGGATAGGTAATGCTACCAATACCTCGTATAATTTTAATACTACCGGAGGTCAAATAATAGATGTATCTGGAAATGGTGGAAATGGTGGTAATGCAGATGTTAAACTCACAAGTGGGTTATATAATTGTACGCTTAATTACATTAGTGGTGGTGGAGGTGGTGGAGCAGGTATTTATGCCGGTGTTGCAGGTGTAAGTCCTGGAACAGGTGGAACATATTCTGTATCAGGCACACCAATTATTGACATGTCTGGAAATGGACAACCAGGTGGTAGCGCTAGTGTGATTGGTGGTTATGCTGGTAATGGTGGAGGAAGCGGTGGAACATATACATCATTTAATAGTATTCCAGATCAAACCGTATATTATTTTGGTGGCGGTGGTGGTGGTGCTATTGGTAATAATCCAACTGGCGGTTTTAATGGATTTCCAAGTAGTTATCCCACAAATACCTGGAATAGTGGCGGTGCTGGTGCAACATCAAGCAACAGTTCTTTGGTAATAGACACTTCTCAATTTGGAGGTGGTGGAGGAGGCGGTAAAATACCCACAGCTACAGGTAATGGAGGTTCTGGAGTTTTAATGTTTTCGTGGAATTACCCGTAAACGTATACCCTATAAAAAAATATTATTATCTGTGAAAAAAATTCTAACTACTCTAACTACTATATCACTACTCTACTACTACTCTAATTCATATAATTCGTAAATAATTTATTGTTTAATAATTTGATGGATTTGACATATCCAATCGTTTAGTTGTGAGACGTTTTCATAAATATCTACATTTCCATTCAATACTATTTTATCGCATTGTAATATGTCTACCATATTATTATGATAAGTATCACACAATTGTAAATAATCCAACGAAATATTATTTTCTCCATTTCTGGCTCTTTTTAAAATTCGATTATAACAAATATCTGGGTCTGTTTTTATATATATTATATTGTCGACATTAAAATCGTTTTTAAATGTATCGAATAAATTTAAATAAATTTGGTAATTGATATACTCTATTTTATGAGTATCATAAAGCATTTTCGCAAAAACCATTTTATCGGTATATAAACTACGTTCGGTTATAATAGTTACGCCTGGATGTTGTTTGATGGTTTCTTTTAATAAATTTATACGTGAAATATACGCCATTATCTGAAACGAAAACGAATACTTTATTTGGTCTTGATAAAATTTTTCTAAAATAGTTGTCCCGTTTTCATCTTGAATACTTTCCCAGATGTCAACAGGTTCTCTTACAAATATAATGTTTTTATTATTCGCAAAATGAATTTTTAATTTTTCGAATAATGTAGATTTACCAGAACCGATGTTTCCTTCAATAGATATAATTGTAGTTTTCATTTTGTTTGTTTCTGTGTTTGTGTGTGTTTTGTTTTATTTACTATTAAAACTTAATTAAAATACATTTCAATTTTTATAACTAATTCGGTAACACATTCGGATAACGTGAAAGAGTTATACAATTAAAAAAAAATTGATTTAGAAATAAATGAAAACAATTTAAACAACTAAAATAAAATAATATAACAGACAACTTAAAAAGATGGATCTAAATCAACAAAAACTTACCAAATCCGAATGGGAAACAATCGAAATGCCTGTGTCTCAAGATGAAATTGAAGTCCTTAAATTAATAATTAAAGGCAATAACGATGTGAATGTCAGATACAATAAAACGGATTCGATATTTACCTTTTTAAAAATTGAATATGGCGAGAAAATGGAAGATTTTATATTTAACAAATATTTTCGGGAAAAAATAACCGAATTTATTTCAAAATATAAGGCAAGTTATTTAAAGTTGAATGTAAATTCGAATCCGGTTTTAAAGAAAGCGGACCTTATTCGAATTACAAAAAATACTGAAACTACCATTGATAAAAGTAATATTTATGAATATGTTCTATTAGAACAGATTGAAAAGATACTTAAATATCAATCCAAAAACAGCAAGAAAATGGAATATTATTATTTCACTCTTTACAAACTATTAAAAAACACGGTTCCTTTAATAAATAGACATATTTTAGAAATCTCAAACAAAATAATACATAATTTAGAGGATGTTATATCTATTCAAAAAATAATTGAAAATTCAGTTGAATGTATCGAGAAAAACCCCAATTTAATTAAGTATGGAGACATGATGTTATACGAACATCAAAAAGAAATAATTACTTCTTGTAAAAAATCAACACCTAAACTAATTTTATATATAGCACCTACAGGAACCGGAAAAACGATTACTCCAATAGGTCTATCGGAACAAAATAAAATAATATTTGTCTGTGCTGCTAGACACGTTGGGTTAGCATTAGCAAGATCCGCGATTTCAGTTAATAAAAGGGTTGCTTTCGCGTTTGGGTGTGATAGTGCCGACGATATTCGTCTCCATTATTTCTCAGCAAAAGAATTTAGTAAGAATAAAAGAACTGGAGGAATATGGAAGGTTGACAATAGTATTGGAGATAAAGTCGAAATCATGATATGTGATATTAAATCTTATTTGCCAGCAATGTATTATATGTTATCTTTTAATAAATCCGAAAATTTAATAGTCTATTGGGATGAACCAACCATAACACTCGATTATGCAGAACACGAGTTTCACACAATTATTAAAAAAAATTGGAGTGAAAACCTAATAGAAAATATGGTTTTATCTTCAGCAACATTGCCGAAATTACACGAATTAACCGATACAACAAACGATTTTAAATCTAAATTTCCAAACGCGGATATAATTAGTATTGTTAGTAACGATTGTAAAAAATCGATTCCAATCATAAATAATAATGGTTATGTTGTTCTCCCACACTATCTAAGTCAAGACTATGACGAGATTTTAAAAATTGTTAATCATTGTGAGAACTATTTAACATTATTAAGATATTTCGATTTAAAAGAAGTCATTCGATTTATAATGCTCGTCCAAAACAATAATTATACACAATTAAGATTTAAAATAGAACGTTCGTTCGGGTCTCTTGATGATATCGATATGAAAAATATTAAATTATATTATTTAAATTTACTAAAAAATATTATTCCTGGATTATGGGGTTCTATTTACTTAACTCTTAAAAACTCAAGAGAAAAACGTATCTTACCAAATAATACAATAAATTCAAAAGGAAATAAAATAACGAAAATTAATAGTTTTGGTCCAGGGTCAACTTGTGGTAATTTTGAAGGGGTTCCTTTATTGAGACTTGCCAGCGAACCAAATATACCTACTAAACCAATTAATACCGAAGTAACAGAAACACCTGATAATTGCGCCATATATCTCACAACAAAAGACGCATACACATTAACAGATGGTCCAACCATATTCTTATCAAATAATGTTGAAAAAATATCGAACTTTTGCGTTCAACAAGCAAATATACCTATTCAAATTATGAATGATATTTTAAAAAAAATAGAATTTAACAACTCAATAAATGATAAAATACTCAAATTAGAAAAAGATTTAGAAGATATTAGCAATAAGGATGTTACCAATAAAGATACAGATAAAGGGGGAAAAACAACCGCCAAAAACGACCATAAATGTAATCGTGATCCATCATCTTCAAAAACACAAACCGAATCTTTAAAAATATCGTCTCAATTAGAAACCCTTCGGTCTATGATTAAAACAGCAACATTAAACGAATGTTTTGTTCCAAATAAATTAAATCATATACAAAAATGGGCAGGAGAATTAAATCCACAAAATGCGTTTTCAAGTAATATTAGCGAAGACTTAATAAATAAAATAATGTTATTACAAGGAGTCAACGATAGTTGGAAAGTATTGTTATTAATGGGTATCGGCGTTTTCACAAACCACGAAAACATTAATTATACTGAAATAATGAAAAAACTTGCGGATGAACAAAAATTATATCTAATCATCGCATCAAGCGATTATATTTATGGCACAAATTATCAATTTTGTCACGGATATTTAAGCAAAGATTTAGAACTTACTCAAGAAAAAATTATACAAGCAATGGGTCGTGTTGGAAGAAACAAATACCAACAAGATTATACAGTTAGATTTCGCGATGATAGTCAAATTATGAAGTTATTCACATCAGACACCGACAAACCCGAAATTATTAATATGAATAGATTATTTAATAGTTGTTAAATTGTTAAGTTAGTTTGTAAGTCTTGTAAAATTGTAAATAAAAAAATAAATTATATTTATTTTTTTATTGATGTAAAATTAAGTATTCAAATAACAAACACAGAGTTAGACGATTTACAATCTTCATCTAATAATAATAACGGAGACGCATACTCTACGGTTGTCGATTGGTCCTTGTGTCTACAACATCCACATAATCTTTTGATAAATTTATAAATAGTCCAATCACACGCATTATTTTTCGATAATCCCATTATATTACTTAGTGTCTATTTTTATATTGGTTATTGTCGACAAATAAATTATAGACATTTAAGTTTACTTTCTAATTCTCTATAATAGAATCCGTTATATATAATATTTTATCACTAATAGACAAATGTTTTTTTATTCTTACCTCCTTTTGTGGGTTCTTTTTGCGTTTCCAATTTGCTTTGCCGGTTGGAAAATCAAGATTTTATAATCTTTATTAATAGTAAAATATTTTTCTAATAACCGTTTTGCGTTTACTTTTTGTCCGAACCCTAACCACTTCGAAACATTATTTAAATCATTGACGAAATAACCTGATTGGTTTAGGTGGTTTATTGTTTTAATAATTTAAAAAACTTTAAAACAATTAAATAAAATAATATTTAAATTTGTGGTATATATTCATATTATATGGATCAACAACAATATAAATTAATTAAACAAAAGAGACGGGATATTAAAAAAACCGAAAAACGAAAAGCAACTGCTAATGAAGTAATATATATATTTGAAAAAATTTTAGAAGGGTGGAAAACTATCCGGATATATAACACAATAATTCAAGAAAACCCTAATTCTAATATTTTAAAAAAAAATGTTGAGCAAATCTCAACCGGAAATTGTAAAATAAATGAAACCGAGTTAACTAAAGAAAGATATTTATATTATACAGAATTGAGAAAGCAAGTTTATGACAAATTTAAGGATATTTAATATTATTTATCTAATTCAATAATCATATTATTAGCCTGTAACAATTTATCACTAATAGATATTTTATTTGATTTTGTTCCAATCCATATTTTATTTAATTTTGGGTGTTTTTCGATTTTGAAAAATTCGCGACTTTTCGATTTTTCTACATTTAACCATTCATGATAATATACAACATATTTTTTCATCATATCTTGTGTTATACCGTAAGGTAGCGGTTTTGCTGATTGTTTTCTTTCTCTTTTGGTGCCTGGTTTAATACCTTTACTATTTTGTTCTTGTTCATCTCTTGTTGCTATTCTTAAATTATCAAAAATATTATTTTTAGGGTCTCTATCAATGTGGTCAACACTAATATTCTTGGTTCCTCTACCATTTCCATAACATCCGGTTATTATTTGATGAATATATAATTTGCTTGTTCCGCTAATGTATCCATTAACCGATTTAAACCACGTTATTTTTTTACCATTATTTAAGTCCGTCTCAAAATCTATTATTTTTTTATAACTTATATCACATAATTTACATAAGGTATCTTTTTCACAATACATTAATAAAAATTCAAAATTATCGTTTTTTAATTTCCAAATTGGATTTTTCATAATATTCGCATCTGTTCCTAATGATGCATAATGTCCTGGAATATAAACTATTTCATAATTAGGATATATGCTTTTTATGTTTTGTTCGATTATTTCAAGGTTAGATGTCATTTATTTTTTGTTATTGATTATAATTTAATATTATAATCAATTTTTATTTTTAATATATTTTTGTAACCCACACGCTTAATTTGAGTAAGCACGCAGTATCCCATATATTTCTATACAGGGCGGATTATACCTTAAGTTATCATTAAGAATTGCTAATTCTTTCAAACCCATCCCATTATAATCTCTGAACCTTCTCCGATATGCTTGCGTAGCGCACTTAGGAGCTTGGCTGCGGATTTTCCAATCTTTTTCGTTATTACTATGCTCTAGGTCATTACCCCG
>Ga0214919_10001372_pt1 | contig 40162 bp, 38 predicted proteins | sample LL1503_MetaG_FD_177994 | JGI IMG/M metagenome (GOLD analysis project Ga0214919, IMG submission 177994) | Freshwater microbial communities from Lake Lanier, Atlanta, Georgia, United States - LL-1503 | ecosystem: Environmental > Aquatic > Freshwater > Lake | place: USA: Georgia | collected...
AAATAAAATTTTCCTGGTATTAATTTTGAGACTTTTACTTTTTTCATTTATTATTTGAGCGTTTTCAAAAATTGATAATTTTTTTTTATCGACGGGAATGTGTGAACTGAAACTTGCTACTAACAAACTTTTATTTTTTTGCTCTGCAACAGCTGGAATGTATCTCCACAAATACAAAATCATAAATCATCGAATATTATCAAAAATAGATATTTTAAATATTGTTAGGGCGTGTACATAATATCGTTAAAACTGATTATCATTTTTATTTTTGCTTTGTGTTTAAAAACAGTTTTCAATAATAATGTCGAGCAGCAGTATATCAAGCATTTATCAATCCTATCAATCATTGATTGGAAAAAATGTCACAGTTAAGGGATGGGTCAGAACATTTAGAAGTCAAAAAGATATGACATTTCTATCTGTAAGCGATGGGTCAACGCTAAAACACATTCAAGTTGTATTTGATAGTAAAATCTTATCAGAGGAACAGAGTGTGAAACTAGCTTTTGGTTGCTCCGTGATTGCTTGTGGGACTTTAGTTGAAAGTCCTGTTCCTGCGCAACCATTTGAATTAAATTTATCAAGTTCCTCCGATTTGGAAATTTGCGGAGGAATCATTGGAATCAGCCCATTGCCATCGAAAGGTAAAATTACCTTGGAATTTCTTCGAACCATTCCCCATCTTCGACCAAGAACCAACACATTTGGTGCGATTGCTCGCATGAGACACGAGTTGGCTATGGCAACGCATGATTTTTATGGACAAGAAAAGCATTTCATCTTAGTCGCACCACCTCAGATTACACAAAACGATTGTGAAGGCGGTGGTGAAGCATTTCAAGTTACAACATTACTATCGGAAAAGACCAAAATTGCAAAGGCTTTGCCTTCCGATGATTTTTTCAAAGCACCAGCATATCTTACAGTGAGTGGCCAACTAGCTTTGGAGACCTATTGTTTAGCGCTTGGTGGTGTTTATTGCTATCAATCAGCCTTTAGGGCTGACCCCTCACAAACATCAAGACATGTTGCTGAATTTACAATGCTAGAAGTCGAAATACCTTTTGCTGATTTATCCGATAACATGGATTTAGCCGAAGAGTATATAAAATATTGCATTCAACAGCTGATGCAAAAGTGTTTCATCGATATGCAATTCTTAGATCAGTTTTATTATCAAAAACGCGCAAGTGCGGATAAATTCAAACCAACACTTGTAGAATATCTTGATGATTTATTGACCGTAGATTTTGCACGCATGAAGTATTCGGAAGTAATGCAAACTCTTCTAAAAGTCCAAGCAGAGGGTCATCAATTTGAAGTTGCATTACCTGAACATGGTGTTTTTGATTTGAAATCGGAACACGAAAGATATTTAACGGATGTGATTTTGAAAAAACCAGTATTTGTGACGCATTATCCGAAAGATATAAAAGCTTTTTATATGAAGGAATCAAGTGAAGTTGATCCAATTTTATCAGTTCCAACTGTGGAATGTTGTGATTTATTGGTTCCTGGTATTGGTGAAGTTTTAGGAGGATCATGCAGAATATCGGATTATGAGAAATTGTTGGAATCCATGAAAACTCACGGCCTAGTAAAAGCAGATGGCTCGTCCGATTTGGAGTACTATTTAGATTTACGCAAATATGGATCTGTAGAACATTGTGGTTTTGGTATTGGAATGAGTCGATTGTTAATGATGTTGACAGGAATGGAAAACATTCGAGATGTTATTGAATTTCCAAGAACAATCGGATCGATTCGATTTTAATTATTCTTGTTGACCAAATAACTGTTGCAAACCATATCCTCTCAGGGATTGCAATATTTCAATATACTTGGCAATATCCTTCTTCATGCTTCTCTTTTTTTCTTCGTCTTGCTGTGCTTTATATTTTGCAACCGCTTGTTTTAACGGTACTGAACGGTTTACATCAAGCCCGCGTACTCCTTTAAAGGGAACATGAGATAATGTTGAATAGTCATAAATAGCAAAATCATTCCCTAAAGCAGGTCTTTGAAATTGCTGCAATGAAATAGGATCGGTTTTTTGAATTTGTTTTTTCTGTTGTTGGGTTAATTGTTTTTTGAGCTGTTGTTTGGTCTGTCGTTGTTGTTGAGAGTCCCACCAAGTACGATTCGTTTGATAATGTGGTATCTGTAAAATAGCGTTGTGATGAATAATTGGGTTTGGGCAATTCGGTAATGGTGGTATAACTGTTATTTGATTATAGGAGCAGTCTAACTCTATACATTGTGGTAAGGCAGGTAATTGTGTTAATTGATTATTCGAGCACCATAGCGTCGAACATTGTGGTAAGGCAGGTAATTCTGTTAATTGATTATTGTAGCACCTAAGCGTCGAACATTGTGGTAAGGCAGGTAATTGTGTTAATTGATTCCCGGAGCACCATAGCACCGAACATTGTGGTAATGCAGGTAATTGTGTTAATTGATTCCCGGAGCACCATAGCTCCGAACATTGTGGTAATGCAGGTAATTCTCTTAATAGATTATTAAAGCAACTAAGCGTCGAACATTGTGGTAAGGCAGGTAATTGTGCTAATTGATTCCCGGAGCACCATAGCTCCGAACAAAGTAGTAACGCAGGTAATTCGATTAATTGATTATAAGAGCAGTCTAATACTGTACATTGTGGTAATGCGGGTAATTGTGTTAATTGATTAAATTGGCATTCTAATCTTGTGCATACTGGTAAGTGCGGTAAAACTTCCAATTCCATACTGTCACAAGTTAATTTTTCACAGTTTGGCAGAATAGTCAGCTTTTTAAACACTTGAACATTATCTGGATCGACTGTTACTCTTTTACGATTCAATAAACTTTGAGCAATTGTTTTTTCAACGTCAGTAATACCAACAGAATAGTTGTGAATTTGTCTTACGGAAATTCTAGGCATTTTATTTTTGCAAAATTTAAAAATAAAATTTACATTAATTTGGCCAACACTTTGAATTTGGTCTTTTCAATTTCTTGCTTGGTGACCGTAACATTTGAGTATCCACAAACACGAATCAGCATATTTTCAAAAGTCGTGACCAAAATAAACGATTGCTGATTTTGCCTATCAAAGGGATTGACTTTGGCTTTAAAGAGCGAGTCTATCGATTCAATAAAAAACATGTATGATTTTATTTTGATTGGTTTTTCACCTTCAATCCCACAAAAAAATTCTAATTGGTCCGCCTCGCAATAATCTGAAAACTTTACCAACCAATCACTGTCAACAACTGTAGTTTGATTTTTGGTTGGAAATAATTCATTCACCCATTGACGAGTCGATTCATTATCCGTTTTTAAATATTCCAAAATGTGTAGCCATTGTTCTTTATAATGTTTGCACTGTTCATCTTGTACGCTTTCCAACTCGTCGCGCGTATCTTTTATTTTTTGATCCAAATACAAATTGGTATATACGGCATTATTTTCAAGATAAGAGATAGAATACCAAGTTGTTTTGTCCTGCTTACATTTTAATTTAAATTGTTGTACACCAAGTCCAATTTTATCCAAAAAGGTAAATAACCAATCCTCTCGTTTTGTTTTGGAGACGGCTAATGTTAATAAAGCTAATACATAATCGTGTATCATGTTTTGTATTTCCAAACAACTATTTTTAAATTAACTTAAAAGAGTGTAAAACATTATAAAAATGCATTCTCTAGTTTCCCCTTCTGATCGTAAAAATATGCCTTATGCACCAAAAAATGTTGAGGAGCCATTAAACGCCGACCAAATTCAACAAGCCATGGAAGTCAAATCCAAAGATATTACTTTTGCGCAAGTGGATCGTTATTATGCGGATCCTTATCAACCCAATCAAAAAATTGCCCTTGTTTCTTTTGTTCCCTCGTCAGGTGCCAAACCTGATAAAGACAACATTTACGGAATGATGAAAGTTCGTGGTGTCTATGCTACCGAAGAAGAGGCCAACGAGCGCGCCGAATTTCTCATCCGCAATGTCGATTCTTATCACGAGGTATACCACGCCTATGTTGGAAGACCATTCCCAGTCACTACTTCGGAAGGTTTTGCCAACGAGGTCAAAAAGATTGATATTCGTCAAAAGACGACCGATGTCATTAGTGAGGATATTCTCAACAAGAAAAAAGCTGAAAGAGGCGAAGTAGAGGATATTAAAGAGCGTGAAAAGGCGCTTTTAGAAGAATCCAAGAGAGCCCAAGCTGGTGAGCCCAAAGATATCTTTGACGAGTACATTACCGAAAATGTCAAGCGCGCTCAATTGGTATGGACATTCCACGAAACCAAGACCAAGATGGAACAAATGAAGGATTCGTTTGACAAGGCGACTGCTCGTATCAAGGAAATTGATGAAAAGGAGCCTGAATTTGTCAATAAATACAAGGATAAATATATGCAAGCTCGTCGTGAATCGGGTATTCCCGATGACAATACTTCTTTTATTCAATATTTGGGACTCGATCTTGCCGCCTCGATCGAGAATGCGCCCGAGTACATTAAAAAGTAAAACTTGATGTATTTTATTAATTTTTTAAAATTAATAACAAAAATGCGTGATTACAATGTTAGAATTATACCCGATAGAAGCGAAAATGAGGAAAATTTGTGTAGATATTGTCATTTGTCAAAATTAGATGAAAATATTCCCACCATTTATAATATTACTTCTCTAGAGGACTTGCAAGATTTTTTAACAAACAATCAATATTCAAAATTGAATGAATATCACCCCCATGGATACACTTTTGTGCACAAATTATTTTGGAATTTTGGCCGCGAACGATTTGCTCATCGTAATTTTAGTGTCGCACACGAATCTCAAAAGATGATCTTTTATTTATTGGAAAATTATAGTCAAGAGTTTAAACAATCTTGTGGGCTAGGTCTTAGCAGTGATGCAGGAAACACTCCACTCCATGATTATATAATGAATATATCGTTTATTAAAAAGGATGATGTTTTTTTTATTGAATATTTAAATCAGTTTGATTTGGATTATTCCATCAAAGATACAAATGGATATACTTTTTTGGATTATGTAAAATTCAAAACTTTACCCTATTCGATTAAAAATATAATACAAAATAAACAATATATATTGAAAGGAATTGAAAAAAAAGTAATTGCAAGTTTAATGGATCACTATAAAGAAAAATTTCACAATTGCGAAAAATGTAAAAAAATAATCAATCTGTATCGTGATATAGATAGTATCGAGTCGGTGGATCAAGCTCTTTTAAAAGAGATTCAAGAAATTATTGACTATCGACAAGAGCTGAATGATATTTATAAAAAGAATTCCTTTAATGATCCAAAAACTTTGGAGAGTCACGAGTTGGTCGTTGAAATTTGGAAAAGAAAATTGTTTTTAGGAAGTCCAACCGTATAAATTGTTATAGTATTGGAAAGATGGAACAATAGTTTGAGCTTGACCGACAAATGCATCCAAGGCTTTTTCATTTAATTTGAAATATTTTTCAATGATGGAATCTTTTATTTGATTTTCAATACCATTTTCTTTATTTTTATAGGCCAAGTAAATTCGACCAATAACATCCATACAAACCAATGGATTTTCAAGCATTTTTTGCACAAGAGGATCACTATCAATAAGCTTGGCATTACCCAAATCTTTGACAAAAGAATACACTGCTACTTCATTGTTGTAAATTTCAATAAAGGGTGAATTGGCAACATTACTATCAAATTGAGTATAAGTAGGTTTTTGTCCCGGAACAAAGATAAATTTGCGATAACAAGTATTTCGTAACAAATCTTGACCAATAGTTGGTTTCACATTATAATAGTTTTTTGCATTATTATATGCAGCGACATCAATAACACCCATATTGGGCCAATAAGTGTCTTGATTCAGGTCGACATAAGCTTGACAATATCCATCCCATTCCTTCATACAACGACCTGACATGAAGGCCATACAGCTTGCATTTTGATTCGAATAGAGCATACCGGCGGAGGAAGAACCGTGAACAAATTGACTGTTTAATGATGGCACAAGACAATAGGTTAAAGGATTTGATGCATTAAGGGGGTTTTTTATGTTGGGATTGAGAGCGCTTCCAAATTCTTTAAAAGTTGCATATTTTTTGGACATCTTTTAATGCATACAAAATTATTTTTTAACGAGACTTAAAAAATGCAATTCTTATTTTTTTAAATTTCAAAAAATATTCCAATGAAAAATATAATTTTAAATATACTTATTTTAAGCGGTTTAGCAATAGTTTCACATACCTGGCAACCTCTTATCAATGTTTGGAAGGATGGAAAATTTAAACACAAGAAACTGTTACCAGAAGGAAATATCCAATTTGTCAATGCCAAGAAGCAAGAAAGTTTATTTGGTTTTTTTCATAGTGCATCCAAACAAGTTTTTATTCATGAACGCATCAGAGGAAAATACAATGCCAAGGCATGGACATTAAAATATCCAACCGAGTATATTCAGGATATGGATTTTGAGCATTGGAATAATAATACTCATATTATTACGACTTGTTATGACAAAAAAAGACTGAAAAATGTTGTATACCTTAATAATAAATCATTGTTTTCAAGTGATGGCTCAATTACAAAGACCTTGTTACAAACTTTTAATGATCAATTAAAAGCAATCATTATCTGTCGAAATGGAGAAGTACATCTTTACAATCAAACCGAATGTTTGGATAGTTTTCATTCGACTTTGACCAATCATCCAATTATTCATGTTCAACACTTGCAAAATTATTTATTTTTAATGGATTCAATTGGCACTACTAGTGTTTTTTGTCTTGACCAATTACAAGTCATTGGTCAATTCGAATTAAATGTATCTGATGCTATCAAAAGCTTTAATGTGTATGTTGCAGGACCCGATGAGTATTATTTCTTTCTAGGTTTATTGAATAAAAAAGTCCAACTTGTCAAAATGGATGCAGAAAAAAAACAAGAAATTATCTTTGAAAAATCTCTAGTTTCCAATGTCTTGAAAGTTTACAATGATGCTTATAAATGTTTTATTGCGTGTGAGGATTCTTCAATAACTTGTTTAAATACAACTGGTCAGCAATGGTTTCGTATGCCAAAAATGATTAATACCAATAATTTTTACAATTGGTATATATCTCACCGATATTTAGTCCTTGATGGAAATGAATTTGTAATCCACGAAGCTCCACTTCCTACACCACCGCGGCAAACCGAAAGCAATAAGTTTTCGTATCTAAAATTTTTAATGCAAAATCCAGTATTTAATATGACTCAGTTGCAATCGAATTATAGTTTTCCATTACAGGGTAATTCAACAAACCGCAATTCCACTGATTAATATAATCTCGCCACGAATCAATTAGTTGCAACATTTTGTAAAAATGTGGACGATACGATACTACATTATTAATTTCATCAAGCACAGTAGTAAATTCTTGCCTATAAAATATTTTATAGGATTTGTTTATTTGGTAATTTGCAATACCTGCTTCTAACTTTGCAAAATCAAATTCAATATGATAGGGCAAAACATATAATGATATCAAAGCGCTTGGTAAAAAACTTACTCGCTTTTGACACAATATAAGATAACTAGAATATTCATAAACATGCTTGTCGATTTTTATCATTTTCATGTCAAAACTCATCACTTCATTTGCAGGTCCAAACTGTGTGCTTCTTTCAATAGTATAATCGGTGTTATTATATAAAAATTTACTAATTACCGCACGATAACCTTCCAAAGAATAAATGGCAATTGTATCCATTAAAGACGCATTTTTTAATTTATATGATGAATTGTATTGAAACAACCCGTCTTTAATACATTTCCAATTTAAATCAGAATAAATCATATTTAGACAGTTTTCAAACTGATAATACCAAATCCTAAATGTTTTAAAATTCAAATTAAAATGTGAAGCAAAATATACAGGTTTTGGACACAAAAAGAGAGATAAAAAGATGGACATTAAAATGCATAATTCATCCTTTTCCTTGAAACTTCGCTCCAATTTTGACAAATTTGAAAATGAATTCTTGGAATCTTTATGATAAATAAATGTTACATTTTGAGTTTCCAACAAGTTGATTAAAGTAATGGCTAATATAATTAATATATCAGTAGTTGTATCACCTTGATTATTAGATACTTTCCAAAGTAAAGTGGAACAGTTAATTTCCAATGGACAAGACATGCAAAAATTAGCAAACTTTAAATCTTCAATATCATAATTTTTTGTCAAAATTCGCTTGTCTTTTAATACGCTCATTGCATCCTTGGCCTCGTCTCCAAGTATTTCGAGAGGATTCATCGTAAACATTTTTAATCGTAAACACGGTTTTTCCCAAGCATAATTTGGTTGTCGATGAAATGGTTGCGAATTGTAATTGGCTTCTGTACATAGGCGAATAACTTCACCAGAACAAGTTCTACCAGTTCTTCCTGCTCTTTGTATCAAGGAAGATTGATCACACCAATTTAACACAAGCATATTACCATCATGCTGATAGGAAACACATAAATCAACAACCAGAGATACATTGGGAATGGTGATTGCCGTTTCTAGAATATTTGTACAAAATAATATAAAATTGGTGCGGGAATCGTAAATAATTTTTTCAGTATGAGTAGACTCTTCATCATTCAGATTTCCATACAAAACTACACTGTTTGTGACTCCTTTTAATTTAAACTGCTTCTTATATTTTTCACATTGGTCGTGGGAACTTAAAAATACAATAATTCTTTTATGAAATATTGGATACATTAAGGGAATATTTTGCAATACCCAATTTGTAGTTTCGGGATACAATTGAAACTGCGGATCATTATTTTCGAGGATTGAGTTAACATTTACATACTTGATTTTAATTGGGTATTTTGTTTCTCTGCGGAGGCTTATAAATTCAATACTTGGAAAATAACTTTTCAACTTTTCTTTATCCAATGTGGCAGATATTAGAATAATTCGTTTGTCGTATCGTAAATTTTTCAAAGTTCGTAATAAAGTTTCATAGTCGCGAGACACATAATGTGCTTCGTCAATAACAATGGTGTTAATCGTTTCCTTATTTTTAATAAAATATTCAAGACCATAGCTGGGATTATAAATACTCAAATTATTCTTTAATAAATTCCTTTTTAATCTTGAAATAGAATGTTGATTGGGAAAAATCATGAGAGTTCTTCCAAAGATTTGTTGATGACTTTGAAGAACAGATAAAATACCTTGAGTCTTTCCGCATCCTGTAGGACCTTCCAAACCAATAGTATTAAAGTGCAAATTTGAAAGCAACAGATCCTGCATTATTATAATACTGTAGATATTTTAAAGCTATTGTTCAGTTTTTAAATTTTTTTTCTAGGAATAAAATGTCAAAAATATTTTATATCCCTACTGCCATCGTAGTCGGTCTTATAGGTTCTTACATCGGAACCATACATTGTCATTGCAAATTAGGAAAATTAACTCAAAATTTGAATCCCTCACAACTCGAGTTGTATCAAAATGCAAAGCAACGCAGACTCTATTATTTTGTAACTGGAATTGTGATTGCGATTATTGGATTCATTTTATTTCTTTGTTTGTCTCCAAGCATTTTATATTATCGTATTTCAAATGCTTTGATAATATTGCTACTTACACCAATGATTGTTTATACACTTTATCCAAAATCACCCTATATGTTACAACAGTCCAATATTAATAATGAGGAAACTCATAATTGGTTTAATGTATATGTATGCATGAAAAATGGCACCATTTATGGATTCTGTGTGGGGTTTATTGCTGCTTTAATTGTTTTGGCAATTTTACAGGTATCCATCAAAAATTGAAATCGATTAATTTTTTTTCAAAAAAATCAAAATGAAACTTTTATTTAAACACCCTGAATTGGTTCCACTATTTGGTATATTTTCGACTGCTGTAGTCGGATGCACAGGCTTTGGAGTCTATAAACTTTTTTGGGATAAAAGTGTTTTTATCTCCAAACAAAAGCGTCAGGAAATTCTTAAAAACTGATCTTTTGATTTTTTTTAATACCTTTTTGACAACTTGCAGAATCTTTATAAAAACTGACTTTTATAAATCTTTTAAATTTGTCAAAACAGGTATAAATGTCACTTCCAATTTATGAAAAATTCAATTTTTTACCCCCCGCGGAGTTCCATCAACTTGAAAAATCCATACCAAAAGACGGTTGGAAGGAAGCCGTTGTTTACAATCAACATCTGCAGAGGGAAGTTGTCTCGAAGACAAATCGTCACGCCATCAAAGTACACGAACGACGCAAGCAAGTCATCAAGGATATCAAGAATCTCGTTATGCCAAAATTACTTGACTGGCTCAAACAACAAGCTGGTTTTCAATACATTTGGTTTCGATACTCTCATACACAATGGATTCAGTATAACGAGGGAATGTTTTTCAAACCGCATCAAGACTTTGAAAAATATATTTGCGACCATTTGACTCCTTATGTCGCTTTAATTGGGTTGGTAGATACAGCAGCAGGTGGAGAAACCATTGTGAACGGGGAGACCTACACCGCAAGTAAACGCGAAAATGGACTTTTGTTCTTTCCAGCGAATAGTATACATGAAGGAAAAGTCGTGACAAGAGGCATTAAAAAGTGTCTCAAGCTAGAGTTTTTTGTATTGTTTTCTCAAGAAATTGAAAGGCCTCTCGTCGTACATACTGATAATCATCAATGGAAATCCTATTGGAGTAAAGAACAACTAGACTTGGTATACAATTATATGAGTTCACATTCTCGCTTTACAGGAGATTCCAGCAAAATTGAAGTGTCTTCCGAAATGGCCATGATAATTCAAAATGCAATGCTTGCGATTCAGGATCCTAAAAAAACTCCAGAGGATTTTGGATGCATTTTTCCAGAACATACTCCTTCCTGCTTACACGATATTTTTCACTGTTTTCATTGGATTCAGCGTCGCGGTCCCTATAAATTTTACATGGGAACAGATTCGCAGGCTTGGGAATATTTCAACACTTGGGAAAAACTACCTGCAAATATTTATCCTGTAGTATGTTTATGGTCGTCTTCAAAAGACGAGGACCAATACAACTTGAAGCTCGTGTATGATAGAAATGGAAAATTACTGGTAAATGTACAGCCGCGTAGTGGATTTTGGTATTCTGGTCCAATAGTCAATAAAACGAAATCAACATTTTATGCGGACTATAAAAGTATTCAGACCAACATACTCAATTATTTTATTTCAAGTACTGATTTGGAGACGCTGAGTCCAGTAAAATACAATCTCAAATCGGGAGTGGAAAGGATGTATCCTACAATAGAAAGGTCTATGCTCAAAAGTTTGAAACCGACTAATTTTATAAAACCTTTTTATCGTGCAGGTAGAATAACAGAAACACATTTTGAAATGTGTAATGATGAAGAGAGTGGAGGGCATTATGAGTCAGAACAGGTTTATTTGTCGTTTAAAATTCAAATACGATGGTGCTTGTTGGAAATTTAAAAAATGAAAGTTTTATTTTACCAACTATAGGATACTATTAACGAATGGAACAATTAGTAGATTTTATTAAAAGAAATATTCAAAAGACAAAATTAAATGGCTATGGCTGGTCCTACACGGTTGATTTAAAAAACTCTTGCATTTCATCGGATCAATATAATCTTCATAGTGCCGTATTTAGCGGTGAAGGAGGGCTACAAGAACTTGTCAAAGTAAATGTGCATTATTACATTACAAGTGCTCAGAATCTTCAATCTAGATTCAAGATATTCCGAGGAATCGAAAGTGCGATTCAACATGTATGGAACTTTCCTTTAAAATATAAAATTTGTCTCGATTGTTGCAGTCTAGTAAAGACTGAGAAGGAATGTGATCAATGTATTTTCTATAAAACCTTTCAAATTGAAAAGGGAAAGAAAGAAACATGCGGAATTTGTCAAGAAGAGACTTATAGAACAATATTACCTTGTAAGCATTACTTTCACCGTGCTTGTTTGTTAAAAATAGATCCTGATAATTTAAAATGTCCCTTGTGTAGGCATCCAATGAGCGAGGATATGGTGTTGGATTTGTTTGATTCGCCTGATTCTGATGACGATAATTTTAATACTGCATTTATAAGTGATGATGAGGATTGTCTTTGAAAAAATTTGGAAAAAAAAAAATTTTCTTTAATAGTAGACAAAAAAAATGTTTACCGAATTAAACGAAAAGAATATGGCTTCAGTCTATAAGAATGTTTCTACTTATGTATCCTCACCTTTATGTTCTGAAGCTGGGGATGTTACACCTGAAGAAGTTTATGAAGTACCAACTTTACAAAATGATATTATTAACCTTAGTGCAATTCAAGAATCTAATAATCTTATTTATTCTTTTGTAGTCAATCTCGAAAAGTCGGTTTCAGAAGTTTTATCTAACGTCAAAGATTATATTGAAACCAGCAATGAAAAATTGGCTTTAATTAAAAAGCAATACTCTGATGATGTGGATGCTTATAAAACAAAAGTTTCCCAATACATGTCTTAGATTTATTTTTTCTTTCTACAATAAAAAATAAATCAATATAATTGTATAGGTAAATTTGCGTCATAATTCATCAATTGAATAATATTCTGTTGTAAATCTTTGTTTGTCATTATATTCATATGCGGCTGAGTAAATCCATAACCCGATTTTGCACAAGCCCAAGTCTTTGTATTATTAGAGTAACGCTGAAAAATCACATCGATACTTTGGGTTCCATATTCATTATTATTAATTGTCCGCACTACAATGAATGGTCGATTATGATTATCTACACCCGTCATTAGTGGATAAGATATATGACGCGGATATATTCTATCAATATAACCTGTAATTCCTAAATAGTCATCATTCCATGGTAAATCAACACCATTTAATAAACTTTTGAATGAAAAAATATGGATAATTTCGCTTGGAAATTTATCCTTAATGTACTGTATACGATCTTGTATTTTATTAGTTTGATGACTTGATAATTTAATAATCATAGATAATTGTATAACTTGAAAAGTTGTCAAAAATTCACATATTTCGTCCAATACCTGCAGCGGTAATTGCATTTTTTTGGTGAGTATGATGAAAAGTAATTGTAATTCATTTTTTCTGCACAGTATTACAAATCAATCAAATGTATCCTAAAAGCACCCGTTATAATGTTATAATCTGTTAATCGGTATTGCTTTCCATTATTTATTTCTGTGATAAAAATCACATGCCGACTATTTTTCTGTGTATAAGTTATTTTTTTTGGCCAAAAATGGACCTTATCCCAATTGGATGTATTTTCTAAATAACGAAAAAGCTTTTGCGCAACAAGTGTTTTGAAATGAGATATACATTCACTATAAATGGTCCTAAATGTAGAATCATATTCATATATGCACGCTTGAATGTCATATGGCAAATCAAACATTTTTATTTATTATTTTACAATATTTAATTGAATAATAATTAGCACTTAGACGCTATTTAATTGAATAATAATTGGCAAGGAATACAAGATTTTACCATCTGGATAGGTGCTTGAATCATGGAAGATTGCTGTGTGTCAATTATGGTTTTAAAATTTGCCCAAGTTTCCGGAACATTGATTGGATAAAATTTTGTACTCAAACAAATAAATCCTTTTTCAATAGGATACCATTTATTGGTTGCATTAAAGTTTTCCGTGTCACAAAAGCTTAATTCCAAACATCCAATTTGCTTATGTAGCGTTATATCATCGTGGTCAAACATTTTGATGGAAAGTTTCAAGTCGAGAACATTATGTGCAACAAATTGAAAACTTTGATTCCAGATCGGTGCAAGAGTATTCCGAACCATTAGTGTTTTGAACAGTGCAACTTCACCATTGTAAATAGTACAATAAGGATCACTCATACCATTAAAATTTACTGCCAAAATATCTTTCGCCTTGTGAATAATAATTTCAAAGACACCGTTGGTGTAATCTTTAGAGTCTAGACAACAATTGACAAGTTCCATTTCCAAATTAAGTTTAGCGTTTGAGGGTAATTTAATACAAGTTTCATTGGATTCTAGTGGAAGTTTGATGATTGTTTTTTTAATGGTAGAATGCAATAATTTATTATAAATGTTGATAAATACAATATCGATATTTATATTTTCCTCTATAATAATTGGATAAATATAACCATTTTGTAGATTTGAATTAAAGTCAGAAATATTGGAGTGTAATTTGATTCCTAAATTGGACAAGTTTTGTGGAGTATTGGTCTTTACTTTGACAAGCAATACACCAAAAAACTTGAATGATTTATTTTGTTCTGTCGTTAAAAGTCTGAGAATTTTACGCTGTGGGTATAATAATTGTTTGTTGATTTCCTTGTTGATGAGGTCAGAAATAATCTGTGCAATAACTGGTATATTCATCAAATTTACTTTTAATGGTACAAGGTCAAAACTAAATACAGGTCTTTCTAAAAAGGTAAGCAAGCAAGTCTGAACATGAGGAAATTCTGGAATTAAATCCAGTTCGACTCGCAGCTTTCCTTTAAAAAATACTTGACTGATGGCAAATGGTAAATAATTAATATTCAATACAAAATCCAAATCGGGGGCAATGAATCCTAGCACACAATCCAATACAATTCGATTATTGTCAGAAGTCAAAACGCGAGAAGAAATAATGTATGGCGCATTTTTACCAAAAGTGATTGTCCCTAGTTCAATCTTTTGAATCAATTTATTTTTTATCGATTCCAAATGTGGCTTGACTTCGTTTCTTATATTTTCACACAAGGTTGGTTCATAAAACATCCAAAATTTTTTCAAAATAATGTTTAACCATTCTGCCGTTTCATCTTTGACAATTCCTCCCAGAGCATATTGCTCTCCTTTGATAAATTGTTTAGCCTCTATCTGCTCTGAATAATACTTCCAATAAGCAATTAATCCAAATGTAAAGGTAAACCATATAAAAGGTTTGGCATTTATTTGTAGCAAAAGAAATGCTGGAATCAAGTAATAATAATTCATTGTTTTTATATTTTAATATATTATTTAATTAAAATTGGAACTGAATTAGAAACACAATATTTGTGTCCGGGGTCTTATTGTTCTTGACGCAAATGTAAGCTGCTCCGTGATTGCGTAAAAGAACAAACATTGGAATCATTACAATCCTTGCACACTTAAAAATGATGGTATAAAAATTAAACAACGCAAATACAACAATGGATGATTTATTTGATAACATTCGATTAAAAAATATTAAAACCGTTCAAGAAATTTTACAAAATAATCCACAAGCCATTCATTATAAGAAAAATAATTACGACACATTACAATTTGCAATTTTATGGACAGATTTGAAACTGAATAATTTTGAACTGATGCAACTTTTGCTAGATTACGGCGCAGATATTAATAGTTTTTTTTCAGATGGTAATAATGAATATACACCGCTCAAACGAGCCTTGTTTCGAAGTAACAAAGCTTTGGTATTATTTTTGTTGCAAAGAGGTGCGAATCCCAATCAGTTATTTGGAGAATATTTTCAGACGACTTGTATGCATTATTGCGCAAAGCAATCAAATTACATTTTACTATGTTTGTTAATTGAATATGGTGGAGATATCAATGTAATAGACGGTTTTGGAAATAATATTTTGCACATTATTTTCTTTCATTATATATTTTATACATGTCCAATTAAAATCGAGTGGCTCATACTGAAAGGATTAAATGTAGATTACAAAAATTTTGACGGTAAAACACCATTAGATTTTGCAAGAGGAAATGGTAGTTATTTCATTATACAACAAAATGTAGAAGACGCTATTGCAAAAGCAAAGACAATAAAACAAAAATTTCCACAAGATATTTTGGTTTTGTTGCAATTGTTTTTTTGAATGAAAAATGAATTTATTATAAATTTTGTAATAAATTCCAAATGATACCTAAATTGCCAGAACATTTATGGTCTGAAATTTTTTGTATAGATTCAACCTATAGAGATCATTTTACAGATCAAGTCCTTCCATTTATACATCATTATAGAGTGTACACTCTTAGAACAAATTTTTTCATGATTATTGATACATTTGCCAATGAAACAATTGTTACAGATGATTTTATAAAACCTACATACATTTCAACTCATCATAATTTTTCTCAATCAATGATTGTAAAACCAAAACTCGATAAGACAAAATCGCAAATAGAAAAAATTATCAATTACAATTTCGTACCCTAATTCAAAACTTGGATAAGTTCCTTCATCGTTTCAGCACTCAGCTTGGGTATTCTTGCATAATTTTCAAAATTGACATGCACAATCCCAAAAGTTTCGTTATATCCCGAAGACCATTCAAAATTATCCAAAAATGACCATATGAAAAATCCCAAAATATTATCCAAACCATTACGAGTACATTCCATCACCTGTTCAATGTATCCTGAAAGATAATGTACTCTTTCAAGATCCAAAATGGAGTCATTACGCTGACTAAATCCACATTCGGTGATCAGAATTGGAAGCTTGACATTGTAATAATCGTGCAAGTAATACATTAATTCGGAAATACCTCGAGGTGCATCATAAAGCCAAGTAGACTGTGCAGGAAACCAATCTGGACTGGTGCTAGTTTGGCCGAGTTCATTGACAATATATGTTGTATAATGATTGATTCCTAAAAATGTATAGGAATCTTTTAGCAATTCTCTTTCGTGTGCAGAAAATGGTTTTGTTTGTGCGCGCAAAGACTCTGGATATGTTCCATATAAAATGGGTTCCAAAAAGAGGCCCAAAGAATCATCCATCATGAATTTTGCATGATAAGAACTTTGTTTATTCATGGGTTCCATCCAGTTCGAATTTAATACAATACCAATTTCTCCATCATAATGATGTTTATAATAATTTCCAACAACCGCGTGGGCTAGCAATTGGTTATGGGCCGAAATAAATCGATTTTTATCCGAACATTTTCCAGGCGCAAAATTACATACTGGACCATATCCTTGATTTGAAGTGGTCAAGGGTTCATTAATGGTCATCCAATATTTGACTTTATGTCCATATTCTGCAAACATTAGTTTACTATATTCCAAAAATAAAGGCACAATACTTTCGTGTAACCAACCATTATATTGAGTATCAATGTATTGAGGCAAGTCCCAATGATAAAGTGTTACATACGGTATAATATTATATTTGGCGCATTCATCGAGCACGCTGTGATAAAAGTCAACACCTTCTTGATCAATTTCTCCCCAACCAAAAGGCATAATACGAGTCCATGATATGGAAAGCCTAAAATGTTTAAAACCCAGCCTATTCATTAATGCAATGTCACTTTTGTAGGAGGAAAAAAAGTTGGTCGCATTTCCAACAGGATGTAGATGATGCGTCGCCGTATAATTATCCCATATGGATTCGCCTTTATTCCAGCCTTCAATTTGGTAGCTTGAGGTTGCCGTACCAATGAAAAAGTTGTTTGCAAGAGTTTGAGCCGTGAACAGTAAAAAAAATAAAGTAGACAGAATATTCATTTAATAGATACAGTATGACTTTTTAAATTACCTTGGAAACCTACATTTTTATTCCCAAGGAACTAGTAAAATATGTGCAAGCAATTCAGAATCAATAACGTGATTTCCTGAGACAAACTCTTGTTTTAATAAAGTAAGAACACATTCTCGCTGGGTTGTTGGAAAACTTCCTTGATGTTGTGCAAAGGTATACAATTCTTGTAATGACGAACTTGGAGTAATACCAGATTTTTTTAATTCATCATCAATTGATTGATGAATTTGTTTCCACGGTTCGTCATCAGTGCAACCGCTCGTTTCGACCGCCTTAGTTATGCTTTCATCAAATGTTTTTGTTTGAGGATTGAAAGATTGTAGACAAAATTCTCTAAATAAATGATAATGAATGAGATGAATGAAACATTCTTGTGCAGATTTTGGAAATTGTCCATAACCATTTAATATTTCAATTAAACCTTCATCTGATATTTCTGAATAATTAATTTGGATTTGTTGTCTTGATGAGTATCTTTCAATTAAAAAATAAATGTCTCGAAAATCATCATTTGGATCTTGGGTCTGAGAAGTTGCTCCAACATTAAAAATTATATTCAGTCCATCGGAATTAGCGTTCCATCCATCAGTATAAGTCCAAAAGTCCGGACCAACGAAATTAAAAATCGAGCAATAAAGTTGATCATTAAAAAATAATGTACTTGTATCGATTGTTGAAGAGGTTTTTTCTTGTTGGTGCTTGCCGACGGCAAGTGTTGATTCGTCCTTTTTCTTGTAGCGTTGGACAACTTTCTGACCATGTTTTTTTGCCCATTCTGTATGCTGTTTATTTGCCATGTGTGTTGGTGTATTGACTAGTTTTTTTGAAGCCCAGCCACCACATTTACATTGTACCATTTGACACAAAGACTGTTCACCCTCTCTAGTTTTTGTTTTTATAAAATTTTCCATCTTTTTGAAAATCATATACTAATTTACCATTATGATAAAAAGCCATTTTTATTTCCACAAAAATAATTTGTTTAAAAAAATCTTGCACATTATTCCACCAAGATTTTGTTTCATTCAATTTAATCAATTCAATAGATTGACAAGGTAAATTACTTAATTGCAAATCAAGTTCCATGATTTCTAAAAATTTTGAGCCAGTATTTTCCAAATATGAAATGTCTATACTTTGGATTTTATTTTGATATAAATTAAGGACATGTATTTTATTTATCTTGTAATCTCGTAAATTACATAATGATGCATAACCAATCAACTGTAAAAAATTTAAATTATCATTATCGAATTTAGTAACTTTTATATCCAAAAGATTATTATCTAAAATTAAATCTGCCTCTGCAGGAAATTTTTTAGAAATTCCTAATTCTGGATTTAGGGCAATCTCTTTCGGATTAAATATGGATAAAATTGATTGTATGTCTGTTATATCAAATTGAAAGTCACTATTTTTAATAAAATTTATAATGAGATTTGCATTGCTTGTATCTAAATTTCCAAAACGATAAAAATGTGTTAATGAAACAATAAATACATCATATAAAATATCTTTTGTTTTATTATTCAAATTTTTTGATACTTTATACGAATCATCTAAATTGAACGGAAATTTTGTATCATTAATACTGCTGACTGTTTGAGCCAAGTCTGCACTTCTATCTTTAAATTGAATTGACAGTAATTCACAAATTCCACGACGAACTAAATAATCTATAAAATTTCCAGCTAAATCAGGTTTTATATGATGTATACCGATAATAAATTTATTAAATGGTATAGATATAATATCCCGAGTAACTTTCCAATTAGTAGGACAAAATTTATTTACAAATACAGAAAAATCATTAACTTGTAAGAAACTTTTTATTCTCTTTGTTAAATTTTTTCCACAAATTGTTTTAGTTATATTCTTTTTTAACCAATTTATAATAACTAATTCCTCACAATTTTTGATAGAATTTTTTAATAACCAATTTACATAACCAATATCTTTTATAACTGTAGACAATGGTTTGCCTTTATATTGTCCAAAAAACATTAATGTATTATCATTAATATCGGAGTATAATACCTTATTAATATCATCATATATCTGATGTGATAATTTGCTCCCGTATTTTGGAATGCCAAGGTATTTTGCGACTTTTTTAAGACTTTTTAATTCAAAATTTGAAATATTTTTGATATTCGTTTTTAAAAAACATATATCATGCTCATTTATTTGCACTTCGTCTGGTAAATTCATTTTTTTATTATATTCGCTTAAGCTCCAGTGTCCTTGTGATGTTGTCATAAATTATTTCAATATTTTTAAAAAATAAAAACAGTCATTTTTTTTAAAGAATAAAACCAATGCAAAAACTTAAATCTGCTGTTCAATATTATAGGTATACGCAATCGTCCCATCCGGTTGAACAACTTTATATTCAAGGTTTCGACGGTCATAATCACCTTTAATACTTATGGTTCCAAAATTATTGACACCAAGCAATAATGTATCAGGTACTAGAAAGGGATTGGGAGGAAATTTTTTATAATCCTCCGCGTCACGAGCAATTGTACTCATGGGTGAATTTATAAATTCTGTAATAACAATGCCATGTCCAATCTCCCATTTAGAAACATCGCTGAAATGAGCACTTCCGGACAAGAAAATTACATTTTTTAAATTAAATTCTATAATCATATCAATAATTGCTTTTTGATCATTGGGATAATTACTAAAATAAACGCTGCGTGGACGAATAAAAGGTATTCCAGTATTAATAAAAATAAAAGAGTTGTTGTATAATTTCTTTATCGTATACAAAGTCTGTCTAAGCCACTGAAGTTGATCTTTACCCAAGATAGTTGAGGTAGGATTCCCTGGTTCGGTTGAAAAACTTCTGCAATCTAATCCGATAAACGACAAATCATAACGGAAAAAAGACCACATCAGTGAAGATATATTATTTTCATTATTGTTGGGCCACATGGATGCAAAAATTCTTTTTAATAAATTCAAACTTGGTCCGCCCAACGATACATCATTAACACCAATATCGTGGTCATCAACTACTGCAGAATAAGGGCTAACCGACCAAGCACCTATTAAATCTTCAAAAGCATACAATTTTTTATATCGCTGTACAACACCGGTTTGACTATCTGCTTGATATTCGCTAAGATAAATATTATCACCAAGAAGTATATTGAGGTCGGTAGTTTTTGAATACTTTGTCCAAAGACGGAAAAGAGCATAAGGGAATACCTTTTTTTCCGTTTCATAATCACCAAGCAATTTGGCACAAGAAAAGATGTTGAATTGGAAATCCGGAACAGCTGGTTGTATAGGCCCTGCCCAATACTTTGGAATATCAAAATGTAATTCTAAAACAATATCTCCTTGAGAGTGACGACACCCTGTACTAGTCAGCAAACGCAACATTGTCTTTGTTTGTGGAGGTCCGACTAAAAAATCCGAGAAATCACTCACAATAGGGCCGAAACTGACGACAGTCGGGAGATCAGGAGAAAGACTCACTTGAGGTAATTTTGCTTTATAAAGGTTGCGTAATGTATCATCACGAGATTCAAAATAGGGAATCACACTTATAGAATTGTGTGACCATACTCGAATCCCAAACTCAGTAGTCGTTGCCCATGCAAGCATAGGTTCAACTATTAGATAAGAGTTTTTATAATAACCGTTTGAAAGTTTTTTTACCGAATCCATATATCTATTGTTACAAAGAAAAATTTCAAATTTAAAAAATTTGAAAAAGTACTCGTAATAGGGATCGAACCTATGACAACTGCGTTATTAGCACAGCACTCTACCGACTGAGTTATACGAGCATTTTGTTTTATAATGCTATTTAATTTTTTAAATCAATTTTTAAATTATTCATAATAAAACAAAAAAATGTATGATGTAACAATTTTAATTATTGTAATATTATTTCTCGTCATTTCGGTGATAATTTTGCTGATTAAGAATTATCATGGTAAAAGTTGGTATTCCTATTCTGATAAACTTGCCAATGTAGACTTTACCTTTAACGACATTAAAAAATCTCTGGATCAATGTTTAAATCATATTGAATCTAAAGATGCTTTCAATACTTATTTAGAAAGTTTATCAAAAATTCTATCACTTCCTGAACAATGCAAAAATATAGACATTTTTTTTGATACATTATATAAAAACTTACCTGATGCACCAGAGGGCAATCATAAAAGATTAACATTTATTAACTCTGATGGTTTTATATTGAGAGATAGTATATATTCTATAAAGTTGTATGATAGTAGAACCAAAAAACCAACCAAAATACCCCTTCGAAATAGTCCAGATGGTAAAACTGAAACTAGTCTCTTTCGATTTGGTTTTAAAGAATGCTATTATTCTTACATTGATACCAGTAAACCAATCGGTTCGTTACTTTGGAATTCTACTTTTATACAACCTACCAATCAACGATTTGAACAAATATTTGCCATTAAAAATAATGGATATGGTGCAATTGTTCGTAACGATGTATATGGCAAATTAAATTACTTTGTATCTAAATTTTTACCATTGATGAATAAAAAAATTAAAACAGGTTCGTTTACCATTATACGATTAAGTTGGATTCCCAACGTTCAAAACAGCATCCATTAATTGATTAAAGCTTGTCATATTATTTTGTGACAATTCCTTGTTAATTTCCAAGTTTAATTCGACAAGATCAATTTGTACAATATTACAATTTAATTGGAGCGTTTTTAAAGCTTGGAGGACATCTGGCAATTCAAGTCCTTCGCTTACTGGTGTACCCGTACAAGAAATATATTCAGGATCTAAACAATCAACGTCAAAAGATAAATGTACCGGACTGTTGTCAATCCATTCCAAAAGTTTGCCTATATTAAAATCGCTACAAGACTGAAAATTTACATTATGCTTTTGAATTGTTTCCACTTCAAAAGGATCTAAATCCCGAATACCAATATAAAATAAATTTTGGAAATTTAGATTGTGTTGTAAAAAAGCAAATTTATTTTCTGATAACCCAGTCAAATAGGATAATGGCATTCCGTGTAAATTTCCCGTTTGTGAGCTTGCAACTGTGTTAATATCCGCGTGTGCATCAAACCACACGACTTTCAAATCATTTTTATAAATGTTCAAAGAAGCACCTACCGAGGCAATTGCAAGAGAATGGTCACCACCAAGGATTATGTTTTGATAATTATTTTGTAACAATTCAAGAGACAAGTTGTACAAGGATAATAAATTGATACCAATATCTTGGCTATCATGAATAAAAGTTTTGGATAGAGGGAGTTTTTTATAATGAAAAAACAACTTTTCAACTGTTTTGCAGATGCCTTGTTTTTTTTGACCCAAACCGTGTTGAAAAAATATCAAGTGTTGTTGCATTTTATTAATGACAAAATTCACTAGGTTTTTTTAACAAATTTTTTGGATGATGAAAAATTGGACAATTCATATTCTTGTATTCTTTAAAATTTGAAAAACTATCGTGGGATAAAACTGTTATGCTATCAATAGGAAATTTATGACAAGTCTTGTACTTGCAAAATAAATCCAACACGGCATTCACAATAAAAATATCATCCATTTCATCTCCTCCCAACGCATGAAAACAATCCGTTTGAGCTTTGGAATCATAACAAGCAACATTTATATACAAACTATTCGGACCTCCCTTTATTGATTCCAAGATTTTTACAATTCCGGTCTTGGTATCTTTTCGCACATTTCCTTTATTTACATATATCCAATAGCTATTCAACTCGCACAATACTTTATACTTTTCAACATTACAAGGATCAAAAATTGTTTCCATAACTTCTATATTAACATTAGGCTGCTCAATAAACTCTTTGATAATTTTATTACTTTTAAACAAGAATGAAACCCGGCATATATTTTGAACATCTACAAAAATTAAATGCTTCTTATTTTGTTTTAATAAATAATTACAAAAAGACCCGTGAGTCACATCAAAAATATCCAACTCGTTTCTTAAATATCTGGCATTTTCTTGATAAATTAATATTGTATTCCCACGCCTAGACCTCTTTTCTCTTCCAATGACAATTTCTCGTATTTCCAATGGATCTAAAATGGTTCGCCATTTATTTGGTATAAAATCGTAGATTCGTTGTGATTGGGAAGATTTTGGTTCCTTTTTTAAAAAACTTGGTTGTCGTTGCTTTGAAATTTTATTACTTAATTCATCTATAATATTTCCCCATTGTTGTAAAAAATCAAGAATAAATTTCTCCGTGTTGCTCGACTTTGATGCGAGGGTTTTAGTCATTTCTTCAATTGTGGTTTTGTATGACAAATTTGCAATAAAAGACAATAACATTTGATGAAATTGTGTTTTTATTATCGAATCATTGTTATACACATCGATTTCCAATAAATCTGATGTTAATTTGGAATCAATGTTTTTTAATAGCTGGATACATCTTTCCGGTATCGTTTTATCTTTACTTGTAAAAATCATAACTCGAACCCACTCTGACAACATATTTTTAATTTTTTTTATCGAATAGGGTTCAATTAAAAATACTTTATTGGCAAGTATTAATTTGGATAAACACTTGTTGACAATAATCTCAATTTGTTGAATCGCACCTTGAATATCTGTCTTTGAATTTTTGGAACTATTTAAACTTTTGGTAAAATCTTGAATGTTTCTAGATCCTTCCTTTAGAATTTTGGGAACCTCTTTCAAATTGTTATTATTTAGCAAGTATTTGTACTTGTTTTGTATCCACTTTTCTACCCGATATAAATAAGATAATGATAATTCACCAATATTATTACCTTGGATCCATAATTTCTTTTGGGTTTCCATGAATACAGTCAAATTTTGAATAAATTCTTTCAAGGAATCGTCAGAGTTATTTATAGGTAATATAAATGACCGTTTCTTGGGAGTTTTGCCCATTTATTAAAAATAAATATTCATTCGATTTTGCAAAAATATGAAAATCGTTTTTAAATTATGATTCCCTAAAATCGATATAGATTTCATCTTCGTTGGTAAGATAGAGTGGAACCATTTTCGACTTGGTGACCTCCACGTGCAGTTTGATAAAGGACTCTTCATAATCACCAAAACCCTTTTCGATATCTACTTTAATCAATATGTAGGGATTTTCTGAATCTTTTGAATAGGTAAGTTCAGATTCAACACAAATAATCGGACAATCCTCTGTGGTTTCTGCATACAATACACTTAGCATGTTCCAAGTAAGTCTGTATTTCTCACTTGGAACACTTTTTTCAAAGGTGAAATCTAGTATCTTTTTGGCCAAAGCGATGCTATCAAATTCCATAATTTTTTATCTAGTTTTTAATTAATTGTAATCAAATCAATTTTTGGATTCTTGAATGAGAGCGATTGAAAAACTTATGTCGTCGTGATTTGAACCAAATGTCTTTTGAGCAATTTGTAATGTATATTCTAAAATTCTTTGACCTGCATCCTTTACACAATCATTTTTATCCAACGCTTCCCATAGAAAATCTTGCAATTTGGGGTCGGAAATCATATCTCCAACACCATCGCTCATTACCATAATAGCCAAAGGTCCATATACAGTTTTTATAGTTATCAATGGTTTGTTCAACAATCCAAGATATTTTGTAGTATAAATATCACCAAATGATGTTCTAAATTGTCCAAGATTATAGGCTCCATTATTAGTCTGTCCTACATATTGAACAATATCATTTTGTAAAAATGCGTAAATTCTATATTTGTTGGTTTTACTATAAAGTCCATCAAAATCCTTATCTCGAAAGGCAACATGTCGTCTTGATTCACTTACTTGATGACCGCCAATTGATCGTGCATTTATGTGTTCATATAGATAATAAATCATGGATAATATTTCAGGATGGTTTAAACTAGCAATATAATTTTCGTGTTTGTAAAATTTGTAATAAATATCACATGGACTTGCCCAACCAGGAACAATTATAATAGGATTTTGAGAGTTTGGAAATTTTTCCAAATACAACGGTATTTGATTCAAATATTCTTGAAAATCATCCAAGGTTTCCCATCCGTGGTATCGACTTGCGCAAGCTGATTTATTATAATCAACATGCATAAATGCACTATCACCAAGATTTAAATTTATAATTTTGTTGCATCCTTTTTGGGGACCGTCTAGGAAAGTAATACAAATAGTTAACGCCATTGTGGTACCAGCAATATCCCAATTGTTGATTATCCAATCGTCATTTTCTAAATCTCTGGTCACTTGATGGATACATTCTTCAATTTTAGATTCCAAAAATATTTTTAAATCATCATCCAGTAAATCAATATAATTGGAATAATATTTTGGATTTAGAAATTTTTCCTTCAAGCAACAAGTAGCACGAGCTGACCATTCTAAACCCCCGGGTGGGCCTCCGTGTCCATCATTAACTAGAAGTATAGTTAATCTAGCTTTACCGTTTAATATATCAATCGACTCGGAAGTACATGAATCTTCTCCAAAAACAAAAGAATTGGTATCTTTTGATCCATTTCCTTGATAAGTAAAATGACTCTTTTTTGGTTGTGCATGTCCAAAACAACCGTGATTGATGATTATTTCACCATTTACTTCACGGACAGTTTTAGTTTCCGTATTTTTGAACAATATTTGATCCACTGTTTCCTGTCGCAAATTAAAAATTTTACCAAACACTTCAGTCTTGAGTTTGAGGTAAAAAATATTTAATAAATGTAAATGATCCGGATAAAGTCGATTGGCAATATTTACTGAAGCATTCCATTGTAATTGGGTGACAAGATTATCTTTAGAGTCAATAGGTATAAAGTACATGGCGCCCAATCTAGGTTCATTAGGCAATTCTAGATGACTTTTTAATAAAATTGCAGTGTATTCTGATAAAGGATCTAGCAAAACTCTGTGCGAAACTAATGGAACAATATAAACATTACATTCACGCATATCATTGAGAAGCTTTCGAACCCCTTCCAGCTTTATAAAATTTGTAATATGAATATTTAATTCGATTTGATGTGTTCTTCGGATTATATTTGGTTGATAGGAAATCATTTTATCAATCTAATTTTAATTTTTTTATTCTGCTCGAATGGTTTTAATTGTTTCGCAAACACTATTACAAACAATATTATCCATTGTATAAGGTGCATTAAATTGCGTAATATCTACATTGGTCAGAAATACTTTTCTGCAACAATAGCGTTTAATTTCATACTTTTCAAAAAAGGACTGTAAATTTCCATTCTTGTGGCTTTCAAATAATTCATTGTATTGACCTAAAACTTTGTTACAAGTAAAACATCGTATCGGAAGCATTTTTTTGACAGAAAGTGATGTAAAAATATATTGTCAACAATTTTTACAAATGGAAATACACTATATCAATTTAGCAGTTCGACAAGATAGAAATGCTTCCGTACAAAATCAACTTGCCAAGATAAAAAATTTTACCATTCAGCGTTTTGAGGCCATTTGTCCCGATTTTGAAATCTTGTTTGAATTGGTTGAATCAAAAATGTTATCACACAAAGACTATCTTTCGGTTTTAGCCAAGGATACTTCCATGATAACTTATGGAAGTGTTGGATGTTTTCTATCGCATCTTGAATTGCTTAAAAAATGTGTCCAATCGAACAAGATTTTCATTATTTTGGAAGATGATGTCACTGTATCTGACGATTTTGAAACTATGATTAAAATAGGTTTACAATCCATTGAAAACAACTTTGATCGTATCTATTTGGGACAACCACTTCCTTTATGGAAGGATCATGTAATTTCCGAGACAGAATATTTTTACAAGCTTTCAGGTGGTTACTACGGTACTTTTGGATATATTATTCATCCAAATCATGCCAAATTTTTGCTCTCGAAAATAAAAAATATTTACAATCATATTGATAATATTTTTCTACATTTACATACAACTGACACGAATATTTATTTATTCAAAAATCTGTTAGTAAATACAGCTTGTCAAGGTGGACGAGATTCAGATGTAATGCTCCCTCGTCGTGCAAAAAGATTTTCCAATTTGCAAATACCCAAGAAATTACATTTTGTAGCGGTCCCAAATATTCAAATGTGGATTGAATGTTGCCAAAAAATTAATCCATCCTTTGAAATTATTATTTTTCCAAACCATCAAAAGATGATAGAATCTCTTCAAAATACAGGAGGTTTTTATGTCGATTCGAATTTATGTTGCCGAATGTCAATTGAAAAATTTGTTCAAGGGGCAAAAACTGTCATTGTCAAAAACTCTAAAAAGTTTTATGGATGCACACCTGAGACTTTTTCTATTACTCAAAACCTAACTGAAATTGATAAACAAGACCATAGTGTACTTACATTACCCGAATGGGTTTTACAAGATGTTTTATTTCGTCTTTGTTAATTTAAGCAAAGCAATATTTTATCTATAAAAAAATGAAATTTTTACAAAATGTATTTTTACTTTGCTTGTGTGGCTTGTGTTCTGCTACAAATTCGTTGCGTAATGTTAATGAAATGACTACCAATCGATCCGTCATTATTGGCGACTCCATGTTTTGGAGTGGTTGGTTATTTTTTGGCGGTCAACCCAGTCCTTTATCCAAATGGCTCGAAACTTGGGCCGGACACTCTATTGAAAATCACGCTCTAGTTGGAGCTTCCCTAGAAAATGGATGGGTTAAAAGTATTCGGGCTCAATATGACAGTCTTAATAAAAAACCCAATATTACTACACTTATTATGGATGGAGGAGGAAATGATGTGATTAGTCATCGTGGAGATTGTGAACAGTTTAACAATGCTTGTGTATCAATGATTAATAATAGTTTATCGATTGCAGCGGGAATTTTTAATTCTGCTTACCAAGACGGTGTCTGCAACATTCTATATTTAGGATTTTATTATTTACCAGGCTTAGACAGGGCAGCAGACTATGCAAACCCAGCTCTTGCAGAAATTTGTAAAAATGCAACTGTCAACTGTCATTTTATTGATCCACGATATAATGCAACCACGGGTACTGGTCTACCAACCCCTGCAATGCTTGGACCCGATGGTTTGCATCCCAATGAAGATGGGTATAAATTGTTGGCAAGTATGATTTGGAATGTATCCGTGGATCATAGTATTCCTATATAATTTTGTACTAGAAATATTTAAAAATTGAATAAATAATTTTTAAATCGTGTATATTCTAGAGAAACTTATGAACAAAATACTTGGTGATATTGAACCAAATCCGACTCCAAAATATATGGTGCGCTATGGATTTTATTTTGATTACTTGAAATTATTTTTGGCTCACATTTATGTATATATGGGTCCTATTATTGCATTGTATATTATGTTTTTTAATGGAATACATTTTTCAATCACAGACAACATTAAGGTTATCCTTTTTGGGTTTTTTAAAATTCTAATTACTTTTACTATTAATCATCGATACTTTGCACATAATACTTTTTCGTGTTCTAGACCTGTTGCTGTCTTGCAAAATTTGATTGCAGCGACCTCGGCACAACGAAGTCCTCTATGGTGGGGGTCTAAACATGTCCGACATCACAAATTTTGCGAAAATCCTGGTGACCCTCATAGTCCTCAATTATTTGGATTTTGGTATGCTTGGCTAGGATGGGTGTTTTACTCAACCGAAGTACATATTGATTGGGATTATGTTCATCCACATTTGAAAACATGGGAAATGTTTTGGGTTGACGCGCTATCTGGATTTGTTCCTTATCTGGAACTATATTGCTGGAACCAAGCTTACAGCTTGAAAACAAGTATGTTGGTGTATTGGGCAACGATGCTTTCGGTATATATTACTTTGGGATTTAATGTTTTCCTGCATCATGATCCTGAGCTTGACACGGAAATACAACCAAATGGTCGATTTTTGTGTAGAGCACACGATAAATGCCCCGCGTGGATAAATTATTCTATTGATTTACTTGGGGAAATGAATCATTATGATCATCACAAATATCCGCGAAAAGCTTTGCACCCAAGTCGACTTGTGGATGTACCCTATTGGTTCTATATATATCCTGCTGAAAATCTAGGACTATTTTATAATGTTAATCACAATGGATTAAAGGTTAAATAAATTTCTTTTTTGCGTAATTATAGAAAAAAATGGAAATCATTAAAAGTAAACCGGGATGTAATTCAAGCTAATAGATTAATTACGATATTATCAACACTTTATTTTAAAATCCTCCTCCAGCGTATTGTAAAGTATATTCTCTAGCATTTTGCATGTAAGTAGCCTGATTTTCCAAATAAATTTTTGCTAGTTCAGGAACTAATGGATCGGATGGATTTGGGTCCGAAAGAAGAGAACATATGGAAAGTAAAACTTTGGAAATGGTAAGTGCAGGTGACCAATTATCTTTTAAAATATCAAGACAAATTCCTCCTGAAGCATTAATATTCATATGATAAATTCGCGTTGAAAAACTAATTTTTGGTGGTTTATATGGATAATCCGCTCCAAATTTTATATCGAGTTTAAATATTCCACCTTCATACGGAGTATCTTCAGGACCAATAATGATGGCTTCCCATGCAAATAAATCTTCTCCTACTGGACCTCCCGAGCAATTGGTAGGTGGATCATTTAAAAAATCTGCATATTCTTTGTTTAACCTTTTCATGGCCATTTTTTAATCAAACTTGATTTCAGTAATTTTAATCAATTTTTAGTTCTTGGTATTTTAGATAAATAATATTGCATTCATCACATATACCAAGTTTTTCAAATCATACATTTTAATTAAAAAATACCATAATTTATAAACCCATTCTTTTTCTTGTTTAAATGATGCATCATTCCACAAGCTACTTGCAGAAGATGGATCCGTTGTCATACCAAAGGTATTAAAAACATCCGATTGAACAACCGCAATTGAATACAAAACAGGATCATATTGTTGTTCTGTCGTCTGAAATTGACTAGTTTGTCTTGAATAAAACTTTTGCACAATGATATGATCATCTCTTTCTACCAAATATCCATCAAACGAATAAACCACCAATATGATGTTGATTAAAAATGTCAATATATGTTGTAAATTATTTATATGAATATTAAAAACGCCTGTTTTTTCTTCTTGGATTTTGAGTTTAATAAAAGTGCCCCCAAAAATCTGTAAAATCGGAGAACGATCAAATAATTCCAAGAAAAATGGCATTGGATCATTTCGTGTCAATTTTAATCCTTGATCAATGATGCTATGATAAAATCCATACTTGAAAGCCTTTATTTGATATTCAAGTGGAGCAGTATCACCAATTTGATGCAAATCGCTGGGAAATAATGGAGAAAAAGAGCCTCTTCCAGTTCTTTGATGGTGCATACCGATTCCTCCAGAAGTTGGTTTGTAATAATTAAATCGAAATTTAGACCGCAACGGTACAAAACCTTGACCGATGCGTACTGGATTAACTTTCAAATATTCAATTAAGCCATCTACTTGACCGATTGGTAATAAAATTGGTTCCATTTTATTACTATTCAAAAAAATTTATGATAATAAATATGCAATCACAACAATTTCAAAATATACAAGATATCGTATATAGTCTTCGAAAAGGTACCATTCAGCAAAGACAGAAAAAATTTATCATTGATTTACGAATCATGTATGTTTACACAAACGGTTTAGGAGACTTTAAAAGGGAATTTTTAGTATTTGAAATTCCAATTCCAGTCCAAGAATTGAAGAAAATAAATTTTGCAGATTATATATTAAACTACTTGTTAGAATCACAAGGCATTGCTTTTAAAGAAAACTTGGAAGTTTCTTTCGTTGTTGAGGGCAAAGGAATGACAATCGCACAAACAATAAAGAAAAATTCAACAATTGTCCAAGAATGGCTTCGAAAAAAAGTTCGACCAACAATTGTTTTAATGGTAAAGGATTTTATATATCTTAATAGAATTTCTCAAGCTGTCGTAATTGATTGTGATAAAAAAGCTAGAATTAAACAACGCTTACCTACTCGGCGTTCTGGTAATTACCAAATTATGTTACACGAGGTAACGATTCGACTCAATAAATATGTAACCGCAAAAACATTATCTATTGACACCGTTCCAGTGGGAAAAGGCTTAAATGTAATTATTACAGGTATATCAGAAAACGGTAGAATTGATACTGCACAAATTTACTCTCCTCAAATCGATGAGGATAGAATGTTTCATACGGTGTCTGTCGGTGAAGCGCAAGAAATATCTTTAGACAAAAGATATAAAGATGTACCAGTTGGAAAAATATTACCCGCAAATGTTCTTCATTTTAAAAAAGTCGTGGACTCTGAATATGCGTTAAGTAGTTCAATTCAAGCTCCAAGTAGAAGACTTGACTTTCAAACGAATACATTTATATTTCCACTGTATTATGAATATATATTAGAGCTATGCGATTCCAAGATTGAACTCAAAGGTTCCTCTCTTTGTGACCCAATGCTGGATAAAGTTTTAAAAGCAGTTCATCAGCAATCACATCACCGAATAAGAGTAAATGTAAAAATAAAATCGATATCATCTATTCGGGAATTTCAAATGCATCCAGAAATTAAAATAAATTTTCAAATAGAGTCATTAAATGATGAATAACCAAGAAAAAAATTTTTTATTGATTTTTCCAAACAATCAAAAATTGAATCGGTAACAATTTGGTTTAAATCCAAAAATAAATAGTATGAATAATTATTGGATTGCTTTATTGACAATGGTTTCAATTTTAATCCTAAGCCAGTCCAGTCCTCTTCAAAATATATACTTTGATAATGAATGTATCAAATCGACACTTTACAAATCCGATTCAGTATTGAATTTACAAAAAGCCATCTTTGCTTCTGGGAAGATTGTTGAATCGTTATTATTGTTTGCCGAGACAAGTTCCCAAAATCTATCCTCTAAAGAGCCATTCTTGTCAAGTTTTGGCTCTCACGACGCTTGTTACAAAATCCCCAATTATGAATATTGCACGGTGGAAGTTTTGCATCAAAACCTATGGTATTATGGCATCTGTGTTCCAAAAGAGTGTGAAAATTCGATTTATCAAGACATTCAGTTGTTTGCCCAGCAGTATAATATTTCCGCATCATCTTTTTTGACTTTTCATTGCGGTGATACTAGTTATTCGTGGTCAGTTGGCGCGACCATCATGATTATTTTATGCTCCATCATATTCATCTTGTGTATTATCGCTAGCATATTTCAATATTACCAGCTCGAAAATCGTTGGGTTGAATGTTTTTCACTATCCAAAAATGGGCAATCTTTACTCGCCAAACCTCGTGGCAATGTTTTGGATTGTTTGGATGGTATTCGCACCTTGTCCATTTTTTGGGTTGTTTTTGGTCATACCTTTATTTTTGAGACAGAAGATTTGGCATTTTCAAATTACATCGATTTGCTTGGAATCAACCACCAAGGCTGGCTTGCTTCACTTCCCGCACAAAGCCTAACAGGTGCATATTTTGCCGTGGATACATTTTTCTTTTTATCGGGCTTTTTGGCTTGCTACATTATGCTAAAAAAATTTTATAAAATGTTGGAACAAAAACAGTATGTACGCTACTTGAAATCCATTCCCTTTATCTATTTGAATCGATTTTTAAGACTAACTCCAACCTACTTTTTTGTGTTACTAATGTATCTAAAAATTGTACCATTGCTATCCTCGGGACCCTTTTGGAATCTCTTGGATACTGATCAATCGTTTTGTAATCAATATTGGTGGACCAATCTTCTTTATATCAACAATTTGTATCCAACCGAAAATCACGGAGGTTGCTATGCAGTTGCGTGGTATTTAGCCAACGATGTACAATTTTTTATACTCGTTCCTTGGATTATTTGGCTGACTAGTTTGTCTCCCCTTCGGACAATTATCTTTCTATTGCTTGTATCAATCGCATCAATGATCAGTTCTTTTTTTATTGCGCTTCATCAACATTGGTCGATAAGTATTTACAATTTAAACGAGTTTATGGATTACTTTCAAAATTACTATATTGTTCCTTGGGGTCGTTGCCCACCCTACATCTTTGGAATTATTCTGGCCATTGTTTGGTTTTTCTATAAAGAAAACCTTCAAAAGATTGTATGGACGCGAACAAAATCGTTGTTATTATTTGCTGTGGCGCTATTTCTCTTTGGAATTACAATAATCGGAGGTCGCGGTGCCTACAGCAATCTTCCAAGTGATTGGACAAATTTCACAATGTCTTTTTATATTGCGTTGTCAAAGCCAGCTTGGACTGTTGGAGTATTTTTATTGGTAGGATTATTGTTTATGGAACAATTACCTTGGGTGGACATAATTTTGAATAATCATGTAATGGCTGTGTTGGGACGAATTTCTTTTTGTATTTACTTGGTACATCCTGCGATAATTGACTGGTATTATTATTCTTCCGAGACACCACCGCATTTTGACGGTATGTGGTACACCATTAATTACTTGGGATTGCTTTCTTTGTCCATTATCGTATCAATATTGATTCATTTGTTTATTGAATTGCCAGTCGGTAATTTAACGAAACTAATGTTTAATGAGAAACCAAAAAAGACACCAGAAGATTTAACAACAACGCCATTATTGGAAGCCTAACAAAAAAAAATTCTTTTTTAATAAAATATGAGTCACATCTCTCAATTAATGCGAAAAATTCAACAAATTCAATTAAAAACTCGACAACAAAGCGGTCAAAGAGGAGACTTTGCTGCTCTAACAGACGGGCAAGCTTTAGATCTTGGTCATATGGATGATGCTCAAGCAACCAAAAATATACAAAAGAGTGCAAAAAAACAAGCAAAAAAGCAAGAAAAGCGCCGAGAGTATATTGCCTTTTTAGGGGAAAATCACAATTTGCATCAGTATACGGATGCTGAGTTAGAACAGCTTCCCTACCAAGATTTACAAAAACTTGTCAAAAGCATCAAAGCAAAATTAAAAAGAATGATGGATAAAGATATTGCTGCTGATCTTACAACATTTTTACAACAACAAGAGTACAAGACAGCTTGATTATTTAAAGTAGAATTTATTTTTTTACGCGAAAATAAATTGATTTTGCAGTTTAAGCAACATTATTCCAACAATAAATAATTTGCACTGGTAACTAAACTAGTTATTTGAATTGCTAAACAATGAGCACTGCTTGTAAAATCTAATTTTATTTTGTCTTGATCCGTACCCAAATTTGCTTCTACAAAATCTGACCATATTGTCTCTTTTGCAAAAAGAGGAGTTATTTCCAAACTGGGCAAATCAAAGTGTTGACCTAAGAAGAACCCACCATACACAGTCTTGATATCATAAATTTTTCTATATTTTTCAATGGCTTCCTGTAATTGCTGTAAAAGCGGCACAGCCTCTGTTTGGGATTCCAAATTGGTGGCAACCTTTTCAACCAAGGTGGTCAATTTTGTTTTAGTAATACTCGTAAATTCACATATGGTAAATTCTGTATATTTTTGCTGCAAGACATCATAAAATCCCTCGACAAACAAGGTTTCGTTCACAGGAATCGCAACTTGTCCAACATTTGGAGTTTTTTGTGAGTGAACAATATTTTTTGCCAAATAGCAGTTCAAGTTCCAATTTATCATATCCTGTGTAATTTGAGCACGAAGCCACATCAAATCCTTTTTCAAAAACACCTTGTAAAGCTTGGCTTGCTTAGAAAAAACATTGATTAGATAAGTATTAAAAAATGCCTTGCCATTCATGATACCATACAAAATAGCTTGAAGCATCGTATTTTGCTTCCAATCAGAAGCACGCGACGCCTTGATTTCAAAAATATCCATGGAATCACTGGCATCGCTTTTTGGCACACGAGCGGCATCCATAATGCCTTTGAGCAGCGGCATACTAATATTGACTTGCGTTTTAATGGCATAGGCGTTAGGAACGACAATCGAACGAATGGTTGGCAAGATGGATTGCCAATGCTTGTAAAGAATTGCATTCTTTTTACTATCCGTCTTGACCCAAATTTTTTGATACGCATAAAGATGCAACTGGGCATACAAAAAACTACCCTCAAAACGAATCGTCTCGCTAGAAATCTTGGGATGCTTTTTGATGTATTGTTGATAGTGTTTGTCCTTTTTGCGAATATTTTCAATATGATGCGAGAAAACAGAGTGATGTTGAATGGACGCAAAGTCACTTGTAGGAAATCGACCCGTCCAAAGACTCAAAATGAGAGATTCGAAAATAAGACCACTAAGTGCACATTCTTCCTCCGTACGAATGGTTTCCGCAGAAGCAGAAGGAAGAGTCCATACTTGATCTTGACGGGCATATCGGAGCAAAAGCTGTCGTGTCTCAAATCGTAAAATACCTTGACGCAAAATTTCCGTTACCGAATGCTCCATTTGCAGCATACCAAGCTTGTCTTTCGGGTCATACTCAAACGATTGACATTCTTTGGTCGTGTTGGAAACTCGCTTTTGTTTTTTTCGCTTTTTTTTGGTGTCTGTTGTTTGTGGTAGCTTTGCTGGTTCTACGGCAGCGATAACAGGCTTTTCAGCTGGTTTAGGACAATTGGAAAAGCAATTGAGGACTTTGCTAAAGCGATCCATATAATTAGGAACAAAAAAGGTAATGGATTCTTTGCATCGGGACAGCGCAACCGTAATCAAATTCATGACGAGGTCATTGGAAAAGTTGGAAAAGGCGAGCTCCAACGGAAAAGTGAGAATACACAATACATGCTTACGCTCAAGCCCTTTGGAGGAGTTGGCCGTTGTCAAAAACAAACGGTCGTCAAGCATTCGTTTGTGATTTGGGTTGATATCGATTCCTTGCAATTGCAAAAACCGACGAAAGCGTGCGATATCACCAAGACTACCACGAACGGTGATTGCACTACTAAAGGTAAGAATCATGGTATCTTTGTGATCCAACACTTGGAGCTTCTTCATAATGGCGGTATTGACGGCTTGATAATTTTGAAATGGAACCCAAGTCACTCTGGTCGGTGTCGAAAATGTCGAACTACTTTTCCATTGGTGGATAGTCGACGCAAACTCGGGATAGTACTGCAAGAGCGCTTCTTTAATTTCATCCAAGATTGGAATAGGAACTCGAGGTGTGTCCATCATTTTATAGATGGCAGTACTACGCGTCGACACACGATTGAGTAAATACCACATCATACTTTCACGAGGTTCTTTTTGGATGGATTGAAAGACATCTCCGACAAACATGAATTTTGCCCTTGGAAAGAGCTTTTTGAGAATCGGATAGCACTGCTTCTCCAAGTCTTGAGACTCATCAATAAAGACATATTGAAAATTATCTTTTGTTGTCAATTGATCCAAGTTTTCACGAACAAAGCGTCGCTTGGCTTCAAAGTTGAGAAGCTTGAGATCTTCATATTTGAGTTCGTCACAGCAATGCCAAATGACAGAATCAAAAGTCGATACATTGAATTTGCCAAGGTTGTGGAGCTTTTTTTTGATTTCATTTTTAATGCCAATATTAAAGGCACAAATAAAGATATTGGGGACTAGAGTAGGATCATGTAGGACGAGCATATGAATAATAGCAAGCATCATGGTCGTCTTGCCACCACCAAAAATCGCTTGAATAACAACTTCCGAGTATTTTTTGTCAAAGAAAGAAGAAATAACTTTGGCTTGATCCTCTCGCCACGGCATATTCCACGCCCAGGTAAGCTGATTGTAAAAGTCAACGGTGTCTTGCTTTTTACGAAAGGAAGTTTTCATATGATGTTCCTTGAGAGTTTGCTCCAAGGCTTTTTTTGTTTTCTTGTCGGTATCGAGCCATTTAGGTTGTTCCATAATTAGGTCTGTTTAAAAAATTTTGTAATAATGAATTAGAAAATTTACAATAATATGGGATGTATCGTCAGAAGGATTGCAAAAAATTTTTAACTTCACTTTTTTGAAAATATTTTTAAACTTTTGTAAAGTATGTAAAAAAAAGACGCTGCCAAGCCTACATCGGACTAACTTTAAAAACTGAAATAATATTAAACATTTGATTGTAAATTATCAATACATGGTATATACAGACATACTTGATATAAATTTATTACAAAAATTTAATACTCACTTGTTTCAAGAATTAGAATTCATCAAACCAGTTTTCATCAAGATTGACAACAAAATTTCAATCGATCCAGAAAATAAAAGAGAAAGAGAATTCAAGTTTGAAACCAACAGCAATTTATCTTTCAATACAAGTTTGATTATCGAGCAAGCTAAAGTATATTTTAAAAAAGCGCATATAGATACACAAAATTGTGGTAGCATAAGATATATATCCTATGAATACAAGAATTCTAAAGAAATAAAAACTTCATTTGCTATTCATCGTGATTTTGATAATATTGGAAACCCTTTACATACTTGTATATTTTACCTTGCCAAAGATTCTTCGTTAATTGGAGGAAATTTAGGAATATACAAATTAAAAAACTACTTGTTCTTTAAAAAATTTCAAAAAACTAATACTATCGAAATAAAGAATGGTAGTGTAGTTGTGTTTGACAGCAATCAATATCATTGTCCAGAACATTGTGGTGGAAATGGTTATAGAAATATGATTATTGTTCATTTTGTAGCGAAATCATAAGTTTTTTGGAAAGTTAAAGTCGTCAACTTTCGTATAATATTATTCGCATTAGTGAAAAACTGATTGTTTTTAAAATTCATCAAACATTTTAATTCAATGTAAATTAATAATGCCTAATAGGATATCTTTGTTCCATTGTATTTCTTATTTTTATTGAAATAGATGCTTTATAACTGTCAACGTGACATTTATAACAACAATGGTTTGAGTTGGTTTTATTGTTTTCAAAACCTTCTGTCCATTTGTTACAGTTACTACATTTCGGAACTTCCAATGATTGTAATTCAAACACAATTCTTTGTAGCTTGTTTTCAATTTCCCAAGTTTCATTGGGTATCAAACGATCTCCAAACCATTTACGGTTATGTAAATGTTCTTTCATATAATCTAATACAGCCTGAGCAGAATTAAACTTATTATGATTAATTCGAGATTTGGTTTCATTTACTACAAAACTTACATTAAAAATACCATTATTTTTATCAATATTAAAATGTCCTTTCACGCCTTTAATCTCGGCACTAATTTTTGTTTGATAGGTTCCGTTAATGTTTTCAAGAATGTTGACAATATCAACAAGAGTTTCAGTTTGATTCATTTTGTTTTTACAAATCAATTGTAAAAATAATATATCATCAATTTTTAGTTACTATGCTATTACAATAAATTGAAAATGAATAGTTTGCAGTAAAATCCACAGAATGCCTTGCCTCAAAAAATTTTACCGGAAATTTGAATAAGTATCGGAGTTGTATTGAAATAATGAACCATAACATAATTAGAATTAGTGAAATTAAACCACAAAAAGTATTTTACCTTTTAATTTTGAAACAAAATTAAAATCATTTTTAACAAAGCAATTTAAATAAGCATAACTAATTCCTTACTATCATATACATAAATATCATATAGCATTCCAGCAACAATTGCAGCGTCTCTTTTCTTGTAAATTTTTTCTGTATCCGCCATAAATGTAAAAATTGATTTTACCTCGATACAACGATTTTGACTGATAATGTAAAAGTCAACATAATGCTTGTGCTTAAGTCCTTTATCGTCATACCAATAAATAGGAGGAACATCTTGTCGATTATGTAAAATGTCTTTTTCGTCAATTTTATCTTTAAATAACAAATCATCAAGCACTTGAGGTTCATAACCTTGTAAATAGATTAATGTTCCAGAAGGCAAAATATATTCTTTTTTTAAAAGACAGCTTTTTTGTTGCTTATCCATAAATTCAGCCACATGTGAAACATTTCTAACATTATATCGTTCCATTACTGTTTGCTCAAGTTTTTTTTTAACATCTGCATTTTGGGATGCATGCTTAAACCCGTATTTTTGCAAACAAGTTTGTTCTTTTTTATGAATAAATTCAGAAATTTGCAAAGGATATTCAGCATCATATTTTTCCATCATCGTTTTTTTAGCTTTGTCTTGAAATTCTTCTACTTGAAAAGTATGAGCATATCCATACTTTGATAAATTTGTGCTCTGAGTGTTTTCTTTAACAGCTTCACATTGTTGTGGATATTTTACACCATACTTATTCATCATTGTTTGATTTTTTTTTTCCATAATGTCTGGATTTTTTAATGGGTATTCTACATCATAATGTTCCATTGTAGTTGCATTTTTTTTAGCAATAATATCAGGATGTTGTAATGGAAAATCCACTCCCCAATTTTTGTTACATGTTTCAATCTTTTTTTCCTTTACTTCTGGAATTTTAGAAGGATGAGAATACCCTGAGTTTGCTAAACAAGTTTCAATTTTTTTATCTTTTACACATTGCGCTTTCGATATATGATCTACATTATAAAATTCCAATACAGTTTGTTGAGTTTTTTCTCGAATATCTGGACACTGTTGAGGATTTCGATATCCATAATTTGCTTCTAAAGCATCTTGTTGTTTTTTTTTAATTGCTTCCATCTGCATTGGGTTATCT
>Ga0214919_10001375_pt1 | contig 40128 bp, 42 predicted proteins | sample LL1503_MetaG_FD_177994 | JGI IMG/M metagenome (GOLD analysis project Ga0214919, IMG submission 177994) | Freshwater microbial communities from Lake Lanier, Atlanta, Georgia, United States - LL-1503 | ecosystem: Environmental > Aquatic > Freshwater > Lake | place: USA: Georgia | collected...
AACTCGTTGACCAGCCACGCCAAAGCGACCGTATCCAGTGATCGACAACCACACCCGCGGTTGTGCTTGTCGCACAATCTGTTCGGCTTCAATTCCGAGTTGTTGCATCGCCCGTGGACGCGAACCTTCAATGACTACATCGGCGCTTTCGATGAGTTCACGTAACTGATTGATGCCGTGCTTTGAATGAAAATCAATTTCCACATGGTCCTTGCCATCATCAAGTTCGGCAAAAAAATTCGGGTTTCCAAATCGTGCACCATCAGGCCGATAACTGGATTCGACTTTCGTGATCGAATACCCACATCGTCGGAGCAATTGTGAGCAAAGTGGCCCTGCCCACAACGATGAAAGATCAACAACTTTGATTGGGATACCCAGCGATTGATCACGAGACTTTTCAATATGTTGAAAAACTACTGGTAATTCATTGAGCGAATATTTGTTGGTTACTTCATCGAGCACCGAAATTGGAAGCCCCACGTCGATCGCAAATTCAATGAGGTCAACCGACCTGCACGATCGGACATTGTTGCGGAGTTTGCTGATATCTAGTTGTTCGTTTGAGCCAACTTCTAGTGAAAAGAAAATGCCCACAAGTCCATGATCTTCGGGACGAGCCAAATTAATTGCGACCCATTGTTCGTCACTTGTCAACATCAGATGGCACGAACCACCAACGCTTTGGGATGGACCTGACCGCCAATTGGTGTGACGCACTCGTTGCGCTAGCAATTCCTGCGGATCAACTGCAAAGCCAGACAACAACTCAAACTCACTGGCGAGCCATTTCAATTGCTGAAGTTCAGGAGATCCTTCACAAAGAAATTTCATCGATAAGGCCCCATTCAAAAGCCCTGAGCGCATCAATTGCTCGGCCCGTTAACGCCAACCATGCAGTTCGCTGGCGGCCGATTCGTCGTGGCAAACTCGCGGTGCCCCCGGCGCCTGGCACAAGACCCAGCGCGATCTCAGGAAGACACAATCGAGTTTCTTGTTTTGCAACGACCCAACCTGCGAAGGCCGCAAGTTCAATACCGGCTCCAAAGTTTTCGCCATGCAATTCGCAACGCAATTGCTTACCGAGTCTTTCGCTCAATGCATTCAGACTTGCACCAACACTTGAGGTCAACCGCGAGATATGTGCAACAACGGGATCAGCAAAAGAACCAAACTCATCTAAGTCGCCACCACTTGAAAAGTTTGAACCGGCACCGCGCATTGTGACCATTTGAACACTCGTATCGGCGAGCGCAACATGCAGTATTTCGGCGAATGCACTTCTCATCTGAGACGAGTAGGCATTGCGTCGCTCCGGTCTATTTAACGTAATGATCAAATGATCATCAATACGTTCACTAAGAACTGCAGCCTCTTCGTTGATTTCAGGCGTCTTGTTAACCCGCTGATTTTTCCACTGAACAAATTCAGTTCCGCTTTGTAAAAGCGAATACGTCGTCGACTCAGCAATCAATGACTCTTCAATAGATCGGCTTTCGACTCCACGCAATAACAACACCGTGGCAAGAGCTGCTTGAGGGCACCGATCAATTGTTGTCAAAATTTCGTCTAAGTCACGATCGTTGTCCACGACCACGTCGCAATTCTCGGTCAAGTCGTGTTCGCTCCCCCGTCGCGCAATCACGATGCACGGGATTGCGCCCAACGGCCGAACTTCAACGTACGGATCGGTATCTACCAGCGCAACCGTTATCCCACGTAGATGACTCAGTGATTCTCGATCAAGTTCACTTTGGGTATTGAATTCAGTTGTTGTGAACTGAGCGAGCACCTTTGCACAGTACGCCCCGATCCCATCCTTTTGCCGACATCTTTCACGCAGGTCCCTGCAAAGATCTCTCACCCATGGATCCCGACGACGAAGAAGAACTCGACAACTACACACACTGGGATACCAGCCAAGAAAGCATGCTTTCCTATTGGTTCAAGACCAATCCCAATCTCACTCCCGAGTCAGTACTCGACATTGTTTTGACAGCATCGAGCGCAGTCACTGGCGTTCAACGCGGGCAAGCAGTCATTGATATTTACCCGCATGCTGATGGTCCGGTGACGGGCGAATGGCTGCGAATCAAAGGTCGCCACCGTCATTGGGTGGCCACGATCGGCGGCCGGCCCGACTGTCACTTCGGTGAAATTCCCGATGATTTGCAAGACGAACTTGTTGCCGATGGTTGGAACGCCGTTGCCAAAATCGACCAGAATTTTCAGGTAGTTCCTTGCGAAACCTGCGGAATTGTTCACCCTTTTGACTTTGAATTTTCGCCCGACGATGACCCTTCACAGTTCCGTACGGTCATGAAGGTCGTCAATGCTGGTCGACGAGTCATCGGAGCGCCAATCGGCGGGTGGTACGTCCAGGCCTCCATGACACATGACTCGATGGACCCCGATGACCCAGTGCAGATGCCCGTCGCCTACCTTAATTTGGCCGAGATGATTGGCCTGGAATACCTCCGCTATGCGATTTGGCCGGCCAATTCACCCTTCGCAAAGCTGGCGTGCGAATTAAATTTGCACGACATTCATGCCGGCGAATGCTCCGAAATACCTTAATACGCTGGTCTTATATATTTCACACTTGATTTTTAGTACTTGACATAAGATTCTTTGTCATAAATACTTGCCAAACAGACCTTGTTATATGCTACACTTTTCTTGTCAGGTATTCCTAGTGCCGATATTCCTAGTCCCAAAACACAACACGAACGGAGGTGGCCAATGAGTACGAAATCAAAAAAATACTTCTTAATCGATGAACTGGTCGCCCAAGCCAATGAAGCACTTCCGGCCGATTTATCGCTCACCGAGCGAACCGTTCGTTATTACATGCAAAATGGATTGGTCGGTAAAGGTCTCAAGATCAGCGAGCTGCCCGAAGAGTTCAGCTCGAAAATCGTTCAACGAGGCAACCAGCGCTACTTCACGCCGGCCGACTGCACAACCGTTGTCGACATTCGCACCGCTCTCGAAAAGGGTGCCTCGATCGAACTACTCGGTGGTCGTCGTCCACAAGTCAACGACGATCAATACCTGTCGCCCGTTTTGTACTCACGCTCGTTTGAGATGAGTGAAATCGTCAGTGATTACATCTCGCTTCCCGAAGTTCAAGATGCATGGTCTTTGCAGTTACGCAGCGACCTCACGCTGAACGGAACTGGTGCACGTCCAAACGTTGACACCATCAGAGAACTGCAAAAATTCGTCAGCCTGAACTTTGCCCCCGAGCAAACGTTGCAATCTTCTGACGAGTACGACTACGACGACGAACCCACCTCTGGTCGTGTGCGCATCGAAATCGAGCTCGTCGATATTGCCGCTCCATTTAGCGGCTTGCTTGTCAATGCATCAAATGCCGAAGTCACTCCAGGCGGCGGCGCGTCGGGTCGTATTTGGGAAGTGTGCGGAGTCGACGAACTCTCACCGCAACGCGTGAACAGCAAGTTGCCGCTCAAACCAAGCCAGGTTGCTTTCACAACGGCCGGACGAGGCGAATCGCGTGGTTTTACCGGTGTTATTCACGCTTATGGCCCACGTTGGACGAGCCCCGTCGACAAAGAATTTCTCAACAAAGGCAAGAAGCAAATCCCAATGAACGGCGAAGAACAAACTCTGGTCCGTACATGGGAAAACATTCTGGCCATGGCCGACGAATACGGTGAACCCCGTCTCGCCGCACCACTGATTTCATCTGGGCTTTTTGGCTACCCATTTCAAGACTGCGCCGAAGTCACCTTCGAAACTCTCTTAGAAACACCAACTCGGGTGACTCATGTGCACATTCGCACGGTGAGTCGCCGTTCATTTGACCAACTTGTCGAGGCACGCAATCGTGTCCTGCGCAAGTTGGACATTGCGTAATCCGCACGACGACATTTCACGACAACAAACATTGTCGGGGGAACTATCTCCCACCTCAATGTAAAACTGTTCTACCCCACCTCGCCGTTTCACCCGAAACGCCAACCCAGAAAGCGAAGCCAGCACCTGAAACCAACACCCGAAAACCTGAAGTACCTGACGAAAACACACCAACCACAAGGAGACACCGAGATGACTAGTTACGAGATGAACCCCGAAAAGAGTGAGACCATGACACCGTCAGAGATCAACCAATACTTCAAGGAATTTTTGCTGGCACTCGACCGCAAGGTGCAATTCATCGCTGGCTTTCGTTTGGCCGAAGCTGATGACTTCAAACAATTTTGTGCCGTCTGGTTGTTGCAACGACCCCAGTTGATGAGTGAATACGCCCCTCGGGCATTGGCATCAGTGTGTGCGAGCCAACGATCAGTCGATTTTATTCGAAGCATGAATCGTCAGGTTCCACAGGGCAAATATGTCAAAGATGAAGATGCGCGTGAACGCAAAGCAATCTTGCACCTTGACAGCGCTCTCGCCGGCTCAAAGGGTCAAGCAACTCACGAACAGTTTCTCGCCGACCCCAGCGATATGGAAGAAGCAATTGTCAGCAACATGATGTTGGGTTCGTTGATGAAAGCACTGACTCCACGTCAACAGCAGGTCTACCTACTTGTTGAAGTTGAGGGCAATCGTGTTGTCGAAGCCGCTCAAGTCATGGGCGTACGCAGGGAAATGGCGCAACGTGAACTAGGTGTTGCGCGCAAAGTAGTTGAAATTCTCAGAAATGAGTTCGGTCACTGATACATCGAACTATCCGTCAATCATCAACCAATCAGAGGAGCCCCATGGAATTAACCAACGAACAAAAGAATTACGTCATCACCTTCGAGACCGCCGTGCAGCGATTCGTGATGAACATGCCCAACATCCACGTGTCAGCACGTATGGATGTGGTGCGTTACATCACTGAGTGGCTCTTACGTCGTCCGCATTATTTCACCAGCCACACACCGATGCACTTGGCTCGTGCAGTTACCCGCACCCGCGCAATCGACTACATCCGTCAACAAGCTCGCCAATCGGCCGAGCGCACTTGGAACGATATTGACAAGTGTTTTGTCGGCAACGTCGCACTTGACGAGATGATGGTTCAGATCAGCGCCAGCGATGCCAGCTCGTACGAAGAAGCGTTGAACCCCGAATCAATTTTCTTCACCAAAATGAGTCGCGAGATCATTGATCAAGCACTCATCAAACACCTCACCAAAAAGCAATACCACGTCTTCACCTTGCGGGCATTTGAAGCATTCAATGTCAACGAAATTGCGTCTCTCACGAGCAACAAGCATTACAACGTGTCGCGCCTGTACTCCCAGGCCCAAAAGCGTCTCCGCAAGGTCTATGTCGCGAACCCCGAAGAGTTGGGTCTCTGACCCAACTCCCCCAGCGTGTGACTATTGTTCGACTCCTCATTTGGTATTCAACACGTTTGAGGTATATAAGCCGTAGGCTGGACAACCTTACAGAGCAGGAGAAACGCTCATGGATACATCAACCAGCGTGGATACCGGCTTTGCCGATTTAGGACTACGTCCAGAGATACTTAAGGCCCTGGCGGGCCTTGGCTACGAGGAACCGACGCCTATTCAACGCGAGGCCATTCCCCACATGATTAACGGCAAAGACCTTTTGGGTCAAGCCGCAACCGGTACCGGTAAAACAGCAGCGTTCGCGTTGCCGATTTTGCAGTTACTCGACATGAATAACGATCGACCAACGCCAGTGGCGCTGGTTCTCGTGCCAACCCGCGAACTTGCGATGCAGGTTTCTGAGGCCATCTATAAGTACGGACACGATCTTCGTGCTCGTTGCGTTCCGATTTACGGTGGCCAGCCCATCGGACGTCAGATCGATGCCTTAAGTCGCGGCACTCACGTCGTGGTGGCAACACCAGGTCGTGCGCTTGACCACATTCGTAAGAAGACACTCAAACTCGAGAACATCCAGATGGTGGTTCTTGACGAAGCCGACGAAATGCTCGACATGGGATTCGCCGAAGATCTTGAAGCAATTCTTGAATCAACACCGAAAGAACGCCAGACGGTTTTGTTCTCGGCAACAATGCCGCCCCGCATTGATGCCATTGCGCGTCGTCATCAGCGCGATCCAATTCGTATCACGATTCAGCGTTCATCAACCGAAGCCGGAACGTCGCCATTGGTGAAGCAGTCGGCGTACATGATTCCGCGTCACCATAAGGCTGCGGCTCTCGGACGCATTCTTGACATCGAGGCACCAGAAGCAGCCATTGTTTTCTGTCGTACGCGTGGCGAAGTTGATCAGCTCACCGAAACGCTGAATGGTCGCGGTTACCGTGCCGAAGCACTTCACGGTGGAATGGATCAAGAACAACGCGACCGCGTTATGGGTCGTTTCCGCTCGGGCGTTGCCGAGTTGCTCATTGCAACAGACGTTGCTGCTCGTGGTCTTGACATTGATCACCTCACTCACGTTGTCAACTACGACGTACCATCGGCTCCCGAGTCGTATGTGCACCGTATTGGTCGAGTAGGTCGTGCCGGACGCGAAGGCGTTGCAATTACTTTGGCTGAACCTCGTGAACAGCGCATGTTGCAAAACATTGAGCGCCTCACCAAGATCAAGATCGCGTTTGAAAAAGTGCCTTCGGTCGAAGCACTGCGTGCTCGTCAGATGGAACTCACCACCGAGACTTTGCGAGAAGCACTGGCCGGCGAGACCCAAGAACGATTTGAATCAGTCTTGACCGACCTCTTGCAAGAGTTCAACATCGAACAAATCGCACTAGCTGCCATCAAACTCACCCATGATGCCGAACAGTCATCACTTGATGAAGTTGACATCCCCGACTTGTCAAACGGTGATCCTCGTGATCGCCGTGATCGTGGCGATCGCCGCGATGGACGAGATGGCCGTGATGGACGCCGTGATGATCGTCGCGGCGACAGCCGTGGTGATAGTCGTGGTGAGAGTCGTGAGCGTTTTGATCGCAGCGGTAGCAACGATCGCAGCAGTCGTTTTGGTCGCGATGAGCGCCCCGACCGCGGCGGACGTTTTGAACGTGGACCGGCCCGTGGACGAGGATCAGGACCAACCGCCAAGTTGTACGTCGGACTCGGCCGCAAAGCTGGCATTCGCCCTCAAGACTTAGTCGGAGCGATTGCTAACGAAAGTGGCATCTCTGGTCGCGACATCGGTGACATCAAAGTTTCTGATCAGTTCTCAATCGTTGAAGTTCCGGGTAACGAGATGGATAACATTTTGAACACCATGAAGAACGTCAGCATCCGTGGCAAAAAAGCCAATGTCCGGTTGTATCGAGATGAACGCTGAAATAGCCCACAACCGTTACGTCTTGTTCAGTACGTTCCGTAAAACCGGAGTGGCTGTCAAGACGGCGGTGTGGATTGCCCCGTTCGGCGACAACCAAGCTTGTTTCACCGTTGGTGGTGACTCAGGAAAAGTCAAACGCCTTCGCAATAACCCGAACGCCACACTTCAACAGTGCGATGTTCGTGGTCGGGTCATCGCTGGCACGCCAGTCATCGAAGCAACTGCACGGGTTGTTACGGGAGCCGAATGCGAGCCCGTCTATAAGGCGATGCGTAACAAATACAAGATTCAGTTTCGGCTCTTAACGTGGTCAAGTGCCATCACATCAAAGATCAAGCGTCAGTCTGTTGCTGATGCGGCGATCATCGTCACTTTCAATGCCTAAACCTCTGAATCCCTAGAAATTGAGATCGGGCCATCCGAAACCCCGAAAATGACCTGTCCTACGACTCGTTAGCCTCGAATTATTAACGGAGTGTTGACTTTTTGTACGCACTGGTTCACCTAATGCTCAATTACGACTAGTGTTTCGGTGTCGGTCGCCCCTAGACCGACCCTGAGGGAGGAAAATATGAAAAGGATGACCAAGGGCAAGTTTGTCCCGGTTCTGCTCACCGCAGCACTCGGTATCGGTCTCGTGGCATGTGGAGGCGATGATTCGTCAACTAGCACCGAAGCACCAGCCAGCACGGAAGCACCCGCAAGTACAGATGCACCGATGGCGACTGACGCACCAGTAGAAGGCGCCACTTTGGCGAACTTCACTGCTTGGGCCGATCTTCCGGCTGAAGCTGGCGGACTTGACGCCAGCCCGGTCGTTGACTGCGCACCAGCTGAAGGCCCGTTGAAGGCCGCTTGGGTGTACGTCGGACCGACGCAAGATGGTGGATGGACTCAAGCTCATGACGAAGCTCGTCTTGCTGTGCAAGAGCACTTCGGTGACGCGATTGAAACCACCTTCAAAGAGAACGTTCCCGAAGGTCCTCAGGTCGTTCAGACCGTTGAAGACCTCATCGCCGACGGCAATACCGTCATTTTTGGAACCTCGTTCGGATTCCAGGATCAGATCATGGAAGTTGCTGCGGCTCACCCCGAAGTGTGCTTCGAGTTCGCAACTGGATACAAGAGCGCACCTAACGTGTCACAGTTCTACGGAGCTGCTGAAGACACCGACTTCCTGGCAGGTATGGCCGCTGGTGCTGCGTCGAAGACCGGCAAGCTTGGATACCTCGCTTCATTCCCGATTCCCGAAGTTGTTCGTGGTGCTAACGCATGGACCCTCGGTGCTCAGGTTTCGAATCCCGATGCAACCGTCAAGGTTGTTTGGTTGAACACTTGGTTCGATCCGGCTGCTGAGCGCAAGGCTGCTGAAGCCCTCATCGCTGAAGGCATTGACGCCATTGGTCAAAAGGGCATCGACTCGCCGTCAACCGGCGACGCTGCTTTGGCTGCTGGTATTCCTTGGAGTGGTTACAACCGTGACCAAAGCGAGAACTACGGCGCCGTTTGGTTGACCGCTACCTCGTACCACTGGGATGTCTACGAGATTCCTCGTATTCAGCAGATTCTCGATCACGCTTGGGTTGCCGGCGATTACTACGGAAACATCGCTGATGGTTTCGTGAATCTCGGCAAGTTCGGCGCGCTGGTGTCAGCTGACACCCAGGCTGCTATCGAAGCCAAGTTGGCCGAATTGTCCGCTGCCCCAGGTAGCGAATTCACCGGACCCATCATGGACAACACTGGTAAAGAAGCACTTGCAGCCGGCGTGGTGCACACCCATGGCGAGCTCATGGGCATGCAGTACCTCGTTGCTGGTATTGACGGAGAAATCCCCGCCAGCTGATTTTCGGCACATCTAGGTAATGCCGGAAGGGGGCGGGCTATATGGCCCGCCCCCTTTCTCATCTAATGTCTGATTGGTCCATAGGCGTCATGGTCCACGGGGAAGGAATGACATGGGGCTCGAATCAGCCATCAAGATGACCGGGATTGTCAAAAAATTCCCAGGCGTGATCGCCAATGATCATGTCAATCTCGACATCAGCTTTGGCGAGGTGCACGCTCTCCTCGGTGAAAACGGTGCCGGTAAATCCACGCTTTCGAATATCCTCACTGGCTTGTACCGTCCCGATGACGGCACTGTCGAAATAGCTGGTGCGAAGGTTGAGTTCAATTCACCTCGCGATGCCCTCAACGCCGGTATCGGTATGGTGCATCAACACTTCCGCCTTGTTTCAACGTTTACCGTTGCCGAAAATGTGGTCCTCGGCGAATCTGACTCATCGATTTCCATGGATCAAAAAACCGTTGCGGCACGGGTAAAAGAACTCAGCGATCGTTATGGGCTCGCTGTTGATCCGAGCGCACGTATTTGGCAACTCAGCGTGGGTGAACAACAGCGCGTTGAAATCTTGAAGGTTCTCTATCGCGGTGCACGAGTTCTCATTCTTGACGAACCAACCGCGGTGTTGACACCCATCGAAACCACTGAACTTTTCAAGACGTTGCGCTCCATGGTCGCCGAAGGTCGAACCGTTATTTTTATTTCTCACAAACTCGACGAAGTGATGGCGGTTAGCGATCGCGTCACTGTATTGCGTGGTGGACACAATGTTGGCACCGTCAATACCCGAGACTCATCAACTCGCGATCTCGCGAATTTGATGGTGGGCCGTTCTGTTGAATTCACTCGGGTGCAACGTGAAGTTCCGGCTGAAGCCCGCTCTATTGTATTAAATGTCGCAGACATCAGTGCTCGTGACGATCGTGGCGGCATTGCCTTGCAATCCGTCTCTCTGACGGTTGGTCGCGGTGAAATTGTTGGAATTGCTGGTGTTGCCGGCAACGGCCAACGCGAACTTGCTGAAGTCATTTCAGGTATGCGATCCATGACATCTGGAACAATTTCGGTTAAAGGTGAAAATGTGCAATCAGGTAAAGCCCGATCGGCAATCTCCAAAGGCATCGCGCATGTTCCTGAAGATCGTTTACATACCGGACTCGCATCAAGTCACTCTGTTGAGGACAACTTGGCTCTTAAGAACTACCGCTCAATGTCACGGTTCCGAATTTTGAAGCGCAAGTCGATTCGAGCTCAATCAACTGAATTGATTGAGCGTTACGACATCAAAACTCCTGGCTCTCAGACGCCAGTGCGGCTTTTGTCAGGTGGCAATGTGCAAAAAGTTTTGTTGGCTCGTGAATTTTCAGCGTTGCCAAAAGTATTAATCGCCGCATCACCAACTCGCGGTCTCGATGTTGGAGCGATTGAAACTGTGCGCGAGCGTTTGGTACAGGCCGCCGACAGCGGTGTCGGTGTTTTGCTCATCAGCGAAGACCTCGACGAGATCATGTCACTGGCCGATCGCATCTTGGTGATGTACGAAGGTCGAATTGTTGATGAAGTTCCTGCAGATGGCGCGGACCGTGAACGAATTGGCCTCACTATGGGAGGAATTAAAGTATGAAATCTCCAATCAGACTTGAACGCCGACTTGAACAACCCAAGTGGTTGAATTGGGCCATCCCAGTGTTTTCGTTAATTGCTGCCTTGATCCTTGGCGCACTTGTGTTGTTTGCAACTGGGAAAAATCCGTGGGATGTGTACCACCGCATTTTTGAGCGAGGATTTGCTGGTACTCGGGCACTTTCTGGATCGCTCAAGACTGCAACACCACTCGCATTTACTGGATTGTGTGCAGCCGTTGCTTTCCGCATGGGACTCATCAATATCGGTGGCGAAGGCCAGTTGTACATCGGTGCAGTTGGTGCCGCAGGAGTCGGAATCGCACTCGATGGCCAGCCCACCGGCGTCATTGTTATCGCAATGTGTCTCGCCGGAATGTTGTGTGGAGCTTTCTACGCAGCAATTGTTGGCGTATTACGTGCCAAGTTCAACACCAACGAAATCATTACTTCGTTGATGCTCAATTACATCGCCGGAATCTTCTTGAGTTACTTGATTTACAACTCAACTTCTTACTGGCGCGATCCCGCTTCCAAAAACTTTCCTGCTGGTAAGCCAATCGCAGATCGAGCGATTTGGAACTTCTTTGAAATTGGCGGAGTCAAAATCCCGTTGTCATTTTTGATCGCAATCATTGCCGCTGTCGCTGTTTGGGTTTTGTACAAGCGCACTCGATTTGGATTTGAAGTTGGTGTCATCGCCGACTCGCCAAAAGCTGCCCGATACGCCGGCATCCGGACATCCAGCACAATCATTCTTGTGCTCGCACTGTCTGGTGCTTTGGCAGGACTTGGTGGCGCAGCCGATGTTGGTAATTTCCGCCATGTTCTTGATAGCAAAGGCTTGCAAATGTCTGGATACGGCTACAGCGGTATCGTCGTCGCCGCACTTGCCCGACTCAACCCAGTTACGACTGTCGTCGTTGCGGTCTTAATTGGTGGACTCACCAATGCAGGGTTTGCATTACAAGGCCCCGACTTTCCAAGCGGACTAGTGGGAACATTGCAGGGACTGATTCTCTTCACCGCAGTCGCTGGAGAAATATTGATCAAATATCGCATTAAGGCCAATCGTCGACTCAACACAGCGGTGACCGTATGAACAGCAACCTTTTCGTCATCGTTATCGCATCAGCGATTTTCTATGGGACACCATTGTTTTATGCCGCGCTCGGTGGCATCTTCACCGAACGAAGTGGCGTGCTCAACCTCGGCGTTGAAGGCACGATGCTGCTCGGAGGTGTGAGCGGTGCGTGGGCATCACAACATGTTGGTGGCAGCGCCTGGTTCACCGTTTTGATGGCAATCGTCATTGGCATGATCGCTGGTGGACTGACCTCTGCATTGCTGGCATTTTTGTGCGTCACACTCAAAACCAATCAGACTGTGGCTGGTTTGGCAATCACTATTTTTGCTGGCGCAGTCGGACTCTCGAGTTATTTCGCCAATATTTGGGGAGTTGCCAAGAACCCTGCGACGCGGCAAATTCGACGACTTGATGTTTTGGGCCTTGCCGATACTCCTGTGATTGGGCCAATTATCTTCAATCAAACAATTCTCACGTACATCTCGTGGGTGCTCGTTGTGTTGTCAACCGTGTACCTCTTCCGCACACGCATCGGGCTGCAACTACGCGCTGTCGGTGAGTCACCACAAACAGCTGACGCCATGGGTATCAGCGTCGTGAAATACCGCTATTTACACACCATTTTTGGTGGTGCACTTGCTGGTATCGGAGGAGTGTTCTACAGCCTCGCCATTGTTCCAACCTGGGTTGATGGAATGACAAAGGGTGCGGGCTGGATTGCTATCGCGCTAGTCATCTTCGGATTCTGGCGTCCAAGCCTCACCCTGCTCGGCGCATATCTATTCGGCGCTTTGCAGTCGCTTGGCAGCACGTTGAAAGCTCGTGGCGTACATATCAGCGGTGACATTCTTGATGCACTGCCCTTTGTCATGACCATTCTGGTCCTAGTTCTCGTCTCAAGTCGGTTTGCGCATCGCAGACTAGGCGCACCAGCTGCACTCGGTGTGCCCTACGAGCGAGAAGAGCGATGACTTCAATTTCTGCGACATCCATTACGAACGTCTCCCCAGAACTCAAACACGTTTGGCATCCAATCGGCAAGATCGATTCCTTTTCAGAAACACCAACGCGTATTGAACTAGTCGGTGACCCATATGTCGTCGTTCGACTTGATGGACAAGTCAAAGTGTTCGCCGATGTGTGTCCTCACCGTTATGCGCGACTCTCGGACGGTGTCGTTGTTGGTTCAAACATTCAATGCCCTTATCACGGTTGGCAATTTGGGGCTAACGGAAAATGTGCCCATGTTCCTGCACTTGGTGCCGATGCCACTTTGCCACCGGCCCACCTCACCGCTCCCTTTGTTCAGGAAAAATACGACTTGATCTGGGTTTCGCCACTTGAACCCATCACCGACATCTTAGAAATTCCCGAATGGGATGATGAGTCGCTGGCACATGTCTGGATGCCACCAGTTGATTTCAAAGCTGGTGCAGCCCAAGCCGTCGATAACTTCCTCGACTTTTCACACTTCCCGTTTGTTCATTCCGGAACATTTGGTTCTGACAAAGATTTGCTGGTCACCGATTACACCACCGAGCGCGGCGAAGATGGCTGGGGTTTTGTTGTTAAGTACCCACACCTCATCGAGAATCACGAAGATCCGTTAGTCGCGACCGGTGAACACCCTTTAGTTCAAGAACGTTTCATGCGTTACGACTACCGAGTTCCATTCACAGCCAACTTGCGTCTAGAGATTCCGACAACGGGGATGATCAATGCAATTGTCTTTTGGTGTCAGCCAGTCAATGCCGACACCACTCGTGCGCATATTGTGATGATCCGCAATGATTGCCATACGCCCGAAGATTTTCAAGCGGCCATCGATTATGAGAATCGAATCTTTACTGAGGACTTAAAGGTCATTGAATTTCTCGCTGATAAGAGCGTTCCACTTGATCGCGGTCAAGTGCACATTCGCTCAGATCGTCATACTGTTGAGTTCAGACGCATATTGTTGAAATTACTCAATGAATTATGAGTCAATTCAACGCTGACTATTACAAACGTTTTTACGGACGTGGTGGGGTGCACGACAAAAAGCGCATCGCCCAACTTGGGTCGGCCGTTCACAACATGTGTGCCTGGTGGGGTGTTGCACCAAAGTCTGTTCTTGATGTCGGTGCCGGATCTGGACTCTGGCGCGATTGGTATCACGAAAACTTTCCGAATGTACGCGTGACATCTACTGATGTCAGTGAATATGCCTGCAAAAAATTCGGCCACCAACTTCGTGATATTTCGCAATGGACTCCCACGCGGGCCTTTGATCTTGTGATCTGTCATGGTGTCTTGCAATACCCCGATGACAAGGCAGTCGAATCCGCTGTCAAAAACATTGCGGCCGCCACCCGTCATGTTTTGTATTTAGAAATTCCGACCTTGCTCGACTTCCACACCATCGTTGATGCATCATCAACCGATATGGAAGTTCATCAACGATCTGGTGATTGGTATCGCGAATTACTAGATCCATATTTTGTACAAGCAGGCGCCGGATTATGGGTTCGTCGTGGTGGCAATGTGCTGCTCTACGAACTTGAAGGTACGCGCTAATAAACCAGTCTGTTGGGAAGTTAGACAGTCGTTGACTTGCGTACTGGGCGCGACCAACCCGGATCATCGGTTCGAATGGGTGACGGCCATCGACCTTCACCCATTTCAACCATTCCATGCGGCGATCCGTATTCGGCTAATAGCTCAAGATAAGGAACTGCATCAAATGCTTCAGGTCCTCGAACCCCAGAGTGTTTCCACGTACCGCGGGCAATCAATTCAAGTGCAACCACGGGACAAATTGCGGTTTGCCACAACACTGCCTGACAACCCCAATCCCCCATTGTTTGCTGATTATCGACGACGTGATACAGATACACCTCGCGTGGCTTGCCATCTTTGGTGCCTTTGACCCATGTACCCGCACAGGTTTTACCAGTCATTAAGTGACCGAGTTTTGCTGGGTTGGGTAACACTGCTGCAAGAACATCACGGGGTGCCACTTTGACATCACCCACTTGAATCTTCTCGGCCGCATCAAGTCCGAGATAGGCAAATGTCTTTAACCAGTTGATGAAGTCGGTACCGAGTCCGTACTTGAAAGTCACTCGATTGCATTCAATCTCTCGCGGCATCAACAACACTTCTTCGTGTTCAACATTCACGCACTCGATGGGGCCAATGCCTTCAGGAAAGTGAAAAACTTCTGGCTCGCTAAAACAATTCGTTGTGAAGATTCCGCGTGACTTTTCCCATACCAGCGGCGGGTTTAAACATTCTTCAATCGTTGTCCAGATTGAGAACGTTGGGGCAAAGTCATAACCCTCAATAGCCAAGTTGGCACCATCACGAACACCAATCTCATCAATTGCATCAAATAGATGGTCGCTTGCATAACGCGCAAAGACATCGGACAAACCCGGCTCAACGCCCATACCAACCAGTGCGAGTAGACCTTTGTCGACCCAGGCATCATGGGCAGCAAGTTGTTCCTTGCCCAAAATATCGCCAACCTGATTATACGGATCGGTTGGGTGTGGATGACTGAGATTCATCGCCATATCGACGTAATGAACCCCAGCAGTGAAACAGGCGCGAAAGATGGGCTCGTTCAACCGTGGGTCACATGCGTTCACCACGATGTCGGCGTTGACTTCGCGAATGAGAGCAACGATATTGTCTTCGCTTCGAGCGTCTAATTGCACGGCCCGAAAACGCCCAGGGTCATCGAGTGCTGCAATCGCTCGTTCGGCTGAATCAAGAGAAACATCAGCCAAAGTGAATGTCGTGAAAAAAGAGCGGCTTTCCGCAATGGAAGCCATAGATGCACCGACGCCACCAGCGCCGATTACCAGGATGTTCATACAAGTCCGTTTCAGGAACGCCTCACTGCGAGGCGTCCCCACAGTCTTGCCCACTGGCGACCTACGCTGGTGGCATGAGTCTGACTCTTGAAGAACGCTTACGACGACTTGAAGACATTTTGGCCATTCAACAACTCTTTATTGACTACGGGCTGGCACTTGATGCGGGTGACCTTGACACCTACGCCCAACTCTTTGCGACCCAGGGAACTGTCAACCTTGGCCCAATTGGTCGCGCGACAGGTCGAGCCGAGATTCGTGCCCTGATGGCCCAAACACTTGAAGGATTAGTCGGCTCTTCGTTTCATATCGTCAGCAGCCCTCAAATCAATCTCAATGGCGATTCAGCAACGTCTCAGGTGATGTGGACCGTCATCCATCGTGACAAGAATGGTCAACCGCAAGTCACCATGATCGGCAAACATCACGATGGGCTCATTCGTGAAAATGGCGAGTGGAAGATTCAATCACGTCGCGGCACGGTTGATATTCCGTCAAAATATCGAGCACCAGAAATCTAGAGAATCACTTTTAGATTTCTTGTTTCTTAGCGTGACAGAATTTCAAGAACTTGATTAACACGTCCAGCATGAATGGTTTCTTCACGACCGTTTAGTCGTAACAATTTCTCGACTTCAGGATCGGTTTCTTGATCGGCCCAGGCTTGGTAACCGGCATCGCCGCTCATTTCTCCTTGCACAATGCCATGAAACATTTCGACAGAAATTTCATCGGGCATCGGAATCGGCAACAATGTGGCAATTTCCGCAGATGGCTCCCATTCGTGACCAAGGCGAATCGAAATTGCCTTAGCAATACGACGAGCGTGCGCTAATTCCTCACGACCATTACGACGCAAGAGTTCGGCCGCTTCTTCATTGCCGATGCGTTCAGCCAACATGTTGTAGAAATGCTCACCGCTGCACTCAAGACGGTAAATAGTTTCCATTGCCTTGACATCGAGGACGCCAGCTCCGTTGAGAGCGGCAGCTGCAGTGTAGAAATTTTCTTCCATTGCTCTCTCTTTCAACCACTATTAATGAGAAGTACTGTAGTCAATCAATAAGTAATGTGGCGTGACATAGCAGATGGTTTATAGGTTGACCAAAGTGCCAAATAGTGAACCCACAATGGCTCCTACTGGTTTAACCGTCGGCAGGCATTTCGACCATTCGCGTTCGCTATCAATCAATGTCAATACTGCTTGGCTATACATATTGTTCTTCGCCGACCACATTGCGGTTCGTCCAGCACCTTGTGGGCTCGCCACCATCGAACCCAATGAGCCATTCACTAACCGCCAACGAACGTAATCAGCAGGCGAACATGCAAAATGCATTTTTTGCCAGTTCTCAGCCTCGCTGCGATGTAGCCACGACAACTTGGTCACGGTGTGCAAATGACTCGGGACAACTCCGACTTCATTGGTCCACCACTGCTCATCATTTTTCTTTAGACACCACTGCGCATCAGCTTGCGAAGTCGTATCACTTGCCCAAATGATTGGCCGAAGCGGCGTGCCATTATGGCTCAAAACAACCAGGCCACCTTCACCGCCATCAACCGTGATATTTGAAAGATTGCTGAAGTCAATTCCCTCAAGGGCCGCAAGGACAGCTGCGACGTAATCATCAGCATGATCACTTTCAACCACGATTGGCCCAACATCGTTAGCAGTGAAGCCGTGTGGCGATACAACGATCTGAATAACTGCAGCCATAGCTCTACTCTGTCAGGAATTGTTCAAAAGAGTTGGGTCTGAGCGTAACTCTTGGCGCACCATGGCTTCCCAAAAACCATGAAACTTGTCGCCATCTGAGTTTTTCATTCGGTCGATATACCACTGTGGTAATGGCGATGTCATGTCACCACCTGCAGCACGAACATGCCACGCACGCTGACAGCGTTGCTCGAGCGCAACAGCGCGTTGATGAACCGCGCGTATTGAGTTGCCAAGTACAAAAGTGCCGTGACCTGCGAGCAACACAAGATCGGCATCGCCCATAGCTGCAACCGCGGTCGCAGCTGAACCTGGATCATCAACGCTGCCTCCGTATTCGCCAACAAGAACCAAGTCTCCCCCACCGCCAAGCACACTTGACTGATCGAGTGCCGGTGGTATCTCACCTAGATCGGCCCACACCGTTCCGAACAAAGGGTGATTGTGTACAGCTACTTCAACATCAGGGCGGGCCTTGTGTAATTCAAGATGCAAAGGAATTCCGAGCGGAACCGGCCAATCACCTTCAACCAAGTTGCCGTCCATATCAATACGAATAATGTGCTCGGGTCGAAGTTCGTTCCACAACAGCAACCAGGGATTACAGAGCAGGGTCCCGTCATGCATATTCACAGTGATATGTCCGGCCAAGTGATCGTTGTATCCCTCACGCCACAAAGTTCGAGCCAAGAGAGCGATCTCTTCCTTGATCGTGAGCTCAGGCAAGAGCCGATCACGGGTTGGTTCAAATACCTGCTCGGTCATGATGTCTATTCTTACCGACTTGGGTGTCTGAAGGTTAAGTGGCGCTATTCATTCACATTCATACCCTTCATATGGCACGATCTAGGTATGACGATCACTATCGCCTCTGTCAATGTAAACGGACTTCGTGCCGCCGTGAAGAATGGAATGCACGCCTGGATTGACGAGCGTGAACCCGACATCATCACCATGCAGGAGGTGCGTTGCCCCGATGAATTAGTGGCCGAACTCATGGGCGATGGCTGGCATATTGCTCATGCTGAATGCAACCAAAAAGGTCGTGCTGGAGTTGCAGTCGCAAGTCGACTGCCCATCATTTCTTCACAGATTGGCAGCGATCATAAAGTTCATAACTTCACCGGCCGGTGGATTCAATCGGATATCAAAATCAGTAAATCAAAAACACTCTCGGTTGTTTCGGCCTATGTGCATACAGGTGATGCCGAATCACCAGAACGGATGACTGAGAAGTATGCGTTCTTTGCCGCCATGAAAAAACGAATGCTTGATATGCGCTCATCAGGAAATCTCTTACTTCTGACTGGCGACTTGAACGTGGCTCACAAAGAACTCGATCTCAAGAATTGGAAGGGCAATTTGAAGAGTGCTGGCTTCCTTCCCGAGGAGCGAGCCTGGTTCGACGAGATGTTTGATTCATACGGCTGGGTTGATGTTTTGCGCCAACATGCCGGCGATGTTGCGGGCCCATATTCATGGTGGTCATGGCGTGGTAAAGCGTTTGATAACAACGCCGGTTGGAGAATCGATTATCACATTGCTAGCCCCGAACTAGCCAATGCCGCGAGTACGGCCTTTGTCGATCGCGCTCCGTCGTATGACACCCGCTGGTCAGATCATGCACCAGTCGTCGCCACATACGACATCTGAGACCATCAGCCTCATTCACACGGCACAATGGACATGTGACTAAACCCGAGCATCACCACCGACGAGCTCGGTTTCGTGGTTCTGGCTATTTTCGTCGACTTGGACCGGGAATCGTCACCGGTGCTGCCGACGATGACCCTTCAGGAATTGGAACTTATTCTCAGGTAGGAGCAGCAACTGGTTTTTCGTTACTTTGGACCGCTGTCGTTGCCCTACCTCTCGCTATGGCCGTACAAGAAGCGACTGCTCGACTTGGCCTCGTTACCGATAAAGGTTTAGCAGCGCTCATCAAAACACATTTTTCGCGCAAAGTTTTGCTGTTTGCGGTCTTGCTAGTCACCCTCGCAAACACTTTCAATATTGGTGCCGATATTGGTTCAATGGCCGCAGCCACGCAATTACTCGTACCCATCCCGCACCTGATTTTGGTGGTTGGTTTCACGGCGATCATGGCAAGTCTTGAAGTATTCATTCCTTACCACCGCTATTCAAAAGTTTTACGCTGGCTGTGTTTTTCAATTGTTGCGTACATCATTGTTTTGTTCTTCCTGAAAGTTTCGTGGGGTGATGTACTTCATCACGCGCTTGTTCCCCATATGGAATTCAGTCGCACACAAATTGCTGCAGTCATTGCAATCTTTGGTACAACAATTTCTCCGTATCTCTTTTTTTGGCAAGCAGCCGAAGAAGTTGAAGAAATCAATGAAAGTGGCGGAACCTTGGTTCCGAATCGACTCAACATCAATTCAATGCGTGGAGATGTTGTTGCTGGAATGACCTCGGGAGTCACAGTGATGTTTGCCATCATGGTGACTGCAGCAGCAACAATTGGCAAGAACGGTTCAATACAAATTTCAACAGCCGAACAAGCGGCCGAGGCACTACGTCCACTTGCCGGCAACCTTGCTGGGTTGCTTTTCACAGTCGGAATCGTTGGCACTGGCCTTCTCGCCATTCCAGTACTCGCGGGCTCTACTGCATATGCCGTCAGTGAAGCATTTGGTTGGCGCGAAGGACTCGGCAAAAAACTCTCTCAGGCTAAGGCTTTTTATCTCGTCATCGTCTTCTCGATGCTCGGTGGCTTAATGATGAATCTGTTCGGTCTGAATGCAGTTCGCGCGTTGTATTTGTCGGCCATCCTGAATGGCCTTGCCGCTCCACCCCTTATTATTTTGGTGTGGTTACTAGCGCGTTCAAAAAATGTTTTAGGCGAGCACCGCAGTGGAAAAGTTTCACAAACCGGATTACTTACCGCGGCGATCATCAGCGGCGGATTACCGATCTTGCTGATCTTTGCTCGCTAGAAAGTTCTTTGGCTATTGAACCAATCAGTGAGTCGGACAAAACCTTCATCCAGACTCAGTTGTGGTTTCCAATTCAGATCTTCTTGAGCCGGACGCTGATCAAACCAGTGCGCAGTACCCAACTGCTCAGCGACGAAACGAGTAATCGGTGGTTCATCTTTTCGAATGAGTGGCCAGATGCGCTCAACCACACTTCCAATATTTCGGGCGATTACCGCCGGAATGTGTTTTGGTGAGAACTCAACTCTGGCCGCTAGACAAATACGACTCATTAATTCGTTCACTGTTCGGGGTTCGCCGTTCGAAATGACATACGCCTTTCCAGAACATTGTGATCCAGGAGTAATCGCGTCAAGCGCGGCAATATGAGCGCTCACAGCGTTGTCAATATACGTTGAATCAACGAGGGCGTTACCCGATCCGACCATGACCAAACGACCTTGTCGGGCTCGTTCAACGATCCGACCCACTAATTGAGTGTCGCCAGGACCCCACACTAGATGAGGACGCAATGCAACAACTCCAAGTTTTTCACTGTTGGCGAGTAGAGCCAAAATTTCAGCCTGCGCTTTGGATTCAGCGTAATGAGCGTGCTTACGTCCAATCGTCGCAGGACTCGCTATGTCTCCCTCAATCGCTTGACCGACATGAGCAACGGATGGCGTTGATACATATACCAATCGTGAAATCTCATGTTCAGTCGCCGCTCGCAAAATATTGATTGTTCCATCAACATTCGTTGAATAGAAATCCTCCCACGAGCCCATCACTCCTACGCGAGCGGCACCATGAACGATTGCATCACAACCGATGGCGGCCTCTGTCACCGAACCTCGATCACGTATATCGCCCGCAAACATCGCGATATTCGGGTGCGACTTTTCAACTACTCGACGTTGAAAACAAATAACTTCATCGCCCCGTTCGGCAAGCTGTTGAGTGACACCAGCCAATAACAAACTTCCGGCACCAGTAACAAGAATCTTCATCGAGACCGACCCGAAAAGACCTTCTGCATCTTTTGTGCCAACGCCGTGCGGTCGATTTTTGAATTATGTCGAATATCAACAGGAAGTTTTTTTGTTACCCAAATCGCAACGACATCTACGTCGGCTAGGGCTTCACGTACCTGGATCGCCAAGTGGGCTGGGGCAATATCTTCTTTTGCTAGATCGGTTTCAAGAACGATCACTAGTTGCTGAGCACCTTTGTCACCAATGCCAACAGCAGCCGCACGCTTGACGCCAGAAATTTTCTCGCACGCAACTTCTAATGGGACTGGCGTGATCGAGCCATGCGACGCATGAATCATGTGCACGACTCGTCCTTCGATCCAGAGGTTTTCGTCACCATCAAGATGTCCGACGTCGCCAGTGCGGTGCCATATAACACCATCATTCTCGAACCGAGCGTTCTGTTGGGTGAGCCACAAGCGGTTATACCCAAGTGACATCCACGGAGAATTCACGACAACTTCTCCACAAACACCACTAGGTAAATTCGTGGTTCCGCCATCAATGGCTACAACCTTGATATGGCAACCATTGACTGCTTTGCCGACACATACACCCAAACCGTCACCTACTGCTTCTCGTTGTTGAAGTGACAGGTCGGCAACTGGCAAAACCTCGGTCATGCCATACGGAGTATGCATTTCTGCATTTGGACAAAGCTGATTCAACTGGCGAAGAGTGTCAATTGGAACAGGTGCTCCGGCCGACATCACGAGACGAACTTGTTTCAATGACGACAAGTTAGTTGATGCAGTCTTGAGCACATTCGCTAACGCTGCTGGTGAGGCGAATACCATCGTGGCCTTTGTCTCCCGACAAGCTTCATCAAGAGCCTTGGCAGTCAATGTGGCTGGTGACGTCACATCCATATCCGCGAGTCCTGTGGTGATACCTAACGCCGGACCGAATAAAGCAAATGGAGCAAAGGCTGCAACAAAACTGTCGGTGTCAGAGATGTTGTACACCTTCTGCAAAATATCTCGTTGCGCACCAAGTTGGCTGTGCGTGTAACGCACACCTTTGGCGGGCCCGGTTGCACCAGACGTAAACAGAATCGCGGCCAGATCACCATCTTTTGGCTCTGGGCGATCTAACTGCTTCAGTCCTTCAAGTTGCGTTGAGTTTTGTAAAGACTTGAGATCAATCAGCGATGCCCGAGGCGCCCAGCGCAATGTGCGAGCTGCGACAACGGCTGAGCGAATACCCACAACGTGTTGTACGCGTGATGATTTCACGGCACGACCTAAACCACTAATTCCGAGTCCACGATCGGCGATAACTGTTACTGCTCCGATACGCCAGCAGGCGTACACCAATGCAATCAGATCAATACTTGGCGGCACAAGAACCGCAACTCGCTCGCCTGCTTCAACACCCAGCTGAACCAATGCTTGAGCGAAAGTTGCCACGCGTGAATCAAGTTCGTTAAAAGTTACCGATGACTGATCAGCACCATCATGAATCGCCAAAGTGTCTTTCCGACTTGGGCTCATAATTCTCGACCATAAAGTTTCAGATGAACCTTCTGCTCCATTTTCTTCAGGCTCTACGGACCTTGTTTGAGAAATTGCTTTCTCCACAAACGCCGCCATTGACGTTTCGAGTACTGCAAGATGCCCGCTGTTCGCAACTCGCTGTATTTGAACATCAGTAAATCGCTTCATCAGATCATCGGCAAAATCATCATTAAATACTGGGTCTTTTGCACCCCACCACAGTCGAACCGGAACTTTGAGATTCGGTAGTTGAGCTGCTACTTCAGCAATGTCACCAAATGATTCATGTAATTCATTGAACGGTACATCCGCAACAAAACCAGCAATTCCATCGCGCTGATTTCGATTGACGTAGGGCGCAACTAAACCCTTGCGCTGTTGTTGCGAAAGGCCAGCCCCTGGCAAATATGCAGTTCCTCGCACAAACAAAGATGTATTCCGGGTAATTGTGCGGTGTAATCCCCCACTTGCCGATATCTGAATGAGGCGCGGGGCCTTTCGACCAGATGGCACGGCAATGCCAGTGTTTGACAAAACCAATCCTGCTATTCGTTCTGAGTGCGCCACGGCATACCCCATCGCGATCGCTCCGCCCCAGTCTTGAGCGATGAGCCATATCGGACCCTTGACGTCAAGCGCTTGTACAAAATCGTTTATGTCTGCGACTCGATCGCGATATCGCCGCGGTCCGATCTGATCTGAAAAACCCATTGATATATGGTCGGGTGCAACGATTCGAAATTTCTCATCAAGTTCATTGAAAAGTCGCGACCACAAATATGACCACGTCGGGTTGCCATGCAGACACAACACTGTTGGTGCGTCGTTATCTAAACCTGGACGATCTAGATAATGCCAACGATGAATTTGTTCATCATGACTTGGGACGTCAATTGTGTGCGACCACGAAGGATCAAGCCCGATCTCGCCCAATAATTGTGCGGACGGAGCGGGCATTGTCACCAAAGAATTTCTGAGAAACTGGTATTCAAACCAGAACCAATTCCCATACACAGAACGCGTTGGCCAGGTTGAATTTGATCTTGCACACTGGCCAAGGTGATGGGGACTGCCGCAGGACCAACATTTCCGTACTTCGGGAATGTCAATGGAACCTTCGAAGAATCAATCGCCAAGCGATCGCACAACATCGTGGTGTGAACTTTGCTCACCTGATGGAAGATGTACCAATCAAGTCCATCCGTCCAGTCAAAATCGGTCTTTGATGCTTCCCACGCATCGGCAGCAAGATCGAGACCAGCTACCAAAAGGCCGTGCGTGTCGGTCGTCATGCGATCAAGGTTGCCGATACAAAGCGCATTATGTTCGGTTCCGGCACGACCAACTCCGCCGATGAGGCGATGCACATCGCCGTGACGATTCTTTCGTGCCATCACCATGGCTGCCGCACCTGAACCAAGTGTCAGCGATGCGAACTCAGCAAAAACATCACCAGCAGTTGAATTTGGATTGCGTAAACGTTCGAGCGTTGTTTGCTGGGTGTAGCGACTTCCCTCACCATCAACGATGAGCGCGTATTCAACTGTGCCTGCATCGAGCATCGTGGCTGCCAAATGCATTGCGTTAATAAAACCAAGACAAGCATTCGCGATATCAAAGTTGAGGCACGATGTCGAGAGTCCGAGCTGATGATGAACCGCACAAGCCACTGATGGCTCGAGATTTTCCTTACATACCGACGTTGAAATCAAGATCCCGATCTTTGAAGGATCAATTCCGGCTTGTTCAATCGCGGCACGACCAGCCATTGCTGCGGCATCGGTGAATGACACATCGTCATCCCACCAGCGACGTTCTTCAATACCAGCGAGACCAGCAAGTAGCCCTGGGCGCAAACCATTGCGCTGGTAGGTCTCGGCCAGTTGCTCATCGATCCAGTCAGACGTAACAACACGGGGTGCCTCAATGGCAGCCAGACTCAGAATTCCGCTGTGTTGGTGCCGGAACACCGAATTTTTGTTCATTTCCAGCCTTCCAACGTGGTCGGCTTCAGGCTAATGAAAAACTCTCGCAAAACGTCAGTCGTTCCAAAATCGTTGCTCTTTAAAGGGATCGGCGTACATGTGGTAGCCATTGCGCTCCCAAAAACCGGGGGCATCCTTTGGAATAAGTTCAATCCCTCGTAGCCATTTGGCGCTCTTCCAGAAATACAAGTGCGGAATCACAATTCGAACTGGCCCGCCATGTTCAGCAGTGATCTCTTCACCTTCAAATGCATACGCCACTAGTGCCTCATCAGTGGTTATGTCAACCAACGGGACATTAGTGGTGTACCCGAATTCTGCATGCTCCATGACGTGAGTTGCTTCGGGCTGCACGCCAGCCATCTCAAAAAGATCGCGTACTCTCACCCCGCGCCAAGTGGTATCAAATTTGCTCCATTTAGTGACGCAATGAATATCAAACGTCAACGACACACTTGGCAATGCCTTCAGTTCATCAAGAGTCAAGGTGAATGGTCGATCGACGAGACCAAAAATATTTAAATTCCATTGACCAGGTTCATAATCGGGGATATCGCCCACATGAAGCACCGGAAAACGATCCGTTAAATATTGGCCAGGTGGCAAACGGCTCGCGTCTAGGCCTTTTGCAGAAATGTCCTGCCTATTGCGCTCAAAGAAACTCATACCTTCATTCTGACCCATATTTCACAAGAGAACACCGCCCGAGTATGTGGTTTTTCGGCTGTAGTTTGAAGCCATGGTTGAAGTTTCCACCATCTACCTCGTTCGGCACGCCAAAGCTGGCGACCGATCTTCTTGGGATGGCGATGACACCATTCGTCCCCTTTCGGGCAAGGGTCGCCGCCAAGCAGTAGCGATTGGTGATCGACTTTTCGATTTAATCGCGGCACATCCAAACGCCCAACTCATATCGAGTCCCTACATTCGTTGCATGCAGACGCTTGAGCCACTCGCCGCCAGTCTGCATTCTCAGGTCATGGCCGACCCTCGACTGGCCGAGGGTTACGACCGCGAAGGTGCTCTTGAACTTATTTCCACACTCCCTAATGGTTCAGTTATGTGCAGCCACGGTGATGTGATCCCCGATGTCATGGCGGCCTTACAGCGACGTCGCGCCGAAATCATCGGTGATCCCGATTGGCGCAAAGGCACGGTTTGGGTTTTGGCACGACAAGATGGCGAAGTCACCGAAGCATCAGTCTGGGCACCACCGGCCACTGAATAATCAGTTGCGTGTCACGGAACTGTTGTCGTTGATGCGGCAACCGCGTCATTGATTTGTGTCACTAGTCCCTGCACCATTGATGCAACTTCTGCCGGCGGATTGGCATCTAAGCAAGCTGTCATCTCGGGCTGAGCTGCAGCGGCATCATCAATAAAGCGAAAAAAAGAAATTCCTAAGAAACAATGAGCGTCTGGGTACGTTGAGTCGGTGATCGTGGCTTGACGCAACAGGACCATGCCATTTTGCAATCGAGTGGCACCGGCACTTGCATCGGCCTCTTGAGTTGAAGACAAAACTGTGAACCAACCAAAATAGGTTAATGCCTCAACGTTGTCAGGTTCGATTGCCAAAACACGTGAATACAAATCAAGCACTGCAGGAATATCGCTCATTCCCATTGACCGGGCTTGCACAAGCAATGAACTCACGCTTCCATCATCAATCGGCCCGTTCATACCTTGACCAGGCAAACGCTCGCCAGTATTACGAGCCACAACGATGCCGGCAGTAATCGCTAACAACAAAATCAACGCCGACCACGCCAATGGCCGCCAACCGATGCGTTTGCGAACCTTGGGTTCTGAATCATCAGACAGTTCACGGATAATGATGGCAGCCCGCGCTGTGTACGAATCTTTTAGTGATCCATAGTCATCGGCCTCAACATCTCCTGCAGCAAATTCGCTCTCAAGATCGGCCAAAGAAGTCAGTAGGAATTCACGTTCTTCAAGCAATTGATTGCGACGTTCAGGAGTCACGATTTTCACTCGCTTGCCGCAATGCAGATTGCACTAGATCTCGGTCGGCATCTGTTGCCGTTAGTGACCCCTGCGCCTTCCAACGCTTAAAGACAACAACCAAACTGGCGATTGCGACGACCAACAGCACGATCGGCAAAATCCAAATCAATGCATCAAACCCTGTTCCACTAGGAACTAATTTCAAGTCAGCCGTATAACTATCATCAATCGCTTTCACGATCTGGCTGTCGGTGAGTTGCCCATCTGCTACTTGACGCGCGATTTCTTTACGAATCGCCTGTGACGCTGCACCACGAGACTCATACACACTTTCACCGTCGCAAGTAGGACACGCCAAGCGTTGCGCAATACTCTCAATTCGCTCTTGCGGAGTTGACGGGCCTGAATCACGTTGAGTCCCGATCAGCATCAAAGCAACAACACAAAACAACATCACGAACCAAGTTGGCCAACGCTTCAACTTTTTGTTGAACAGATTTGTCATGAGGCACTGTCCTGCGTCATTGAGGCAATAGCCGAACCAAGAAGTTCAGCAGTGACCTGACCAGTGAATCGTTGTGCCACTACCCCAGTTGGGCTAATCAACCATGTCTCAGGAACTTTGGCGACTCCATAATCGACAGAAATGTTGGCATCTTCGTCATGAACAATTGGCCAGCCACCACCGTTTTCATTAAAGAAATCGCGTACGGCTTGTTCATCGTCATCATTCACGATGGTGTACAGCTCGGCACCAGTGCCATCAAGAGCTTGCTGTGTCGCAAAGAATTTCACCAATTCAGGATGCTCACGTTTACACGGAACACAAGTGGAGTTAAAGAAGTTCAAGACCACCCACGAACCACGACGACGCGAAAGCAAAAATGCATCTCCATCATAAGTAGTGCTCGTGATTTCAGGCGCTGGTTTCAACATCAACGGAGTAGCCGCCGTTTCAGCTTTATCATTTGATGAAACGGCCAAGATGACAATGAAGCACACCATCACTGCGGCCACTGCTACCGAAATGATCGGAGCGATTCGGCGAGGCGCTTGCTCAGACATGTTCATCCGTTGGTGATTGAATCAACACGGAATCTGCAGATACAGGAGTAGTCGGTTGGCGACGCTTGCCTGGGAATGCTGCAAGCACAGTACCGAGGGCCATTAATGCCCCACCAATCCACAACCACATGATCAGTGGTTTGACAAAAATCTTGATGCGCGCTTCGGTATCGGTTGTGCGCACATTTCCTTCGAGCGTGATGTACAAGTCATTTATGAAACCCGACTTCACACTTGGCGTTCCGATGTCCATTCCCTGCTTGATGTACTTACTACGAGCAGGACTATAAACAGAGTCGCCGTCAATACGAATCGCAGCCTTGACGCTGGTCTTCACATCGTCAGACTCAAGTGAAAGTCCCTCAAAAGTGAAAGTGTGATCGGCAAAGGTAACGGTCTCGCCAACCTTCATCACAAATTCTTGAGTACGCGTATACGAAGATGACGCGCTAAACGCCACGGCAATAATAATGACGCCAATATGTACAACCATTCCGCCATTGGCACGACCCACTACCCCGCGCCATCCTTGACGTCGACTTGCTAACGCAATCTGACGCAATGCGGCACCGGCAGCAAAACCACCAAGCGCAAATGCGGAAAGGGATGCCCATCCATCGGCTCCGACAATCACCGACAAGGCAAGTGCCCCAACTCCACACCATGCTGGCCAAAATAAACGGTCTCGAAGAACTTCTTGGCTCGCCTTACGCCACGGAAGTACGGGCGCTATGGCCATCAAAAACAACAATGTCAATCCAAGTGGCATAGTCATACGATCAAAAAATGGTTCACCCACAACAATGCGACGATTATTCAACGCTTCAACAATGAGTGGGAACACCGTTCCGAGCAAAACAACAAAGGCAAAAATACTGAAGAGCACATTGTTCGCCAAGAAAGCACCTTCGCGACTCAGTGGTGAATCAATAGCACCTGGCGAACGTAATTGATCTCCGCGGCGACCAACCAGAATAATTGCAACGACAACAATGATCGCGAAGAAGGTCAAGAGCCAAGGGCCGACACTGCCAGCGCTAAATGCATGCACGCTATTGATGACTCCTGAACGAGTGAGGAAGGTTCCGAGAATCGTCAAACTAAAAGTTGCGATCACCAAACTCAAGTTCCAGACGCGCAACATGCCACGTCGTTCTTGAACCAGAACCGAATGTAAATAAGCAGTACCCGTCAACCATGGCAGAAAACTTGCGTTTTCTACCGGGTCCCACGCCCATACACCGCTCCATCCAAGAACTTCGTAGCTCCACCAACTACCAAGAATGATGCCGACAGTTAAAAAGCCCCAGGCGTACAAAGTCCAACGACGAGTTTCAAGTAACCAGCCTTCGCCGACTCGACCCGTAATGAGCGCTGCCATCGCAAACGCAAACGGCACGGTGAAACCCACATAACCGATATACAAAATCGGTGGATGGAATAACACCAAAATGTGATTTTGCAATAGTGGGTTTGGTCCAGGACCATCGTTCACACCAAGAGCACCCATGGCGAAGGGGTTTGCTGGTCCGAACGACAACAAAAAGAAGAAAAGACCAACGACAAACATGACCACCATGGCCCACGCCAAAAGTTCGTCACCAACGCGAGCACGAAACTTACGAGCAACCGCTGCGATCAAGCCAGTTAAGGCAAGTAGCCACAACAGAATTGATCCTTCAAGCGCACTCCATACCGCTGTGAAGTTAAAAAGAGCTGGCGTGTCTCGTGAACCAACTTGTTGCACATACTTCATCGAGAAGTCGCGAGTGATCAGAGCGCGTTCCATCATGATGAACGCTAATAAGGCTGCACCAAAGGCCAAATATGCGTAGCGAGGTGCCGATTTCAAAGCGCGAAGATCATGTTTACGAATTCCGGCAACCGTAATCGCGATGCCTGACAGACACGTCAAGAGACCGAGCAGAATCGCACCACGTCCGATTGCTGCATTAATACTTACTGCGAGCACGCGGTTCCTTCAGAGGTTGAGCCTTCGTTCTTGACCCGATTTGGGTTGGCGGCTTTGTATTCATTTGAATGTTTCACTTCTACGCGATCACCTAAGAAAACACCGTCAGTCAAAATGCCGTGTACAACAACCGGAATACATTCTTTAAAAATGCCACCAGGTTCGCCGTCGTACGTCACCGGAATCGTGACTCCATCAAATGACATATCGAATTTGGTAGTTACCCCATCGTTTTCAACGGAACCCTTGTCAACCACACCTTGAACCCGTAAACGGTGTCCGGCTTCGCAACCCGACTTCGCGCCAATCTCGTTGACATTGCAGTAGTAGTCGATCGCCGATGTCAAAAACTTGGTGAGAACGATTCCTCCCGCTGCAACAACGAGCACCAACACAATAATTGCGGGCCAGGGGCGACGTTTACGTTGCTGACGTGGTGTTACTGCACGTGGTGAGAGGTCCAGCGAATCTGCAGATGTTCCAATGTCGTCGTCATTGAGATCTTGGTTCATAACCACGGCCTCTGATCTCGCGGAATATCTCGTGCCGACTTTCGTGAACGACGAATGACACCCACTGCATATGCTCCGACAGCACCAAAAGTGATGATGTAACTCGCAATGATGAATCCAGCGTTATCCATCAGCGCGCCATTCCTTCAGCTTCGGCTCGACGAGCAGTGAGAGCGTTATCAAGACCTGAATCATCGAGCATGTCATCAAGAGTGAGTGAACGTTGACGATGCAAGACCAACCAGACATACATCAAAGTGAAGACCACGACACCTAAGAACAAGGTGAAGAGCATTAACCCGTCCATATCAACATTGGTTCCTCGGCCAGCCACACTTGCTTCTTGGTGCAGCGTGTTCCATAACTCGACAGAAAAATGCACAAGAGGAATCTCAAGAACTGCAAGTAACGCTAATACCGCACTACGACGAGCACGTTGTTGATGTGTTCCACCTAATCCACGAACTGCTAAATATCCGATGTACGTCACAAATAAAAACGCAGTTGTTGTGAGGCGTGCATCCCAAGTCCAGTAGGTACCCCAAGTAATGCGTCCCCACAAACTTCCGGTGATCAACGAGATACCCATGAACAACACGCCAACTTCGGCCGATGCTCCAGCAATGCGATCCCATGTGAGTGAACGCGTACGGTTCCATAAATAGGCAGCCGATGAAACTGCGGTCACAATAAAAGCGAGGTACGCCAGCCATGCTCCTGGAACATGCGCGTACATGATGCGCACCGATTCACCCTGATTAACATCGGCTGGTGACACAAACAGACCTAGAACAATCAAAAGAACCATGCCGGCTAATACGAGAATGCCGAGGCCGCGCGTAAATGGCGTGCCCGTGACTCGATCACGAGGAGAAACTTTCGTCGACGTTGATGTATTCATGGTTCTCCTCTCCGTTTTTCAAAACTTGTAGTTAGTCGTCGAGCAACGGCCCAAAGGCCACCGCCCCAGCAACACTGAACAACACTGCGAACACCGCCAGCAGACCGAACCATGGCCAACCTTCACTGATCGCAATTCCGTTCGTGCCAAACGCAGATTCGGTTGCCCGAGTTGCTCCGATCAACACTGGTGCAACCACCGGCAACAAGAGCAGCGGAAGCAATGTTTCGCGACCCTTGGCACCAGCAGCAAGACCTCCGTACAGAGTACCTACAGCGGCCAAACCGCAGGTAGCGGCAATCGCAGTGGTGACCAAGAGCACGCCGCCTTCCCACGAAAAGGAGGCTCGATACAACACAACGGCGGCCCCAACTAACAGAGTCACCAAGACCATGAGTTGCACCATGAGGGCCAGCATTTTCCCAATGAAAATACCCGTGGCCGGCACCCCAGCCGAACGCAATTGGTCAAGTGCTCCATCGGCCGTTTCGACGGCAAACGACCGCGAAACCATCACGAGAACACTGAAGAGGGTTGCCAGCCAAACCAGTCCAGGAGCGACTCGCTCAAGCACTGCATCGCTATCGAGGGCAAAGGCAAACATGACCATCACAATCAGTGCGAAGGGCAACACCTGGTTCAGCAGAACTCGGCTTCTTCGCTCAATCCGAAGGTCTTTAGCCGCAATTAATCGAGCAGTCGCGATGACGGCCGACGAGTTTTTAGGCAACGACCCTTTGAGTGAGTTGCTCATGGTGCACCAAGTTCGCGTATTTGACCGGCCACGACTTCAACCTGACGTGTCGCCAGTTGGCCAGCGCGCTCAAGTTCATGGCTTGCGACCATCACTGTCGCTCCAGATGCGGCTGCCAACTTCAGCACTTGGTCAAGCTCGTCGCGGCCTGCCGCATCGAGACCGGCGTGGGGTTCATCAAGTAGCCATAGTTCGGCCCGACGAGCAACCAAACCGGCCAATGCGGTGCGCCGTTTTTGACCCGCCGACAATCGTGACACTGGCAAATTAGCCAAGCGACCGTTGAGACCCATGCGTTGCAATGCCGCATCAACCTCACCTTGATTTGCCCCAACGGTGCGACCCCAAAAACGCACATTTTCAGTCACGGTTAGATCGCCATACAAACCGTTGTTATGTCCGATCACTCCCACTCGATGACGTACGAGTTCGCGATCGTTCTTCAAATCCACGCCCAACACGTGACCCTGTCCCCGCTCGAGCGGTATCAAGCCTGCGCAGAGTCGAAGAAGAGTGGTCTTGCCTGCACCATTTGGCCCTCGTAACAATACGATTTCGCCGCGCCGAACCACCAACGTGGCGCCGGCCAATGCGGGGAACGAACCAAGCACAGCCACGGCGTCGGACAGATCTATCACCACATCTGTATCGGGCTCGTGGACGATCGGCGACATGCACTAGCAACGCTATCTGCAACCGCTGCACTGCCCTATTCTGCGAACCGATCGTGGGTAGCCTGATTCGGCTGTGGAAAATGACGAATCATCTGGAATATCTGGCTTTGGCGATGAGCTTTCACAACCGTCCCACGACAACCCCTTCGAAACGTCTCGGCCAATCAATCGCCCTCCCGAGGCTGGACCAATTGAGCCGCTCCTAGTACCCAGCGACAAAGGTGACGAGAGACCTATTGCCACCCCTCGCGTGAAAGTTCCATTTTGGGATCGGCCCAAGCCCAAGAAGGATTGGTATTGGTTTCTTGGTCACCTCGGTTCAAGCTTGATCACTCTGGGATTATTGATGTTTTTATTCGTTGGTTACCAACTGTGGGGAACCGGAATTGAAGAAGCACAGTCACAGAACAAACTTGAAAACCGATTCACCGAAATCGCGGTGACGACGAGTTCAACTCCCACCACTTCGGTCGCATCTTCAAACAATCAACCAAGTGAAGATATAACGGTCGTTCCACTCAAACCAATTGTGATTAGAGAAGGCGACCCCATCGCACTCATTGACATACCCACGATTGGTGTCAGTAAATATGTTGTGGCCGGTGTTCAAACCTCCGACCTAAAAAAGGGTCCTGGTCATTATCCGGGAACTCCATTTCCAGGTGAACTTGGCAATGCATCAATTGCTGGGCACCGCACAACGTATGGTGAACCATTCCGCCACCTTGATGACCTCAACATTGGTGACCCCATTATCATCACCGATTTGATGGGTCGCACATTTACCTATCTCGTGACAAACCAACAAGTAGTTAGTGCGACAGATTCATGGGTTGTGGCAACGACCGATAGCAACAAAGCCATGCTTACATTGACAACATGTCACCCCGAATTTTCGGCAAAACGACGTTTGATTATTTCTGCTGAACTTGATCTCACTCAAAGTGACATCGCTACCTCGCCAGCAGCTGTCTATGCCGATGATGCTGTCGACACAACAACTGTCCCGTCTACTGAAGTTTCGACCTCTGAAGTCAAAACAAGTATTGTCACCGAAACAACGACCACAACCATTCCGGTGATCGTCAATGTTGATTCAAGCAACAGCGAAAGTGCCGATGCCCTCAGCCGTGGTTGGTTTAGTGATCCTTCAGCGATTCCTCAAACATTGTTGTGGGGATTTCTTGAATTACTCATCGTGATGGTTGCTTGGCAAGTAGCCAAGAAATACCGCAACCGCCTCATCGGAGCAGTCGTCGGCTTTATTCCATTCTTTGTGGTGCTGTACTTCATCTTTCAAAACGTGAATCGACTCTTGCCACCGAATCTCTAACTCATAACGGTTTAATTACTTAACAAGTCAGAACAAAAAGCAACCGTGCCCGATACCAAAGCATGAGGCGATTCCCAAGGTACAAAATGTCCGCAGTCGCGCAATAGATACGGCCCGACATGCTTGTCAAAGACCACAGCAGCCATTTGATCGAACGCTGGATAGATCACGTGATCGCTCGGACCAAACAAAATCAAAGTTGGGGTTTTCTCGTTGCGACCCATCGTTGTCATGTCACTGTTCTTCGAAGCATTGAACACTGTTTCGTAACCACCAAACGATGCTCGTAGAACTTCGGCACTTGCAAAAGGTTCGGTATGAAAGTCGACCGCTTCCTGATCAAAGGTTCCGGGGTGTGCCCAGAAACGACTTCCGTAAAACGCTGCGATATAACGACGTCGGTCATCGGGTGTTGAAAGTTCGGTGGCCAAGCCATCGGCATCTGTTCCTTGACGAATGAAATAATCGGCAGCTTCGCGAGGCGCACGAGTACCTTCAATGTTCTTCATACGTTCTTTGTCAAAAGGCAACGGCGAATTGAACAACACCATGCGATCAACAAATTCTGGATATCGCAAAGCCATGTCTTGAATCACGGGGCCACCCATATCGCCACCGACAACGACAACTTTGTCGTAACCAAGTTGATCATGTACGAGTGAATACATGTCTTTTGCATGTGATGGCGTGTCATAAAAACCATCGGGAGCTAGACCACTGTCACCAAAGCCACGAAGGTCGGGCACAACCACGTCAAAGCCCGCGGCTACGAGAGGTTCAATCACTTTCCAAAAAATACGCTTACTCTCTGGCCAGCCATGAACACATAACAACGCGATCCCATTTCCGTTGGGAGACCGTTCATAGATAAATGACTGCTTGAACCCGCGCAATGTTGATGAGTGCAGTCGAAATCGTTGCGGATCAATATCGAGGTTCATGCCCCCACCGTACCGACATCGGTCAAATCACGCAGTACTCGGCGAGTACATGCGCCTAGCCTGTAGACCATGGATGCCAACGAATTTCGCGCCAATGGTCAAGCCGTGATCGAACTCATTGCTCAATACCTAGAAACGATCGAACAACGCCCAGTGACCGCCGATGTGCAACCCGGGGATATTCGTTCAATGTTGCCTGAGCATCCTCCAACGTCACCTGAGTTGTTCGATGAAGTTTTGCGCGATGTCAACAACATCGTTCTGCCTGGCCTCACCCATTGGCAGCACCCAAATTTCTACGCTTTCTTTCCTGGCAACTCGTCATATCCATCAATACTCGCCGACCTATTGACTGCTGGCTTGGGCGTACAAGGTATGAGTTGGCTGTCATCGCCGGCGTGCACCGAAGTCGAAACACTCATGCTCGATTGGATGCAAGAACTTCTCGGATTGCCCGAGAAATATCGCAGCACCACCGCAACTGGTGGCGGAGTCATTCAAGGTTCAGCGAGCGAAGCCACACTCTCGTCAATACTTGCGGCCCGCTGGCGTGTCACTCAAGGAAAAGTGAACCTTGATGGAGATACATCAAAACTGATTGCTTACTGCACATCTCAGGCCCACAGCAGCATTGAAAAAGGTCTTCGTATTGCTGGCATTGGTACTCAAAACATTCGTGTCATTGAACATGATGAATCGTTTGCTATGAACGCGCCAGCCCTTGAAGCACAAATTGTCGCCGACAGAAATGCTGGGCTCACTCCGTTTTGGATATGCAGTACTCATGGGACTACTTCATCCGGTGCATTTGATCCAACCCCTGCGATTGGTCTTATCGCGCAACGTCACAACGTGTGGCTGCACGTCGACGCTGCGATGCACGGTATTGCTGCTCTCGCACCAGAACTACGTTGGGTAAATGATGGTCTTGAATTGGCTGATAGTTATTGCACTAATCCGCATAAGTGGATGGGTGTCAATTTTGATTGTGATCTCTTCTGGACTTCTGATCGCGCTTCATTACTTGGCGCTCTCAGCATCTTGCCCGAATACCTACGCTCGGCCGCTGCAGAATCGGGCGCAGCCATTGATTACCGAGACTGGCAAATTCCGTTAGGTCGTCGATTCCGGTCACTCAAATTGTGGTTCGCAATTCGTACGGACGGCACTGCCGTCTTCCAAGAACTCATTCGCCGACATGTTGCGATCACCCAAGAACTAGCTGCGCTTGTTGCTGCCGATTCGCGATTTGAAATCGTTGCCCCTCACACATTGAACCTGCTCTGCCTACGCATCAAAGGTTCGAGCCCAGAATACGGCGACCAATTGACTGATGCGCTCATTGAGGCTGCCAATGCCACTCGAGAAGTCTTCTTCACCCGAACTGTGCTGAATGGTCGCAGTGTTCTTCGATTCTCCATCGGTGGTCGCACGACCGAGATCCATCACGTGATGGCAGCGTGGGAATTGCTCAAGAATCTCTCATAGGATCACACGAACCCAACAAGTTGAAACTGACTCAAACATGAACGATACGAACTACATGATGCAAGCAATTGAAGTTGCTGCTTCTGTTCGTATGCGCACATCCCCTAACCCGTGGGTCGGTTGCGTCATCGTCACAACAGATGGACAAACTTTCACCGGCGCTACTGAAGCACCAGGTGGTCGCCACGCCGAAATTGTTGCGCTTGAAGCAGCACGTTCGGCCAATGCACAATTAGAAGGTGCGACTGTCTACACAACACTCGAACCTTGTAACCATCAGGGGCGCACTGGCCCGTGCACCGAGGCTCTCATCAATGCGCAAGTTGCACGAGTCGTAAGCGCCATCACCGATCCCGACTCACAAGTTGGTGGCCAAGGTTTTCAGGCGTTAAGCAATGCCGGTATCAACGTTGAGATCGGTTTGTGTGCCGATCTTGTTAATGAACAACTTCGCCCTTATCTGCATCACCGCACAACCGGTCGACCATTCGTCATTTTGAAAATGGCAACAACTCTTGATGGTCAAACCGCCGCCACTGACGGAACAAGTCAATGGATCACCGGCGAACATGCACGTGTTGCTTCTCATCAGTTGCGGGCCGAGAGCGACGCAATTGTTGTTGGTGCGCGTACAGTGCGCACCGATAACCCTTCCCTCACCACGCGACTCGTTGATGGTCCATCACCACAGCGCATCGTGCTTGGGTCAGTGGCACCAGATGCGCAAGTGCAACCGTGTCGTGAGTGGAAACTTTCACTATCTGAACTCCTTGACTCTCTTGGCCAAGAAGGAGTGCTACAAGTCATGGTTGAAGGCGGCGCAACTGTCGCTGCTTCGTTCCATCGTGAAAATCTTGTCAATCGATATGTCATGTACGTCGCCCCTGCCTTTATGGGAGGCGACGACGGAACTTCCCTGTTTGCAGGGCCGGGCGCTGCCTCAATCAAAGAAATGTGGCGGGGTTCAATAACTTCAACGCGCTTAGTTGGCACTGACATTGAGATCGTGATCGACAACAACTCTCGTTAGTCAAAGATGCGTCGGGAGGCCTGCGGGGGTCATCTGTTACGCTGAGATATCAGTCAAAATTCGTCGCCGTCAGCAAATTCAGTCATTCGCGTGTCACAAGCACGGGTCCCTACCGAGTGGGGAATGTTTGTATGTACAGCCTTCCGTGATGCAACGACTCAAACCGAGCACGTCGCATTTTCAGTCGGCGATATCGCGTCATCTGAACCAGTCCTCACACGGGTGCACAGTGAATGCCTCACTGGTGACGTCTTTGCCAGCCGGCGCTGCGACTGTGGTCCACAATTGCAAACATCGATGGCACTCATTGCCCAAGAAGGACGCGGCGTTGTTGTGTACCTCCGCGATCACGAAGGACGTGGCATCGGTATCGCCCACAAGATCAGTGCGTATTCGTTACAAGACCAAGGCCGTGACACTGTTGATGCAAACACCGAACTCGGTTTCGCAATTGACGATCGAGACTATTCGATTGGCGCGCGAATCTTGCGCGATTTCGGCATCAAGCAGGTGCGCTTGATTACCAATAACCCCGCCAAGTTTGAAGGCCTCGAAGCCGAAGGTGTTGAAGTCGTTGAGCGAGTACGCCTCGACCTTGCACCCACAGAAGAAAACCTGCGCTATCTCCAGACAAAGCGCGATCGCATGGGTCATTTGCTTGACCTGCCCGAATCAGCAATCTAAACGTTTCGCCGTTTCACTGAACTTCTCCCCACATTGATTGTGAAGTTGCATCAGCAACTCATATAACAAAGGAGGAGGACATGAGCTTTTTGCTCAGTCTCCTCGTAGCGGTCTCGAGTTTTTTGACCGCTCCATTGTCGAATCCCGATCCCATTCGTGATTCGAAGCGTTTAGAGACTTTGGTCTTCTCCACAACATTGCGCGACTTCGTCGCACTATCGCATCAACACCTTGAAGCAGACAATTGGTTTGATTGGTCAACTGATTTATGTTCGGCACCACTCGTCGGAAGTTCCGGTCGAACTTTTGATTTCACCGAACCGTGTTTGAGACATGACTTCGCGTATCGAAATTTCAAGCTGATGGATCAGCGATATTCATGTCCTCGGCGATTACCCCAACAGGTGTGTGAACCTGGCACACGCGGTTTGGGCAAATGGTGGAACAGCAAGATTCGCTTTCGAATTGATTCGCGCTTTCATACAGACATGCTGAATCACTGCGCATCGCGCTCGCTGTTTGATTACTTGCCCTGCAAAGCATGGGCAACTGTTTTCTATCGAGCCGTCCGCACCGCGGGGGGTCTCTAACGTTTGGCTCGGTCAGAGAGTTTTTCGATATTTGATCGACATCACTTCGTTGAGAAATTCTCTGGCTAAGCCCCACCCGCGTTCAACTTCAACAAAGCCGGCGCGCTCAATGGTTCGCCGTGAAGCCGTATTTCCTTCAGCGATATAGGCAATGACGGAATGAATCTCTTCATCAGGCGTGATTGAGGCAATCAACAATTTCACTGCTGCCGTAGCGGCTTTCATTCCGCGACCCCACGGTGCCACCCAATACCCCATTGGAGCTTCGCGAGTAAATTCATCAATTTCGTGAATGCTCACCAACCCGACAGGCATCAAAGACTCTGAATCCTCAATCACCATTGTCACGTAGCCGGGTTCGTTCTCAACAAACCATTCGGCGTCTTCAAGCGAATATGGACGCGGGACCATCGTCCAACGTTGAATAGATTCATCTTGACAGGCATTAAAAATCCACTCGACATCTTCGTATTGGAGACGACGCAACTTAAACATGTTCATATTCTGATCTACCAATTCGGTAAATCAAAATGATTTACACCATGAATAACACACAACAATTCGTGCAGAATGCGAGCGGTTGCCCCCCAAATCGTTTCATCATCCAAATGAAAGAAAAACATAGGTCGATCGCCCGAGAATTCAACTCGATCAAAGTTCCACCATTCCCACGAGAAAGTGTCGGCCCGCACGAGTTCGGCAAGTGGCACCCAGAGGGCTCGCTCAACTTCATGCGGACTCATTGATAGTTCGGGCTTTTCACGAACCGTCGCAAGAACGGGCACGATAAAACTACGACTGACGAAAGTTGAAAGTGGACTGAGTTCAGCGTGCACCGTCACAAGTTGCGCGGGTACCCCTACTTCTTCATGGGTTTCGCGCAATGCTGCTTCGACAATTGATTCACCGCCGTCAACGCGCCCGCCCGGAAAACTCATTTCACCTTGATGCTTTGAAAGTTTGGTCGAACGACGAGTGAGCAATATCTCTGCACCGAATTCACCTGGTGCGAGCAGGGCTAAGACTGCAGAAATTTTCTCGTATTCACGAGGCGCTGTTTGACCGCGTTCACCTATGGACAGTTGTTGAGTGACAGACAGTTGTTGAATTTTTTCGACGATTGCTTCAAGACTGAAATCAACCGACTGACCACTCCAAGCCGGTGCACCACCGCTTCGGCGCACCGTGGGCGTTGGTATGTTTTGGGCTCCGCCAGCGCGGCGCGGCGAACCCGTTGACATCACAAATCAGGCGACGACAGTTGGCTTCCAGCCAGACGACTGGAGTTCTTTCAGAATTTCTGCGAGGCCAGCCTTTTTCATATTGGTCATGGTCTTGCCTGGTGCTTCTTCACCACGTTCCCATTCATCCCA
>Ga0214919_10001376_pt1 | contig 40099 bp, 37 predicted proteins | sample LL1503_MetaG_FD_177994 | JGI IMG/M metagenome (GOLD analysis project Ga0214919, IMG submission 177994) | Freshwater microbial communities from Lake Lanier, Atlanta, Georgia, United States - LL-1503 | ecosystem: Environmental > Aquatic > Freshwater > Lake | place: USA: Georgia | collected...
TATAAATTTAATATTAATTTATTAAAAAAATAAAAAACAAATTTTTATTTTTAGTTGGTATTTTAATAAAATAACAAAAAATATTTACCAATAAAACATTGATAACTGATTTATGCAACAGCTCCTTAATACTAATACTAATGTTAATTGTTACCGATGATATCCCTTTTTGAATATTAGTTTATCAACTGGTGTCAATTGGCAAAAAAAACTAAGACAATATAATAAATACATTGATAACTTTAATTCTGATTTTACATTTGTCATATTTGCCACCAATAAAAATAAACATAATTTTGGTTAAATTGTTGAATATGCTAATTATATTTTCAATAAAATTATGACAACAAAATCGTATCAATTGTGGGTTATTCCTCCTCAAGTAAAACTGAAAGAACCTATTACAGAATGTGATTTAACAAATTTAAATGGTATCTACAGTGGAAATCTAATTATGAAATTATTTTGTTGTGAATTAAACACAAGTTTTAATATAGAATGTAATAAACACAATAAATTAATTCATAAATTATTTCCATATGATGAAAAATTTAGTGGATCGTATAAATTATTTCAATGCGTTTTTGATTGTAACTATAAAAGTTATATATTGGAAACAGACAATTATTATTATTTAATTGGAAATGCGTTTAGTTAATATTGGCATTTGAAATGTAAAAAGGTGTAAAAAATAAATAAATAAATGATAAACTAATAAAAATATTTTTAATATTAAAAAACTGTCTAAAAATATTTTATTAGATATAATTTATAATTCAATTTTATTATCAAAAATTGGATAAATATCTTTATCATGTGAAATAATGATTATACATTTTTTATATTTTTTAAAATATTTTATCAATTTAATAATATCTTTTTTAAGTTCAATATCTAATGCATTTGTTGGTTCATCTAAAATAATAATTTTAGAAGGTGTAACTAAACCATTTATAATATTTATTACTTGTCGTTGTCCGCCTGAAAGATTTTCACCAGAAAATCCAACTTTATTATCAAAATTTAAATTACTAAATAAATTTTTAATATTTTTAAATTCCATTATTTCATTAAATTTATGTTTACAATCTTTAAAATCACAACCATAAAATAAATTTTCATGTATATTTTTATCAAATAATTTCGAATCTTGATTAATATATATTATATTATTTCTTAAATAATTTGTATCTATATCTTTTATATTAATATTATCAATATAAATATTTCCATCATAATTATACATTTTAAGAATTAATTTTGCAATAGTTGACTTTCCTTTTCCTGATTCACCGGTAATACCAATTATGTTATTTGTTTCAATTATTAAATCTAAATTATTAATATTTTTTGTTTTATTATATCCAAAAGATAAATTTTCGATCTTTAAAATATTAAATTTTATATTAGTATTCTTTTTTTTTTCAATAACATCATAATTTTTAATAGAACTAAAAATATTTACTAGATAATCATATCTTCCTTTAAAATCAATATATTCAGGTATTTGTTGAATAGATATTAATATAGTATCTCTATATAATAATAAAATTGTAAAAAATGCAATAAATATTGTAATATCAATTTTTTTATAAATATACATATTTATTAAATAAAATATCAATATAAATATAGATCCAAATACTAAAATATTCATTATTATATTATATTTAAGTAATTTATCAAAATAATCATAGTGGACATCTAAAACTTTATCACTATTTTTTTTTAAAATATCTGATTCTCTTTTATAGTATCCTCTAAATATAATTTTATCAAAATTATTTAATACCTCTGTAATATTAGATTCATTTTTATATATACTATCTTCACAATTAAATTGTTCAATTACCATTTTTTTTATTATATGATATGTAAATGCTAGTATAATAATATTAGCTAATAAAAAAATAAGTGAAAAAATTAAATTATTATATAAAAAATAAATAAATACAACTAATATTATTGATAAATTTGGTATTAAAGTAGAAACAAAATTATTAAACAAGAAATATAGCAATGTTGATATTCTTTGAATTGGAATATTTAATTTTGTAAAATTTTCATTACTTAAATCTTCATTATTTTTTTTAAATATATTTTCAATTAATTCATTTTTAATCCATAATCTCATATTTGTTAATAATCTATTTTGAATAGATTTATATGTAATATATAATGCTATAAAAATAAGTGAAATAATAATAAAATATTTATAATTTGAGTATACACTTTTTATATTATTTGATTGAATAGATTTTATAATATTTGCAGTTAATAATGATATTACATTTATTTTTAATAAACTTAATAAACAACTTATTACAATAATTATTATAGTTTGAAATAATTCTTTATAAAAAAATTTTTTTGTTAAAAATTTAATTATGTTCATTTAATATTTATAAATATTATTTATAAATAATATTTATAAATATTAAATATCTTTTAATTATTAAAATTATAATTTCTAATTATCTAATATAATGTTAATTAAATTAAAATTAAATAAATATTTTATTGAACCAAAAAATAAATATGTTTGTTTTACAACTTGTTTATTTTATAAGAAAAAATATATTATTAATATATTAAATGGTAATAAATTAATAAAAAAAAATATGTCATATAATAAGAAAAATAATTTTATAGAAAATTTAATTAAAATAAATGAATCTCTATTAAATGGATATTATCCAGATAATTTTTATTTGAGATTATATTATGACAAAAATATTTTAAAAATTAAAAAATATAAAGATTTATTAACTATTTTAAAAAAAAATAAGAAAGTACAATTAATTGAATATGAAATTGATAATATATTTGATCCTATTATTGGAACTTTAATAAGATTTTATACTTTTTTTGATCAAGAATCAAAAAATCTTGAATATTCTATTTGTGTCGATTCTGATCAATTTTATGATAAAAAATATATTGATTTTTTTAAAAAATTTGTAAAAACAAAAAAACTTATATATACTATGACAAGGTTATATTATACTCCGTCTCATTCAGATGATTACCAAGAATCAAATGATTTTTTTAATTTTATAAAATTAATTGCAAATTTTATCATAGTTAAAAAAAATAAAATATTTAAAATGGAATATTGGGAAAAATATTTTGTTAATATGTTTAAACAAAATGATTTAATGTATATATTAAATTATAATAGCTTTAAAAAAATTTCTTTAAATTCTGTAACATCTAATAATAATACTAATAATACTAATTATAATGAATATTCAATATTTAATTACGGTATAGATGAGTTATGGATAAATTTTGTTTTAAAAAAAATATTAATAATAAATAACTTAAAAAATATGTTAGATGTATATTTGTCTGATCCAACAACTTTATCTAACTCAAAAATTAATAAAAATAAAAATTTTAATATGTTTTTACAATATTCCCAAGCATTTTATAAATTTTTAATTAGATTAAAATTATATTTTAAATATAATAATTTAGTAAATAGTAAAATATTTAAATATTTTATAGAGGAATGTACATTTTTAAAAATAAAATCATATAATCAATTAATAAAATATGTAGATTATATAAAGTATAATTTTGAAAATAAAAATAAAAATTCTCTTAAAATATTATTATTATTTTATAAAATTCTTAAAAAAAATAAATATTTAAATATGATTTATATAGACAATAATATTAAATATATAATATGTAATTATAAATTTTTATACACCCAAATCTAGGATTTTTTTGGACATCTTTTTATTAAAGTATTAAATTATAAAATATTTATAATTTAATAAACTCTATATTTTTTATTTTTAAATATTATTATATGATAAATCTTTAATGTTAATAATTTATTTATAAATATATTATTTTATTGTTATTATTGTAAAAATAACTGTCAGAAAATCTAAGATTTTGTATACACCCAAATCTAAGATTTTCTGATATCTAATTTATTTTTTTAATAAATTATTTCATTATACACCTAAATCTAGGATTTTTGGACACTTTTTTATTAAAGAATTAAAATATGAAAAAATCTATAATTAAATATTAATTTTGTAATAAACTAAAATTTAATTTATTACAAAATTATAAATTTAAATATTTTTAATTAAAAAAATAAAACAAATATGACATACGATTCAATTTTTATTTTAAAAGTATTTGAATTAAAAGATCAAAATTATAGTATAAATAATATTGTAAAAACTTTAAACAATGTCTAATATTAAAAAAATAATAAATGATAGTGGCAATGAATTAATGCTATGTCCTAAATATAGTCCTAATCATAATCCTATTGAAAATCTATTTTCTTATATAAAAAATAATTTTAAAAAAAATGTAAGAGAAAATAAAGAAAAAATAAGAATGGAAGTTGTAATAGAAATTATATAATTAATATGATTGTTAAGTCTATTAATAATGCAGAAAAAAGAAATGATTTAAATTTTTTATCTATTTTTAATAGAGCATTTAACTATGACTATAAAGATATAGTTAAAGAATTAAGAGATAGATTAATATTTAAAAATATTTATTAAGAAAATAAATTATATATTATTCTTTAAGTTAAATCTATAATTTATTAAAAGAATAAATTAGCTATCCAAAAATCCTAAATTTGGATGTAATATTTATAAATTAATATAAAAATTCTCCATAAGAATATTTATCTATTTTTTTATATATATAATTATAATTATATATTATATATTTAATATTATTATCTATATAAATCATATCTAAATATTTATTTTTTTTGATAATTTTATAAAATGATAATAATATTTTAAGTGATTCTTTATTATAATTTTTAAAATTATATTCTATATAATCTATATATTTTATTAATTGATTGTATGATTTTATTTTTAAAAATGTACATTCCTTTATAAAATATTTAAATATTTTATAATTTACTAAATTATTATATTTAAAACATAATTTTAATCTAATTAAAAATTTATAAAATTTTCCAGAGTCAATTGATAATAGAGATATATTTTTATTTTTATAATTTTTATTTTTAAATAAATTTGTGAAGTCACATAAATATATATCTAACATATTTTTAGCATTATTAATTTCTAATATTTTTTTTAAAACAAAGTTTATCCATAATTCATCTATTCCATAATTAAATGATGTATATGGGACATACTCTTTAATATCTTTATTTACAATTGAATTAAGTGTATATTTTTTAAAACTATTATAATTTAATATATACATTAAATCATTCTGTTTAAATATATTATTAAAATATTTTTCCCAATATTCAATTTTAAATATTTTATTTTTCTTAACTATAATAAAATTTGCAATTAATGTTATAAAATTAAAAAAATCATTTGATTCTTGGTAATCATTTGTATGTTCTGGAATATAATATAATCTTGATATACTATAAACAAGTTTTTTTGTTTTTACAAAATTTTTAAAAACTTCAATACATTTTTTATTATAAAATTGATCAGAATCAATACAAATAGAATATTCAAGATTTTTTGATTCTTGATCAAAAAAAGTATAAAATCTTATTAAAGTTCCAATAAGAGGATCATATATATCATTAATATCATATTCAATCAATTGTACTTTTTTATTTTTTTTTAAAATATTTAATAACTCTTTATATTTTTTAATTTTTAAAATATTTTTATCATAATATAATCTTAAATAAAAATTATCTGGATAATATCCATTTAATAAAGATTCATTTATTTTAATTAAATTTTCTATAAAATTATTTTCTTTATTAGATGACATATTTTTTTGTATATATTTATTTTTATTCAATATATTTCTAATATATTTTTTTTTATTGAATAAACATGTTGTAAAACAAATATATTTATTATTAGGTTCAATAAAATATTTATTTAATTTTAAATTTAATGACATTATATAATATAATTTAAGAAAATAATTATTGAATATCTAAAATATTTATAATAAAAATAATAGAGTAACTGAAATTAAATATAGATACTTTATATAAAATCTATTTATTAATATATTTATATAAATATAGTCCATTTTTTTATAATTTATAAACGTTATAATATTTTATTCTTATTATTTTTAAAATTATTATTTTTGGATAATAATTTTAAGTATATTCTATATAATTAATAATATGTATAATTTATTTATACATTGTACGAGTTTTATAATATTTTGACCAATGATTATTTCTTTTAATTTCTTCTTTATAATAATCTTTATTATATTTTAATATTCTATAATTGTTTAAATTTATAAATCTGATATACTTATTTATAAGATCATGAGTTAATTCTAAATTATTTATTTCTTTATTTAAAAAAAATTTTTTCATCATTAATGGTCCAGATTGACATAAATCTTTTGAAAAATATTTTTTATTTTCAATATTTTCAATACATTTTTTAATACATTTATATAATATTTTATTTTTTGGTTTACATATTAAAATTGCATTATATATTCCATTCAACGAAGATATATAATCTTTACAAAAATATTCTTTATCAGTGAGTAAAATAAATTTAAATCCATTTATACCATAATATTTTACATCTAAATAAATACCACCATATTTATATAAATAACAATATCTCCATAAATCAACTTTTATTGCTGATGGAATAACTGAATCATATGCATTTAAAACTTTTTTTGAATAATTTTTTTTAATAAATCTTCTACATTGATTTTGATTAAATAACTTGTGTTTGAATTCTGGATTTTGTTTTTTTAATAAATTAATTGTTTCACTTACAGATGTAGGTATATCACCATGCCATGCTTGATATATTTTTAAAGGAATGACTGATTTTATCTTTTTTTTTAATAATTCTTTTATGTATTTTTTTGTTTCATAACTAGATTTTTTAATTTTTTAATTTTTTTTATTTTTTTTATTATATTCAATTAAATTATTCTTAATTCTTTTTAATTCATTTTTAGATAGAGAGCATATATTTGATGGTATTTTTATTTCATTCATTATATTTAATATAGATTAAAAAATATAATTATATATATTAAATAATTATATTAAATAATTATATTAATAAAATATTTAAACTTAATACTGCTAATTAAGAAAATATTTTTAATAAATTTATTAAAAATATTTCATATTTAAAAATTTTGATATTTCCTAATCTAATTCAATATCTAAACCGACTCCTTATCCTACAACTCCATATCCAACAAGACCAACATGTATTTCCAATACCAATACTAGGACCAGTGCTGCTAGTCAAAAAGTATATTTTTATTTTTTATTTATATTTTTATTGATAATTTAACAATAAAAATATTATATTTTTATTAATAAAATTTGACTAACAGGGCTGCTCCTAACCAATACCATCGTCACTAACAGCTTATAATCAATGATGTAAACTTAAGGATTTAAGTATTATTGCATAATAATACTTAATTATTATGCAATAATACTTAATTATTAGAATATTAAATCAATAGTTAATAATTAAATAATTTTAAGATTCAATATTAAATTAAAATGTATTTTAATAATAATTTATAAAACTTAATAAATATTTAAGTTTTTATTATCAATAATGTTTTATAAAAAATTGAATTTGATGATTTTAGTATTTTTAAATAAATATAAATTAACAATAAAATATTTTTTATAAAAAAAATTTTTATCAGTATTATTAATAAAATCTTAAATTTACAGAATTGATCTATAATTTATTCTTTTTATATAGGAAAGGTTCAAAATGAAAACCTAGGTTTTCCTCTTAGACATTTTCTCTAAGAATTACTAAAGTTCTAAGAGCATGTATATAATTATAACTATTAATAGACCTCTTTATATTTTCTTGTATTTTCAATTTTAATATCATTAAAATCTGACATAATACCACTTGTATTTTTAAAAAAATCTTTTTATTCTATTTTTCTTATTTTTTTCTAAATCATCTTTTCTACTATTAATTGGATTTCTTGTTAAGTATTTATTTCAAAATTATTTTCAATATTTAAATTATTAAAAGATGTTGTATAATAATTACTTTACTTATATAAATAAAATTGATACAATATATTATCTATAATTATTTAGTAATTATCTATTAAAAATTTAATTATTGACCTCAATTAGAGCTTGATACTATATATCACAAAAATGAAATATATATTTTTCATCATATTATTAATTACTTTATTACATATTAATTCATATCAGAGAAAAAAAACGAATAAGCCAACATTTAAACCTACTTCTTATCCTATAACTTCTGAGCCGACTGGACCAAGTTATAGCCCTACATCAATTCCGACTACACCTACTTTCATTCCAAGTCCTATGCCAACTACTCCTACGGTAGAACCTAGTACTCGTATGCCAACAGTGTATGATTTTAAGACGATGAACTACAGTGGATATATAGCAGTTTGTGTCTTAGTTCCTTATACTGTAATTGGATGTACATGTATAATTTCATTTATAGTTTGTTGTAAAAAATATGACAAAATAGATGAAGATAATAATGTTTAGTTTAAATTATAAAAAATAAATAGAGTTAAATCTTATTTTGAATAATTAATTACATTCACAATTAAAATAGAGAAACATTAAATTATAAAATATTTTATAAAAGTAATATATTAAAATTTTTCAAGAAGAGAACATTCTAATAGGAAAGGTTCAAAATGAAAACCTAGGTTTCCTCTTAGACATTCTCTCTAGGAATTGCTAAAGTTCTAGGGGCAGGTATATAATTAGAGCTATTAATAGACTCTTTATATTTTCTTGTATTTTCAATTTTAATATCATTAAAATCTGACATAATACCACCTTGTATTTTTAAAAAATCTTGTTGTTCTGTTTTTCTAATTTTTTCTAAATCATCTCTTCTACTATTAATTGGATTTCTTGTTAAGTATTTATTTATTTCTAAATTATTATCAATATTTAAATTATCAAAAGATGTTGTATAATAATTATTTTGAAAATTATGTTGAACTGGTTTTTTAGTATCTGTATTAGAATTCCTTGTACATATAGAATTTCTTTCTAAATCATAAATATTACTTATATCATTTTGTATATTATAATGTTCATGATCAAATGATATCGGCACAGAATTATTTGATATCATTGGTCTCATAAATGTTTGAGAATTTTCTAAATATAAATTATTTGAAGTTTTTGTTTGTTTGGTATATTCTGGATATGGAGATAACATAATTATATATTCCAAATATTATTTTTTATAATTTTATTCTTAATAAAATTATAAAACAATTAAAATTAAATTTAAATTAAATTAAAATTAAATTTAAATATTTTATCTTAAATCTAATTGAATTCCTCCTTTTTTACCAGCTTTTGTTCTTTTAGCAGAAGATCTTATTGTAATTGATTCATTACTACTGACTGACATATCATCTCTTCCACCATTTAATTCATTTAATATATCATCTATTCCGCTTGGGCCATTCATTTTTTGCTGAGGACCAGATGGTCCTTTATTTTGATTCATTTTCATATTAATACCTGATTTCATCATATTTCCTATAACATCATTTTGACCAAATTCTTGACTTATATTATTACCCATATTTTTAACAGCCGCTTCTGATATATTTCTCATAATATCTGGATTTTGTTTTAATATATCACTTAATTTTGGAGAAGCTGATTTAAATAAACTATTTGTTAAATGAAACATGAAACCTGATCCAGCAACCATTGCTAATAATTTTAATTCAGGAGCCATTTTAACACTATCACTATATTTATCATGTAATTCTTCAAATACTTCATCATAATCAGAAACATTTTCCATTATATTTTCAGACCATCCTTCTAATCTTACATCAAATGGATCAAATTTTCCATTAAGAAATTCTACTCCACTTACTAGAGCCATTAAAATTTTTCTACTAAATTTAATGCTTTTTTCAACATCTCTTTGTTTTTTTAATCTATCGTGTTCAAATGTCATATCTTCATATGAAGATGCCATACTATATTTTTTAGATGGAGGATAACCTTGTTTTTGCAATCTTTCTAAATTAAATAATAATTTTTGTTTTTCTTTTTGTATTTCTTCATATGATTTTTCTTTTACTGATTTTTTTTTAGTATTATCAATGCTTTCATCGTCATCACCTTGATCTTCATCATCATCTTCATAACTTTCATTATTATTATTATCATCTACATCACTATAATCATCTTCTTCTTCACTGTAACTTCTTTTACTATTTTTAGTTTTACTTTTAGTATTTTCTACAGAACTATAATCATCATCTTCGTCAGAATTATCATTATCATCAAAATTATTTTGATTATTTGAGATGTTTCTACTGTTATTTGATAAAATTTCGTCACTGTCAGTATTATTAGAATCATATGAATCATTTGATATATCACTATTTTCATTTGAAGTATTATCACCTATATTTTTTTTAGAATTTGCAATCAAAGAAAAAGTATTTAATGGAACTTTTTTATTTAACATTGGTTTAATTTTAACTTTTTTATTATCAGGCATACTAATAGAATTTGAGTTATTAGATAACATAGGTTTTATATTATTTATTTCAGATTTTTTTAAATCAAATTTTTTATCATCATTATCAATTATAATATTATTTATTCCAATAGGAACACTAGAAATTATTTCATCTTTAAAATCTCCATCTCTATTAATAATTATATTATCCATCTTAATTATCTTAATATATTATATTATTTTAATAAATATTACGCAATTTTCTTATCTTTATCATATTTTAAAATTATATCTTTTGCTTTTTTATATTCATCATCTGTTATTTTTTTTTCATTTTTTTCAGAAATTAAACAAAATGAACTTTTTTCATTTAATAAATATTTAATTACAATAAAAAATAATAATGATAAAAGTATTGAAATTTTTATATCTCTAGTTGCAACAAATAATATTGAAAATAATACTAAATATCTTAATAAAAAATTATTTGAAAAAATTTTTTCTATATTATTTGGAAATTCCATCATTAAATATTTACCACCAACATTTGTTAAAAGCATTAAACAACCACCGAATAATTTACTATTTGATAAATTTAATAATATTGCATCAATCATATATAATTAATAATTATATTAAAATATATTATATATAAATAATATATTTTAATATATAGACTAAAAAATTTCTATAAAAAATTTAGAATTTATATACACCCGAATCTAGGATTTTTGGACATCTTTTTATTAAATTATAAAATATTTTATAATTTAATACACATTATATTTTTAAACATAAATATATGATAAATTTTTTAATGTTAATAATTTATTAATAAATTATGTTATTGTTAACTATTGTAAAAATAACTGTCCAAAAATCCTAGATTTGGGTATATTACCTATTTAGAAATAGAACTTTCACATAAATATATTTCTTTTAAATAATTTACAACAAGATATATCTTATTTGAATCATCTATGTTTACATTTGTTCTCATATGGAAGTCATATCTGATAAATTCATCATATCTTCTTTTAAAATATTTCTTTATAGAACTATTTACTTCATTATCATTTACTTCATTATCATTTACTTCATTATCATTTACTTCATTATCATTTACTTCATTATCATTTACTTCATTTGATAATAGTCTTAATTCATTCATATTTTTTTTAAATATTTTAATAAAAAAATTAAAATTTTCAAAGTTTTTATTAAAAAATATTTTAAAATATATTATATCTTCAAAATTTTTGATATATATTAAAAAATTTAATAAAAAATATTTAAATATATTTTCTATTAAATTTTTTATGATAAATATAATATCATTATTTAATTTTTCTGTTAATATATTGTCATTTAATTCTTCTATTAAATTACGATTTAGTTCTTCTCTTTCATATTTATCTGATATTGTATATATATTTATTAAATTATACATACCATAATAACTATCATAATCATTATAAAAATTATTATGATCTGTTTTTTTATATATGATATTATTAAAAATATTTAATAGAAGAAGTTTTTTTTTACTATTATTACTATTAGTCTCATCTATATAATTTTTGTTTTCATTATTAGCATTGTAACCATTATCATAATTAATACTATTAATATATTCTATAATTAATAATTTAGTTAACTTATTTATTTCATTTATATCAGTTATATCTATATCAATAAGTTCTTTTAATATAATTTTAATAGAATATATTGTTTTTTTAAATTTATCTGTATCTGTATTTATATAATTATTATTTGTAGAATTCCAAATATTTGGCCTATTATTTTCTAATAATTTTAAATTTTTTAAGTATTTTATATAATGTAAATTATTATTATTTAAATTATTATTTAAATTATTATTTAAATTTAAATTTTCTAAATTAATATTCATAGAAATTAAACGATTTAAATAATTATTTCTTTTTTTATAATATTTATCAATATAAAAATTTTGTGGATATTTATTTATAGAATTATCTTTTGTACATATATATAAAATTAAAATAATAGGTTTTTTATTATTAATAGTTTTTAAGTAATTTACAATATTAAATAATTTAGTTTCAACTTTATCCTTTTTTTTTGTAGTTTCAATATAATTAGATAGACATTTCATAGTTTTAATTCCAATAAATTTTTTTTTAATAGATTTTAAATATTTACAATGTAATGTATAATAATTATTATAATGTAATAAGAATCCATTCATTTTATGATATTTATAAGGATTAATTATGAATTTAAATTCATCTATATTTGTACTATGTATAAATCTATATTTAATATGTTCATGATCTATAATTTGTTCACTGGTAATATAAACAGGTCTAATCGGTAATTCAAATAATCCTGTTTGAAATTTTTTTTTTTCTTCTGTTTGTATATTATAATTATAAAAATTACTACCAGGTGTATATATTTTAAAGTTTTTTTTTTCAACATTATTTGCATTAAAATTATTTAAATCAATATTAGTAAACTCTTTTATATATTTTGTCAATTCTATTTCATAATTATAAGATTCATCTGATATATTAGAAAGGTATGAAGATATATTATTATTTAAAATAGACATTTTATAAAATAAATATTCAATAATATAATTATAATTAATTAATCCACCCTTATCCAATGATATTATATAAAAATTTTTAGGTAATTTAAAATAATCGTATTTATTATTAAAATTATTTAAACCACCGTGAAAAGATAATAAATATTTTAAAGTATCTTCACTATCTATAAAATTATTAAATTTATGTAAACTATTTCCTTTAATAGACATGATATATATATATTATATTATTAAAAAATTAATTAGTTTAAAAATAAAAAAATTAATTAATAAAATTGAATATGAATGAAAATAATCAAGTAATTAATGAAATTGACGAAATTGACGAATATGACATAGATGAAGAAAGTTTATCCAATAATTCTGAAGAAAATTATAGTGAGGAAGAGTCTGAAAATGATACTGTTACAGAAAGTATTAATGATGAACCAATAAAAAAAAAGAGAGGTAGGAAATGTAAAGTAAAAGAAGAAATAGTTGAAAAAATACAAAAAAAAAGAGGAAGGAAACCTAAAATTAAAGATGAAAATAAAGTTGAAAAAATTCCGAAAAAAAGAGGAAGGAAACCTAAAGAAAAGGTATATTCTGTAAAAGAAATACCAAAAACATTTTTTGAAGAAAATAAAAATGAGACATTAATTTTACATCTTCCTATTAAAACATCTGATAAAATAGATTTAAACGATCCTTTACCAGATATTAAAAAAAATAATAATTATCAAATTAATGAAGAGAAAAATTTTTCATTATATGAAAATAATACTGATAATTATAATAATAATTTATTAACACAGGTTAATTTAATAGAATCAAATTATACTAGTAATTTATTTGATTATGATGAAAATGATGAAGATGCTAATTTATTTAATTATAAAATAAATAATAATATAACTGACGTAATAGATATAATTCAACCTTTTAATGATATAGAAGAAAATAAAAATAATAGAATAAATAAAAAAAATCTTAAAAATATAATGTATGAATTTATTAATGCAAATAATGATAAAACATGGCCCGAAACAACAAATATTTATTGTTGGTGGTGTTGTCATCCTTTTATATGGATGCCTTGTGCATTACCAGAATATTATAAAAAAGATAAATTTTATGTAAATGGATGTTTTTGTTCTTTTAATTGTGCATCTTCCTATAATTTTAGTAAAAATAATGATAATATTTGGGAAAGATATAGTTTATTAAATTTAATGTATAAAAAAATATATAATAATCCTAAATTAATAAAAATAAATTTAGCTCCTCCGCGAGAAACTTTAAAAATATTTGGAGGTTATTTAACTATTGAAGAATTTAGAGAAAATATGATTAAAAACGATAAGTCATTTACAGTTATTAATCCTCCTTTGATATCAATAATTCCTAAAATTGAAGAAAATATGATTAATAAATTAACAAAAAATAGTTATCCATTAATAAATGAGTCTATATTAAATAAGACTCAAAATAGTTTAAAATTAAAGAGAAATAAACCATTAACAAATCTAAATAGTACGTTACAATCATTTATGGATTTAAAAATAGTATAAGAAAATAATTTCTTTAAGGAATTTAAAAATATATTCTTAAAGAAATTTAAAAATGAATTTATTAAGATTTTATAATTAATATATAATTAATATATAATTAATATATAATTAATATATATTATTTATAAAAAAAATATAAGTATATATTATAAAGAATAAAATGTGTGATTCTACTCCGTCAAATATGGCAAATTTTGCAACAGATAGTTATAATTTAGAAAAAGCAGGTGAAAGTTGGTGTGTTAAAAAAGGGGGTATTTACACAAATCCAAATGCTAATTTTGAATATTTTAATAATAAATGTGGAGATCCATATACATACTACAATTTCTGGTATCGTAGATTTCCAGATCAAACTAAATATTTAAATTGTTATAATCTTCCATATAAAGATCAATTATTAAGAAATAATTATGGTTATGTTAATTCGAATGGAAATTGTAAAACATATAAAAACTTGAAGTATAATACAACTAGTAATGGATTTAAATTTTATGGATAAATATATTTAAATCTTGAATTAGAATAAAATAAATGAAGCATAAGAGTTAAGATTATTTTGAATACATGAATTCTAATAGTATATTTATAATTATTTTTAAAAATAATTATAACTTTTTATAAAATTCTTCTTATGAATAAATTTCTTTACAAACATATTCAATAATTTTACCCATTTCTTTATTAGTCTCGTGAACACCATATTCATACATTTCATAGAATGACATGAAATTCTCATCTTCAATAAAATCAGTGTAGTCTTGTAGAAAATCTATAATATTTAATTATTTCACTTCTTATGCTAAATGTATCAGGATTTCTATACATGATAAATCTTTCTAATATTGAGAATTAAAAATCAGACTAAATTAATCACTATTTTATAATGATTTAACATATTTCATTATCATTTTATTATTGTATTTTATAGAATAATAAAATGATAATAAAATAAAATGATAATAAAATAAAATGATAGTAAAATGATATAGAATAATAAAATAATTCAGATAAAAATATAGTAATTAAGAATATAGTAATTAATAAAATGACAACATCTTTAAAGAGTTTTGAAGAAAAGTTAAATGAAACATCAACAAAATATGGTACGGAATTAGAAATTTTGTACTATACTGGTGAAGATATAAGTTCTGAGAATATTACTATAAGTGATACTCAGATTCACGGAAAAGATGGATTCTTTATCACTACTTCCATAAATATTTATTTAACATCTAAAGAAAATGTTGCAAGTGTAATTATACCGACATCATTAGGATTTTTAAAATCTCAAGAAATATATAGAGAACTAAGAGGTTTCGTCCATTTTAAAAAGTGGTAGAGAGAAACTTATCTATATGACGAAGGACTTTGTAATACATTTTTTTCTGATTCGTGTTGTGAAAAATAAATCCTTTATAAAATATTATTAAACTAATTTACATATAATTCTCTTAATTTGTATTAATCAAAATTTTCTTCAAAAAGTTTCTAATAAAATTATTTAAAATATAGAAATATGACTATTAAAATAATAAAATTTAAATGACGAGTTATCCTATTGAAGATATAAATCAGTGGTTAGGAAATTTTCAACCGAATCTAACAATGCTTTTCCATACAAATAAATGTACTAAAGGTTGGTATTTTGATATTAAAGAAGAATCTCGTTACAATCAAAATGGTCACCCAGTTACTTCTTGCATAAATATACTTGCATCTGAACTTGTAGTTGCAAGCATATCTATTCCGACTTTATTAGGAGTTCAAGAAGCTCATAGAATATATGAACAACTAGAACGTTACCTAGAAAGAAGAAAAAGTTGCTTTTACGACCACGGATTAATAGAAACTATTTTTCATGAATCAGATTCTGATGAATAAATCCTTTATAAACTAATGTACATATGATTCTCCTATACAATTTGTATTTTCTAAATCATTAATTTTTTTAAAATCTTCTATTAATTGATCTACATCATTTATTTCTTCAAAATCAAAATTTTCTGCAAAAATGTCTCCAATAACATTATTAATAGATTCATTTGTATTTACAATCCATAATGAACTATATTCATATTTTACTTCTTCACAATCGATTTTCCAACACCTAAAACAAATCATAAAATATTTTCTAAAATCATCAAAATTTCTTACAAATCCGCCTAATAAATTTTTTGCTAAAAATTCAGGAGCATTGTCTTTATCTGAATTATATTTATAATTTGCTTTATAATATTTAAATTCATTGTTTTTTAATTGTGATTCAAAAACTTCATATTCAGAATTAAAAAATGCTCTTTTAAGTTCTTCCATATTAGTAATCGTATCAAATTTTTTAATAGGATCTTCATAATTCTCTTCATCTTCTCTATCTTCTTTTTTCTTCTGTTCTTGGTTTTGTTCTTTCTTTTGTTCTTTTTTTTCTTTAGGTTTACTCAATTGCTCAGGTTTGTTATTTTTAACACATTCTTTTAATCTATTATTTTCTTCATTTAATAAATTTAAATGTTCATTATCATCAATATTTTCTTGAATGATAATTCTTTCAAATAAAATATTTTTAGAAACTAAACTATTATATATATTATCATTTTGTTTTTTTAGACCAATCAATTTATTTTCCATATCTATTTTATTTTATAAAATATTTCTTTATATGAAATATTTTAATATAAATTTATATTTAAAGATTTTTTATATAATAATAGTAATGAAAATATTATCATGGGATGTTGGAATATATAATTTATCATATTGTATATTAGAAAGTATTGAAAATAATATAAACATACTTGATTGGGATATAATAAATTTAATTGATAATGAAGAAATGAAAAAAAATAGAACTTTAATATTTGAAAATATTCCTAGAAAATTATATGAAAAATCAAATTTATTAGATGTGGATATAGTTGTTATTGAAAATCAACCATCTTTAAAAAATCCACAAATGAAATCTATTCAAATGATATTATATTCATATTTTTTAATATTAGGTAAAATAATAGGTAATTCTGAAAAAAATTCAAGTTATATTGAAAAAATAGATTTTTGTTCTGCATCAAATAAACTCAAAATATATGATGGTCCTAAGATAATTTTACCTAAAAAAAATACTAAAAGAAAAAAAAATGTTGATGAAACTATTGATAATACCATTAATGAAACTATTGATGAAACTATCAATAATACTGTTAATGAAACTGTTAATAATATAGAAAATATAGAAAATAAAAAAAATAAAAAAATTACAATAAAATATGCAGATAAAAAAAAATTAGCGATAGAACATGCAAAATATTTTTTAAAAGAATTTCCTAAATACATAGATTTCTTTGAAAATCATAAAAAAAAAGATGATTTAGCAGATTCATTTTTACAAGGATTATATTATATAAAAAATATTAAAAAATAAAATATTTATCTAAATTTAGAATTATTTTTATTGAAATTTTGAAAATTTACTCTATTAAAATTATTTTTATTAAAGGAATTATCAGGTTCTCTATCAAATGTAGTGGATAAAGTATTTAACTCATTTTTTTTTTTAATTATATTTTTATTAATTTCTTGATTTAATATAAATAAATTATTTCTTAATAAATTAATTTTAGAAAAATTAAATCTATAATTTTTACTTAATACATGAATATAATTTACTATATATTTTTTTTGGTTTTCTAGATTTTGTATAATATTATCATATTTTTCTGAAATTAAACTTTCATTGTTTTTTTTAACAAATTTAATATTTTTTTCAATAGGATTTATATTTTTTTCATTTTGATTAGTTTCTTTATTTGATTTGTTAATTTCTCTTTCAATATTTTCTAAATAATAATTTACATTTGAACTTTTCCCATAATTTATTCCTAATATGATTGCTTTTAAAAAAATCATTCTATAATCTTTATTATTTAATATTATATCTAAACTCATTTTATATAATTATAAAAATTAATTTTATTTTAGAATTTAAGCATATTTATATTTAATTTAAATATATATTAAATTAAAAAAAATTTTTTTTTTATCAGGTTAAATAAAAGATGGGTCATTCTGTATCAAAAAGCAATAAAGATTATATAAATAATAACTGGGATCAATTGAAATGTTCTCCAATTGGTCCTTTTTTACAAATGCTTGGTATTGCCCCTGGTAGTGCAAGTGATACATCTAGTGCTTGTAAATCATCTGAATTTTCATCACAATTTAATTCGGGAATGACTGAACATATAAATTTGACATCAAAATTAACTGGTGGATTTAGTATTATTTCTTCTACAATAGATAAATTTAGATCAGTTATTGCATCAATGGAACAACGTGCTTTTGAAGATTTATCAAATATTGCAAAACAAATATTTGCAATATATACTAAAATAGGGAATATATTTTATGTATTGGTAAAAAATTTAGCAAATATAATGAATATTCTTAAATCAACTGTTAATGTAGGGGCAAGTATTACAAAATTATTAGTTGCTTTTATAGATTTATTAAGAGTTCCAGTAAATGGTATAATAAGTTTTGTGGAAATATTTACTAGAATGTAGGACAAAGTATTATTTGATATTTTATTAAAGTAATAAATTATTTTATCTATACTTATAATATTTTTTTGTGTTTTCTAATAATGTTTATTTAATATATTAGAGACATATTTTACTTATTAAAATCATAATAAAATACATTAAATAAAATATCAAATAAAATTTTTATATATTTACTATATAAATGTTAAAAATAAATGAAACAAAGATAAATAATTTTTTAGATAAAAATATTAAATTAAAAAAATTATATCCAATAATTAAAATTAATAGTTCTTTAATTGATTATATTAATTTTTATATTGATTTTATGAAAGTTAAAAAAATTATAAAATATAAAACAGTTAACCAAATAGATTTTAATATATTAGATCATATTAATAAAAAATATAAGTCTATTGAATATATAAAAAGTGGAGAAGGATTATATGGAATAGTTTATAAATTAAATAATAATACTTGTGTAAAAATTGAAGAAATTGATATAAGATTATTATATAAAAATATCATAATTAAAAATAATGAAATAAAAATATCAAAGATATGTGGTAATGCAAAAATAAGTCCAAAAATATATTTTAATGAAATTATTTATAATGAATATAATTCATATTTTTATTATTATACATATATGGAATTTATTGATGGAATTACTTTATATAATTTTATAGAAAAAGTATCTATTAATAAAATTAATAAAGAAATAAAAAATAAAATATTTAAATTATTAGTAAAAAAGAAAAATATTTTACATAAATTAGGATATGTTCATAATGATTTACATATGGGTAATATAATTTTAAAAATGAAAAAAGACAAAATTATTGATTTATTTATTATTGATTATGGTTTATCAAAAAATTTAAATAATCTTTATGCAAATGGAATTAAAAAATACCTATATGAAAATAATAATGAAAATCTAATTATGTATTTAATTCATAAAAAATATATTGAAATAGATTTAAAAAATACAGATAAACTAATTGATATTTATAAAAAAATCGTTGATATTAATATAAATAATATAAATAATATTAAATATAAAAATGCAATATATAATTCTTTATTTTTAAATAATATATTTAAAAATATATGTGAAAATAAAATAAAAATAATTGAGACAAATAATATTATAGAATATTTAGAAAAAAAATATATTATAGTTGATAAAATTAATGATGTTTCTGAATATTATTTTTTTAAAGGTTTATCTTATGATGAAGATAAATATTATGAAGAATTATATAAAATAATTGAAGTAATAAAAGATAATGAAAAATATTTAATAATATTATATAAAGTATATAATTTAGGTTATCAATCTGATAGATTAAAATACATTAATTGTATTAATATATTTTCAAATAAATCTATTTTTTATATTAATAATTATGAATATATTATTGATAAAGATAATATAGTATTATTATTATCAATTAAAATACCAAATGATTTTAGAATTGTTGATATAAAATCATATTTTGAAATAGAAGATAAAATATTAAATAAAAAAAATTTCATGAATAAGATTAATAAAATATATAAAAATATGATTAGTTCAAAATATCCATTAAGATTTTTTTATGATTATCGATTCATGTTTTTTACATTAAAAAATAATAAAATAAATAATATATATTATATTACACATGATATTACAATAAATAATTTTTTAGAGAAAAATACTGAAAATATATTTTCAAATAATCAGAATATATATTTTACCAATAAATTAATAGAAAATAAAATAGTAATCATAAAATAATTATTTTTTAATAAATTATAAAAAAATGAAAATTAAAAATACTTAAAGTTTTTTTAAACTAATATTAGAATATTATTATGACATCTCATTCTAGTAAAAGTGTTGAAGAAACTTTCGTAAAGAAAACGCAATTAGAACACATTATTGATATTCCTGATACTTATATAGGATCAATTGAGAAAACAGATGTTGATACATGGGTTTATAATGAAGAAGATTCTAAGATTGTTTATAAAAATATTAAATATATTCCAGGATTATATAAAATATTTGACGAAGTATTAGTTAATGCAATCGATCAACATGTCAGAACAGAAAATGATAATAAAATTATAAACAAAGTAACTACAATTAAAGTTAATTTTGATATTGATAAAAATATTATTTCTGTTTATAATAATGGAGAAGGAATTCCAATTGTAGAACATAAAGAGCATTGTGTATATGTTCCAGAATTAATTTTTGGTCATTTATTAACATCATCTAATTATGATAAAAACGAGAAAAAGATAACTGGTGGTAAAAATGGATATGGTGCAAAATTAGCAAATATTTTTTCAACTAGATTCCGTATAGAAACAGTAGATGCTGAAAGAAAATTAAAATATGAACAAGTATTTGAAAAAAATATGACAATTAAAGGAATACCAATAATTACTAAATCTAATGCTAAACCATATACTATTATAGAATTTTCACCAGATTTAGAACGTTTTGGAATTGATAAAGTTGATGAAGATACATTACTTCTTATGAAAAAAAGAGTAATTGATATTACAGCATGTACAAATAAGAATGTTTCTGTTTTTTTAAATGATACAAAATTAGATTGTAAAACTTTAGAAAAATATGTGAATTATTATTTTGATAATGATATTGAAAAAGTATATGAAGAAGTAAATGATAGATGGGAGATTGTAGTAGCAGTAAATCCAGATACAAAGTTTGAACATGTTTCTTTTGTAAATGGTATTAGTACTGTTAAAGGTGGAAAACATGTTGATTCTGTTGCTAATTCAATTGTTAAAAAAGTTCAAGCATATGTTTCAACAAAAGGAATTAAAAGGAAGAAGATGGATTTAAAACCATCTCATATAAAAGATAATTTATTTATATTTGTTAAATCTACTATTGAAAATCCAGCATTTGATAGTCAAATAAAAGAATATCTAACAACTCCTGCTACAAAATTTGGTAGTAAATGTGATGTGTCAGATAAGTTTATTGAAAAATTAGTTAAAACAAGTTTAATTGATAGAGCAATGAAATTAAGTGATTTTAAAGATACTTTAGGATTGCAGAAAGTTAGCGGTAAAAAAACAACTTCTATTAGAGGTATTGATAAATTAGATGATGCAAATAAAGCGGGTACAAATGAGTCTCTTAAATGTACATTAATATTAACTGAGGGAGATTCAGCAAAAGCATTGGCTATAGCTGGTTTAGGAGTAATTGGAAGAGATTATTACGGTGTATTTCCTTTAAGAGGAAAAGTTTTAAACGTGAGAGATATTACATTAAAAAGAGTTAGTGATAATGCAGAAATTAATAATTTAGTTAAAATTATGGGTTTGAAATTTAATTCAAAGAAAAAAGATAAAGAAGATACTTTAAAGGATCTAAGATATGGTAAAATAATGATTTTTACTGATGCAGATGTTGATGGAAGTCATATTAAAGGTTTACTTATTAATCTTTTTGCTATTTTTTGGCCAGAATTATTAGATATACCGGGATTTATTATTTCACTTGCTACACCTATTTTAAAAGTAAAAAAACAAAAAGAATCAATTGAATTTTATACAATGACTGAATTTAATACTTGGAAAGAAACAATTGAAAATGTAAAAAGTTGGGAAATTAAATATTATAAAGGATTAGGAACTAGTACTTCAGAAGAAGCAAAAGGATATTTTACAAATTTTGATGATAAAAATATTTGTTATATGTTAAGTGATAATGACGATGATACTGAAACAAAAGATATATCAATTGATAAAATTGAATTAGCATTTGATAAAAAAAGATCTGAAGACAGAAAAATGTGGTTAAAAACATATGATAAAGATAATATTATTGAACAATCTCAAAAGAAAGTTTTTTATCATGAGTTCATTGATAAAGAACTAATTCATTTCTCAGATTATGACTGTAAGAGATCATTACCTTGTTTATGTGATGGATTGAAACCTTCACTGCGTAAAATTTTATATAGTTGTTTTAAAAGGAATTTGAAAAAAGAGATTAAAGTTGCACAATTAGCAGGATATGTGAGTGAAAACAGTGCATATCATCACGGTGAACAGTCATTATATGATTCAATTATTGGTATGGCACAAGATTTTGTTGGTTCTAATAATATAGAGTTATTAGAACCAAAAGGACAATTTGGAACGAGAATTAATGGGGGGAATGATTCTGCTTCTCCAAGATATATTTTTACAAATTTATCTGAATTAACCTTTCATATTTATAATCAGTTAGATAATCCGTTATTAGAATATAATGAAGATGATGGTAAAAAAATTGAACCTCTATGGTATATTCCAATTATTCCAATGATTCTAGTAAATGGTTCAGAAGGTATTGGTACAGGATTTAGTACAAAAATACCTCCACATGATCCTGAATTAATTGTACAAAATTTAATAAATATGATGGATGATAAACCATTGGAAAAAATGATTCCTTACTTTAGAGGATTTAAAGGAGTTGTTGAATTCAAAGGAATTAATGATTATGGACTAGAACAATATATTAATAAAGGAACATATAAAATTATTGATGATACAACTGTTGTTATTGATGAACTACCAATTGGTAAATGGACTGATGATTATAAAAGTTTTTTAGAAACGTTATTATTAGATAAATCGGTTGATAATAAAGGAAATAAACAATGTTTAATGGATTTTTCAAATAATTCTACTGAAAAAGTTGTAAGTTATTCATTGAAATTTAAAAAAGATGATTTAGCACAATTACGTAAAAAAAATGATTTTGAAAATATTTTTAAGTTAACTGACTCTAAATATACAAATTATAGTAATATGCATTTATATAATAATAAAGGTATTATTTGTAAATATGATAATATTGATGAAATAATGAAAGAATTTTATTTTATTAGATTAGTATATTATACTAAAAGAAAAGAATATATGTTAAAAAGTATGCAAAAAGAATTAGATATTTTTCAATCTAAGATTCGTTTTATTGAAGAATTTATAAGTGGAGAAATAAATATTCTACATAAGGAAGATGAAGAAATAGAAGAAATGCTAATTTCTAGAAATTTTCCTAAGTTTGGTAGCGGAGATTTAAATGAAGAAGAAAATGATTCATTTAGTTTTGAATATTTATTAGGAATGAAAATAAAATCATTAACAAAAAAGAAGATTGATGAACTTAAGAAATTGTATGAAAATAAATTAGCAGTTTATAATGAATTATTTGGAAAATCTGAAAAAGATTTGTGGAAAGAAGATTTAAATAAATTTTTAGAAGTATATAGAATAAAAACAAAAGAATATAATCAAAAAATGAATGATCAAATTAAATCATTGGAATCAATAAAAACACCTGTTAAAAAAGTAAATGTTAAAAAAGGTAAAAAATAATTTAATATATATTTTTATAATATAAATAAAATAAAAAATGTTAGAAAAGTCTCATAGATTTTTTTAAAAATATTAATGTTTTTATATTATCAATAAATCATTATATAAGAAGTTCGTTTAAATAAATCAAAAGAATGTCTAAATATATTAATTTATTATTTGAAACAGCTCTTATTTCATCATAACTTAGGACCAGTGCTGCTAGTCAAAAATTATATTTTAATAATTTAATATGTTTCATAATTAAGTATAAATGAATTTATCAATAAAATAAAAAATAATATTATAAATTATACAATTAAAATTAAGAAATTATTTTTATAGTTATATTATTTTATTATAAATATATAATCATTATTCAATTATATCAATAAAAAATATTTTTAAAATAAAATATATAAAAAAATGATTTTGACCATTTCAAAAAAATAATTATTTATAAAACTTAATAAATATTTAAGTTTTTATTATCAATAATGTTTTATAAAAAATTAAATTTAATGGTTTTAGCATTATTTAAATAAATATAAATTAACAATAAAATATTTTTTATAAAGATTTTTATCAATAATATTTTATAAAAAAATTAAATTTAATTTAGATTTTTTTATCAAGTTACTATATAATATGAACGATAATAGTTTAGTAAATAAAATATTAAAAAATATAATAAAATCTATTTCAAATATGGATGATTTTATTAAATTCCTATATTTAGATAAACATTATAGCAGTAACAGTAGCAGTAACAGTAGTAGTAACAGTAGTAGTAACAGTAGCAGTAGTAGTAGAGATAGAAATATAAATATATATATTAAAACAATGAAATCTTTATTAGAAAAGAGAAGTATAGAAGAATCGTATCATAATTTAATTTTAAAAAAAATCTTAAAAAATTTAAATTATACATATTTTAATATAGATCAATTATTAAGAGTTATTATATATAACATTACTCATCATACTTCAATAAATTCAAATTTAATTGAAACTGTAAATTTAAATTTTTTAGAAATTAATTCTTTTAATTTTGATTTATTTTTAGAAAATTTACATATTAAGAGTAATTTAAAAAAAAAATCTATAAACAATTTAAAAAAATAAAATATTCAACATTTAGTTTTCCATTTTTTAGATTACCAAGCAACCATGAAATTAGATTAACAGTTAAAATATTTAATATTAGTATATTAAACAGAATGTCTAAATTAGAGAGTTTAACTTTTTGTGATGATTTCAATCAACCAATCGATTCATTTTCTAGATTAACTAGATTAAAATTTTTGACTTTAAGTGATAAATTTAATCAACCAATTAATTTTTTAGACGGATTAGCTAAATTACAAAGTTTAACTTTTGGTCATGATTTTAATGAAGGTATTGGTCCATTAGCTGGATTAACTGGATTACAAAGTTTAACTTTTGGATATAAATTTAATCAACTAATTGGTCCATTAGCTGGATTAACTGGATTACAAAGTTTAACTTTTGGTTATGATTTTAATAAAGGTATTGGTCCATTAGGATTAACTGAATTACAAAGTTTAACTTTTGGATATAAATTTAATCAACCAATTAATTTAGCTGGATTAACTGGATTACAAAGTTTAACTTTTGGCGATTGTTTTAATCAACAAATTGATTCATTAGCTGGATTAACCGGATTACAAAGTTTAACTTTTGGTAGTTATTTTAATCAACTAATTAATTCATTATCTTCATTAAATAAATTGCAAAGTTTAACTTTTGGTTTTTCGTTTAATCAACAAATTAATTCATTATCTGGATTAATTGAATTACAAAGTTTAACTTTTGGTTATTCGTTTAATCAACAAATTAATTCATTATCTGGATTAACTGGATTACAAAGTTTAACTTTTGGCGGTTGTTTTAATCAACAAATTGATTCATTAGCTGGATTAACCGGATTACAAAGTTTAACTTTTGGTTATTCGTTTAATCAACAAATTAATTCATTATCTGGATTAATTAAATTACAAAGTTTAACTTTTGGTAATGATTTTAATGAACCAATTGATTTATTATCTGAATTAAAAGAATTACAAAGTTTAACTTTTGGAAATAAATTTAATAGACCTATTGACTTATTAGTTGAATTACCTAAATTACAAAGTTTAACTATTAGTCATATATCTGAGAGAAAAATTATTGTATTATTAGAATTATCTGAATTGAAAAATTTAACTATTGGTAATATATTTAACGGATCAATTGATTTTCTAGAAACACTACCTAGCTTAAAAAGTTTAACTTTTGGAGATGATTTTAACGGATCATATGATTCATTAGCTAGATTAACTGAATTACAACATTTAAAATTTGGTGAAAAATTTAATGAACCAATTGATTCATTAGCTGGATTAACTAGATTAAAAAGTTTAACTTTTGGATATAGATTTAATCAACCAATTGATTCATTAGCTAGATTAACTAAATTAGAAAGTTTAACTTTTGGATATGATTTTCATCAACCAATTGATTCATTATCTAGATTAACTGAATTAAAAAGTTTAACTTTTAGTTATAGTTTTAGACAATCAATGAATCCATTAGCTAATTTAACAGCTTTAAAAATAACATCAATATAATGATTTAATTCTTCTTTATTAGGACGTCCTTTATTTATTGTTTTATTACAATAATTTATTTCTCTTAAATATAAATATATTAATTTTTTATTTAAATCATTAATACCTATTAATAATAAAATTATAAAAAAATATGAATTTAAATTAATTCAAAAAAAAATGTTAAAAATGGTAAGAAACATATATTCTATAGCTCCAATATATTTAACATTAAAATAATAAGTTAATAAAAAAAATTATAGTAGAATTTTAAATATTATGACTATATCACTAACTTTTTAATAAAAATATAATACCAAAATTGTGATATTAATTATATTTATTTTAAATTGATTTAATAAAAAAATGATAGTCTAAATAATATATATTTAAAATACATATAAAACAAATAAACAAACTAATACTAAAACAATATTTTAGTAAGAACAATGGAAAATAATCTTAGAAATCTTCGTTTAGACTTAGAAATGTTTGAAAGAATCTCTAATGTACTTGATGTTACACGGTACATCAATAGTCCGACAATAAAAGAGTTTCTTTCTTCTAGAAGCAAAGATATCTTTTACAGGGATATTTTGGATATGGAAGACATCATTCGTCTTTTTAAAAAGTTTTTTAAAGACTTTTTCAATAAAGACGGACACGTGATGTTACCAATGCCCTCAAAAAGTCCTCTTCAAACGGCTGATGATATGCAAGAATACTATCAATTACTCGGTCATATTTATTTTGAATTAGAAGATTCTCGTGAATTGTCTTCTTTGGAAAAAAAAAGATTCGACGAAGCTGTAGAAGAAGCAGTTCAACTATCCAACCTAGAATCCTCGATAGAAGATACAGAAATGGATTGTTACGACTACTGTATGCATTCCTCTGAAAATGAAACTTCATTTGCAGACTCTCCTAAGAAAACAGCTAAAAGCAAGGGATTTATCCCTAAGAACAGGCATCTTAAGAGAGCCACAAAGCTGAAGCTAGATTCCAAAAAAGTTTGGAAGTCTTCTAGAAAAGAACGATCAACTTCCCTTAAAAAGGAAGTTGATCGAAAAAATTCAGAATGGCTGGGAGGACTAAGCATAGAGTGTGTGTAAACACCATGTTTTATAATATTAAAAATTTAAATTTTCATAGACCTTTTTATATTTATTTAAAAAAATAGTAGAATAGTTTTGTGATATAATTTATTTATTAATAATTAAACGTTGATTTAATTTATCGTATTGATTTTGTATTATACTATCATAGTTTCTTTGTTGAAATAATCTTAAATTATCTTCTTCTATTTTTTTTTGTTCTAAATATTCATATCTTTCTTTTTCTCTATTATCAGGTATATATGAAATATTTGATCGATCATTTTCTAATTGATCAATCGAATTATATGTTTTATATTTTACTTTATTTATATCAATTAATAAAGTTTCGTCAACATGTGCTTTTTTATAATCAGTATATGATAAATTATTATTATTCATTGAACCAAAATCATCTATATCTTCTAACCCTAAAAACATTTGATTTGAATTATTTATTGATGAATCTAATGCATTTGGTTCATTATATTCAATAATATCAGTACTTCTTTTATTATCTTTTATTTTATCAAAATGAGCATTAAATATATCATTATTAAATTTTTTTCCAAAAATTTCTTCATCATTATCATTAAGTTTTTCTTTCATTAAATTAGAATAACCTTTATCAAAAGAAGATGGAATTTTATATTCTTCAAAAATTTTATTAAACTGATTAATATTAAATTTATCTTTGTCAATATATATATTCTCAACTTTCTCATTTATATTATCTTCATAATCTGCTTTTTCAACTCTTTTATTTATTTTTATATTAACATTATCATTTTCTTCCGCTTTTCGAAGAAGATATATATAAGATTGTGTAATAAGTTGAAATCTATCTTTATATTTTTCACCTGCTCTATCAGGATGAAATTTTAATGCATTTTTTTTATATGCTTTTTTAATATTATCAATATTGTAATCATAATTTTGTAAATTTAATATTTCCCATGGATTATATTCTTTTTCAAATAATTCTACTTGATTTTTTAAATATTCATATTTCTTTTTCTCTTTTTTTTCAAACTTTTCTCTATTTTCTTTTTCTATCTTTTCAAATTCAACTCTTTCATTACTTAGACTATCTTTATATGTAGAAATTTCTTCGTTAAAATTATATGGAGTAAATTTAATATCATCAAATTTTTTTTTTGGATTAGATAATTCATTATTCGAATTAGTTGGATATAAATTAATATAATCTTTATCTTTATAAATATCTGATAACATATTTCTTTTAATTAATAAAGAATTTGTATTTTTAAATTCAATATCATCCATATATTCTTTTTTAAAATTTATATTTTCTTGTTTTTGTTGTACATTATTTTGATAAGGTATATTATTTTGTTGATATTGATTTTGTTGTTGATATTTATTTTGTTGATATTTATTTTTTTGTATATTATTTTGTTGAGTATTATTTTGTTGAGTATTATTTTGTTGAGTATTATTTTGTTTTATATTATTCTGTTGTGTATTATTTATATTTTTTTGTTTAATAATTTTTTTTTTTATAATATATGAAGAAGTAGTTAATCCTGATTCTTGATTACCCATTATTTTAAACTATATATAATTATTGATAAAAATAAACTTATTTTATATGATTTATTAATTCTATAAAAAATTATATATTTAATTTATAAATATGAAAAAAAATATAAAATTAATAATTACAAAAAAAATAAATGAATTAAATGAATTAAATGATTTAAGTGAATTAAATGAATTAAATGATTTAAGTGATTTATATGACGATAAATTAGAATTAAATAATATTATAGATTTTATTTATATATATAATTATATTTTAAAAATAATTATAAAATATAAATTTATAATATTATTAATAATATTATTATTTATATTTTATAATTATTTTACTTAAAAAGATATTAATTATTATATATTATAAAATGAGTAAAGAAGAAGAACAAACAATACAATCAGTTAACGAAGATTCAAATGAAGAATCAAGTGATGAAGAATCTTTGATTGAAGGAGGTAGTAATCAAGAAATTCCAATTGATTTATCAGAAAATGAAATATATAGAGGAATTTGTACATTATTAGAAGATGAAGAAGGAAATAATATTTTAGAATATATTAGTTTACTACATACTGAATTAATTGGTATTAATAAATCTTTAGAAAATTTAAAATCGATCAAATCTGATATAAGAAGAATTGCAGATTGTGCAGAATTATTTGTTAAAAGTGGAAGTTCAGATAAAACACCTTTAAAAGAAGAAGTGAAAAAAGTTGTTAAGAAAAGAGAAGAGAAGAGATAGAAATAATTTATAATAAATTATTTTTTCTAAAAAATATATATGTAAAAATTATATAATGCATAGATCAGACACTATTTGTAATATATTAAAAAAGACAAATATTAATTTTAAAAAATATATTAGAGCTAGAGCCAGAGATAAAGTTGAAGATTTAGTTAAAGTTAAAGTTAAAATTGGAAATAAAGTTGAAGTTGAAGTTGAAGTTACAGCTGAAAATAAATCTAAATTATTGGATCTTTATAATACAAATATTAATAATTTAAATGTTGCAGCTTATATATATACAATATATAAAGGAATTATTTATATGGGATGTGTCAGAAAAGGATATGAAGGTTGTCGTAATTATGGAAAATTAGGAAGTAAAGGATTGCCAGGAGCGGCTGGTACTAATGAAATATTTTGGGGAAAATGGACAAATATAGGAGGATCTAAGAGTAAAGGAGGAAGGCGTACATCTCTTATAAGTAATTTTGATGCGATAATTGAGGAAATTAATGATGAATGTGGTATAACAGAAGAATTTAGAATTAATCAATATAATAATAATATTAATATAAATTTAGATTATTTAAAAATTAAAGTTGATGATAATAGTCAATTAAAATTAACTTTAAATCACTGTGAAAAAGTTAATAATAATATTATATTTATATTTAATGCAGATCCTAAAATATTTTTTATATATTTTCCAATAGAAGGATTTACTTCTCAAAAATTATTTACTATTTCAGAAGGAGAAATAGATGCAAAACAATCATTTACTTTTGAAAAAATATTAGAAATGCAAAATTTTAGTTTAAAACAAGATGGAAACAATTATTTTATTAGTTATTTTATTAATAATTTAAAAAAAGTATTTATTGAATATTTATATAAAAAATATAAATATAGATATATGAAACAAATTGATTATATAAAAAAAATTGATTATATTAAAAAAGAATTTGGTCCAAGAAACTCAAATAAAATTGAACACACGCATAAAAAATATATATTTTAACGTAAAACGTAATAAATAATCTAAGTGATTTATTTTTAAATCTTTTTAAAAATTAAAAAATGTGATTTTATAAATATTAAATTATAGAATTCTATAATTTAATAAATGCAATTTTTTAAAGAATATTTAGATCAAAATATCTTAAACAATTTAGAAGAATGCTTTGATATAAAAAATTCCATAATAAATAATAGAAATATATATGGAGACATTGTATATATTTCTAATAATGAAGTAGTTGGTATAAAAGAAAGAAATAATAAAGATATAGTTGGTATTTTATATTTAGATTCAAAAATTAAATATGGAAATTTAAAAGATAAATCGTTATTTTTATTTAAACCAACTGACAAGCAATATCCAAATTTTTATATACCATATAAAAAAAATAATTTACATAAAATATATTGTAATATTAGATTTAAAGAATGGAAAATTACAGATAAATTACCAATAGGAACATTAATTGATATTATTGGAGAAGTTGGTAATAAAGAAGTTGAATATGAACATTTAAGAAATTTTTATAATATTAAAAATAATACATGGAAAATGAATAATGATCATGGAATAAATAAAATAAATGAAATAAATAAAGAAGATTATCAAGTATTTTCTATAGATCCACTTGGTTCTAAAGATATAGATGATGCATTTCATTTTAAAAAAATAGATAAAGGTTATGAAATAGGAGTACATATTGCATCTCCTTCTGTATTTTTTGAAAATAATTATCTAGATATTTTTGATAGAGTATCAACAGTTTATTTACCAGATAAAAAATATAATATGTTACCAAATAATTATGCTGATAATTATATTTCATTAATTAAAGATAAATATAGATTTGCTATTTCTATCATATTTAAAATGAATGAATCATATGAGAAGGAATCAGTTGAAATAAAAGAATCAATTGTTAAAAATATTAAAAATTATAGTTATGAAGAATTTGATAAAATATATAAAGATAATTTCTATGATTTTGTTGAATTATCTAAAAATTTTTTTAATACTGAATTAGATTCACATAAATTAGTTGAAAACTGGATGATTTATACAAATAAATTTATTGCAAATTACTTGATTGATAATAATTTTGAAAATATTATTTTAAGAAAACATGATTTTAATGAAAATATTGATATATCTGATATAGATAATGATTTAAAAAAATACTTAATAATGAAAAAAGAAAATAGTGCTTCTTATGAATTATATTTAAAAAATGAAAATCAAATTCATTCGAAAATGAATGATTATTATACGCATTTTACTTCACCTATTCGAAGAGCTGTTGATTTTTATATACATATGTTATTATTAAAAAAAAAAATGATATTTAATGAACCTATTGAAAATATTTTAGATAAAATTAATACTTTTACTAAAAATTGTAGAAGATTTAACAGAAAAATTAGGAGATTAGAATTTTTATATTCTATTAAAAATCTTGAAATTGAAACATATGGTTATATTATAGAAATAAATAAAAAGTTAACTATATATATTCCAGAATATAATTTAGAAGAAAAAGTATTAATTATAGATAAAAAATTTGAAAATATATGTAAGATATATATATTAGAAAATGATAAGATTAAATATGAAATAGATGATGTAAAATATGAATATAATTTATATGAAAAAATAAATGTTAAATTATGGGTTTTTACATCATTTGATAATTTTTTTGATAAATTAAAAATAGAGATAATATTTTAAAATATTATTTATTATTATAATGAACAAAAAATTATCTATTTGTAATATATTAAAAAAAGAATTAATTAATAATTTTGAAATAAAAAATTTTATAAAAGAAATTGAAAAATCATGGAAAAAATATATAAATAATATAAGTAAATCATGGCAAGATATATATTTGAAATATATATATAATATATATTTTTTAGAAATGTTAAATATTAATAAATATTTTATTAATATTTTAACAATAATTGAAACAGATATTTCAAATTATGAAAGAACTAAAAAAATATTTGAATTACAAAAAATAATAATAACTAATTTATTAGAAAATATATTAAAATTATTAATTAAAATAATAAAAGATATAAATCTTTTTATGAATAAAAAGTTAAAAATAAATCTAAAAAATATAAATCTAAAAAATATAAATATTTCTATGTTGAAAAACATAGAAATAGATAATACAAATAAAAAAATTATTCTATATAATTTAATTATAGAATATGTTAATGACCTATATAATGAATATAATAATTATAAAAAATATATAAATACTAAATTTAAAAATAAAGAAATTTTAAAATATTTTAAAATTTCTGAAAATTCTGAAAATTCTGAAAATTCTAAAATTATTAATAGAATATCAAAATTTAAAATATTTTCATACAAATTAGCTGTTTCATAATTGATTATCAATAAAAAAATATTTTATTTTTTAAATAAACAATTTAAAAAAAATTTTATTTTATATGCAAAATAAAAGTACTAAAGTTCAAATATAAAAAATATTTTTAAAAAAAGTTAAAAATTCATATTTTTTTATAATTTTATTAATATATGTAGTTATTCAATATATTATACTAAAATTTATACTAATTAACATATAAAGAATTTATACTAGTAATATCTCTAATTAATATTTTATTATAATCTTCTATTTTTGTACAAATATCAAAACGATTTATATTTTTACATATTTCCATTAAATTTTCACATATATTATTTATTCTCATTATTGCTTTTACAAAATTTCCATCATAAATAGTTGTTGCTTCATATACATCTTTAATATTACCACCATTAGCCCATATATATGCTGGTTCTATAAAATCTAAATACATATTATAATCAGAATTAATATATATTTTATTTAATTCTTCTTGATCTAAATAATATTCTGAAATTTCTTTTAATTTTTTAAGAACATCAATCACTTTTTTTGGTAAATTTAAATTCGATAAATATCTATCTTCTACATTTTGATCTTTCTCATTAATAAATGTTGATAAAACTGCAATAATTTCAGGAAAATCTAAATCATCTAATAATCCTTTATATATCATTTCTGTAAACAATAATTCTTGACATTCATTAATTCCCATCGCAACAATTCCTTTTATTGTCAATTTATTTTCATCTAATAATAAATAATTTTCATTAGATAATAAATTAACTATTTTTTGAATTTCATCTTTTAAGCCATTATTAAACCACCATATATTATCATCAATATCTTCAATTTCTTTCAAATAATCGTCTTTCTTTTTATACATATCAAATATATTATTAAAATCAGGTAAGCTTTCAATCCTTTTTTTTTCTTTTTCTATTTTATTTTTATCTTTATTTTTTAATTTAATATAAGGATTATTAAGCTTATTTAATATTTCATTATACTCTTTAATGACTTTCATATCTTCTTCTGATATTGAAACTATTTCTTTTTTACTTATATTTTCTTTTTCCATAATTAAACCATCTATTTTTTTGTTATTTTCATTCATTATCAAAGTTTTTTCCAGAAAAGAATCAATATTAAAATTATTTGAATACATTGTTTTTAATACAAAATTATATGATAATTTAAATTTAGAATTTAATTTAGGTGACTTACCAGTCATCATATTACGCATTGTTTTTTCATCTGGTAAATCCATTGTAGGTAATATTATAATAGAACCAAAATCATCTAATCCTCTTCTTCCTGCTCTTCCACTCATTTGTAAATATTCATCAGTTCTTAATTCTCTTAATCCATGATTATCATATTTTTCTAAATCACTAAATAAAACTGTCTTAGTTGGAAAATTTACACCTATCGCAAATGTTTCAGTTGCAAATAATATTTTAATAAGACCTTTACTATACAAGATTTCAATAATTTCTTTTAAAATAGGAATTAACCCAGAATGATGATAAACAACACCTCTTTTTAATTGTTTATATACATCTTGATATTGTGGTAATATTTCATATGTTTTTTTATAATCTTTCATATAATGTTCAAATGTATTTTCTACTAATGAAATCTCATCATGTGTCAATAAAATTTTTCGAACAGTCTTACATATTTTTTCACATTTTTTTCTAGAAAATTTAAAAAATAATGCAGGTGTATAATTATTTTCTACCAAAAAAATTACAATTTTATCCATTAATTTATTAATATCATAAATTTTATAATTTTTTTTCATATTATCATAATTTTTAAATTTACCTTTATCATCAAGAATTTCTAATAATTCCCATCTTAATTCATCTTTACCATTATTATCAAATATATAAGATTTCCAAAAATAATGTTTTAAAGGAACTACTCTATGAGTAGTTGGTATTAAACTAATAGGTTTTTCTTTAATATCACCTATCCATGATGCAAATAATTCTGGTTTATCAATTGTTGCTGATAACATTACTAAAGTAATATCTTTAGGAAGTAATACTATACATTCTTCCCATACTTTTCCTCTATCTGGATCATTTATATAATGTACTTCGTCAAATATTACAGCACCTACTTCATTTATATCAATTAATGAAGAATCTTTTGTTTGATTTTTCGATACATCATTAAATTTATATAAAATATTTCTTAAAATCTCAGTAGTCATAATTATACATTGTGCATCTGGATTCATTTTAATATCTCCTGTCATAATACCTATTGAACTAATACCTTTGAATTTTTCTATAAATTCTGCATATTTCTGATTAGAAAGAGATTTAGTTGGTGACGTATAAATAACTTTTTTATTTTGTTTTAAACAATGTGCAATAGCATATATTGCTAAAACTGTTTTACCTGAACCTGTATGTGCTGTTATTAAAATATTCTCATTATTATGTATTCTATATATTCCTTCTAATTGAAATGCATCTAATTGGTATGGAAAAATATAAGAAATATCTTCTTCAGGTATAATATTATTACATACAGAATCTTTAAAAATGTTTAAATATTTGCTATCCATTTGATTATGAAATATTACTTTTAAAATGATATTTTAAATATAAAATATCATTTTTTAATATTTTTATATAAATATATTTTAAAAAATATATTGGAGTTATATAATTAATAAAAGTAGACTTAAGTATTATTAGGTTTCTTTAATTTTTTTTTATAAAAATATTTAATTATTTTAGTTTTTTTGGATGATTTAATAGAATGTTTTTTAATTTTAAATCATTAATATTATACATAATATCGGGTATATTAACTCCTTTTTTATAACATAAAGATTCAAATATATCATATTTTTTATTATCATATGCGTAATTTAATGCTGATTTTTTATTAATATCAATTATATTAATATTAATAGAATCGCCATAAATACCATATAAATATTGTACTATTCTAAAATTTCCTTTAATACATGCATGTATTAATACTGACCGCCCATCTTTATCTACTAAGTTAGGATTATTACTAGAACAATTATGAAATAAATTATATATTATATATTCTTTTTCATCTATAATTGCATACATTAATGCTGTTTTTCCGTCATTATCTTGTTTAGTATTCAATGCAATATTTTCACATAAAATCTTTACTACTTTCGAATAATTATTAGCCTTAGCAATATTTGCATTTGTATATGCATTTATATGTTCATTTGTATGTTCATTTGTATATTTAATTATAGGTGCATTTATACACGCGTGTATAAATGCAGTTTTTCCATCATGATCTTGTATATCAATTTCTATTTTTTTTTTACATAAAATCTTTACTATTTCACTATTTCCTGCTATACTTGCATATATTAATGCAGTTTTTCCATCATGATATTTTATATTAATATTTGCATTATTTTTACATAAAATCTTTACTATTTCACTATTTCCTGCTATACTTGCATATATTAATGCAGTTTTTCCATCATGATCTTGTATATCAATTTCTATATTTTTTTTACATAAAATATTTACTATTTCACTATTTCCTGATATACTTGCATATATTAATGCAGTTTTTCCATCATGATCTTGTATATCAATTTCTATATTTTTTTTACATAAAATATTTACTATTTCACTATTTCCTGATATACTTGCATATATTAATGCAGTTTTTCCATCATGATCTTGTATATTAATATTTGCATTATTTTTACATAAAATCTTTACTATTTCACTATTTCCTGTTATGCTTGCATATATTAATGCTGTTCTTCCAATATTATTTTGTATATCAATATCAATATTAAATTTATAAGTTCTTTGAAAAAAATATTTAGTAAATAATAAATTTATAATATCTTCATTTCTTGTAATACATGCATACATTAATATAGTATATTTTATTGAATTATTGGAGTTATTGATTTTTGTAGAGTTAAAGTTATATTGTTTGTTTAAATCCAAACTACCTTCTTTTATTAGTCTTGGGAGATTTTTTAATTTAATTGAATTATTGATACTAAGTATAATTTTTTTAGACATAATTATAATATCATAGTATTAGATATTTATATATATTTATTTAATTAATTAAATAAAATATATTTGATTAATTAATATATTCTGTTATACTTGCATATATTAATTCTATTTTTCTATTATTATTAATAAAGGAACTATACAATATATAAAATCAAAAATTTCCTTATATTTTTATTTTTTTAAAAAATAAAAATATATTTAAGATATTTTTATTTATTTGTATTTTTATAATAATCATTAACATTGTATATGAATTATATTTTTATATTTTTATTATCAATTATTTATAAAATAGATTAACTTTTTTCAGATAAATTCTAATAATATGTTTATTTCTTTATAAAATCTTAATATTTATAAAAAATTTAAATAAAAAATATTTATAAATTTTATATATTCTACATCTCCATTATTTTAAATTGTATATTTTATTGATAACCAATTATGAAACAGCTTAAATACCAATAATTTAAGATTTAAATATTTATTCTAGTAGAAAATATAAATAAAAAATATGTTATAAATATATGAATATTAATAATTATTATACACCTATAGATGAAGATCCAAAAAATGATTTAAAAAATGTATTATTTCCAATTTATTATTTATTTGATAAAGATATTAATGATGAGAATGGTACATATGAAAGGTGTAGAACTAATATAAGAAGAGATTATCAATTAGATAAATTATTTATGTTAGAATCATCAAATATAATAGATCTCTCTTACGGAAATCATGCAACACTTTTATATAAATTTAAAATAAATAATGATAATTATATTTTATATTCCAATTCAGGATTAGGTATAAATAATAATATAAATACTATAATTAATGGAACTAAATATTTAAATCATAGATTATTTAAAATTAATAAAAATTTAGATATATGTGATTATATAAAAAAATTTATGGATATTATTGATTTAATTGATCAAAAAAAACATCTTGGACAATCTAATGTTATAGAATCTATTAAAAATGATATAGAAAAAATATCGAATCATATAAATATGAGAATAAGAATAAAAATAGTATCTTCTATTGATAAAATAGTAAATGATATATATAATAATAATAAAAATTGTACATATTTAATATATGCTTTATTAATATTATTTTGTGATTCATATAGAAAAGAGGAATCATATATAGAGGAATCATATAAAGAGGAATCATATATAGAGGAATCATATAAAAAGGAATCATATATAGAGGAATCATATATTAGTAAAATTATTGGATATATTTCTAATATAACAAATAATAAATATAATAAAGATAATTTACTTGATTTATTTGATTTATATATTTATTGTAAGAATAAAGAGATTACATATATAAATTATGTTCATATCAATAATAATCATGATCATAATTTTATTATTTTAATTAAGTATATAAATAATGAAATAGATAAATCTGATAAATTTTCAGATGAAACATTAAAATATACAAAAAATATGTTTAAAATAGAATATAATAATTATGGATTATTGAGTATTGTACAAAATTCTGGTTCTTGTACTTTTTATAGTTATTTTAATTTAGGTATTACAATATTAATATTGAATTTATATTTCAATAAAAAATATAATAATGAACAAAAAAAAGATATATATATTAATAATTGTATAAAATTTCATAGTAAAATGATGAGTTTATTATGTGATACGAATGATTATTCATATAAAAATTATAATATACAAAATTTATTTTTTGATAATTTTATATATAAATTACTAGAAGAAAATAATTTAATAGATGATTTGATTAAATTTTATAGTAAAAATAATAAATTAATATTTTATAGTAAAAATAATAAATTAATATTTAATATAAAAAAGAGAAAAGGTATTGATAATTTATTACCTCATAAAATAATTATTGACAATAATATAAATGAATATGAAACTATTCTTAATTGTGATTATTATATTGATCTCAACGCCAGTAACTTAAGGTTTTTATATTTTATATAAAAACATTATTTATATATATTTTAATAATTATAAATTATTAATAAAAAAGTTTTATTGAATAATTCTAATTTTTTTTATAAATTTAAATAATTTTATAATAATTTATAA
>Ga0214919_10001377_pt1 | contig 40067 bp, 82 predicted proteins | sample LL1503_MetaG_FD_177994 | JGI IMG/M metagenome (GOLD analysis project Ga0214919, IMG submission 177994) | Freshwater microbial communities from Lake Lanier, Atlanta, Georgia, United States - LL-1503 | ecosystem: Environmental > Aquatic > Freshwater > Lake | place: USA: Georgia | collected...
ATTTGCTCAATTGCATCCCTAAATTTTTCGGGTGTGTTTAACCTTTCTTTTGTATAATAAAATAGTAATCCATCAATTTCAATTCCATAAATATAACAACTCGTATTTTGAATGTAATCCGTACTCAAACGCCCCTTTTTATGTAGTGTTATATTTTTTCTTACCAAATGTGGTGGTGATACCTCTCTTATTGAAAAATGTGTAACTTCATTTGTAGTATTATCCCAACCTTTGAAATACCATCCTTTGCCTTTTACATTTAGTGAATACCCATTTATTTTATGGATGTTTTTAAGTGTTAGCATCTTCGTCTTTTTTTATATCCGCCATTATACAATTCATATAATAGATTAGCCCTACGGGTGTAATATCGGTATTCTTTATTAGGTATTCGTATTTAGTGCCATTATTGTTTGTTCGTATTCTATACCTATCCAATGCTTCATCCGTAAACCTATCCAATGTAAAATACCAAGTGGTGTTTTTGTAATGCCCTACATTAGATATAGTAAATACATACCTATCATTTCGTTCATCTATATCATACACTTCCCACTTCTCGGTTATTTGTTTGCCTTTAATCTTATCTATGTTTTTTATTGTTATCATTATATATACATTTTATACTATCAAAAAAATTTAGGTAACGACACTTTTTTCCCCCAACCCCCGCCCGCGTTATTTACTTATTCTTTTGTATCGTTAGCATACCCTACTGATTTCTTTTTGTAAGATAAATTTGAATAAATGTTTGTTTTCTATATCCGATATGTGTACTACTCTTTTTATTGTACTTTTATTATTATGCATTTCATACTCACCATAACCAATACTATCTCTCATTAAATAAAACACTACATATTCATTTGATGTGTCAGGTTGTTGTCGTATCACTATTCCGTAGTAATCATTTTCATCATTGATATTGATTTTAGTTACCATCCAATTACTACCATTATGTGCAATCACTTCATTATGTAATTTATCTATATTTGTTATTGTTAGCATAATTATTTTATTTACTGAAACTATCTAATTGTCCACCCAACATACCAACAAACATTTTAAAATTTAATAATCCGGTTGTTAGTATTACATAATTAACATTTTGGTCATTATACATTCGCCATTCGTTTGCTGTACTATCGAATTCATTATATCTTAATAGTTTAAAGTTTATATACTTTGGATGTTTTATGCCAAATGATTTACCATAATCAAATCTTACTTTGATAATATAATCATATTTTCTTTCCTCTATACTCATTACTACCCAATATGCGTTTACTGTCTCTATTTTAGTTCCTTCTATCTTTTGTATATTACCTATTTTTAGCATATTATTTGTTTAACATATCATTAATTGCTTGCTTTATAAAATACGGGCTTATTTGATGTAAACTTAACCATCTATTTATTTTACTTTGGTCAAAATCCTTATACAATCTATAAACAGGTTCGTTTCTACCGCTTACATATTGGCTCTCTCTATTCAAATAAAATACATTTTTTATTTTAAAATCTTCAGAAACAACAAATCCATATACATCTTTGTAAACATCAATTGTTTCGGCTGCTTTACTTATATGCCATTTGTAAGGTAATGGGGATGTTATGTTTATTATCTTATCTATGTTTTGTATTGTTAGCATACTATTTATTTTGTTGGATTAAAATTTGAATTGTAGCTTGTTTTATGATTAGTAATTCTATTAATTCATCCCAACCTTCTGCCCTATCCCCTATTATAGTATGGTATTCATTCAGTATCTTATCCCTTTGCAAATCGGTTAGTGTTATACTCAATTGGGTTTCTATTTGTTTAATATCGTTTATACTTACATTCATATTATTTCATTATCATTTCAACCGCTCTTATAAAGGTTTGTTTATTACTTATTTGTTCTACCTTTAATAACATACTATTAATCGGAGTATCTTCATTCCATATTATATAGCCCTTATCCGTTTTAAATCTATTCAATACAATTTTAATATCACTATACGTTTTATTTATATGTCTCAAATGAATATGATATTGTTCGTTACCCTCTTGATTCCAACTCCATGTGTTAAGTACATAATAAACTCCCGTACCACTATCAATTCTTTGATTGATTAGTGTAAACATGTTTTCTATTGTTAGCATATTCTTATATTGTTTGCATACAAATTATAATCTTATCAATTGTGTCAAACTCGTCTTTATTTAGCCATAATGTGTGACCATTATATTCCAGTATATAACATCCATTCTCGGTTTGCTTTCTATGTAATAAGAAAGTTTCTATTTGGCTCATTTCTTTATTAGCCAATGTAAATTCATAATGATATTGATTCTCTTTTGCACTAATTACTTTTAACCAATCACTATATTCTTGTCCGATTAATTGTTGAGGATTCTTTATTGTTAGCATATTATTTTTTATAGTACCATTTACCAAATTTGAATATCATTTTGAAAATACCCATTATTAATAACATAGCCATTGTAACCGGCCAACATATAGAGAATGCAGTAAATGCTTGTTCATTACTTTCCCAATCATCATACCAGCCACCCTCACTGGCCCATTTATCATAATCAAATCCAATCTTCACTCCAAAATATTTAAAGAATGTTAGTGTCAATAAAAATCCTATTGGATATATTATCATTATTAAGTAACCCATATTAATTGTTTATTTTATAATCTATAAATGCCGTTAATCCTATTAAGATACAAACTAAAGATACAATTGCCCAATCTGCACTCATATTATTGCATATTGCAAATAAAGAAACTCCAAATGTTAATGCACCCAATACTAGTAATGCACCACGTCCAATTGATTTTAATACTTTTTTCATTTTATATAAATTTTAATATTGATAAATCTTTTTGTTTTGCTTCTACCATTATGTCCACTTTGTTACCATATGTTTCAGGTATACTTTCAATGTAATCACTATGCGCTTGTGGTTTACTACCTATTTTACTTTCCGAATAGTGTGTTACAGGTCTTATACCTTTCGGCCACGTTGAACATGCCAATGCCAATGCTGCTTCCTCACTTAAATTTCCAGTATTGAATGTGTGATGATGATAATCAAATACAATAGGTATCTTTATTGCATTGTGAATATACATTAAGTCTTTAACTGAATACATACTCGCCTTATCATCATTCTCAATTGTTAATCGGCTTTTTACTGAATTAGATAGTAGTTTGAAATTATCTATAAACCTATCCATCGCACTTTGCTTATCACCATACACTCCGTTACAATGTATATTAATTTTATTGTAAGGTGTTTTACTTAATCCTAATGCATCCATTAACCTGCCGTGCACCTCTAAATCATTTATTGTATTTTGTACTACCGCTTCTTTTGGTGAAACTAATACATTGAAGGGACCTGGATGAAATGATAATCTTTGCCCATACTTTGTTGCTTTCTCACCACATCTTTTTAGTATGATTGCAATTTCATTCCAATCTTTTAGTTGCTCAAATTGGTATTCGGTAGCCCACGGCATCATATCGGAACTCATACGATACATCTTAATACCATTCTGCTCATTCCATTCTATAATCCGTTCTAAGTCCGCTACATTTTGTATAACACAATCCGATACATAATCCAGTCCCTTTTCTAAGAAAGTTCTCTTAATCATTGTTCGGTTTGTAGTGACCTTTTTACCCAAACTCATATTAATACATGCATATCCTAAATTCATACTTTCTTTGTTTTTCGTTTGAGTAATTCAGTTTCTATTTTATCTATTCTACCTTTCATAGAACGCATTTTAATATTGTGTATGAAATTACCTAACATTGTTTTAGGTATTCTAGCTTGCTCTACACTCAATGATAATTTGATTGCTTTTAGGAGTTTTCTTAGTGCCATTCTGTCCATTGGTTTTATGTGTTTGCTTTTATATGTATCATACAAATACCAACAATACATTAGCATTATACACACTACATATACTATTGTTTGCTTATCGTACATACTTAAAGATACGAAATATATATGAAACTATCAAAAAAAATTGGGGTAAACGACCTTCGCTCAACCCCCGCCCCTTCCCCGCTACAATTGTTTTAGGTAATTGTTACGATACAATTCTTTAAAGTATTGCTCAACACAATATATGAATGCATTTGCGTTACTCATATCCTTTGGATGTATTGCATATGAAGGCATTAATGTATTCAAATCTAATTCTAAATATAGAGCGTAAAATGGCTCACCGGTTTCGTTATCAGCACATCTTTGTTTATCTAATATTAATCGGCAACGATGGTTATATTCATATGAGTATAACTGAATTTCATAATAGTATGGTATTGATTTGCTTTTATCCAACGTCTCACATACATTCTTAATCATATAATCAGTACCGGTTAAATGCACATCCAATATTCTTTTTACATTTCTTATTTCTAGCATATTAGTTTGTTTTATCATTCTGTCATCAAACACACTCATATCACATACATCACACCAGTCGGTGTCATCATAGTTAATTGGATTGTTGCATCTAATACAATCATGTACAGTCATACTATTTAATTATAAGTTCGGTAATTCGTTTTATCATTTTCCGCTTTGTGTTTATCTTATCCTTTGCTAATAAACTTCGTTGAACATTACCCACACTATCCCAATACCATAATTCATATAATGCAGTTTCACCTCTACCAATTGGGTTTCGTTCTAAACTCATTTCAAATCCAATGTTATGGTTATTAGCCACTACTATTCTATATTGAGTTTCAGTTTCCTCAACACTATGGATAAATACAGTCGTATCTTTAATCTTTGTATTTACAATTTCAATATAATTCTTAATTGTTAGCATATCAAACCTTTTATACACCTAACTACATACCGCATATTTTTTAGTTGGTCTTTTGTTATTGCCATATACTCCGTACCATGTTTTAGTATGAATAATCCAATAGGAGTAGGTTTACGGGATATAGTACAATGTATCATGTGACCTTCATTTGGATTATCCACATGAATATGATAATGCATTAATGAACTTTTAATGTTAGTTATTGTCCACCCATCACCAACATCTGATAATACAATGTTCTCACTATTTTTTATCGTTATCCGATTTTGTTTCAATGTTGGCTGCATTTAAAAGTTCAGTTAGTAATTTATTACCATTAACATCTTTTTTCTTACTAAGATTATCATTAATTTCTGATAAAATTTCTACACCCTTTTTGTTATCATGTTCTTTGATACCCGCCAATGTTTGTAGTTTTTCTACAACTTCAGGTTCAGGTGCATATACTTTTGGATTCAATATACGTTTTTGTTCTTGCTTTGCACCTACTAACCAACCGATAGCAAATGCCATAATTAATAATACTACCATACTTTATTTCTTTTTATGTTTTTCTTTTAATGTTGTTATAATCACATTACGAACTTCTGCTTCAAATTCTTTACTATGTTCTCTCGCATAATCAGTTTGTGTTTTTGGTTTACTACCCATTGTACCCATTGTGTCTACTGAACTTGTTGGGTATAAAATTGGATAGACTGATGCTGTATATTCCATATCATAATACCCACGATCTTTTTTAATTTGATTGACTAATTGGTTTCTACCTTGTTTTATTCCTACTAAAAATCCAATACTGAATATGATAATCAATACGATTAGTGTTATTATAATTTCCATAACTTATTTGTGTTTTTTCTTTGGTTTAATATATAAATTTATACCAATACCATTTTCCTCGCCCCATGCTAAATCATATGAACTATAAACATATATTTTATGATGTTTTTTATCAATGATTGCTCTATCAATATAAATCATTTGGTATTTTTCAGTTTCTAAATCTTCTAATCTTTTTTTATGATATTGTTTACTCCAATTAATATAATCACTAAATTGATTGTAAAGTATTGTATCTCTCTTTGGATATTGTGCATTTACTAAACATGCCCACAATAAAGATAGTAATAAAATTGCTATTACTTTTTTCATATTACTTTGTTTTACTTTTTTTGTTTTCACTTATTTTTTCATCTAATATTGTTATACCAAATATAACAATTGTCATTGCGTAAAATACAATCATTGAGTAATCCATATCATTTAGTTTTTATGTGCTATACCTTTTTTATTAAATAAGTCATCATAGCTACCACCATTGTTATCTTGTTCTAACATTTTGTGTGAACGTAACATAACACTGCCTTTGATTGTTCCGGTTAAATTATCTTCATCAATTACCCTATCTAATCCAACGTATGATGTGGTTTTAAATTTAATCATTTCAGCTAATGCTCCTTTAGCAATCATATCAGTTCTGCTTCGTTTACCTTTTGTAGTATCAGTACCCAATAAAGGTGCATCGAAGTCTACATCTATTTCTAAGTTAATTTTATATTTGAATCTCATATTAAAAAGGATTTGATGGTGTGTTTTGTTTTAATTCCTCTATTTGTTTTTGTAACTCTTTTATTGTATCTACCATTGAACCATGTGTATATGTGTTACTACCATTAGTGTAAACAATATTATTTCCATTTGTAGTTATACCAATTGAATGACTATTAAATGTTGGTGCTGATAGTAATTGTGTGCTTAACATTTCATCAATTAGTTCCTCATACCTTATTCTAAATAAACTCACGGTTCTAATATCAACTAATTCTATTTTATGTTTTATAACCAAACCATTACCATCCAATAATTTAAGTATGTGTTTATCATATCCATTACCATCAATTAACAATTCTAAATGCCACTTTGGTTTTTGTGGTAAGTTTAAATTCAATACATCTGCATAATACATATTTCCAGGGGCATTATGTATTGGATTAACACATGTATAACCTTTATATGTAAAACCACTAATCTTATCCCAATTCTTAATCTTCATAGGTTTCTTTAATTTACTTTTATTTGTTGGTACATCTTTGCCACCCCACACTCCTAAATGACAACTGATATGGTCATAATTAACTAAGTAATCATACTCCACATTAGAGGTATCACTACCACATATACTACATACCCAAGGATTCATTTCGTTTTGTTTTGTATAATGCTACTAAATGAATTACTAATATTGTACTATTCACCACTATAACCGGATTATCATTTCGTATAATTCCGTATGACATCCATAATATACAACCTACCGAATTTAATATTCTTAGTAAGTTCATATTCTTAGCCATCATTGATATTAATGTAATGATTGTAGCCACATATCCTAGTATTTCTATTGTATTCATATACTTAAAGATACGAAAAATTACCCATTTTACCAAAGAAAAAGGGTACTTTTTATGTACCCCTTACTGCTATTGACTTGCATGGCATGCAATATATTAAATATTTTTGTTATATGTACTGTTTGCACCTTTCTATTGATTCGTTTTCTGCTCTTGCTTTTGCTCTATACATTATTCTAACAATAGCACCTAATTGTTCATCGGTTAAATCATCATCTAATATTATTTCTTTACGAATTAATAATGTTTCTTTAGCTTCCTCTGCCCATGCTATTATTTCTTTTGCGTAATGTTTTTCCATATTAATTAAACCATTTATCAAATTCAGTTGGCTCTGGTCTGTCTACTTTCTTTGTTATCTTTCTTGTTTTTACAAAAGGTTCATCACTCTTAACACCATCCATTTGTTTAGGGTTTGATTTCTTTACCTTTACCTTTTCTGGATTCAATTCTGCTCTTAATTGAATTTTCTCTCGCATAGTTAAATCTGTCATTCTATGGTATTGTTTTAAATCCAATGCCGATTCAACTATATAATATCCTTCCTTATCTTGCTTCAACATTTGTTTCGGTTTTAGTCATTTGTTTATGTATTCTCGCTGCTATTTCATATTGCTCATTCTCTACACATACCGCTAACATATCAGGTAACATACTTTCATCAAATTCTAATTGGTTTTGTTCATCTGTATTTTGATTATATAATGCAATCAATTCATTCATTACTCCTTCCATAAACTCACTATCCTTTAATGTGTTTATAAGTTGCTGCATAAATACTTTTCTTATTTCACCATCCCCTTTGTGTTTGTTACGTCTACTTTTCATATTAGCTATTGGTTGTATCGGTTAATGGAACTATTGATTGTCTATTGTTATCACCATCGGTTATAACTCTGATTGAATTGATTTCAGCTAAATCCGTTAAAGTGACCTTTTCTATATTAATACCCCATTCAGCTACTTTTTTACCAATCTTTTCGGTCAGTTCAACTTCGATATCAACCAGGTCTTCCCAATTTCTTTCCTCAATAATTTCTCTAATCATTGCACCGGTAGTGTCTACTAATACATCAGTAGGGTGAGACAATTTAGTCAAGAATAAATATGTATCTTTAATATCATATCTTACAATTGCCCTAACTACTATGTTTCTATAATCTAATGATGTAATTGATTGTGGATGTAAGTGTATTGATTGTGTTACTACCGTCTGATGCCATACTGAATCTACAAATGGTATTTTCCAATGTAATCCTGGATCTTTTATATCCTCAAACTTACCGAATCGTAATACTAATGCTTTTTCCCACATATCCACTACGAATACGGGTGACATTGAATGTCCAAATTGTTGTATTACCGCTATTAATTTATCAAACATATCCTTATTTTATATAAAGATACAATAAATTACTGAAACTACCAAATGTTATTGTGATTTTCTATTTTTAGCTTTCACATCAATCGTACCTTTTGTATTGGTTTTACGAACTGAATTATTAGATACTACTTTGTTCTGCTTCTTCTTGTCCGACTTCATTATGTTCTGCAATAGGATGTCCTTTTGGCTCATTGATTTGCTCATATTCTAAATCTTGTATTGTTTCTAAAAATATATAATCGTTGGATGTTTTAGGTCTTAATATATAATCTGCTTTGTAATATTCTTTTGCTAAATCCAAATCCTTTATTCGTTCACCATTAATTGTTTTTTTAACGATATATAATTTATCATTAAACCTCATCAATTGTCTATTGAATTGAAACATATTATTTTTTTAAATGTACCACAAAGAATCATTGTGTTTTTTAAATCTAAAATCTAAAATCACATCTCCCATTTGTATTTTATATAATTCAAATACATCATCAATGGATAACCCAATCATATCCTTACCTTCCCAATCCATCAATTCTATTCTATGTATTTGACCTCTGCCATCTTTTGATACTTTAAAATTAAACTTTGTACCATTATATTCACCTGTATAGTTTTGTAACAAAAAATTGTGAGTATCATTTAATATTAATCCTTCCATAACTTATTTTTTTTCTTTTGCTTTTTGTTCTGCTAAATAGTCACCTAATACTTTACTACCTCGTTTAGATGTCATTAATTCCTGCTGCGAAACTCTTATACCATTACGATATACTCGTAATTCTAAATCCTCACCATTTTTTAACATAAAGAAATGATATTCAGGTTTAAAGAATTGCTTTATTTTTCTAAATATATTCATATTCTAAATATACAATAAGTTATTGATTATACCAAACAAAAATAGGGGTATTTTTAGTTACCCCTGTTTTAATATAAAAAAGTTTTTATTATACTATTTCTTTGAAATTAGCATCAAAGTTTTGCACATCTATTTCATTTGTAGAATCAATATAAAATTGAATTACATCTGGATTAGCCTGCATAATTTCATGCATTAATTCTCTCTTTGGTGCACATACTTTGAAGTCACCATCTTTTTCTTCGGTTTGTACATTATCTAAATCAAGATCAGCTATGTTAAATGTGCCGTTTGAAAATAAAAATACTTTAATTAAGTCGCCCATTGTTAATTTCTCCTTTGTTTTATATAAATATATGATTTTAATATTATAACGTAACTACGCCACGTTTTTGTACAACTTTTGTTGCACAATCATTTGCATATTCAATACTAACTTCTATACTTTTTGTTTTTAAATAACTTACAACTAATGCCGCCATAAAGGTATCACCGGCGCCACTTAAGTCCCTTACTTCGATATCATTATTAACAGGATAAGTAACGCCATCATACATTGCCCCACGTTCACTCATTGTAACTATCAATTTATCACTCCACATTTCATATGTTTGACCTTTACAATTTTCCCATTCAACTTCATTTATTTTAATGAATGTAAATCCACTCATTTCAGGTCCTAATGGTTTCTTTGTATCTATGAAAGTTAATGGGTGTGAATCACTAATCATTTTTAAATCTGCTAATGTTAGAAATCCCTTATCATAGTCACTTACAATAACTGCATCGTAATCGTTGAACGGAACTCTTTTCACATCAAATGAATTGCTAACCTTATCATTACTATCAATTCTGATAATCATATGGTTTGCCTTTTCTTCTACATATCTTGTCTTTGTGATTTGTTCTTTATTTGTAACCAACTCAACCTTCTCTGCTCCCAATGATTTGAGGTTTGCCACCACATTACCACTCATACCCATATTAGTAATTGTTCTACTTGGTTCAAAGATTGGTACGGGTCCTTCAGGACATAATCTTTTACAATAACCATATACAAATACATCAGTACAACTATCACCAATAACTAAAACTTTCATAATAACGATTTCCTATAAGTATTAATATATTCAAAAAAATGATTAGCTATTCTTTGATGTCCTAACTCATTAAAATGTTTATCAATATTACCATTCGGTTCTATAATATGTTGGTCATCTGCTTCAGATTGCCATTTCGTATAAAATGAATAATTAGGGTTTGCGATTGTTGAATTAGGTGCCGGTATGTGTTTTATAATTTCATTATATCTATTAAACTCTTCATGTGTTTGTCCTTCAACTGACCAACAATATAATTCAATATTATTGGTTTTACAATAATTCAAAATATGTTTTATAAACCAATTAAAAATATAATCTTTTATTAAATTACTAACGCCATCTACACTTCCATTATGTTCATTTTTAATATAAGATTTTAAATCACTTAATTGTGCGGTTAATGGGAATACACAATACCTATCATAAAATGTAAATTGAAATAATATAGCATCACCTTTTTTTATTTCATCTTTATTATCTAAAAAGTGTAATATCGATGTCCAATTACATCTTGCTGGTTTTGCACTATTAATACATTCTAATCCTAATTTATCTGCCAATATGAATGGAAATATAATTTCATTCTCATAAAAACCACTGCCATTCATACCAGTAGATAACGAACAGCCAAATACCCAAAGTTTATTTCTCATATTCATCGTAATTTAAGAAATCTTCACCTTTGTAATCAGGATGATTTTCTTTCATATAATCAATTCCCCTTACCCAAAAAAATGAAACGATTGCAGCCAATAAAGCACTGCAACCGATTCCTATAACATAACTCATTATCATATATTATTTTTTTATTTCTATTGAACTCCAGTCATTAGTTTCAGTGTCCCATATCCATATTGGATTTGCCAATACATAACGAATGTTTAATAGTGATGCATTCAAACTTATCATACCTTCTAACGGCACTTCGGTTTCTTCCTTAATCATTCCACCACATTCATGTATGTGTCCAAATACGTGGACCTTAGGGTGTATGTCGTTGATTCTATACGCTAGCATCTCGCAACCAACATTATAGTTACCTCTTACACTCACATCAAATCTACCATATCTAGGTGTATGTGTCACTAACAAATCTACACTTCCGTCCGTTGGAACTTTTTGCCATACTTCATCTAACTCTGCGTTTCTATGTTTCATAAATGCCCACATACCAAATACAGGAGACCATGGACTACCATAGATACCAATACCATCAATGTTTATAAAACTATCCTCTAAATAGGTAACTCCATAATTGTTTGCCAATAACCAATTACGCCTATCCATTTGTTGTAATACAAAATCATGATTTCCCGCTACTAATACTTTATGTTTTGAATTTTGTTTGCTAAACCAATTCATAAACAAATCGGTTTCTTCAAACTCACCATAACGAGTACAGTCCCCACTATGTACAATAATATCTACATAGGGTAACTCACCATATAATTCAGTAATCTCAAGGTGTCTACCATGCGTGTCACTTAGAAACATTATTTTCATAACCAATTTTATTTATTAATTCTTTAATTATTAGATTGTTATCGTTAAACGAATCCATCATTATTTCAAAATTTATATTTAATTTTCTCTGCACATTTTCACTAAAATATATATTTTCAACTTCAACCAATGATAATTTATTAAAGTTTTCTAATGCTGTAATAAATTTATTCATTCTTTCTACTTCACCACATTCATCCCAATTTTCATCTAACCCAAACACATCTTCGAATGTTTGTATTCCATGTGAACGCAATGCTTTGTTATAACCACGTACATTAATTAATAATGGTATTGTTTTAAGCAAAAACGTTCTAACTGTTTTTTCTGTAAATCTTAAATCATCTTCGGTATCGTTGCTGGATTCTATTACAAATGAAACATATGAATCTAATGTGTTAATGTTTATAATACTATTTGTTTCTTGTACATTATACTCAGTTACACAATGCCATTCTCGATCTTCATACGAAATAAATTCATTTTCCTTTGATTCTATATATGGTATATCCGGTTTAAGTTCTCTATATACCGATGAATATGCTTTTATTTTATCAACATATTCACTTGGTTTTCTTATACCACCAAATACGTTATCCATCATTATAAATGCGAATGTATTATATGAATCGGATAAATCAATATTTTGTTTTTTAACTAATTCAAATGCCTTTAATCTACGAGTATTTATAGTTCTATTAAAAAAATTTAATTTTTTACTTCTTTTTTTATTTATATTTTCTTTTAAAAATTCTATATCAGAAAACTTAGATGTAAATGCACTATCTTTAAACCCAAATAATTTAGGTTTAAATGATAAATCATGTTCAATCGTATACGAATCTAGATGTGTTGTGCAAAAATAAATATTATGTAATGGATTTGATTCCCTTAATAAATTCAATCTTGGATGGTACGAAATACCTTCTTGATTTAAGAAAATCAGAAAATTTAATTTTATATTATAGTTCGGTAAATTACATATTTCTAAATAATTATTTGGGTCTTTTAATACAATTATAGCATTTTCTTCAAAAGTAATTTCATTTAATGCAGAATGTACTTTTACAATTTCTACGTTTTCATATGAATTACTAAATGAAAGAACTCCACAATGATTATATATTTTCACTATTGTATTTTTAAATCTTTGATAGTATCAACTATATCTGCCTCACTTTTATATATTTCTTTAACCTTATCCAAGGCTTCATTGTATGCTAATTCAGCTATCTTTGCCGCATCATCTAATTTAATATATGAAAATGTGTCACCATCTTTGTTCTTTAGCGATAAGAACCCGGTTGCTTTTATTTTGTTTTGCCAATTCATAGGTATTACTTTTTTGAATAAGTATTATCATTTGTAAGTTTTCGTAATAAATCTTGCTGACCTTTTGTAAAGTTACCTTTCTCGGTCAGGTGTTTATCCAATGATTCTAACAATTTAAGTTTACGTGTGAAATAATCTCTTGCTTGTTCTAATAATAATCTATCGTATCTGCTCATATTTAATTTTTAACGAATAACTGAATACCTACTATTACAAATCCCAATCCTAAACATAATGCATTCTTTAAACTTAATGGCTCTTTGAATAGATAATGTGACATCAATGTAAATATAATTACACCGATACCAAATCCTAACAAACGGGAAGGCCATATCTGCCCACCAAACCCAGCTATGAATGAGTTTACACTTTGTATGTAAACCCATCCCAGTGGTAATGATGCTAATATAACCAACCATTGATACTTCTCATACCAACCATACTTGTAACTACCTTGTAATTGCAAGAATGTACCAATCTGCCCTAGTATACCAAATAAGATACCGATTATTATTTTATTATAATTCATTATTTTTCTTTTTATAGTAATCTCTTACCAATTCATTTATCTTACCTTCTATTATCATTTCAAAGTTAGTATTTGCTAATTCATTTATATTAGTATAAAATCTAGCACTGCCGAACTTTAATTTTATTTGATGTATTTCAAATTTAGGATATAGTTTGATAATTTCTGAAATTTCTATATCTAGCATTTCGGTCACTTCTGGAATATCAAATCCTAACCCATACCATTGGTCTGGAATGTATTGTTTGTATTTCTCATTAAACTCATTATCTGTCATTACTTATATTTTTGTTTTAATATTATATCGTAGTAATCAATTCTTTCATCAACCCCATCCTTACTACTTGTCCAAGTTTGCGGAAACTTCTCTCTACATTCCGCTACCCTTTCCATTTTTGATTTGGTTTTATCAGTATCGTTTTTATAGTATAACCAACTTGTCCAATAGTGGTCGTGGTAAGGACTATAAACTGTTAATGCTATTTGATAACCAAAGAACACAAATGATAAAACAGGATTCCATTCATGTCTATAATCCGTGTCATTCCATTTTGTTTTCCAACCCAACCCACAATAACTAAATCCTACTTTAAGTGGTACTGCAAAGTTATAGTTTTTCTTTTCTTCAAATAACTCCTCAAAAGATTTTATCTTACGAGCATGCGTAGGATTTAATTCATTCCATTTCTTTTGTGCTGCTATTTCCGATGTAACCGCTGCAGTTATCAGTTTATTATTTCCTTTAACCCATTTTCTAGGAAAGAAATAAGGAATACCTACTGCTATTTTACCAGCATAGAAACCAACTTTAAATGGTTTGAATGGTGAGTTTAATATTCCCAACCAACTGAAACGATTTATTAAGTATTTTAATTCAAATTTTAACTTATTCATATTACCTATTTTTTATTTTCAATGTTTTTATTATGGAGTTCAACAAAATACTCCGCAATATGTTTATGTAACTCCCCAGACCGAACTATCCAATATTCATCTTGACTATCCCCATCATCAAAAAGTATAGGTTCAATAGGTTTTATAGTTCTACACCAACACCGTTCTCCTTGATTACAAGTGCCTATTTGCCATTTAATAGTAAGTGCTTTTTGTTCTGCTTCTTCAAATTTCATATTATCTATTTAATTTTGTTATACATTCATCAATCTTATTTCTTAACTTACCTTTGAATTGCATTTCACCATTTACTTTTACGTGTCTCCATTGTGGGATATTCATAAACTTAAAATGTAATGCTACATTCAAATCATCAATTGCTATCCAATTACTAATCTTATTATCTTTAACCCACTTTGCTATTTGAGCCGCTCGCATATAATCACCGGAACATCTACTCATCTTATCCCACAGGTATTGATATGTAGTTGTATCAATTAAGTGTGAATTATGTATTCCGTAGTGTTGAAAGATTGCACCCATTTGTTTAAATGAAAAATGATTTCTCCAATCTGAGCTCAATACTAATTTTGCATTTGTTTCATCTAATATAGTTTGTAATGCTTCACATTCTGGTATATCCCAAGGGTATGGTATTGTAAACGGCTTCACCATTCCTTCATTGATTAGTAACCTACCATTGTCCCAATTTTCATTTGGTGTAATACTAACACTACCATCATTCCAACTGCCCCAAGATAAAGGTCCATCTACATCTATGAATATTATTTTCTTTCTCATAACTTATTCGTATTCGTTTCTATCAATATTAATTACATAAGGAAAACGGGGAATGCCATCAGGTGTTAAATTGAAATATTTAATCGTTGCTTGCTTACCGATTAGTTTCTTTTTGCTCTTTAACATCTCAGCCGTTTCATCCCAAGTTCCTTTTACATTTGATTTGAAAGGTTTACCATCAATCGTTTCAAATACCATATAACCAGCAGTTCCTGTTCTATTACCGTCACCCTCTACGATATCTAAAATAGTATATTCATCATCAACAAACGATTTATGTTTCAATAAGTTCTTACTTCGTTTGTTTTCATACTTACCATCTATTCTTAACATCTGACCTTCATAACCTGCTTCTACATATCCACCATATAATTCCTCAACTGCTTTCTCACTATCAACTTTATATGTTTGTACTATTCTACAATACTTACCCATTTCCAAATAAGTTTCAAATAGTATTCCTAAATCGTATGCTCTATGCACAAAGTTTTTGTCTGATGATGGTAAATCGTAGATATGATATTCAATATACTTTTTACTTTCTTTTAAATCTGCATCGGTTGGTTTTGTTTTCTTAACTAACGATACAATCTTATTGAAATCATTAGCAAACTTATCACAATATAATTCACCATCTAATATCAAATCCGGATTAACTAAAAATAAGTTTCGTAATGAATCAATGATATGTGGTGCTGAAAGAATAGGTTTACCATTTCTACTAAACATACCATTTTTTGTCACTACGCAACGAATACCATCTAACTTAGCTTGCGAATAAATTGGGTATGTAATCTTATCTTTACAATCCTCCCACTTTGCCGCTAACATTGGTTCAAAGTATTGTGTTTTGTTTATGTGTTTGATATTCTCAAAGTAACCACTCTCTAATTTCTTTGTTCGTTTAGCTACCGCCTCTGCCATCGTTTGTTCTTTATCCGTAGTTTCATTTGCTCTACCAACATTCTTACCATAACAAATTGTCCACTCATTCGTAGTAATTTGTCCACCAACTTGTCCACTATGAGTGCGGTATTTATTACCCACTACTTCAATTGTCCATTCTTGCGTTGCACCAGTCTTTGTTTTTTTGTAAATTGTTTCTAATTTCATATTTTAGGTTTTATATTTTATTTACGTTTATCATATTCAGCATCTAAAATTCCTTGCATTGAAGCTAAGAAAATATCTTTATTTAATAATCTATCTTTAGGCCATGCTGTAATTGAAATAAATTTATCATAGTGTTCATAACATACACAAACATTATAACCAAATTCACCTGCTTCTCTTTCAATTTGAATAGCAGCACCAACACTATCTTTACTATTACTGCGTCTACTTAAACGAATATTATAATGTTCTGCGTTTATATGATGTTCATTGCTATCACATTGTTCTACACCCATAACTTCCCATTTTCCAATAGAGGTGTTTTTTAATTTTTGTATGTTTTTTAATGTTAGCATATTAATTTTAATTATTTAATAATATTAATGTAAGTAGGTTCACCATTCCATATAGTATCATTCAAATACCATATCTTTTTTCTTTGATAGATATTCACACCCGGTAATGCATTTAATCTTTCTTTTGTAGTATTACTTTTCCAACCCGCATTACTAATCCACATTTTACCATTACCTTCTAACGCGGCAATCTTATTATTAAATAGTTTTAAATAAAATATTGTACCTTCTCTAACTACTTCGGTATTATCTTTTTTGAAAGGAACTTTGTCAATAAAGTTTTTCACTGCTTCTTTTGTAATTTTTCTCATATTATGATTTTTTGTTATGTGAGGAGTCATTCTCTCGACTCAATACATAAAGATACGACTTTATATTGGATTGGCAATGCCCAAAGTGAACTAATTTTGAAAGTTTTTATTGAGTATCAACAAGCTACGTCAATATAACCCTATCATATTAGTATTTTTTATTATATGATACCTAATATTATTTAAAATTATAGTTATCCAATTTTGCTAAACATTTTGTTATCATAACTGCCAAATCGGCCGCACTTCTAACATCCGAATTATATATTTCAACTTCGGTAGCAGCAGCCCATCCCATAACATATAATTTATAATTACCTTGTGGTTTTCTATCTCTGTCTAAATAAACTTCTACATCTACGTGTCCATCATCTTTAAATACAAATACATAGGAATCATATCCCATTCTTTCATTATGTAGATTATAAAATTCTTTTATGGTTCGGCTATTACATACATAACCAACCATTTTTTCTATGTTTTTTATTGTAAGCATATTATAATTTTTGTATTTTTTCCATTACTTCGGTTACATCAACAGGTCTTAAATAACCAATCACATCATTTGTAATTGGTGTATCGTAACATATCTCGCCATCTTTAAAGATGGCTAATTCATATAGTCCTTTATCACCACCATAAGTGTATTTACTTTTTACTACTGATACTTCATACCCATTATCAAATTTAGTTCTGCTTACAATTCCAAAATCCTCACCCATTGGGTTTGATTTGAATATTATGTCTTTAAATGTTTTCATAATTTGTTTTATTTAATCTATAAAGGTAGTTCATTTTTCTCATACTACCAAATCTATTTGTATGATTTAATTGGTTTAATTTTCATTTGCCAATTATTGTTACCCGCCATTTGGCATATCATATAACCAAACCAATCTTTGTTTTTAATACAATTCAAAGTCACTTCGGTTCTGTTATTAGATGCATGCGTTTGATACATAACATAGTTACCACTATATTTTGCACCACTATCCCTTAATAGTGTAAATCCAATGTAATCTTCTATTGGTCCATTTGCTTTTGTTAATGAAACAGTTATTCCATACTTTTCCTTACCTTCGTTTATGTCCTCAATAGATAAAGTATAACCATCACATTGAATATAATCACCTTTAAGTTTATTAAAGTTTTTAATGTTTAACATAAACTATGGTTTAAGTTGTTTAATATGTTTACACGTTTGTGGTGTTTCTTTACTATATTGATAGGCAGGACAGGTACAACTCCAATCACTAGTCCCCAATACATTTTCTGTCACTTCGTATGTTACATTAGGACCTGAACTACTCGGTACAATATGTTTAATTTCGGTCATAGTTATATCAGTCATGCCCATCATATTAGGTCTTACATCTTTTAAATCAACCTTATTTGCCACATCATACATATTTGAAATAGCAAAATCTTTAAATCGTTCTACTGTCAACATATGTGCTTTTGGAATAGGTAATTTTTCGTGCAAATACCAACCATCCGTTCCTTCACCTACTACACATATCTTAACATTGTATTGTTCTTTATCCCAATCCATTTCAAATAGAACTACATTATTCCAATCAGTAGTTCCATTATCCATCACAAAAAATCCATCGTTAGCTACGTCAATTGTAAGTTTCTTACTACCTACTATTATTTGTTCGTTATCTACTTTGTTAAAGTTTTCTGGTTTTTTCATATTTTATAAATTTTAATTTTTCTTAATTTAGTTTGTTTATCGTTTGCTCCAATTAATATATCAATTCGTTTCGTATATCGTTTGTTCATTACATCCTGAACTTTGTATGTACCACTATATTTACCGGCACCAACAATTCTAATCTTTTGTCCAAACTTATATTTCTTTTTTAGGTCTCTACTAACTGCAATAATTCTATGTTTCTTTGGGTTAGTAATCTTAAAACCACTTGCAGTTATATTTGGTGTACTATCGGTTTCAGTTTCGTTTGCTTTATATGTGGTTAGTGTCACTATTTCGGGAGTAATTGTTTCAATCATTGTGTTGATTCGTAACTCTTCCCGTTCCATTTCGTAAGGTAAACAAACCATTACGATTGAAAGTATTATATTGTAATTCATAACTTATAATAATTTTGGTTTCCAATCGTCAGTCAATAAATCTAGTTTGTCCATTAGACTATCTATATTCATTATGTCCTCGTGCTTTATCCAATAAGGATATCTTACACAATATGCTTGGTTACTATATTTTCCAATTGTGTAATAACCATTTTTTTCCGGCCTTCTATTTAAGATAATAAAATGTCTCATATGACCTCTCCATACATTAATTCTATATTCATCTCTCGTTTCTTCAATATCTTCAATGTAGTTTTTATCATCCCATTCTTTACGGAATAGTTTTTCAAAGTTCTTAATTGTTAGTTTCATAATATTTTCGTTTATGTCTTTCTTCAAATTTAGATTCCACTAATTGTGCTGCTTTCTTATATCCTTTATCTAATAGTAATATGACCGCAAACATATCAGCCGCAACTTCATCACTTTCGTTTTTATCCTTTGTGTGTTTCAACATTATGTGTGCTACTTCATGTGCTTCTACCCACCGCAATTCATCTTTGGTCAATTTCACTTCACCATCAATGAATACACAACCCGAACTTGTTTCAGCAAAACCAAAACCACATTGTTCAAATAGTGGTTTCATTACTTCGTATCGGTGGTCATCTTTGGTTAGTATTGCAACTGCAACATCACTACGGAACTCACTAAAATATGTTTTTGTTTTCATTAGTCTTTTATTAAATCGTAAATCATATTTTGAATATTTGCTACCGATGATATTCTTTCCTTATCATATCCTCTATGGTATAATGGAATGTATGAACCATTTGGTCTTTTTTCAAATAACTGAACGTCAATGTGATTGTTTCCATTGTTTAATGTAATATCCATTCTCATTATTTCCGGTACTGAAAATGATGTTGGAATCCATTTGAAATGAACTCCATATTTTTTACCACTTGAATCCGCACCTAAATCTGCAACTTCGGTACATACATATTGTTGTGCTGTTGCTGAGAATATACCAATAGTAAATACTCTATCCATCAACATCATTGGTCCTCTTTCTTTCTTTGGAAATATTTTTTTCATAACTTATTGTTTTTAATGTTATCTATATAATGTTACAAACTCACCGAACTCTCTATCAAATACTTCAATTAAATGGTCATAGTTACCCTTCATCATTTCGGCTTGAATAGCTTTACCATCTAATCCTAATTGTTTAGCTAATCTACTAGCCATACCAATTAATACAAATGCGTTACCATCAGGTCCCGTCAAATCAATTTCAATTCCTAACTTTTCATTTTTACTTTTTATCATAACTTTATTTTTTATAATTTCTTGCATCCCATCTTTCAAATTCGTGGTGTTGTTTTGCACACTCATTAAGAATATACAAAACTTTTTTAATAAACTTCTTCATATTACCACCAACTTGTGTAATAAACTGTCTTACCATTACTAATAGCTTCCCTTGCTTTAGTAACAAACAACAAATCATTTTCTATTTCATCATCACCACTTTGTCCAAAAAAGAAACCGGATGTGTCTGGTAAATTACCATCTTTAACATCTTGTTCTAAATTGTCTAAATCTTCACTATCCAATACAACACAATCACCATTAAAATTAGATTCCGTTCCACCCTTTGCATCATATAATGATTGCATCCAACCATGTAAGTTAGGATGTTTTCTCCAATAGTGAACTTCCTCTGGTTTAAAATTCTTAGTTTCAAAGTCTACATCCGTTTTCGGTTTTGCGTTAGTAGAAAACGCGTACATGTCTAATCCCATAACTTAATTTTTATTTTGTTTATATTAATATTTTACTTTACCAAATGCCATTGCCATAGATAATTCATACCTATCGTAGAACTCTACATTTTGTTTCACTTCGTTGATATCAATTTTACAATCAATCGTGTCACCTTTTGCATTACATCCTACAATTAGTCCATTACCTGCGAATGGCTGATGTGCTCCTTTATACACAAAGAATATGTTTTCACTATTAAACAATCCTTCATCATCTACCATAATAGTATCACGCTTCTTTAATGAATGTGCTATTGTGAATATTTGAGAACCGATTTGTTTGTTAATATCATTGTAGTCAGATGTAATATCTACTTCAATAACTTGTCTTTTTACTGCATCAATTTTAATTGCTTTCATGTTTTACTTTTTATTTTTTATTTTAATAATGTGTTTACAATCTCTACCTCTACCGAAACCATGTGCGGGACAACTACAACTCCAAAACCCTTCATCATTTACTACTTTGTATGTGTTACCTTTACTACCTGCAACTTTGAACTCTTTAAGTTTAGTTTTAATTAGTTTAGGTTTTTTACCATACTCAATTTTATCCCACATCCTTTCTAATTCATTCCAACCATACCATCTAGTTACTTCTATCCACCCACTGCTTTTTTCACCACCGGTACATACAATCCACGTCTTACCCGATAATGGTGATTCAAAACAAATAGGTGGTAATACTGATTTGATTCTCATAACTTATCTTATTTTCTTTGAATACTCTTTGTTTATTATTATGGTTTTTATATCATTATTAGATGTTAATTGTGTAATATGTGAATAAGATAATTTGTTTATATTCACTTTATCACCTAATTTTGTCACTATGGTTATATCGTAGTATGTTTTCATTAGTCTAAATGGTTTCTATATCCTGGACCAGCATTACCAAATTGAGCGGTGCTCATAAATGTTTCAATGCCATGTCTCTTAAATGGTTTCTCTTTCTTAGGTTTAATACCCATCTTACGATTATATCTTTGTGTAAATAACAATAACAAATCATAGAACCTATCTTTCCAAAACTCTATTGCTTTTGTTTCTACCTTATCGTACCTATCAACTCTTTTTGCTTTACCGAACTTAGTCATTATAGGTTCACCCCATACAGGTGTATAACATTTCACTTTGGTTTCACCTTCCATATCCTTCTTTGTTAAGTAGGTTAATGCTTCATTACATACATCTAAGGCCTCTTTATGATAACCAGCTTTGCTCATCCACTTTGATTTCTCAATCGATTCTATTAAGTTCATACTAATTATTTTTAAAGTTTAATTTAGAATATTTTCTCGCATCATATTGTCTCATTAGGTCACCTGCATTTAATTTCAATGTTGGGTCCTCATATGATTGAGATATATTTAATTCCTTCATCCATTTCTGATATTCTAAATTACCCATTGTTTCTTGTCTTTCTTGTTCTAACTTCTCCCACATTAATATATTTGGGTCAGTTTCGTTGTTATATATTGCCATTTTATTTTTTTTTATTTTTAAAAATTGTTTCTGTGATTATTAAGTAATACCATCTCGGTAAATAAAAGAAACACTTTATAAAGACCCATATATTGTATCTTACATCGTGCTCTAATGTTCTACCTTTCATTTGCTGTTTGATTGTATATAGTAACGGAAATAACGCTACTAAATACCACAATAAAAATGTTCTCATATTAACATCCCCTCAATGCATACTTGCCGTTTAATTGTTTAGCTAAATACCAACCTCTTTTTTTGGATGGATTTCGTAATGATTGTAAGTGATGAATAAAACTACCACCCTCAATCATACTACTATTACCTCTAATATAAACATCATAAAACGTTTTCATTTCAGTAAAGGTTGCATCCGGTTTACTATTCATAAACTGCCATATTTGTTTACTAATCTGTCCATATGGTTTACCCGAATGTGGTGAGTTTTTTGGTGTTTTTGTCACTACGGCTTTTTGTGCATTTCCATACAAAGAATTAGATATTGCTTTATACGCAGGATTCTTTTTACTTTGTATTCTATTGTAGTGTCCATCTGCTAAACCTAATTTCATATTACCTAATATACGAGCATTTACAACGGATACTTCATTATATGCCATATTCTGTCTATGAATACCTTTCGTACTATTGTAGTTTGGATTCTTAGGATGCAGATATATGTCAATGTATTCAGCTTTACGCCAAGGTACATCATTTTGTTTACCAACACTCCAATTTGTCACTACGGATTTTCGGTTATTATGTCTACCTTTCAATACTACCCAACCAAAGATTTGTTCTAATACTTTTTTAACTTCTATAACTTGCTCCTCATTTTTCATTGGGATAGTTGCGATATAATTTTTTGTTCTGCTCATATTGTTTGTTTTATTTTATGTAAGAAGGTCCGTACTCACCCCATTGTGCAGTACCATCTACAATGTTACCACGTGCGTGTTTTGCTGGTGCTTTCCAAGTTGCTGGTTTTAATAAGTCACCTTTCTTAATCGGTGCTCCTTTCAAATCACCATCCACTCTACTAATGAAACCCCAACAAGTAGTTCCTGTCCATAAACGGATATACTTATTACCAATTTCAACTACTAACTCCTTATATTGTCTAACCATATCGGCAGTAGTATAATACTTTAATCGTTTTGCATTCACTTCATCAATAAATGTGGCAACAATAGGATTGCCTTTAAGATACTCTATTGCTTTTGCATCGGTTGTTCTCATATTATCTATTTTGGTTTAATGTGAATAATTTTTTATTGTTATACCTTTGTTCATCCTGTTTTATAGTATCTGCATAATTATTGAATGCACTATAATCTCTTTGTTTAGCATCTTCATCCGCATCTTCGTTAGATACAAAGTGTGAGAATGCTCTTTCGTATTTAGCATCTTCTCTTTGTTCCGCAATACTATCTAAGTTTCTATATTGACCATTTACAATTCTATCATCTTCAGTAAAACCTGCACCATCGTATTCAGGTTCAACTTCTTCATCAATAGCATTTTTAAGAATATCACGTTCTTTATCGTATTGTTCTGCATTAAACTTACTTACATACTCTAATGCTTCATCTAAGCTTTTACATTCATCATATAAAGCAGTTTGTATTTTATCTCTCAATACTTCGGACTTCTTTAATTCATTTCTGAAATATTCTATACTACTAATATTTTTACCCAACTCCTTTAAGTGAGATTCATTTTGTTCTACTAACTTACTAGTTGCATAATACAACTGATTCAATTCCAATAATGTTAATTCTAAATTCATATGTTATAGTTTTTATTTATTTTTACGAGCCCAAGTCTTTTGAGCTTTTTTCTTTTTGTTTGGTATTACTTTTGGTTTATACCTACCATCAAACGCACCCGCTTCTTTTTGTTCGGTACGTTTGATAGTTCTTTGATAATCCGTTTTCATATTACTTAACTTTAGCTAATTTACTTTGAGCAGCTTTTGTTATCATTGGATTAACATCATACACACTAAACTTGCTATCCATAGGGATAATGAATTTGTTATGTGCGGTATCAATCTTATTTCTAACAAACTTAAATTTCAATCCTACAATTACACCCGTCTCATCTAAGTGTCTCATATCGTATGCATCACCATCAATCACATCATAACCCATAAATGCTTTTGGTAATTGTTTACCTTCAAATACCATAGCAACTCTACCTTTTTGTTTATTCAACAAATCTAAACATTGGAACATATTGTAACCACTAAAAGAATAAGTCAAATCATAGTTAGGATAGAATTGTAATAAACCAAAACGTTTAGCTACCTTAGTATAATCATAAAATGTCACTTCGTTAAACACTTCAAATATTACTTTACCATTATATTGAAACAAAGTAGGCTCAATATCCGATGTACCATTTAATCTAACTGAAAATGTAAACCCTTTGTTAATTGCGTCAGCTTTAGCTTTACTAATTTCGGCTACCAACCAACCCATAAAGAATGCTCTATGCTCAAAGAACAATTTAGTTTTTTTGATACGAGCTTTATTGATTGCGTTTTTCTTTACGTCAATTCTATTGTGTCCACTTTCAGTTAAACACGCTTCTCTACATTCTGCCGTACTCATAGGACAAACATTATAACCACTTAACGATGCAGGCGCAAGATACAATATGTAAGTCATTTCATTGTACTTTAAACCTTTAGCGATTTTTGAACTGCTCGCTACACTACCTAAATAAGATAAACCCGTTTGCTTTTTAGCATTACCAATTGTTGTAAACTTCATTGTGTTATTCATATATTTGCTTTTAATTGTTATAGAAAAAAAATGTGGGATAAACCCACAATTTTTTATTTAGTTTCTTCATTATGTTTAAATACTATTTCAAACTTTCTATCTTCAATAGAAAAACTATCTAAGACCGTTTGTAATTGTTTTGCCAGATTATCTAATTTAGATTCATCTTTAAATTCAAATTCAATGTTGAACTGAAATGTTACACTATTCATATTATAAAATTTTACTATGTGACTACCCATTCTCTCGACTCAATACATAAAGATACGACTTTATATTGGACTTTGAACAGTCGAAGGTAACTATTTTTAGGTTTTTTAAAGATTTTTGACTGACTATCAATGAGTTACACATATGGCTTTTTGTAATATGTGTAAAAAGTTATAGACATAGATAACCCATTGAAAATCAATAAGTTATAACTCTTTGACAATCAATGGGTTAGGTATTAGGTATAGTATATTAGCTTTTTATCTAATATAAACCTTTAATTATTAGAAAAACTTTTGTATTTTTGTGAATTGAAAACAAATCCCGCACTATTAGTTTGTAATATAAATTGATTATTTATATTTTTATAATAAAATTGGTATGTATTAAATACGATATCCATTTTACCATCACCATCCACATCTATAACTTTAGGTTGAGCAGGTATAAAGTCACCTGGATTAGTATGTGGTATTTTAATATAGTTTGTGTTATTAGGAAAGTATTTTTCAGTTTCATCTACATATCTTGTTCCATTATAATTTATAAATATTTCATATATCCTTTCACCTTTTAACGAATCTATATTCCAGTCACTCTTTACATTATAAGTGTCATGTGTTTTGGTTATTAATATATCAATATAGCCATCATTATTTAAATCTGAAAATGCTACACTTTCCGTCATATTAAACCGGTTGTTTGTTTGCCATTTTGCTTTAAAGCCGGCATCCTCTAATACAATAGTATTTGTTGCTATTCCATTTCTATAATTCAAATACAAAATAGGCCCTATTCCGGTATGATAAAACCCACCCATCGAGCCATATACACTAAACCCATTATCCATTTCACCAATTATAATATCTGATATTCCATTTTTATCCAAATCATTGGCATACGCCGTTCCTTGAAATGCACCATTCCCAAATACTACATTTGAAAATGTATAACTATCACTATTCATATATGATATTATACGCGTTGCATTCTTTAATCCATTATAATAGTTATCACTATGTACTGCCATTGGTGTAAGAACATCCGTTTTACCATCACCATTCAAATCTGCATATACATCCGCGTCACCACATCTAAAATATGATGGTATTACTTTTAATTCATAATCTAATACTCCCTTAGATATTAATATGAATTGATACGATGGATATACATATAAATGCACTTTATCCTCTTGCTTCATTATACTAAAAATAATATCAGGTATAGAATCATTATTATAATCAGTAATTGCGATATTACCAGAACCAAATGATGGAATGTTACCTATATACATTGAATCAGTAATAAACTTTTGTAAAGCATTATTTCTAACAATAGAGGTTACATCAATTGTTGATACATAATTGTTTCCACTATACTTAAATATTTTTAAGAAAAATGAATTACCATTATTCGTAACAAAATCTAATTTATCAGGTTGTCCATCTAAATCCATATCAAACCAAATTACCTTATCACCATTTTGTTTTGACCAATCATTTACCTGTACATTATTTTTCCAAGCATCTGGACTTATAAATTGTTTTATAAGTGTTGTTTGTTTGATAGTAGTGTCACTTACTATTGTAGACACACTTTCTTTTTTGCACCCATATAGTAATATAATGAGTACACTTATTATATGTAACTTTTTCATTTTTAAAATTTAAGGATTATATTAATCTAGTTCTCTTAATTGATTTTAGTTCTTCAACGTGAAACGTCAATTCACCGATTAATTCTGATTTTTCTTTTGTAAGATTTTCTAGTTCTAAGTTTTTAACTTTTAAATCAGATATTAATTGTTCATTTGTTGCTATCATTTCGGTTAATTCACTATTTGAAACATCTAAATTTGTTGTAATTCTAATAAGTTCTGCATCTGCTTTAGCTTTTGCATTTTTAAATTCTTCAAGATATTCCAATTTTTCTACTTCAAATATAATAGTATTTAATTCAGGAAAAACATTATAAATTTCTTCATTTCTAACCGCATCATAAAATTTGGTATATTGCATAAAGTTTTTTAATTCATTAAAAGATGATTCCTTTTGAATTAAAAATGTTTTAATTTGTTCAAATATTGTAATAATATTACCATATCTTTTTGTATTGTTTGTATATGTTAATATTTCTTGTTCATATTTTATTAACCATTTTTCTTTTAACGCTTGTGGTAGATTTTGTATACAATAATATTGAGGCCAAAATACAAAGTTTATATTAATTAAATCCGGTTCAATTTTGTATTTGAATATAAGTTCTTTAAACAAATCAAATAAATGAAATGAATTTAATAAACTAATAGTTACAGATGCTGCCATTTTAACATGTGGTGCATTTTCTCTAACTTCTTTTAAGTTTGCTTCAAATTTATTACTATCAAATCCTTTTCGTATGTATGAACCTCTATCACCTATACCATCAATAGAAACTTGTAATCGTATATCACTAAACTTATTCCACCATTTCCATACCGGTGATTTCTTAAAATATAAATTCATAAAGTTTGTATTATACCATAACTTTATATCGTTTCGTTTGTGTTTATCTAGTTTTTCTAATAAAATATAATGTTCTTTTGCAACCAATGGTTCACCACCCGCAAAATAAACTTCATTTGCTTTTTCATATTGACCATCATCTTCTAATTCTGCTAATATCTTAGCACTTGTTCCCTGTCTTAGAATTGGTAATCCTTTCATTCCATCCGGATTTACTCTTGCCATTTCTTCACCCCAAGTTGAGCTATGCGCAGGGTCACACGTTCTACATTTCAAATCACATACATTACTGAATCTGAAATCCCAATATAATAAATTCATTTCATCCAACGAACCATCTTCATTTGTGGATTCCAATATCTCAGGGTTACCTTTTATTTTATCCCAAAATGATTCTCTATATGAATATTGCCCACTTTTTTCTGCTTCATAACATGGTTCGCATCCTTTTTGTGGAATACCATTTAAAGTATCAACTCTAAATTGAGTCATTGTATCATTGTTCCAAATCTCTTTTAATGTATTCTCACCATAATCGCCCATCGGTGTAGTTACATTCATACAACATGGATATGCCTTGTTATCTGCAAACAAATGTAGATGACACCAACTAGCACCACACACTGTCTTATTATTTTTTGGATTAAAATCCTCTATTGTATATTTCATATTACCAACTGATTTCCCAATCTTTAAATTCTGCTGCTAAACAATCTATTTTGTAATCCATTCTACCACCAACAACTTCTTGAATTTTGTTTTTAGCCACATTTCTAATACCATTAATACCATGTGTTAATTCTAAATTGTTTCCCTCTTTGATACCTTTGCGATAGTTCGATTCATTCTGCCAAATATGTGTATTGATTTGTGCCAATACTACAATTGCTCTAATTGTTTCACCACTAATTTGTTTGTCACTACTATCTAAACATAATTGAATATCATGTACGATATCTGCAATTTCCTGTGCGTACTCTGCTTTATGTTCAGGAATCTTTACTTCTTTTAATTGCGCTATACTCAATCTATCAATTAACTCCGCTAATGTTGGGAGATATTTTCTTTCACTCATATTGTTATTAAGTTTTTAAATGTATTATAATCTTTATATATTAGTCCAAGTAAATGTTTATAATTAAATTCACATACTTCTAAACTATCAATGTAATATTGTTTAATTACTTCAATATCCATATTTGCAATTCTCTTTACTTCATCAAAAAAGAATTGTAATCTTTCTTTAAATTCCCAGTCATTAAATCCACTATCTAAATGTTCTTCATTAATTAAAGTAGGAAATGTTTTAAAGCCTAGTTGATGTAATCCTTTATATGTATGTGCTGAACCAAATATTATAAATGGTTTTTTACATATAATAGATTTAAATGCTTTTTCACTAAATCCAAAGAATTCTTTATTAAACAAAGCCGTTTCTATATTAACATCAATGTAACTATTTATTGTTTTTTCAAAGTTTATTATCTTTATTTTTTTATAATAATCATCTGTAGTTTCATTATCAAATGCTTTAACTGGAAAATTAAAGTTTTCAATTTTATCCAACGAATCATTACCACCTTCCAAGTTAGTCCAATTTAACATTTTTTTATCAGAATGCTTAAAGAAAAAACTATATTCAAATTTGTCTAATAAGTTATTATCTATAAGAAATTTATAAAAATATAACCTAACCGCCCTAGGTTCATTTTGATTTGTGAATAAAGATTTAGGTCTATCCAATTTAGTTAAATCATACATATACGATTCAGTATAGTTTAATCCAAATACAAATGGAAAACATCCTAAATTATATATTACGTTTAAATTACCCCAATCAAATTTCCAATTAATATTGGTTAATGTAATATACAACTTATCTATATCATTACCAAAATATGTATTTAATGTTTTAATAATTTCGGTGGTGCCCGATTCGTCTGAATACCAATCCATATCTTCACAAAACAATACTACTTTTTTTGTAATACCATTTTTTAGATTTTCACGTATTGATTGTGTAATTGGGTCTACTAATATAGTTCTTACTACATCTAAAAAAGAATGGGAAAAAAATATAAAAACAACTTCATCTGATTCAACGTATTTTATATTAAAGTGTGATTCAATATTATAGATATAACTTTTTATATTCCTACTATTTATCAGTTTTTCTTTTGAATCAATAGTATTGTAATATTCATACCCATCACGTAATCTATATTTATAAAATTTAATATTAACTTCTTGCATAACTTTTATAGTAATTATATAAACTTAGTAAATCCCCACCACAATTTTCAACAGCTTCATCCCAAATATCTAAACCAAATACTTCTTTGAAATCCTTTTCCAATTTATATAGTATCTTTTGTTCGTCTTTATGTGCTTCTAATTCTAACTTAATTGCTTTTAATCGTTTCATTCTACTTGCTTCTAATGCCGATTCAACACGATTCTTTTCATCTGTCCCGCCGTAGTTATCATATGTTTGTTGGTATGCCTGTTTTGCGGTTGCTCGCATTTTATCAGCTTCACCAAACATAAACGAATAATCATAATCACCATTTTGTATCTTATCAAATAAAGGTGCTCTATCTGAAAGCGGTTTCTTTCTTTTACCTGTTGCCCACCATCTGAATTTGTTGTATGCCATAACTAACCATTTAATTGAATATTCATAACTTGTCTTCGTAAGTAGATTTCGTTTAATTTATGTGTAACCTCTGATACTATTCTTTCATCCTTTATAACTTCTGCTACCGCACTTTCAACATCGGCGGTACAAAAACGAGTATCATAGTAGGCATTTATCCTATCCATTGTTTCCTCTACTTTAGCTTCCCAATATTGCTCGGTTAATGCTGATTGTGATTCAAATTGTTCATATAAATAATCTTCATCACCACTTTCATTAATCGGTGTGTTTGTTGGTAGTTGTTGTTTGCTCATAATATTCTTTAAATTTTGTTTCAATAAATTCTATTGCTTCACTATCACCACTATATGCATCGTATGATGAATAATTTTTTATAAACTTCTCAATTCCATGTGTTTCTAATTCCCACATTACCGAGCTAAGATTTGATATGTTGCAATGATTAAATCCCATCTTTTAGTCCTCTCTTTTTAATAAGTATATCCATTGATGCACTTTGATTTGATTCTACAATAGGTTTTAATCTATCATATAATCCGTCACTAAACACTTTCTCCGTTCCCTTATCACTATTTGATACTGCTTCTCCAATGTGAGCAAATCGTTTTACTTTGTATGGTGATAGAGGTACGATAAATTTTTTTAAATGAGCCGCTTTAGCATCTAAATATTGCATCAATTCATCTTCGGATAATTGTTTTAATTCGGCATCGGTTTTATTAAATTCCATATTCAAATATACTAATAAATAATGAAATAAAAAAATAAAGGGGAACATTTCTGCTCCCCCTTTCACTTAACTTCTAAATTTAAGAATCATGTTTATAGTTTCAACCAATTTACCACGTGTGTGATATCTTCTGCCATTCGAATCTTTCCCAAACTCACCTTCTACAAACTTTTTTAGTTCTTCTTTATTTTTTGGAAATACATCTATATCATTATAATTTAATGATGAAAAGTCACTATCTGTTTTTGGTGCAGGTAACCAACCTGCTGTTTGGAAAAACTCTTTGGTAAGATTAGTAACAACTAAATTAAATTGTTCTTCATCGATAAAATATAAAGTTTTTAATGATGTACAAAATTGTCTTAAAATATCCTTTTTCATAGAAATAATCTCAATTTCTTTGTTTTTATTTAGTTTCAAATAATTTCGACTATAATGAGGACTTGCTTTTATACATTCTTTATGTTCATGTATTGCATTAATAAAACTTTCAGTACATTTTTTAATTGGTTCTAATATATTAGTATATTCATCTTCATCAAATAATAAATTACCCATTTTCATATTATCCAAGTTGCTACCCCAGCTACCAATTGATTCTTGATTTTGAATACAATATGATTGTAAATTAACTCCTGCTTTATCTGCATCACCTTTTTTAGGGTCTATTAATTTTGTTAAAGAAAGCATATCATTATACAATTGCTGATATGGATATAATTTTTCTAAGTTTTGTGTTAATTCGTAAGTTTTCTTCCAACTTTTAACATACCCAAAATTATCCCAATTTAAAACAATTGTATTTAAAGAACTCATCAATGTTGTAACTTCTTCTTGTGGTACATCATTTAAATGCGTTAATACCATTACAGGTACATCAGTAATTTCATATCCATAATTATCTCTAATTATCTTAGCCGCCTCTAATAAATGATGTGCATCAACTAATTTAAGTTTTTTATTTATATAAATTCCAGTAAAACATCTAATTATACCAACTTGTATTTTACCTTTACCCAATAAAGTTAATATTGAACGGACTAATTTAAAAACATGCGGCCAATCAATATCTCTATTAACATCATTACTAAATAATTTATCAAGTTTATGATATTCTACATTACCAATATTTAGTTTACCATTTGAAATGTTTTCCAATGCTTTATTTGCTATATATTGCTCAATATCCGCCATACCATAAATAATTTCAATACCTTGTTTAGCAAGTTCTTTATCTATTGCAGTGTCACTATATTGTTCAATAAAAGAAACAAAATTAAATCCATTTTTAATTCCAGATTCTTGATAATCCGGTAATTCATCTCTCTTTGTAGTTGTTGAAAGTGAACATTCAACTACTAAATCAAATTTAGGTAACCAAAAATCTGCAATTTTCTTTCTATAAGCAGAAAAGCTTACAGTCTTTGTTTTAAAGGGGGAACTTTTGAGAGGAACATTTGGTAATAGACCATACTTTTTTAATAAGTCCTCAACTTTCTTTTCAAATGCATTTGATTTTTTTACATTTTGAGAAGATGCAATGCTTTTAGCACTTTTTGTTGCCTTTTTTTTAGCGACAACTTTGTTTCTTACGCTTTTACTTTTAGCCATAATTATTATTTTTAACCATTCCTGGTCGATTATTGTTTACCTTTCTACTTCCGTAAGGCGTAAACAAATGTTCCTATTATACTCAAATATACAACAATTTATTGTATCTACCAAAAAAAGGGGAACTTTTTTAGTTCCCCTTAATATTTTATTGTTTCAATGATAAAATTGTACCAGCTCCACTACCTACGATTGTAGTAGGCTGAACTCCGTTCCAACGTGTTGCTTTAATATACTCTACATAAGTAGGCGTTAATACTTGTTGTATTTTCTTAACTGCCTCAGCTTCACCCATTGCGTTAATTACTTTTGTTGCACTATCACCTCTTGCTTTAGCTATTTGTTTGTTAGCTTCAGCGATTGAACTTTGTAACTGCATTTTAGATGTCTCAGCATCTTGTTTTGCTTTAATCTTTGCGTTAATAGATTGTGCTAAATTTGCATCGGTTGGTGTTGGTTGCTTTAAAATACTAAAGTTATCTACAATGAAACCATCTTTCTCAAATCTTTCAGTTACATTCTTACGAACCGCTGCCTCAAATCCTGGCATATTGTTTAAGATACTATCCACCGTAATATAACCACTCACATCCTGCATACTACCTCTAACTACATTTCGTAAGTAAGTTTGTGAAATACTCTCTAAATCATCTGTCTTATACTTTAAGTAAATCTTAGATGCTTTAACTGGATTAACACGGTAGTTTAAACCTACATCAATTTTAAATCCTGCTCCACCTAAACATGCGACTGTGATATGTTCGTTTGGTTTACTACCTTCGTTTTCATCCTCACTCCAAATCACGTGTTGCTGTGTTGTTGGAATTGTCACTACATAGGTAAATCCTGGTGTATAGAACTGAAATCCAGTCAATAAAGGTAAACTATCAATACCTCTATAATCCCCACTATTATCAATCTTAAAACCTACTTCGGTTGGATTGATACGGGTACAACTACCTAATGTCACTACTAATGCGATTAACGCTAATACTTTTTTCATACTATTTTGTTTTGTTTGTTTTGTTTAAAATTTTAAATGCTATTTTGTAAAAGATAATAAATGGAATAACTAAAGGCCATAGTAAAGTTCCTAAAATACACAATAATATGTATTTCATATGCCAATCACCATATCTATCCATATAATTTATACTTTCATCTTCATTATTTTCTTTTGTTTTCATAAATGCTATAAATGTAGCACAATATAAAACACTAATTAATAAATAACCTATCATAATCTATTTTGTTAATTCTTTAATAATTTGTTTCACTTCGTAAAAGGTAAAGGTTAATAACCCAGCCATACCTAAAAAACCTAATACATTTGCTATTGATGATGCCTTGTTCAATAAGAAAAAACATCCTTGCAATCCATAGAATATTATTACTGCGATAATTGCAATCAATAATACATTTTTAATACCATTTTTCATTTGTTAAATTTTATTTTTTACCATAAATTTGTGTTTCCGTAAAATATTGATATTGAATTTCACCTTGATTATTCTTATATCCTATTTTGTATTCAATATCAGTCGTATATAGATTTACATCACCGATAACCCCAATTGTAGAGTCAGGTTTCAAATATACTACTTCACCTTCTTGATATTGAGAAATTCTTAGTTGTTCTTTGTGTTTTGGTTTAACACCACAACTAACAAGTCCTGCTGCTATAAGTGCGAATAATACACACAATGCTAATAGAGCACTAATTTGTACATCTCTTTTATCACTTTCTTTACCTTGCATATTTTAAATGTTTTGTTGTTTGTATAATTGTAAATACTTGTCACTCATTTTTTTATAGTTCATTCTGAAATTAGTAGGCATTGCTTCATAAATTACTTTGTTACTATATGGTGCGTTACCTGGTCTACTCCATCTTTTTGAGTATCTCATATAATTGTAGAACTGAACATATGCGTTTGCTTTCTTAATGTAATCGTTAAGGTCAATTGGTAGCTTCCACTTCTTAATTAATTTTACCGAGCGTTTCTCATTATCCAATTCTAAATCTCTACTTTGCTCTATTGCTTTTTTAACACTACGAATTTTCTTCCCACCCAACCAATCGTCTAAATGAGTCACTCCAGTTGAACCCGTTTTCCATATGTTAGTGCTCTTATCTTGCCATTGTGTTAAGTGTGCATATTCGTGTACCAATATACCTAACCAATCTTTACTATTACCCGCTACTACTAATCGCATAGTTTCCTCACAAAAGTAACCACTACATCTTATATTACCACTTAATACCAAATATTTAACAGGTCTTATTTGGCATCTTATACCTACTTCCTTGCAATGTCCTTTCACATGATTAATGAAAGCCTTTACATTTTTTGTTAATGCCATTTTGTTTGTTTAGTTTTTAATAAAAGGATTCACTTGTTGAGGCCAATAATCTTCATTATCATCACCTGCAATTGTATTATCATCAGTAAAACGATACTTAGAAATACTATTATCATAGTGCACTGCTCTACCAGTTTCTTCATCTTCGTATTCTAACGTACCTTCTAACAATTCTTCATCATTTCCGGTCACTTCATACAAACCACAAAAGTCCATACCCGGTTCTTCGTATGCTAAACTGAATGATAGTGTTGGAAATGCTTTTGCCGCATATTGAATGAATGGGCTATTTGGTGCCCACGCCGTATCATATGTTATTTCTAAATACTCATCATCATTTACATTGATACAACTTTCAGCTATATCCCATTTTGTACCCCAATTATCAACTCTCCAACTATACCAACCAGGATTAGCACCGGTCTCTGTTAATAAATTGGCAGGTGTTGGATGTAACACTTCCATTGTAAACTTTAATTCATTATCATCCATTACTAAGGTTAATTCTTTGAACTTATTTAATTCATGAATATCACCACTTACTTTTAAAAAATTATTGCACCAATTAGGCATATATTTAAGTTTTATGATTTAAAAAATGATAGGGGAACTAAATTAATAGCTCCCCCATCGGTTATTTAGGTATAGCCGCTATGAGTATGTATAAAAAACTATACCCTCATAACATATTACCAAACAATAGTATCGTCATTCGTTTCTTCTTCTTTCACTTCGTTGAATAACTTTTCACCTTCATTCTCGTCTACTACGAATTTTTGTATAAGTTGCTTAATATAAGTACGCTCACTATCCATACCACCATCTTGTGAATAGAACGGGAAGATTGCTACTTCAGCTGCTTCTAACAAACTGAAACCATCATACAACAAACCTGCCATCTCTACTGAGATACGGGTTGATACAGCAGTTGTCAATTTACCCGCCTCACCTTTGATTTGGTCTCTAGTGTGTGCGGCAATCTCTGCTACTGATTTCAAATTGTAATCATTCGTATCAGGATATAACATCTTTAACAATTCATATTCCTGCTCAGCATTTAATACATCTACCTCAATGGTCACAAATCTATCTAACAATGCTCTATCCATAACACGTGTTGCAGTATATTCCGAACCAATGTTAGCCGTTGCAATAAAGGTAACACCTTCTGCTACTTTAACGATTGGTGAATTATCTTGCTCATCTAATCGTAAGTATCTTTGTGTTTGGTCTAACACTGTCATTAGGATATTAGCGGCTTCTGGATGAGCTCTACTTAATTCATCTAATAACACAACTGCGTAAGGTGTCTTAATAGCTTTAACGAATGCACTCTCACTAAAATAAGTACCACTTGCTTTGTTAAAGTGTGTGTTACCAATTAATGCCGCTCTCGGGTCTTGCGTTGCACCTAAGTTAAAGTAATGAAAAGGTCGTTTCAATGCAGCAACTAATGCTTTAGCAGCCATTGTTTTACCACTACCAGCAGGCCCTGTCATCATTATATTACGAGCGCGAACAGCCGAGCGTAATAAATATTTCCATTTTAACTCATTCATAATTAAGTTAGCAGGTTTTAAAGCCATACCTTCTTTATGAATGAAGTCAATAACATCTTTATGCTCCGTTGGATTTTCTACGATAGTTTCAGCAATATCGGTATTCATCGGCTTAACCAACATATCCGTATATTCTTGCATTTCTACCATACGATAGCTTTTAGCTCCGTTTTTGTTTACATGTGCACGAATTGCTTTATTTTGTGCAGATGCTTTTTTTCGTAAAGAACTACCTACTATTGTAGATTCTGAACTACTTAATACATCACCCGCAGTATTAACTAAATTAAAACGGGATTTAAGGTTTTCTACTTTGTACACTTCATTAGTGTAACCATACTCTTGTGTTGTTTTTTTACTCATAACTGAAATTTTAATGTTTATTGTTTATTTATTGTTTGATATATCATAAAGATACGAAATAATGTCCACACTACCAAAACTACTTTTAACTCATTGAATATCAACAAGTTATACACATCCATTTAGGGTAATATATAACTCATTGATACTCAATTAGTTAAGTTTTAGTGTGTTTTTATGCTTTTTTCATAAAAAGCTCATTCATTGTTTTAATGATTGGAACGATTTGTTTAACATCAATAAAACGGCTGTCACTTCCGTACATTGTTCTAAAGTTATCGGACGAACTACTATATGAACTACCACCAACAAAGTAACTCATAACTTGTATACCCATATCTTTAATTTGTCCTACCATTTTCTTAGTGTGTAACAATGCGTTTCTACCACTATAAGAACATTGTTGATTTGAGAATGTTGGCTCACCATCACATATGTTTAATAAATATGAATCCATATCTTTATTACTTTCTACGAAATGTTTAAGTATCGCTTGATAACATAATCCTTCAGGTGTTGTACCATTAGCATGCAATGCAGGAAACAATCGTTTAACTTTCTCAAACTTATCGAACCTACTATCATACGCAATACATATGTAAGGTTTATCACCCCACGTACCTCTGATAGAAACTTGCACATTTAAGTTACTTACCATTGATGCTGCTTTACAAATAGCAATTGTTACGGCTAATGTATCATCCCAACAACTACCACTCATACTACCACTACCATCAATTGTAACGTGCAACATTACTTTCTTAAAACGGTCTACTTCTTTTGTACTGAATACATTTACATAATCATATCCTAATGCAGCTACCATTCTCTTATCAATTCTACCATTCTTTTGGCGTGGATTGATTGTTTCTCTTTCCTCACTACGAACTGCAATACGTTTACCTAAGATAGTACCCATTACGATACCTCTTTGTAAAGTATCAGCATTCCAATTGTTCCATTTATCATTGTAATAATGCGCAAAAGGAAACGAACTATCTCGCATCAATCCTTCGGTCATTTTCTTAGAAACAATACATTGAACAGGTTGAATATATCCACCATTCTCTAACTTAGTATCACCTACCGATTGCATTTCAGTTCCACTCTCAGCCATTTGGTCTAACGTATCATCCTCTTTCTTAGTTAAACCTTTCTTTTTGATATTGTTATTAACGAAGTCTTTCTGCTTTTTGATTTGTTTATCTAATTGATTTTTAGCAGAAGCACTCATTAAATCTTTACCATTACCAGTTTGTGAATTACCACTCGCAGAGTCACCTTTCTCACCCAATACAGGCGCGTTACCACCACTACCACCCATTTCATCATTTTGTTTATCACCTGCTTCTGCTCCAGTTTCATCACCTGCTTCGTTTACATCTGCAGGGTCACCATTACCTTTACCTTTACCATCTTTACTTAAATCAACTAAGATATGTTTTAAGATAGTATTAGTAATACTTTCTGCTACTTTTAATGAATCGGTTGTGTTTTTCAATCTACTAATATTCTTAAGGTCTAAGGTTTCATAGATTTCTTTTAAACCTTTCAATTTGTTAAGGTCAGTATTTTGATTTGTGATATTGATAATACGGAACATATACGATTGTAATGTTTCATCCGTATATTCATCACTTATCAATCCCTTATCAATTGTTTTATCATAGAAATACTCATCATACAATGCTCTATAATAATCTCTATAACCTGGACAAGTATTGTAGATATATTGGTCAATCCTTCTATCCTCTACAAAGTTTACCAATGATTTAACTACATCAAATAATTGTTCTTTGTTTCGATAATGGTCAACACCACTAAACGAAGGGTCATTTACATCCAAACCTGCTGCTTTTGCAAAAGAATTAAACATATCGGTTGGTGCAGAATAAGCCGGCATCAATTCAAAGTCTGTAAGAACAATGTGTGATGCTTCGTGCAATGCCAAACCTACTGCGATATCAAACTTTTCAGGTTTAACCTCAGCCGATAATACTACCGATTTACCATCTGTATAAGAATCACCTTTACGTGAAAACCTAACAGGAATGTTTTTGTTTGTAAGAATGTTCACAAAGTTAGCAATCGCTCTCCTATGTGCATTCAACTTAATAAGGTCAGCCGTACTGCTTTCTACCTTATTGAACTCTTTTGGTTTCCACGTATCACCACTCCAATATGTAGTAGGTGTGTCATAGGAACTCCATTCATCAGCCCAAAAGGAACTAGCTGATTTTTTCTCTTTCTTTTTACTTGAATACGAACCCTTTGTTAAATAATCTAAAGTGCCCGTTTTAAAACTGTCATACCAACTCATACTCTTTAAGTTTATATGTGAATAAATATTGTGTAGAAGATAGTAGGGGAATCGAACCCCTACCACGTTTCCAAAACTATCTTAGTTTATCTGCAATTAAGCAGAAATCTTAGCTCTACTAGCTAATTGGCTCAATCTTTGTGAATAATACAAAGCTC
>Ga0214919_10001378_pt1 | contig 40064 bp, 32 predicted proteins | sample LL1503_MetaG_FD_177994 | JGI IMG/M metagenome (GOLD analysis project Ga0214919, IMG submission 177994) | Freshwater microbial communities from Lake Lanier, Atlanta, Georgia, United States - LL-1503 | ecosystem: Environmental > Aquatic > Freshwater > Lake | place: USA: Georgia | collected...
ACCGAATCGCGGCCTTTGACCTCCATGGTGAGTTCTTCGTCGAGGGGATACGCCGAGCCGATGCGCATCTTGATTTCTTCCGCGGTACGCTCACCGATGAGCAAATTGTAGGCGCGTTTCATGTAGTTGACCATGGCCGCGTCGAGCTCGTCGCCTGCGACGCGAATGGATTTCGAAAACACGATGCCGTTCAGGGAAATAATGGCGATCTCGGTGGTGCCGCCGCCGATATCAACGATCATGTTAGCGGCAGGTTCGTCGATCGGGAGGCCAACTCCGATGGCTGCAGCCATGGGTTCGGGAATGGTGATGACGTCACGGGCGCCGGCGTGGAGGGCAGAGTCTTTGACGGCGCGTTTTTCGACCTCGGTGATGCCGGAAGGAATCGCGATGACGACGCGGGGTGGGGCGCGGAAGGAGCCGCTGGAAACTTTGCGAATGAAGTACCGAAGCATCGCTTCGGTGACGTCGAAATCGGCGATGACGCCGTCTTTCATGGGGCGGATGGCGGTGATGTTACCGGGGGTGCGCCCGAGCATGCGCTTGGCTTCGTCACCGACAGCACGGACTTTGCGGGTGACGGTGTCCAGTGCGACCACGGAGGGTTCGCGCAGGACGATGCCTTTGTCTTTGACGTATACGAGCGTGTTGGCGGTGCCAAGGTCGATGCCGATGTCGTTGGAGAAATAACCGAGGAGGTTGGCCATGATGGGGGATGGTCGAGACGAGAGTGAGGCGGCGTCTCCGCCGACGGAAACGAATGGGTGGCAGATCAGGGTGTCAACGCGGGAAACCGTCGGGCAATAGAAGGGGCGCTCGTTTAGTCTTTTTTAGCCGGGGCTTTTTCTGCTTCGGTTTTTTTCTGGGCGTCTTCGTAGGCTTTGCGTTGCTGGATACCGATTTCCAACAAGTCACTGACCAACATGCGCGCTTCCGTCTCTTGCTGGGCGATGGAGCCAGGGGCCGGTGGTGGTTGCGGCGTACCTTGAGTGATGGGCATGACGGCGGGGGTGGCGAAACCGGCGGCGGCCGCTCCGGGATTGGCGTTAGCCACACCCGATACTGTGGCTTTGCGGAGGCGTAGGACTTTATTTTGTCCGCCGATGGAAAGGCTTACTTGATCGAGGGTTGAATCGTAAGCGAGGACCTTGATGCCTTCGACGGTGGCGTTAACGGGAATCCAGTGGCTGCGTTTGGTTTGATTGTCGTAGATGCAGACCAAGGTGTTTTTGGCCGTGCTGCTGACGCCGGCCAGTTCGAGTCCCTCTTGCGTGCTCGCTTCGCCGTTGGCGGCAGTGCCAGGAGCAGGTAGAAACGGAGAGTCTTTGGGCAGTGCGGTCTGGGCTGAGGCCTCCGCGACCGCAAGAAAAGCGGCGAGGGCGACGGAGCAAAGTGGTGTAACGCGCGGCATGGTGATTAATAAGTTATGCAGGGTCATGGGTTGCGTCAATTGTGGAGCCGGAGCAGCCTGATTGATGGCGGGATGAAATTCCCTCTTGTCTCGGTGGGCGAGCTCGCCCCATTTCATAGTACGACATGATCTCCGCAGATTATATTCCTTTTTTGATCCAAGCCCTATTAGCCGGCGGCATCACTGCCTTTGTGATCGGGGCGAGCCATTTTTTCGGTCAACGCGCCAAGCTTAACAAGATCAAGGACTCGGCCTATGAGTGTGGCGTACCCTCCGAAGGGATCGTGCACACACGCTTCTCGGTGAAGTTTTTCCTCACGGCGCTTTTGTTCATGTTGTTCGATCTGGAGATCGTGATTCTAGTGCCGTGGACGTTTATTTATCGGGAGTTTCTGGCCAACCATATCGCGATCATCGGGCCAGTGTTTTTCTTTATCGGAGTGCTCGTGCTCGGTTTGATTTACGAAGTAAAGAAGGGCGCACTCGATTGGGAAAAGTGAGCGGTCGGTTAATTTAATTTTTTCATGCGGTTAGAAAAAATCATCGCTCGCAACCGCATCGTCGATTTGCGGAGCGGGGATCTGCCGGGTGCGTTGCAGGAATTGCTCGCGGTCAGTGTGGCCAGTTTCCCGGATCTCAAGCCGGAGGCGTTGCTGAAGGGATTGTTGGCGCGCGAGAGCACAATGACTACCTATCTCGGGCTCGGGGTGGCCTTGCCGCACGTGCGTGTAAAAATGTCGCGGCGCTACATCCTTGCGATCGGCCGCAGTCGTGCAGGGATTCGGCATGACGGAGCTTTGGCCGACGAACGGGTGCATTTGATCGTGATGTTGATCGCCGGTGAAAAGGCCCGCGATTACCTGCAGGTGCTGGCTTCGATCGCGCGGCAGGTGAAAGAGCAAACCATGGTTGATGGCCTCGTGCAGGCCCCAGATATCGATCAACTTTACGAACGTTTAGTGGGCGGTTTTGGTGGGATCCGGCCAGTGCAGACTCAGCAGAACCGCGTCAATCGCCTCATGTTGCGCGAGGCGCAGCGCGTGGCGAAGGGTGCGGTTTGCGATGCGTTGATGGTTTTTGGCGACACGTTTATCGGCGGGATCGATCGTGCGGCCTTTGACCTGAAAATTAAGACGATTTTGGTGACGCGCAACCCCATCGAGCCTGGTGGCGATGAACGCGATTTTGCTGAGACTATACAGGTGCGATCCTTTTCCAATCAACGCATGGCGCAATTGCGGAGTGCGATCTTGGTGGCGCTCACGCGCGGGGTTTTAAAATTCACGGATCGTATCTGCTGCCTGGACGGCATGACGGGGAGCAACCAGTTCGACACGCTCGTTGTCGTTGATATCGAGCGCGAATTCCAGACGCTACTCACAGGGCAGACCGCGGACTTGTTGCCGGAAGACGTGAAGCCGGAAGTGTTGGAGCGCGTGTTGGCCGTGGCTACCGAGCTCGCCGTGGAAGGTCGCGAGGGTCGGCCGGTCGGGTGCTTGTTTGTGGTGGGCGACTCCGAAAAAGTCGCCGCACTCTGCAAACCCCTGGTTTTGAATCCTTTTTTTGGCTACAAGGAAGAAGAGCGAAATATCCTTAATCCGTTCATGGATGAGACGGTGAAGGAGTTTTCTTCCATCGATGGCGCCTTCACGATTCGCGGCGATGGCGTGGTGGAATCGGCCGGCAGCCTGATTCAGGCGACCGATAGCAACCACGCATTGCCCAGTGGTTTGGGGAGCCGGCACGCGGCTGCGGCTGCGATCAGTGTGGCGAGTAATTGCATCGCGATCGTCGTCTCATCGAGTACCAGCCAAGTGACTCTTTTCCGGCGCGGGGTGATGTTGCCGTTGACCGAAAAACGCCGTTGAGGCGTTCGGTGGGGTAGGGATGCTTGGAAGATTGGGGTTGCAGCACCGCGCCCGCGGGCTTTGCTCTGACCCTTCAACCTTTTAAAACCATGCAAGAAGTCGTCACCCTAGAATGCACCGAAGCCAAAAAAGAGGGCAAGCCCGCCTCCCGTTATCTCACGAAGCGGAATAAAAAGACCGTGACCGAGCGCATCGAGAAGAAGAAGTACAACCCCTTCCTCAAGCGCCACACGCTCCATAAGGAAATCAAGTAAACGTTCTGCGTTCACTCTTCCGTCAGTTTCAAAACCGAGCCGCAACGCTCGGTTTTTTTGTGGGCTAAATTATAGACCTCTCTCTGTGTCTGGCTGCGCCGCCGAAAGGCCAAGCCAAGTGAGGCGAGGGGGCTCAGGTCCCGATGGGCTTTGGGATCTGGCTGGCCGCCGCGAAAGGGGGCAATGAATGAGCTGCGGCAGGCGAGGCTGTTCCACTTTGCTGACGGCGTGCTGCGCGCCAGCTCTCACGGTGTTTACGAATCCAATCGAGCAGCGCCCGCTCGAAACCGATGTCGTACCCCAGACGCTCTGATTCCAGCCACTTGTGTTTCAAAATCTCCTCACGCTCGGCTAGAAATTCTTGGTAAAGGCTAGATTGCTTCACGAACTCGCGGGACGAGGAGGGGGCGGACTCTTGGGAGGTAGAAGTCATGCAGCAGGTCGTCGAAATAACAAAAATGAGAGTGAGCACTGGAGGCCTGTCAATGCCCGCGATGTCATCAAATTTTTACAATTAAACGGGCATGGGCTTGACCAAGCGAGCGAGCAACGTCTCGGCGATTTCGCGGAACGTGCGCCCGGCCAGACTGGCGGGTGCGCTCACGACGATCGGTTCGCCGGCGTCGCCGCCCGCGCGGATTTCCGCAATGAGCGGGACTTGGCCGAGCAGCGAAGTGCCAAGTCGTTCCGCGGTGATGATGCCGCCACCTTCACCAAAGAGCGTGTGCTTTTGTCCCGCGGGATCGACAAAGTAGCTCATGTTTTCCGCGACGCCGAGGAGCGGGACGTTGACCTTTTGAAACATCAGGCCGCCTTTACGTGCTACATTGGTGGCGGCGGGTTGCGGCGTGGTGACGAGCACGGCGCCGTCTAGTGGGAGGGTTTGGACGAGAGAAAGTTGTGCATCGCCGGTGCCGGGCGGCAGGTCGACGAGTAAGACCTCCAGCTCGCCCCATTTCACGTTTTGGACGAATTGCTGAATCGTCTTCATGATCATCGGGCCTCGCCAGACGACCGGCGTGTTGTCGTCGACCAGGAAGCCCATGCTCATGACTTTCACGCCGTGGCGCTCAAGTGGGATCAACGTGGAAGCGGCGCCTTCGCCTTCGACTTCGGGGCGCCCCTGTAAACCCATCATGAGCGGCACGCTCGGGCCGTAGATGTCGCAATCCATGAGGCCAACGCGGCCAGGGCGCCCTTGCGCGGTGAGGACTTGGGCGAGGGCGCAGGCGAGATTGACGGCAAACGTGCTTTTGCCGACTCCGCCTTTGCCCGAGGCGATGGCGACGGAGTATTTCGCGGTCTTGGGTGTGGCGCTGGCACCGGGCAGATTGCCTACGCCGTTGGCGGGTGCGGCCGGGCGGGCGGCTTGCACGGAGATATCGATGATGACTTCGCTCACGCCGGGGATGGCGCGGAGGCATTTTTCGACCTCCGCCTTTAGATGAAGAGGGATCTTCGGATCACTGGTGGTCAGGCCGAGGGCGACTTTGGCGACGCCGTCGACCAACGCCGCGGACCGCACGAGGCCAAACGAAACGATATCACGGCTGAAGCCGGGGTATTTTACCTGTTGCAGGTGGACTTTGATTTCTTCGGTGGTCACGGCGGTACGAATGTTTAGTAAATTAGAGTTGTTATGACGGCGCGGCGCGCAAATAGAAATCCCCTTCATCGCGCATCAACCTTCTCCTCCATGCAATCTTTCATCCGTTTAACTTTGGTATTATTCACCGCTGCGAGTTTCTCCATGCGGGCCGAACCTGTACGTGACATCGGGAAAATCGAGGTCATCGCCGAAAACAAAACCCTCCCCATCCGCGTCTCTGCGAACACGCCTGAGCTCAACGCCCTCGCGCTCCAAGCTTTCGGCACGCATGGGCGCTATCGGGTGGTCGCGAGTGGCTTTGCTTTCGACATCAAGTTTTCCGCGGTGACGCCCACGCAAGTGCGCGTCGATATCACCAAAGCGCCCAGCGGTACCCCCGTCGCTTCTGAAGTGCTCACAGGCTCAAGCGCGCGCAACGCCTTGCTGAAAGCGGCTGACGTTGCCGTCGTCAAAACCAATGGCCTCGGTCTGCGCGGTTACTTCGCCGCGAAACTCGCTTTTATCAATGAGCGCACCGGTAAAAAAGAAATCTACACCGGGGACTTGATGTTTGGCGAAGTAAAGCAGATCACCCGCGACAATTCGATCGCGCTCAATCCCCGCTGGGCGCCGGATGGCTCGCGGCTCATCTACACTAGTTTCTACAAGTCTGGGTTTCCTGATATTTTTACCATCGATCTCGGTAGCTACCAACGCTCCACGTTTGTGAGCTTCAAGGGCACGAACAGCGGCGCCCGTTTCAGTCCCAACGGCTCGCAAGTCGCGATGATTCTTAGCGGTGAAGGTACTCCGGAAATCTACGTCAGTAACGCCCAAGGCCGCGCCGTCGCGCGCAAAACCCGCTCCGACGCCGTGAAGTCTTCGCCGACGTTTTCGCCTGACGGCTCGCGCCTAGTTTTCGCGAGCGAGCCCGGTCCGCAACTTTACACGATGCCCGTGAGCGGCGGCGCCCCGACGCGTCTCACCTCAGGCATTAGTGGTTATTGCGCCGAGCCAGATTGGAGCCGCACCAACCCCAACAAGATTGTCTTTACCATTCGAGTGGGCCGTAATTTCCAGATCGCCGTCTACGATTTTTCGAAACGCTCAAGCGAGCAGGTTTCTAAAGCACCCTTTGATGGCGTAGAACCGAGCTGGTTGCCTGATGGGCGCCACGTGGTTTACTCCGCGCGCACCTCGACCACGAGCGTGGTCAGTATCCTCGATACCGAAACCGGCAAGAGCACGCCGATCAGCCCGAAGGGTTTTGGCTCCACGCTGCAGGCCAACGTTTGGGCCCCTTAAATCCGCCGAGCCTGCGCTCCTTTCGCCCAGATATGCTGGGGCAGCAAAAAGCCGCGCTTTTCAGCGCGGCTTTTTAAGTTACCGAAGAAAGCTTAAGCTTACTTCGTGGCGGCGAGGTAGTACGCCTCGGCGGCGTCCCAATCGGCAACGTTCCAGAACGCGGCGATGTAATCAGGGCGGCGGTTTTGGTAGTTTAGGTAATACGCGTGCTCCCAGACGTCCAGGGCGAGGACAGGTTTGCCCTCGATGCCGGCGACGGCTTTACCCATGAGCGGGCTGTCTTGATTAGCCGTGGAGCCGACCGCGAGTTTCTTGTCGGCGGTGACGTAGAGCCAGGCCCAACCGGAGCCGAAGCGCGTGGCGCCTGCTTTGGCGAAGTCGTCTTTGAATTTGGCGAAGCCGCCGAGCTCAGCTTCAATGGCTGCGGCGAGTTTGCCCTTGGGCGCGCCGCCCTTACCCGGGCCGAGAATCGTCCAGAAAAATGAGTGGTTGCTGTGGCCGCCGGCATTATTGCGCACGCCGGCGCGGATGGCGTCAGGGACCTTGCTGAGATCGGCGATCAAGGCGTTGACCTCAAGCGCGGCGAGGTCGGCGTGGTCTTTGAGCAGGTTGGTGGCGTTGGTGATGTAGGCTTGGTGGTGTTTGCCGTGATGAATCTCCATCGTCTTCGCATCAATGTGCGGCACGAGGGCATCGAGGGCGTAGGGCAGGGCGGGGAGCGTGTAAGCCATGTGTATGGGTGGTTTAGTTTTCTAGGATGAAATGAAAGATAGGAACGGCCAACAGATGCACTGCTGAAGGAGCGCGTCAACTTTCCCCTGCGGGTTCGGCCACGCGTTTGGCTTTAAAAAAAGCCTGCAACAGCTCGCGGCACTCGACTTCGAGGACGCCGCCGGCGGTCAGTTCGACGTGGTGATTGACGCGGGGAAGCTCGTTGAGGTTGGTGGCGCCTCCGAGACAACCCATCTTAGGATCGGGTACCGCGTAGCACACGCGTTGCACGCGTGACATGAGCAGCGCGCCCGAACACATCGGGCAAGGCTCCTTGGTGACGTAGAGCGTGGCGCCTTCGAGTCGCCAGTTACCCAGTTTCGAAGCGGCTTGAGTGATCGCAAGCATCTCGGCGTGGGCGGTGGGATCTTGGGCGCTTTCGACCGTGTTGTGAGCCGCGGCGATGATCTCGCCGCCGACAGCGATCACCGCGCCGATCGGCACCTCGTCTTGGCGCCAAGCATCAATCGCCTGATTGTAGGCGAGACTCATAAAAAAGGTGTCGTCTCGCACCAGTTGCGATGGAAAACGTTTCTCAAACGGGCAGGCGGGCGGCGTGGATGCGGGTGAGACCATGGGTGCGCTTCAGAGGAAAACCTTGACTAAGCCGGGTAAATTCCCGCTTACAAGTGTGCTTTACGTCCTCACCACCACACCGATCCATGATGCTCACCTGTTCTCTTCAAACCCGCGTTAACCATGGCTGACAACGACGCGATCGAAGTTGAGGGCAAAGTGATGGTCGTGCTACCCGGCACGATGTTTAAAGTCCAGCTGGCCAACGGTCACGTGGTTCTAGCTCACATCTCGGGTAAGCTCCGTAAAAATTTCATCAAGATCGCGGCTGGCGATAACGTGAAGATGGAGATGAGCCCCTACGATCTGGAGAAGGCGCGCATCACCTTCCGCATGAAGGAAGCTAATCCCTTGCCGCGCGCTCCGATGCGGCGGCGTTACTAAGCGCCACCAGCGCCCTGCCTTCAACCAAAGCTCAAAGGGCTTTGGTTTTTTTGTGCCTAGGCAATAAGGACGGAGCGCTGGCTTTGACTTGCGGTAACGCTGGGAGTTCAGCGCACTGTTGCAGGCATGGCTCGTCGCTCGACCCCTTCTCGCACCTTGGCGCTCAGTCGCGCGCCCATTGCCTTTGCGGGCGATATCGACGGTTTTATCGCATTTCTTGATCTTGAGCGCGGACTGTCACGGCACACGCGGGAAAATTATCAACGTGACCTCGATCAAGCTGCAACGTGGCTCGCACGGCAAGAGGCGCTGGATTGGCGCACGGTATCGCCCGCACAGGCCAGTGAATGGTTGCACTCACTCTCCCGAGCCGATTTCGCGGTCGCCAGTCTCGCCCGCAAACTGACGGCTCTGCGGGTGTTCGCTCGATATCTCGTGCGTGAGAAACTTCGCGCCGATGATTTTACGACGCTGTTAGCCGGACCGAAGTTAGGGCGTCGTCTGCCTGGGACGCTTTCGGTGGACGAGGTCTCACGATTGCTCGCCGCTCCGGGTGGTGGCGAGCCGGCGGCGTTGCGCGACCGGGCTTTATTGGAGCTTTTTTATTCAAGCGGGCTGCGCGTGACCGAACTCGGTGGGCTCATGCTTCAGCAGATCGATCTCGAGCAGGGTTTTCTCCGCGTATTTGGCAAAGGTTCCAAGGAGCGTGTCGTGCCCATCGGTGGTCGGGCGTGTGCGGCGATTGCCACCTATCTTAGCGCGGGTCGTCCGCATTTCGTGAAGACGCGCACGGGGAGCCAATTATTTTTGAGTAACCGGGGCGGCGCTCTCTCGCGGATTACCTTGTGGTATATCGTTAAAAAACACGCTCGGCGTGCTGGCATTACGCAAAACGTAAAACCTCATCTGCTCCGACACTCGTTTGCGACCCACTTGCTAAGCGGTGGAGCGGATCTGCGTGCGATCCAAGAAATGCTCGGTCACGCCAGCATTGCCACGACTCAGATTTATACCGCCGTCGAGCCGCAGCGACTGTTGGATCAGCACGCCAAATTCCATCCGCGTAACCGCGATTAAGTCTATGCATGCGGTTGCGACGCACCTGCGCACCCTTTAGGCCCACTGGACGCTTGACGACAGGTGGGCACGTGCGGCCCCTTTGCGCCATGGCTACGCCCAACGAGGAAAATTTTACTGACTACAAGCGCGCGGAGAAAAAAGCGCTCGAGCTCTTGGCTGAAATGAAGGCCGTGAGTCCCAAAAAGGTCGATATCGAGTTGGCGCTCATGGTTGCGATTTTCGAGTTACATAAAGGCACGCCGGCGGCGTCTTCGGTGGCGATGATCATCCAAGGTCACTTGAAGCAACTCGTGCCTTATTACGCGACGAAGCAGCCGGCCGGCAATTGATCGCGTGATCTCGCCTGCAATTGTTGGTCAACGTTGCCTCAGTGAGCGCGAGCCCGAGCTCGGGCTAGGTTTGGTCGCGACGGTGGATGTAGCCGCCCGAAGGATCGGCATCGAATTTCCTGCTACGGGAGAAAAACGCCTGTATGCGTTGGGCACCGCGGTTCTAAAACGCGTGGAATTTCGCGCTGGGGAAACGGTCGCCACCCGCACGGGTGAACCCTTTGTCATCGAGGCGGTCGAGGAAGCGGCGGGCTTGCTTGTGTACGTCGGACCCGGTGCTTTACGCGTACGCGAAGATGCGATTTCCGATGTCACCAGTGTGAGCTTACCGCAGGAACGTTTGTTGGCCGGGCAGGTGGATCCAGGAGAAGTTTTTGATCTGCGGTACCGGGCGCTGCTAGCTCAGGCCAAATTTCGCCAGTCTGAAGTCCGCGGATTTTTGGGCGGACGTTTGGAGCTGATTCCGCACCAGTTTTATATTTTGCGGGAAGTCGCTTCGCGGCAGATCCCGCGGGTCTTGCTGGCGGATGAAGTTGGTTTAGGTAAGACGATCGAGGCGTGTCTGGTTTTGCAGCGCTTACTCGCGGTCGGGAAGGCGCGTCGCGTACTTATCCTCGTGCCAGAGGCGCTGACGCATCAGTGGTTCGTCGAGCTGCTACGGCGGTTTAATCTGTGGTTCAGTATCTACGATGAGGCGCGTTGCCTAGCATGCGAAGGCAGCGATCCGGGGAAAAATCCGTTTCTCGCGGCGCAACTCGCGTTGGCGGCGGTCCCGTTTCTCGCGGGCAATGAAACGCGGCGCGAACAAGCCGTCGCGGCCGGCTGGGATATCGTGGTCGTCGATGAGGCGCATCATCTCGCGTGGGCGCCGGATGCGGTGAGCCCCGAGTATGCGCTCGTTGACCAACTGGCTCGCTGCGTCGCGGGATTACTCCTGCTCACAGCGACGCCGACCCAGCTCGGTTTGGCGGGGCACTTTGCGCGACTCCGTTTGCTCGATCCCAATCGCTACAACGATTTCGAGGCGTTTCGTGTTGAATCCGAAGGCTTTGGCGCCGTGGCCGCGATCGCGGAAAAAATCGTCGAACAGCAACCGCTTAAACCGAAGGATCATACTACGCTGAGGAAAATTTTTAACCGCGACCCGCAACGGCTCGCCGAGCACCTGGACGCGCTGGTTAAAGGTCGGGCGGGCGCGCGCGAGGCGTTGTTAAAGACTTTGCTCGATCAGCACGGCACCGGCCGCGTGGTGTTTCGCAATACACGTGCCGCGATGACGGGGTTTCCGCGTCGTAAATTTTGTCCGGTGCCGCTTACGGTCGAAAATAATCTCACGCATCTGGCCCGGATCGCGCGGGAGCTGATAGCGGAGGATTCGGGCGCTGACGGCGGCATTCGTTACGCCTTCAAAGAGGACCCGCGTCTCGCCTGGCTGGTAGATTTTTTGAAGACACAGAGCGCGGAGAAAATTCTTCTGATCTGTAAATCGCAGCGCAAGGTCGTCGCGCTCGAAAACGCGTTGCAGGAAAAAATTAACGTGAAGGTCGGCCTATTTCACGAGGGACTGCCGCTGGTGCAGCGAGACCGCAATGCTGCGTGGTTTGCCGAGCCGGACGGGGCCCAATTGCTTATCTGTTCCGAAATCGGTAGCGAAGGGCGTAACTTTCAGTTTTCGCACCATCTCGTTTTATTTGATCTGCCGTTAAATCCTGGACTTTTAGAGCAACGGATCGGTCGTCTGGATCGTATCGGCCAGACGCAGACGATCCGAATCCATGTCCCTTACGTCGCGGGTAGTGGTGAGGAATGCGTGGTCGAGTGGTATCACCATGGGCTTGATGCATTTGAAACGCCGATCCACGGCGGCAACGATTATCAGGAAGCGTTTAAAGAGCGTCTGCTCATTCTCACACGTACTTACGGCGAGGGGCTCAAGGCTGGACGTGACCAACTCGACGCCTTCATCGCGGAAACTACGGTATTCAGAAAAGCGTTGAGTCTAAAAATGCAGAAAGGCCGTGATCGTTTACTGGAACTTAATTCCTTTAATCCGGCGGTGGCCGAGCAGGTGATTGCAGGTGTAAGGGCGGTGGACGCGGATCCTTTTCTGCGGAATTTCCTCGTCGAGTTGCTCGACCATTTCGGCGTGCGGATCAAAGAGCACGAACAAGGGGATATGTTTCTTGATCCGAGCCATGCGTATATCGAGGGATTTCCCTCGATCCCTCGAGATGGCATGCTGGCCACCTTTAGCCGAACGCGCGCCATTGTGCGCGAAGATATTCGTTTTCTTTCGCCCGATCATGCGCTCGTGCAGGACGCGATTGATTTACTGATCGATTCCAAGACGGGGACTTCAGCCTTTGGCTGGATGCGTTCGCCGAAACCCAATTTGCTGCTGGAGGCTATTTTCCTGCTCGAGACGGTCGCCGACTCGCGGTGGCACGTGGATCAATTTCTCGCGCCCACTCCCGTGCGTGTCGTGGTGGATCTGCGCGGCAATGATCTCACCGCTACGCGACCGGCGGCGGCGCTCGCTGAAGATTTCGTCGATGCCACGCTGCAACGGTTTCTCGAGCGCCCGGGCTTTAATGCGGCGCTCCTCAAGACAATGCTCGAATCCGCGACCGAGCGGGCGGAATCACTCGCGCTCGCTTTGAAGTTAGCAGCCGGTGAGCGGGCGGCGGTCGCGCTGGGCGCTGAGTTGCAACGACTCGTCGATTTGCAACGACTCAACGATCACGTGCGACCCGAGGAGATCGCGTGTTCGCGGGAACAGATGGTGCGCACCAGCGCGGCAATCACCGATGCACGCTTACGCTTGGATTCGATCCGCCTTATTGTTGAAGGTCCACAAGCCTTGGGTTGAGCAAGTCTCTCCGCTGCTGTCAGATTAACGTGTGAGCGGGAGTAGCGCGCGCAGGCTAGGATTGCGCAAAAAAAGTCCGCCCCAAACAACGACGCCTACGATGATGGTGGATACAAAAGGATCCCCTACGCGGACGTGAGTGGCGGTAGCACCGCCGAGGTAAGCGGTCAGTAAAATTGCGCCGAACACCGAGGTGCGCGGAATCGCGTAGAGCACGGTGCAGACGAGTTCGAGCACGCCGAGACTCGGTGCGAGCTGGATCTTCCAGCCGAGGTGTTCGAAGCCTTTGGCGAGATCCGGCGAACCGGAAAATTTCATGGCGGCGCTAAACGAGAGCATCAACACGGGCAGCATGCTCATGATGCGGCCTGTCCAGAGAATGCCTTTCGATGGGGTGACGTGAGTGGAGTTGGAGTCCATGGTCAAAATGGGATGAAACTGGGCGCGCCGAGGGCGAGTCTGTTTTATTTCGCTTTGGCGGGCTTCAGGTCAACGACGGTGCGGATCGCTTGGAGGAGAGTCGCTGCGTCGAAGGGTTTCATTACCATGCCGGCCACGCCGAGTGCCCTGAGTTTTGGCAGTACGGCGTGATCGGCGGGTGAGGGCAACATGATGACCGGAATCGCACGCAACGCCGGTTTCGATTTCAACATCTCGAGCAACTCTAGGCCGCCCATAATCGGCATGCTCACATCCAGTAAAATCAGGTCGGGCAACGCACGCTCCATCGAGAAAAGGGCGTTGTAACCATTGGTCGCACCATCGGCCTCGCAGTCGAAAGGGGCGAGGATAGTAGCGGCGATGGTGCGCACGGTTTTGGCGTCATCGATGGTGAGGATTCTTGGGCGCATGGAAATAATGGGCCGGGCAGCGGTGCGCGGTAAATGAGCACATTGATGGGCCTAACCATGAAAGCAATGGCCGGGCGTGGCGTGATCTGATACGCACTTTTTTGAAGCTGATCCGAAGGTGTGGATTGTCAGCGACGACTGGTGCCGCTAACTCTATGGTCCATGAATGCTTCCTTCTCCTGCTGCCGAGCATGGTCCTTCGTGCTTTTAGCCCTCTCACTCACGTCTCAGCCGATGCGCGCCGCCGAGACGAAACCGGTGGAGCTCCCGGCCGATCCGATTAAGACGATGGTGGGTCGCCTCGAATTGGAGCGGTATAAAGCCACGATTAAAGGCCTCACGCAGTTCGGCGATCGCCGCCAAGGTACGGCTCGCAACCGCGCCGCGCTCGATTGGATCGAGGCGCAGTTAAAGAGCTATGGTTACACCAACACCACGCGGATGAAGTATGAGTATTTCCCGACTGATCCGCGTCGCCCAAGTGGCCCCGTGACGAGCGGCTCACCCGATGCGGCGCAGGGCGGGGGCCGTTATCGCGGCCTCCGCGCCAAAACGGGTGTGAACCAAGATCCCAATTTGCAACCCGATGAAAAGTTGCGTGCGTTAAATTCTCAGCCAGGCGACATCGGGCCGCGCGAACAGGTTTACTGCACGAAAATCGGCACAACGCATCCTGAAGAAATGTATATCGTCGGCGCGCATTTCGACGGTCACGGCTACGGTGAGGCCGCCAATGACGACGGCTCCGGCACGGCCATCGTGATGGAGCTCGCGCGGATCTATATGTCTCCCGACGTGAAGACCGAGCGTTCGATTCGCTTCGTGTTGTGGAATAACGAAGAGACCGGCCTCAACGGCGCCCGCGCCTACGTCGCCCAACGCGCCGCATTGCAAGGCCAAGAAGCGCCTGCGGGTTCGGGCCTTTATCCTGAACCGAAGTGGCTGGGTATGATTCAGCATGACATGATGCTTTTCGATCACGGGGCCCCGCGTGCCGATGGCACGGTTTCAAAGGACCAGCGCCCTGAAGCCGATGTTAACATTGAGTTTCAATCCACCGCCAAGTTTTCCGAAGGCGCGCAGAAACTCGCGTGGTTTTTCCATGCCGCCAACGAAGCCTACGCGACCGATTATCCTGCGGCAGTTGGCCCGCACATGACCAATACCGACAGCACTCCGTTTATGGATATAGTGCCGGCCATCAGCCTGCGTGAAAACGAACGCGGCCGCGAAATCGGCGCTGGCTGGGACCCGCACTGGCACCAGCCAACGGATATGTTTACGACATTTAGTGACGCCGATTTCCGGCTTGGCCTTAACGCTGCGCAGACGACCCTCGGTGCCCTTGGTCGTCTCACGGGCGCCACGCTCACCCAATAATTCTCCGCCTCACGACGCCTCATGAAGACGATTACCGAACTGCAACGTCTCGCCTCGCCGGCTCAGAAACCTCAGTCGCTCGCCTGGGATGGCGCGACTCTTTGGATGGGTTCTCGGGCGACTAAAGCTATCTACGCGATCCAACCCGCGACCTGGACTGTGACCATTGAAACCGCTGCGCCTGGCACGCCGTGGGGCATGACGGCGGCTGGGAATGAACTCCGCGTGCTATGTGGCGAGACCGCGGATGATCATCGCGTGATTCGGCGCTTCGTGCCGGGTGTGGGTTTCGACGCAAACTGGGCGCAGCCCTGTCCCGACGACACGGGATCACAACTCGGTTTTTCCGGAGGAAAACTCCACGTCAGTCAGTGGTACCCGAAGAAAGTTTTGACCCTAACCAGCGACGGTAAAGTCGAGCGCGTGATACAGCTGCCGCACGGCATCTGCGGGCAAGTGTGGGTCGATGGGTTGATTTATCTGGTCACGACTAACGCCGAGGAGACAAACGAGTATTGGCTGACCCGTGTCGACCCCCGGCCGGCAACGCCGGTGATTGAGGATGTCGCGCTCATTCCATTTCAAGCTCGGGCGCTGGCTTGGGACGGCGCAAGATTTTGGACCAACCACCGCGAGCAAAACCAGATCGTAGCTTTTTTGTGAAAGTAATGAGGATTTAGTGTATGGTCCACTGCGGTCGTCATAGCGCTTGCTCGGATTAAATTCACGGCGATTGAGGCGATCGCTCTGTCACTACGAGTCGCTCAGACTCACTGCCCAAGGAAAGACAGCCGGTGCGCCTTTTGAATCTTGCGCCGCTGTTCGTCGCTTAGCCGCGCTTCTCCCGCGAACTCCGGCCAGCGGCGCACCGCTGCCTGCACCTCCGCGATGATCGCGGCGGCGCGGCCGCGCTTCATGGAAGCCGCCTTCGCGCACGCCTTGAAATCCTCTACTGTGAAGCCGTCGCGTTTTCCGTTTAGGGTCATTTGGTGCGAGCCCGTCCACGGGCCGGAGGGATTATAACTGTAGGTTACGTCGAACGCCGGCGCGAGCGACCACTCCCCTTGTTGATTCATTAGAAAGGCGATATTCTTCACATGGTCGTCCTGATTCCGAGCAACAAGGTTGAAAACCATCCGCCGGAACTGCTCCTCCACTACGGCCATCGGCAGCTTGAGCTGACGAATCGTGAGTAGAGCCTGCTCGTAGGCATAGGCCCCGGCCTGGTTGAAATCATAATGCGCCAACGCGCCGAGCGACTGCATGTGCAGCTTTGCCCCGCCGGTCATCCGGTCAAAGCGGCGCGTCATAAAGTGCCGCCGCCCGTTTTCCTCAAGCAGCCGGCATTCGCTCATCGTGATCCCTGCGGCCTTGGTCATGAGGTGATAGGCGAATTCTATAGCCCCGTAGCCCTTCGGATCTTCCAGCTCCTTGTCACGGTTTTGCTTCACGCCATCAAATTTCAGGAGCCAGTAATCGAAGCCATCGCCCACCGCAATCTGACCTGAGCGCACCTCGTTCGTCGCTGGATTCCATGCGATTACTGCCTTGGCCCGCGCACCGCCGGCCGACGTGCCCACGCTCAGGATGTCTCGCAGCGCCCGCTCCTTTCCGGCCTCGTGAAAGTGACCCTCCAAATCGCCTCGGTGAGTCAACACCTCGCTCGCCAACTGCACCAGCGCATCCACCTCGATCCTTGACCTGCCGCCATCCCTAGGGCCGAGCGTTGGAACGAACTCCAGTGCGCCCATACCCCGCCTGCCCGTATAGCAGAGCCGAGAGACGGCATCGAAACTGTCTGGCGTGCGTCCCTGTGTCGCCAGCCAGGCGTTAATCAGCGCGTTGCCAAACTTGTCCGGCAATGAATCCGCCAGTAACCCTGGCAGTCCGTGAAACGTGCTCCGCGGGAGCGCGGGGAATTCATAGACCCGCTCGCTCAGCGGCATCGTCAGCGGCGAAAGCTCGATCCCGCTGCGCGCAAAGTCCGGGTCGTATTGGAACGTCGCCACATCGCTGCCCTCTTCGAGTGATACCGCGCCGATGGTCCGGCCCCAGAGCTGCACCGCGGCGATCATGCCGTCTTGCCCCATACCCATTTTTTCGGCTCGCCCGCCACCGACTTTTTGCTGGTCGCCCGCCGGCGCTGATGCCCTTGCTGTTTCAGTTGCGCCATAGGGCTGGCGGCCTCTTCTGGGACGAGCGCCTCGAACCGCTCCACCAAGCCCAGTACGCGGCATACGCGCACAAAACCCGACAATTGGGTCGCCGCCGCCCCTAGTTCCAGCCGTTGAACCGTTCGCAGACCCAGGCCTGCCTGCTCCGCGAGCTGTCTTTGCGTAAGATTCTTCGCCAACCGAAGCCGAACCAGCCGCTCACCGAGCAAACTGAGCAGCGTTTTGTCTGTGTTGGTATGAACGAATTTCATGCGCCTAAAATGGCGTATTGTGTCGGAAAATCAAGATTAAGCGCCATAAATGGCGTCTTGTTGGAATCTTTATAATTTCGCTAATTATTAACGAACCCAGCTCCGGGCGTTATAAAAGAGCTTCATCCAAGGGGAATCTTCGGCCCAGGTCTTGGGCGTCCAACTCATGCAGGTACTGCGAAAGACGCGCTCGGGGTGGGGCATCATAATCGTCACGCGACCGCTAGTTGTGGTGAGCGCGGTGAGGCCGAGGGGCGAGCCGTTCGGGTTGAGCGGATAACGCTCCGTGGGTTGGTGGTGGTTATCGACGAAGCGGGCGGCGACTAGGCCGGAGGAGGCGCAGCTTTGAAGCGCGGTGTCGTCTTTGAACTCGGTAAAACCTTCGCCGTGCGCGACGGCGATCGGGAGGACGGAGCCTTCCATGCCGGCAAAAAGAACGCTCGGGCTCTTTTCGATTTTTACGGAAACATAGCGGCCTTCGTAGCGCTCGCTCTGGTTTTGCACGAAGCGCGGCCAGTGGTCGGAGCCGGGAATGATGCTATGAAGGTTGCTCATCATCTGGCAGCCGTTGCACACGCCGAGTGCGAAGGCGTCGGAGCGTTGGAAGAACGCTGCAAATTCGGTGCGAGCGCGTTCGTTAAACAGGATGCTCTTGGCCCAGCCTTCGCCAGCGCCGAGTACGTCGCCATAGCTGAAGCCACCGCATGCAGCGAGACCGCGGAAATCTTTAAGAGAGATGCGACCGCTAAGGATGTCACTCATGTGGACGTCGATCGCCTTAAAGCCAGCGCGGGTGAAGGCGGCGGCCATCTCGACTTCGCCGTTTACACCTTGTTCGCGGAGAATGGCTATAGGTGGACGCGCGCCCGTGAGAATCGCGGGGGCGCTGGTAACATCAAAGGTAACTAGGGGCGTGATACCGGGGTCGGTGCGGTCGATGCGAAGTTGGTGTTCGGATTCGGCGCAAGCGGGGATGTCGCGGATTGTGGCGATGCGTCGGGTGACGTCTGACCAGAGGGCGCGCAGGGCGAAGAGGTCTTCGTCGAGCAGGACTTTGCCGCCGCGTTTGATGCGGAAGCGGTTATCGCGGTTGAGCGTGCCGATGCGCGTGGTGCAGGCCTTGAAGCCGTGCTGGCGAAGCGTCTGCGAAACGTTGTCTAGGTCGGCGGTACGGATCTGAAGAATGGCGCCGAGTTCTTCGTTGAAGAGCGTGCTGTCGACGTTGTGGCCGTGGAGGATTTCGAGGTCGACACCCGTGTGGCCGGCGAAGGCCATCTCGGCGGCGGCGGCAAGGAGGCCACCGTCGGATCGATCGTGGTAAGCGAGGAGTTTACCCTCGCGGCCGAGGAGTTGGATGGCGGCCCAAAATTGTTTGAGGTCGTGGGCGCTGTCGACGTCGGGTGGCGCTTCGCCCATTTGGGAAACGACCTGGGCGAGGATGGAGCCACCGAGACGGTTTTTGCCGCGACCCAGATCGAGGAGCAAAAGGACGGAGTCTTCGTCGCGTTGGAGTTGCGGTGTAAGCGTGAGGCGAATATCGGCGACGGGAGCGAAGGCCGAGATGATGAGCGAGGTGGGCGCGGTAACTCGTTTGTGCAGACCTTCTTTGTTGCCGATGGCGGGTTCCTTCCACGCCGTACTCATGCTCATAGAATCTTTGCCGACAGGAATGGTGATACCGAGGGCGGGGCAGAGATCGAGGCCGACGGCGGAAACGGCGGCGTAAAGATCGGCGCCGTCGCCGGCGATGGCGGGCGCGGCCATCCAGTTGGCGGAGAGGTTAACTTTGCCGAGGTCACCGATCTGGGCGGCAGCGAGGTTGGTGAGGGCTTCGCCGACGGCGAGGCGGGCGGATGCGGCGGCGTCGTTGATGGCGACAGGAGTGCGTTCGCCCATGGCCATGGCTTCTCCTGTATAAACGTCGAAGGCGGCGGCAGTGACGGCGCAATCGGCCACGGGGACTTGCCACGGGCCAACCATTTGGTCTCGGGCAATCAGGCCGCCGAGCGTGCGGTCGCCGATGGAGATAAGGAACGTCTTGTCGGCAACCGTCGGGTGCGAGAGGACGCGTTGAACGACTTCGAGAAGAGTGAGTTCACCTAAATCGAGGGGTTTGCGAGGGCGTGCGAGGGTGACGTCGGTGCGGGCCATTCGTGGCGGTTTGCCCAGAAGTACCTCGAGCGGCAGATCAATCGGGGTGTTTTTGAAATGGGCATCTTCGAGGACGAGTTTTTTTTCAGCCGTTGCTTCACCGACCACAGCGAAGGGGCAGCGCTCGCGTTCGCAGAGTGCTTGGAACGTGGCGAGGCGAGCTGCGGGTACGGCCAGGACGTAGCGCTCTTGGGATTCGTTGCACCAGATCTCGAGAGGCGACATGCCTGGCTCGGCGTTGGGGACAGAGCGGAGTTGGAATTTACCGCCTCGGCCGCCGTCGTTGACGAGTTCGGGCAGGGCATTGGAGATGCCGCCGGCTCCAACGTCGTGAATGAAAGAAATTGGGTTTTCCGTGCCGAGGGCCCAGCAGCGGTCGATGACCTCTTGGCAGCGTCGTTCCATTTCCGGGTTGTCGCGTTGGACGCTCGCAAAATCGAGGTCTTCGTTGCCGGAGCCGCTGGACATTGAGCTGGCGGCACCACCGCCGAGGCCGATCAACATCGCAGGCCCGCCAAGTACGATGAGCTGGTCGCCGGGGTTGATTGCCCCCTTTTGAATGTGTTCGGCCTTAATGTTGCCTAGGCCGCCGGCCAGCATGATCGGTTTGTGGTAGCCGCGAAGTTCGGTGCCGCGGGCATTGGGCACCTCTTGCTCGAATGTACGGAAATAGCCGTTGATGGCAGGACGGCCAAATTCGTTGTTGAAGGCTGCGCCGCCGAGCGGGCCTTCGAGCATGATGTCGAGGGCAGAGACAATGCGGCTAGGTTTACCGAAATCTTTTTCCCAAGGCTGGATGGCGCCAGGAAGTTTTAGATTAGAGACAGAGAAGCCGACGAGTCCGGCTTTGGGTTTCGAGCCGCGGCCCGTGGCACCTTCATCGCGGATCTCTCCGCCGGAGCCGGTGGCGGCGCCTGGAAATGGGGAGATGGCGGTCGGATGATTGTGCGTCTCCACCTTGCAGAGAATGTGGATGTCTTCCTCATGGGCGGCGTATTCACCCGTCTTCGGGTCGACGTAAAAACGCCCGCCACGAGTGCCGGCGAGTACGGCGGCGTTGTCCTTATAGGCGGAAAGGATGCCCTCGGGATGGAGCGTGTAGGTGTTCTTAATCATCTGGAACAACGACAGGTCTTGTGGTTGACCGTCGATGGCCCAAGTGGCGTTAAAGATTTTGTGGCGGCAGTGTTCGGAGTTGGCCTGTGCGAACATCATCAGCTCGATGTCGTGAGGATCGCGTCCGAGACTGGTATAGGCGTTAACAAGGTAATCGATTTCGTCCTCCGCGAGGGCGAGCCCGAGGGATTGGTTCGCAGTAACGAGTGCGGCGCGACCGGCGGCGAGAAGGGGAATACTTTGCATCGGGCGCGGCGTCTCGTGGCGGAACAGCGCCGTGCAGGCCTCAAGTTCGCCAAAAACCGTCTCGGTCATGCGGTCGTGGAGTTTGGCGCGAAGGGTTTGGAGTTGAGTGGGAGTGAGCGCCGCCGCCGCGCCCTTGGCGTTGGGGGCGAGCTCGATCGTGTAAGCAATGACGCGTTCGATTCGTGCGATTTGGCTCAGACCGCAGATGCGGGCAATGTCGGTGGCCTTGGAGGACCAAGGTGAAATCGTGCCAGGACGGGGAGCGACGATTTGCGTGAGACCGGTAACGGCGTTGGCGGCGCGGCGTGGGCCGTAGGTCAAGAGTTGCTCAAGCACGGCGTGGGCCCCTGGACTGAGGTCGGCGGTCGCATCGACGATGTGGGCAAACTCCGCGCTAAGGGCGCGAATGGGAAGGCCGGCGCCATTAAGGCCGTCCAGAAGTTTTTGTAGGCGAAAGGAAGAAAGGGCAGGGGAGCCGCGGAGAATCAACATGGTCGGAACGTGTCATATTTCGTGACATCGCGGACGCGGTCAAGGGAGTGAAGCGCGTCTGGCTAATTCGTGCAAAAATGAAGGACAGAGAAAGCCGTTGACGATTCGTGGCGGAACTTCGAGATGGCCGGCTTTATGACTAGCGAGCAGCGAACTGCGTTTCCCTACCGTTCCTCCTTCGGGGGCGGCGCTGCGCGCGAGATTTGGACCCAGTTATGAGCGACCGGATTACGCACGAATGTGGCATCGCGATGGTTCGGCTGTTGAAGCCGCTCTCTTATTATCAAGAGAAGTACGGCACACCGTTATGGGGGTTCACCAAGTTGTTCCTGCTGATGGAAAAACAGCACAATCGAGGTCAAGACGGAGCCGGCGTCTCGTGTGTGAAACTCGATGTGCCTGCGGGTGAGCCTTTCATGTTTCGCGAGCGCTGTGTGAAGAGCAATCCGCTCGATAAAATTTTCAAAACCTTACTCGGCTCCTACAACGAAAAAGTCGCCGGCGGCACGATTCACCCCGAGTTCGCCGATACGGTGAAGAAGCATTTCGATTTTGGCGGCGAATTGCTGATGGGGCATCTTCGCTACGGCACCAGCGGGGGTTACAGTCTTAGCTCCTGCCACCCGTATTTTCGCCGCTCGCCTTGGCCGACGCGCAATCTAGCGCTCTGCGGTAATTTCAACCTCACCAATACCGCGGAGTTGAATGAATCGCTGACCGCAATGGGCCAACATCCGATCTTCGCCACGGACACGCAGGCGATCTTGGAGAAAATCGGCTTCTTCCTGGATGAAGAGCACGAAGATATTTACCGCTTCCTGAGGACACGGAATCTCGCTGGCGACGAACTCTCCCGTCGTATTAGCGAAGACCTCGACGTGGCTCGCGTCATCCGTCGCGCCTCGGAAAAATGGGACGGCGGCTACACTCTGTGTGGACAGATCGGCAACGGCGACGCCTTCGTCGCGCGCGATCCTTCAGGCATCCGGCCGGCGTTTTATTTTCAAAACGACGAAGTGATTGCTTTTGCCTCGGAGCGGGCGCCGTTAATGACGGTGTTCGATCTTGCGGTCGAGCAGGTGCAGGAAGTGACGCCCGGTCACGTCGTAGTGATGAAGCGTCGCGGTACGATTACCTCGACTCAGTTCACGGCTTCCTTGCCGCGCACCTCGTGCTCGTTTGAGCGGATTTATTTCTCCCGCGGCAACGATTATGACATCTATCGCGAGCGGCAGGCCCTCGGCGGCGGTTTGGCCAATCAGGTGATCAAATCGATCAATTACGACTGGGGTAACACCGTTTTCAGTTTCATCCCCAACACGGCGGAAGTCGCGTACTACGGCTTGATGTCGGAGTTGCGCACGCGGCGGCGCGACGAGGTCAAAGCGGCTATTCTCAAGGCCAGTGCTGCGGGCCAACTCAACGAAGCGCTTCTCGATGACCTTATTCTGCGCAACTGGCCGCGGGGCGAGAAGGTCGTCAGTAAGGACATCAAAATCCGTACGTTTATCGGCCAAGAAGGCATGCGTAATCAACTCGCCAGCCACGTGTACGACATCACCTACGGTTCCGTGAAACCCGGCGATAATCTGGTCTGCGTGGATGATTCCATCGTGCGTGGGACGACCTTGCGGAAATCCATTTTGCGCATACTCACCCGGCTCAATCCGCGCAAGATTGTGATCGTCTCGACTGCGCCGCAGATTCGTTATCCGGATTGCTACGGCATTGATATGTCGGAACTCGGTAAGTTCGTCGCCTTTGAGGCGGCGGTGGCGTTACTCAAGGAACGGGGTCAAGCGACGGTGCTCGATGAAGTCCACGCCTTGTGCCGCGCCGAAGTCGCGAACCCTACTGGCACCAATCATGTGCGCAAAATTTACGAGTCATTTACGCCGGAGGAAATCTCGGCGAAGATCGTCGAACGCGTGCGCCCGAAGGACATTGAATGGAAGGGCGAGATTGAAATCATCTTTCAGACGATTGAAAATCTGCACGCCGCCGTGCCGGAACATTCCGGCGATTGGTATTTCACGGGTAAATATCCCACGCCCGGTGGTTACCGCGTTGTTAATCAGGCGTACTTGAACTATTTTGAAAAATCAGAGGGCCGCAGCTACTAAGTAGTTCTAACGTTTTCATCCGACCATGTCGCTTTCTTACGAATCCTCAGGGGTGAATTACGATCAGCTCGATGCCTTCAAGCGAGCGTGTCAGCGCGCGGCTCGCACGACGGCACCGCTGTTAACAAAACACGGTTACGCCGAGCCCGCCTCCACGCGCGGTGAAAGCTGTTACCTGATGGAAGCGGCTGATCATTACCTCGCGCACGTCGAGGAAGGACTCGGCACCAAGAATCTTGTGGCCGACGCGGTGTACGCGCAGACGGGAAAAAATTTCTATCGAGAGATTTCAATCGATACGGTCGCCACGATCGTGAACGACCTAATCACGTGCGGAGCGTTGCCCATCTCGGTGGCGATGCACGCGGCGGTGGGTGAATCGGCGTGGTTTACGGACCAGGCTCGTATGCAGGCCCTAGTCGACGGCTGGGCGGCGGGTTGTCGTAAGGCTGGTGCTGTGTGGGGCGGAGGCGAAACACCGACCCTACGCGGGATCGTTAACGCTAACGCCATTGTGCTCGCTGGCTCAGCGGTGGGTAAAATTCAGCCCAAATCGCAGCGCATCACCGGCGATGTCCGCGACGGCGATGTGATCATTTTTCTGGCTTCGACGGGGGTTCAGACCAACGGGCTTAGCTTGTGCCGACTAATCGCGGATAAATTACCGCTCGGTTATCAGACGCCTATCGGTCACGGCGATTCGCGCACGTATGGCGAGGCGCTCCTCGCGGCATCGGCGATTTACGTGGATTTCGTGGGTAGGTGCCAGGAAGCCGGTTTGAAACTCAATTATGTTTCACATGTGACGGGCCACGGCTGGCGTAAATTAATGCGACTCGACGAACCTTTTGTTTACGAGATCACCGAGCCACGCGCCGCGCCGGCCTTGTTTAAATTTTTGATGGAAGCTGGGCCAATTACTCTGCGTGAGGCCTACGCGACCTTTAATATGGGTATTGGGTTCGCCGCTTATGTGGCGCCGGAGTTGGCGTCAGCCGTGGTCTCGGCCGCAAAAGCTTGCGGTCATGAGGCTTGGATCGCGGGCCACGTGAAAAAAGCCGGCGATAAAAAAGCCGTCGTGATTCCCTCGCTGGAGTTGGAATTCGACGGCTCGACCTTGCAGGTGCGCTGAGGCCGCGGCGGATTAACCGCCGTAGCACTCGAGATATTTTAGGCCCGTACTCGTGTTGAAGATCACGACGGTGTCGTCGGGCTTCACTTGGTTGGCGGCGAGTAAGGTCTTGAGTGCCGCGTAGCAGGCACCTCCTTCGGGGGCAGTGAATACACCTTCCGTGGAGCCGACTTCTTTGGTGCAGGTGATCATTTGCTCGTCGGAAATTGCGATGGCTCCACCGCCGGATTGGCGGAGAGCGTTGAGCATGATAAAATCACCAATTGCTTTAGGTACGCGCAAGCCGGAGGCGCGGGTGTGCGCACCGAGGTGCTCGGCGGCAAACTTATCGCCTTGGGTGAAGGCGCGTACGATCGGCTGGCACCCTTCGGCTTGCACGCTGTACATCCTCGGGCGCTTCGCATCGATCCAGCCCATGCGCTCCATTTCGTCGAAAGCTTTCCACATGCCGACGAGACCGGTGCCGCCGCCGGTGGGATAAAGAATGACCTCAGGCAGGGTCCAGTTGAGTTGCTCCGCTAGCTCGTAGCCGAGCGTTTTTTTGCCTTCAGCTCGGTAGGGTTCTTTTAACGTGGATACATCGAACCAGCCCTCGGCAACTTTGCGTTTGGCGACTTCTGCGCCGCAGTCGGTGATGAGTCCGTTTATCAGCGTGACGTGGGCGCCCATCTGTTCGCATTCGATGATGTTGGCCTTGGGCGTGTCGCGCGGCATGAAGAGATGGGCTTCCATCCCGGCGCGGGCGGCGTAGGCGGCGAGGGCGCCGGCGGCGTTTCCGGCGGAAGGGGCGGCGAGTTTTTTAAGGCCGTATTGCTTGGCCATGGAAACGGCGGCGGTCATGCCGCGGGCCTTGAAACTGGCGGTGGGGTTCTGCGCTTCGTCTTTGATGAAGAGGCGGCTGAGGCCGTGTTTGGCACCGAGACGCGGGGCGGGTAAAAGTGGAGTCCAGCCTTCGCCGAGCGTGACGATATCGGCGGTGTTTTTAACGGGAAGGACTTCACGGTAACGCCAGAGAGATTTCTCACGGGTACGTAGCGACTCTTTAGTGAGTGTCTTCACTGCGGCGACGAGGTCGTAGTGGGCGAAGAGCGGTTTGCCGCAGTCGGTACAGACGTTTTGGGGTATGGCCGCGTCGTGCTCTTTAGTGCAGGCGGTGCAGGCGAGGTGCGTGAGGTGCATCAGAAGATAGGCAAAGCAGGCGCCGTGCGCGCGGCAATGGTCGTTCTAGAGTTTTTAAAGCACCAAGAGGAAACCTTGAGGGTAAGCGGCGCGAGTACGATTGGCCGATTTTTTTACTTAGCCCGACGAGGTGCAACCGGGCCGGGTGATTCTTTCAGATAGGCGGGCGGGGGCTCGGGATGAGCGGGGTCCATAGATTTGAAATCGTCGAGGACGTAGCGGGCGAGCGCAGGAACATTTTTTTGGATACCGGCAATGATGAGTTTGGAAAGCAGGTAACCGCCATAGCCGTTGAGGTGCGTCTGGTCGGAGAAGGCCGTGCCGACGTCGGTACCAAGAGCGCTCCACATGATTTTGCTCATGGCCCATTGGTCGATCAGAGGGACGTTATCGTCGTCGGCGACTTCACGCATGGCGCGGGCCCAAGGTCCGACTGTGTCGCCGTTGCTCCGACGCTCCATGGGGGTCACGAGAACAGGGGTGGCACCGCGGCGGCGGGTTTCGGCGATGAGCACCCGGAGGTAGACTTTGAAGGTGGTGGCAGGCTCGGTGTAGGATTGGGGCCACTGGGGTTTGGAGTCGTTGTGTCCGAATTGCACGAGCAGGAAGTCACCTGTTTTCATCTGGCTGAGGATTTTATCCATGCGCTTACCGGTGATGAAACTTTTGGTGGTTTCACCGCCTTCAGCGGCGTTGCAAAGGGCGATTTCGGGTTTGAGCCATTGGCACAGTTGCGTCGGCCAGTTACCGCCAGGGCCGTGGCGTGGGTCGCCCACAGTCGAATCACCTGCGGTGTAAAGAGTCGGCACTAGATCGTCTTTTACGATTTCAAGCGATGAGAGGCACGGGCGGGGACCGTTGAACTCAAGAGTGAGTTTTTCATCCCAGCAGCGCGCTTCGGCTTCGCCAGCGAGGAACATGTGGACGATCGAGCCGCCGGGTGCGTTGGACGGTGGGGGCGGGAGTTGGGGGCGGCGAACGTTGGCGTAAAAGATGTGCGTGCGACGTTGGCCGGCGATTGTTGTGATTCCGGTGGCCATGAGGTGGCCTGACTCAGCGCGAAGGGTGGTGCAGGAATCGCCGGCAGGGTCGCCGAGGGTGACGGTGACGCGGTAGTTACCTTCAGGGACTTTAACGGAGAAGAAAAATGGAGTATTCGTGGCGGCTGCGGTAATGAAGCCGTCGTTTCCGCGAGCGACTTCAACGACTTTTTGCCCAAGATCGAAGCCATAGCCTTGGTCGATGGAGTATAAATCGCCTGCTGAAACCGAGGTGAAGCTAGGGATGGTTTTGCCGGGGACAAAATTGAATTTAAACTCGACGTGTACGGGCGGGGCGGGCGGTAGGGGTTGGTCTTCGGGTCGAGCCTGCGCGGACAACGCACTGACATTGAGATGCGCAAGGAAGAGCGCGGTGGAAAAGAAAAATATCCGAAAAACAAGGGCGGTGGCTTTCATGGAATGCTCAGAGTGGATTGCCATAGGGAGAGTCGAGGTGGGGGGGATTTATCGACCGGCCGTAGCCTACGATTGAGGTGGCTAGGCGATTTACGGGGACGTTGGGCTGAGTGGCTCGGCTTAGTTCAACTTGGGCGAATAGGTGCGCTGGAGGATTTTTTCGGGAATCGGTATGACGCAGATGTTCATCGCACGACCGTCAGCGGCGAGTTTTGCCGACTGGATTTGGATACGTTTGCTGTCGGCACTGAATGTCGGATGTGGGTGGTCCGCAGCCGTGCGTTTGTGGTCGGCCGAGAGGAGGATGAGTTCATCGTTTTGCCGATCGATCAGGTAGATATTGCGGTCGAAATCGTCGCCGACGGCCCAGCGCCCATCGGGAGAGCCGTTGACGTGCCAGAGGCCGCTGCCGGATTTGGTCTGGCCGGCGAAACGCAGTTCACGGGAGCGCAGGTTGACGATGGCCAGACCGGTGGGGTGTTCGCGCGTACCGGAGATACCCCACGCGTCGTTCACGCCAGGTTTGCGGTGGCCAAGAATCGCGACGGCGACCTCGTCTTGGGTGATGATGGCTTCGTGGGTAACCCAATCGTATGGGGCTTCGGGGAAAAGCGGGCGCAGGCCGGTGCCATCGGCTAAGACGGTCCAAGTGCGTTGTGGGGCTTTGCCGCCGGTTTCCCAACAGAAGACGATCTCGCCGGGGAAGTAGGGGTTGGTCTGCACGTGGCCGATCTGAAAAGGCACAGCGACGATGAATTTAACAGCTCCGGTTTTCAGGTCCATGCTGGCGAGGCCGGTGGGGCCGGCGCCCATGTTGCGCGGGCCGAAAGCGGGCTCAATTTTGGTGCCTGGGGCGAGGTGTTGGGCGGCTAGTTCTTTGCTGCCGACGCGGAAATAAACGTAGTTTTCCGTCGGATCGAGGGCAACATCGCCGACGGCACCGAATTCAGGCGGGACTGTGCCGCAGACTTTTTCGTAGACGGCCGCGGGTTGGAGGGTACCGGCGGCGCTGTCGGCGAAGAGTCGGGCAAGATCGACGCTGATGATTTGGGAAGGACCGCGGGGGCCGCGGCGCGCGCCGGGGACGGCAGGGGCGTTGTCGGCGAGAGGAGCGGGTGGGGCTTCGCCGGGAAGCGGTAGGGTGCGCAGAAAATAAAGATGCATCGAATGGTCCGCGAGGCAGAGCATGCCGGTGTAACCGTTTTCGGTGACTTGGACCATCTCACCGGTCGCTTCGTTGACGGCCATCGCTTGGCCAGGAACTCGGTTAGAGCGGAAGACAAGCCATTGTCCGTCGGAGGTCCACTGGTGATGGGTCTGGTAAATCTTGGAGTCGCCGGCGGGTTTAGAAGTAAGAAACGTGAGCGGCACGCCAGTCGCGGAGTCGATGACGACCTGTTTCTCCGAAGGGAAGCGTCGGCCGATCTGGGCAGAGCTTGGAGCGGAGCCGAGCGTTAAATATAAAAAGCAGAGAACCGGCAGGGCGAAGTGGGATAACTTGGGTTGCATCATGGAAGTGGGATTATGTGACTAGAATCGAAGCGCTGGAGGGACTGAAGGGCCGATCAAAATGAAGCGTTTAAGGTAGGGCGACGTCCCAGATTTTAGCGCGGCGGGACGTGCCGGTGGGGCTGGTGACGTGGAGGGTGACGATGTAGCGATCGGCTTTGGCGTAGTTGTGGAGGGGATGTTGCGCCTCTGAGGTGGTACCATCGCCGAAGTCCCAACGCCAGGTGGTCGCGGGGCCGACGGATTCGTCTTGGAAGGCGACGAGGCGTCGCGCGGGGTCTAGGACCTTGAAAGACCAGCGGGCATCGAGTGCCGGCGCGAGCGACGGTTCGATCGGCATGAGGCGGAAGGCGCGTAATTCGGAGGCGTTGCCGTACATTGTGTGCTTGCTGGAAAGATTCCAGAATCCGGCGGAGCCCTTAGCGTTCACGTCGTCGTAGTCGATCACGGCCCAGCTGAGGCCGATGAGTTTATTTTCGCGCAGGACGGATTCGACGGCGCGCGCGGGGCCTTCGGGGCCGGCGTAGTCGAAGGGCGTGATCCAAAATTCGAGCGTGTAATGGCCGGACTCGCCGGGCTTGAAGGTGAAATTTTGAGCGGCGTTGGCCCAGGGTAGTTCTTTGATCCAAGGCTGGGAGCCCCAGGCGAGACACCAGTCTTTCCCGACGTGCGGCGTGAAAATATGGTAGTTCTGAGCCTGCACGCCGTGGAAAGGGAAATACGTGTCAGCCGGAGGCAGGGTTTCTTTGTGCGGATGTTGGCGGTCGATCAGCGGTCCGCCTGAAGCGTCCCCATCGACGACGAGTTCAAAGGTGTCGTTGTGGAGATCGGCTCGGGAAAAATCCCAGTAGTTGTCGTTGGCCTCATATAGAAAATAGAGCCGGTTCAGGCATTAGGGTTATCACACGGCTAACGCTATCGGGGCAGTTTTGTTACTCGGAACAAGTTCGGACAGTTCGACGTCCTGAGCTCATGATTGTACCGCTTAGGCGAATCACCGGTCCCACTCGGCGTGCGTCACTGGCAGGTTGGGCTTGGCTCAGTTTAGCGGTATTGTTGCGACGAATTCGGTGTACTCCGTGTTCGAAGCGTTCAGCGTGAGATCGCCGCCGTGAGCCCTAAGAATTTCTCGTGATAAACTCAACCCGAGCCCGATGCCGGCGACGCGGCCATGGCGTCGCGCGGGATCGCCGCGATAAAAGCGTTCAAAAATGCGCGAGTGATCTGCCGCGGGAATGCCGGGGCCGGTGTTGCGCACGGTCACTTTCGCGTGGCCCCCAATCGTGGTCAAAGTGACGTGCACGCGGCCTTGCGGGCGGTTGTATTTGAGTGCGTTGGTGGTGAGATTTTGGAGGGCCTGCTCGAGCAAAATGGCGTCAGCGGGAACGTTCACGCTATGGGGGACGTCTGATTGGATTTGGAGGTCGGGGGCGAGGGCGGCGCTGTCTTCGATAATATTGGTGAGGATCGCAGAGAGATCGACGGGATGGCGTTCGAGCCCGAGGTGACCGCTGTCGGCCAATGACAATAGTAAGAGTTTTTCGAGGATCGCTTTGAGGTGATGGATTTCTTCGAGCAGGCTCGTGTACGTCTGTTGCTGGGGCGATCCGGGTGGAGCGGCATGAAGGGCGTTTTCGAGCTCGGCTTGTAGAAGCGCGAGCGGAGTTTTGAGCTCGTGGGAGGCATCAGCGCTGAAACGGCGGGCTTGGTGAAATCCGATCTCAAGGCGGTCTAGCATCGCGTTAAAAACCGAGACAAGGCGGCGAAATTCGTGGTCGTGAGCGGGCGCGCCAATGCGTTGATCAAGGCCGCGGGCAGTGATGTTTTCGGCGGCGCGGGTAAGGGCGGCAACGGGGCGCAGGGCGCGGGCCGCAAGCCACCAAGCGCCCGCTCCCACGAGTATGAGCACCAGCGGTAGCACGCCGAGGTAACGCCGGCGCAATTGCCGCAGGTCGAGGTTGAGTTCGTCGACATTGGCGGCGAGGACGAGGGTAGTGTACGGGTTGCCGGTGACGGCGACGCGCCAGGTGCTGCCCGCGGCTTCCACCGTCGAGCTGGCGGTTTCGCGGATGGGAAGCGCGGGATTGGCGGGGGAGAGACCGAGGCGTTGCGGCGGCGGCGGCGGGCGGTCAAAGGTTACGCCGTTTTCGTAGGTGGTAAGTACGCGGAGGCTTTCTGGATCGATGCCGGCAGGCCAATGTTTTGATCGGAACACAACGTAGTCGTTGTTCTTTACCCAAAGTATGTAGGTAGGCGGACGATCGCTGCCGGCAACGAAGGCTAGGGCGATATCGAGCCGTTCCCAGTGGCTGCGATCGTTGACGCGTTCCAGGTTGATTTTCGCGAGGTGGTGGAGCTCGCGGTCTAGACGATCTAGGTTGAAGCGCGAGGTGAGTTCCCAAGCGAGGAAACCGGCGGCGAGTAATAACGCCACCGTGAGAAGTCCTACAAGTAGTGCTAGGCGCAGGCGGAAGGAGTTCACGATGGCTTGCTATTAAGAAAGCGGCCGTGCGCGATAGCCTACGCCTCGTATGGTCTCGATGGGCGAGCTATCTTCGTCCGCGGAGAGTTTGCGTCGTAGACGTTGGACGTAAACGTCGACAAGGTTGGTGCCTGGATCGAAGTGGTAGTTCCATACGTGCTCACAGATTTGTGCTCGTGTAAACGTCTGGCCAGGTGAGCGTAGGAGGTAAGTGAGTAGGGCGAATTCGCGGGTAGTAAGCGCAACCGCCGCTTCGGCGTAGCGCACTTCGCGGGTGACGAGATTCACAGCGAGTTCGCCGTGTTGAAGCAGCGTGAGCGCGTGACCGGAGGCGCGGCGGGCGACGGCGTGAAGTCGTGCGATTAATTCGTCGACGTAAAAAGGCTTGGTGAGGTAATCGTCGGCACCGAGGTTGAGGCCCTCAAGCCGTTCATTGAGTGCGCTTCGGGCGGTGATGAGTACCACCGGCGTGGTGATGCGTCGCTCGCGAAGATTGCGCAATATACTTAGGCCATCGCGTCCTGGCACCATGATATCGAGCACAAGGGCGTCGTAAGAACGGGTCGTGGCGAGCGTGAAAGCTTCATCGCCCTGTTCACAGAAATCCACAGTGAAACCTTGGGCTTCGAGCCCTTTGCGAACGAGGCTGGCTAGCTTCGGGTCGTCTTCGAGCATCAAGAGTTTCACGCTATTTGATGAGCCGACGCGGTGGCGGGAACGTCAAGCGGGCAAAAATGACAGAGTTTTAATCCAACTTATGGGGTGAGATTAATGTTCGCCGGGTAGGCTCAGGGTGTGAACTTTTATCGCGTGATCATTACCTGGGTCCAAAAAAATCTCGCACGGCTGTTGGTCGTGATCAACAGCGGGTCGATGGGGTTGGCGCTCGTGCAGGCAGAAGATAATAAAATGCCGCCGCAGGCTGTGCCGTTTGGGGCATTTGCACCAGCCGTGGCGCTTCGTTGGGATCAAAATTTTCTCTACGTTGAGAGCGAAGGTCTGCCTGCTCACGGCATGATGGTTGGCATCACGGCCTGGCAACAACAGGTGCCGTTGCCTCAGTCATATCGAGGGGACAACGCTTGGCGTATACCCCTGCATCCGGTTCCCGCCAAAACTCTCGTATCGATCAAAGATCGTTTTCTGCGTGGAGCCATCGCCATCGCTGCTAATGGTATTCCGATTTTCAATCCGCAGAATAACCGCGGGGAGCTTTCCCAAGAAATCGGTGAGCTCGATCAGTGGGGTGGACATTGCGGACGTTCCGATGACTACCATTATCATATCGCGCCGCTACATTTACAGGCGCAACTCGGCCGCGAGCACCCAGTCGCCTACGCCCTCGATGGATATCCCATTTATGGGCTCAACGAACCTGACGGATCAGACCCCGTGAAACTCGATTCCTTTAACGGTCACGATGCGTTGGGCCTCGGTTATCATTATCACGCCTCGTTGAAATATCCGTATCTTAATGGCGGATTTCACGGCGAGGTGGTTGAGCGTGGAGGTCAGGTCGATCCCCAGCCACGGGCGCAAGGCGTGCGGCCCGCACTCACGGCGCTTCGTGGGGCTAAAATTACTGATTTCAAATCTACGAACGAAAATCACTACGAATTAAGCTATGTCGTGCGCGATGAAACGCGCTTAATTCGCTACGTCGTCGGTGCCGATGGCGGGGCTAATTTTGAATTTCAACAAAACGGTGAGTCGCGATTCGAGTCGTACAAGCGTCGCTCGGGCGGAGGTGAAGGTGGAGGTGGAGGTGGCGAACGCAATCGAGGGGGAAGCGGTGCGGTCGATGGCGCACGAGAAGAGCGTCCACCTCGGTCCCTAGCTGAAGAAAAAATCGAACCGGTAAACGTGCCGGAACCCTCGAAGCCTCTGGTCGGTTTTATATTAAAAAGCCCGGCTGTGACTTCCGACGGTATTTTACCAGTCGAATTTACCGGCGACGGTAAAAGTATTTCACCACCGCTGGAGTGGGCGGGTGCGCCCGAAGCCACTCAGAGCTACGCGCTTATCATGCATCACCTCGATCCGAGCGGTCAGACAAAATGGTATTGGACGCTCTACAATCTTCCGGCTGACACGCTTTTCCTCTTAAAGGACACGCGCGGCGTCGGGACGATGGGCAACAACAGCGTTAATCGCCGGGTCGGTTACGCTCCGCCGCACTCCAAAGGGCCGGGAGCAAAAACTTATGTTCTCACGCTCTACGCCTTATCCGCGCCTCTTCAGATTTCGACTCCGCCCGAACAGACTAATCGCAACGTGCTCCTTGCCGCGATGAAAGACCGCGTCCTCGCGACGGCCGAGCTCAAAGTCGTTTATACGCGTATTGGTTCGGATTCAGACGACGAAGCGCGCCGCGAATTATCATCCGAAAAATCCAAAGGCAAACGGAAACAATGAGAATTTTACTCTTACCCATCGTTGTCCTCCTCGCGGTCGCTAGTCGTCCAGCGGCGGCTAAAAACCCCACGCCGAATTTTGTCGTGATCATGGCGGAAGCGCAGGGTTGGCCGAACACTTCGGTGATGATGGATGATAAGTTGCCGGCTTCAAAGAGTGCGGTTTTTAAAACCCCTGCGCTCGAGCGACTCGCGCGCGAGGGGATGCGTTTCGCTTATGGTTATGCGTTGTCGCCGCGATGTACGCCGTCGCGGGCGGCATTGTTCACAGGAATCGGTCCAGCGGCGTTGCACATGACCTACGTTGGCATAGGTCGCGTTGAAGGCACACCACGCACTGCCTTACTCCCGCCGGAGCCGCTTATGGAATTACCCAAATCCAGCACCACGGTGGCTGAACTGCTTAAAACCGCGGGGTACACGACGGCCCATTTTGGAAAATGGCACGTCGGCCGAGTCGATCCGGCGCAACACGGCTTCGACGTGAGCGACGGTGCGACGAGCAACGGTGGCCCCGATAACGTCGCCAGTCCCAATCCTAAACAAGCCTACGGAATGACCGAGCGCGGCATCGCGTTTATGCAAGCCGCCCAAAAAGCTGGAAAATCGTTTTATCTGCAGCTCTCGCATTATCCCAATCAAGAACGTAAAGAAGGCGGCGGCGGACGTGGTCGCGACACGGAACGCAAAGATGCGGACGAAATTGATAAAACTGTCATGTTGGTGCTTGAAGCTCTAGACCGACTTGCACTTACGGAGCGCACTTATGTGATTTATACCTCCGATCACGGCGGCCAAGGTCGCAACGGTAACGAACCGCTCTCCGGCGGTAAAGGCTCGGTGCTCGAAGGCGGTTTGCGTGTGCCTTTCCTGATTCGTGGTCCCGGCGTGACTGCGAATGTCTGCTCGCGGGTTCCTGTGACGGCTTGTGATATTCTTCCCACGATTGCAGCGCTGGCGGAATTAACGGCCCCGTCGTCCACGGCAGTCGAAGGCGGAAGCTTGGTGAACGTGCTGCGCGATCCCGCGGGTCAAGGTGTGGTTGTACGTAAACGCGAGGAGCTCGTATTCCATTTTCCCCACTACGATCTCGGTAATGGCGGACCTGCGACGGCGATTTTTTTAGGAAATTATAAGTTGATTCGAAATTACGAAAAAAACTCCCGCCGACTGTACGATCTCGAGCGTGATCCGAGTGAAGCCCACGATTTAGCGGCGAAGTCACCCGAGATAGCGGACAAGCTTACGGCCCGCCTAGAGGCGTATTTGAAAGACGTAAACGCGCAGATGGCTTTGCCCAATCCCAACTATGATCCGAGCCAAGCGGTAGATCCCGAATTGGATGAACGTCGCGGTGGCAAAGGCGGCAAACAAGGCAAGAAGCGCGCTTAACGACGGAGACTTGATCGATGAAAAATTTAGCTAAAAAACTAGGGGGTTCAGTTAAAGTGATGGTATTCCTCAGCGGCTTTGTGCTGCTGCCCTTGGCTCATGCCCAGCAAAACCCCTCTGGCGGAAAAAAACGCGGACCCGGCGGTGAGGGCAAAGGCGAAAGCCGCATGCCCACCTTGGCTTTTCGCACGGATGTCCCTGCTCACCGTGTTGATGTCATTTTGGGTCGACCGACCAACGATGCGGTCACGATGAGTGTTTTGAGCTACGAGGGCTTTGAAGGCTATATCACTTACGGTTTGAACGCCGAAAGTATGACCTGTGAGACCCCTCGCCAAAAATTCCTGAAGGACATTCCGGTTGAAATTACACTCGTCGAGTTACAGGCAAATACTCGTTACGTGTATCAATTGCACACGCGCTCGGTCGTTAGTGAAAAATTCCAAGTCAGCAGTGAAGGCCTGTTCATGACCGCTCGAGCGGCAGGGAGTGCGTTTGTGTTCACGGTACAAGCCGATCCCCATCTTGATTTCGGCATTGATCCAGAAATTTATAAAAAATCTCTGGTAAATGTTTTGAAATCACAACCCGACTTTCAGGTCGATCTCGGTGACACGTTCATGACTGATAAACGTACGGATTACCGGGAAGCATTGCCGCAATACATCGCGCAACGTTATTATTTCGGACTCACCGGAAAATCCGTACCGTTGTTTCTGGTGCTCGGTAATCATGACGGTGAAAAACCAGACAAAAACGGTGGTGAAGCGATGGCTTTGTGGTCGAATGCGCAGCGGAAAAAATATTTCCCTAACCCTGAGCCCAATGCATTTTATTCGGGCAACGCCACGTCTCACCCACATGCAGGGCTATTACAAAATTATTATGCGTTTGAATGGGGAGACGCGCTTTTCGTGATGCTAGATCCTTATTGGTTCGGTCGCGAACCGGGCCGCAACGGCGATAACTGGTCCCGGACACTGGGGCGTGAGCAGTACCTTTGGTTGCAACGTACACTCAAGACCAGCCGGGCAAAATTCACCTTTGTTTTCACCCACAATTTAGTGGGGGGAGAGACCCGTGAAGGGCGGGGCGGGTCCGAGGCCGCTGCCTTTTTTGAGTGGGGCGGACGAGATTTGGACGGACGCGATTCTTTTGCTAAAAACCGTCCAGATTGGGCGGCTCCAATTCACCAATTATTGATGGAGCGGCACGGGGGCGTGGTCGTTTTTCACGGGCACGATCATCTCTACGCGCAGCAAGAAAAGGACGGGGTTATTTATCAACTCGTCCCGCAACCCGGGCACTCTCGTTTTGACAATATCCGCAGCGCCGAGGAATACGGCTACAAAAGCGGAGTCATCCAGGGCGCTTCGGGAATGCTGCGAATTAGCGTCACGCCTGAAAAAGCGCTCGTTGAATATGTTCGAGCGTATCCAGACAGCGCGGAAAACGACTCACGGAAGACCGGATCGGTCACGCATCGCTACACGGTGGCGCCACGTTGAATTTTAAAAAATGCTCCCAATATTTCCTCTTAAATTACTCAAATTTTTGACCGGCATCATAGCGTCGGTCATCGTTATTAGCGTGTTGGCTGTCGCACAAGACGTTCCACCGCCAGGCGGTAAAAAACGCGGTGGTCCCGGGCGCAAAGGTGGTCCCGATGAAAAGGGACTCATCAAACCGGCGATGTCGGACACCGTTAAAGTGAACGTCTATGCTGATAATTGGTTCGTGCTCTACATTAACGGACGACTCACGGCCGTAGATTCTATTCCGTTTACGCCGCATAACGTGATTTCCGTGGATATTTTACCCGAGTATCCGATGACGATCGCGGTCATGGCTAAGGACAACGCAGACCCGAAAACGGGGCTCGAATACGGTGATCACATTGGTGACGGCGGCTTTATCATCAAGTTCGGCGACGGCACCGTTTCCAACTCAACGTGGAAGGCGAAAAATTTTTTCAAAGGTCCACTTAACGCCGACACCAAGCACCCGCAAGTCGAGTATACTTCAATTCCCGACAATTGGTGGGCGGTTGATTTCGACGACCACGCTTGGCCACAAGCGACGGAGTTTTCTGAGTCACGGGTTAACCCCAAAGAGTCGTTTTACGCATCAGATTTCAAGGGTGCCGCGTTTATTTGGAGTGCGGATTTAGATTTGGATAACACCGTTATTTTTCGCACGCGAGTGGAGAAGCCAGGTTGGAAACCACGTTGGAACACCAAGCCTGATTTGGATGTGAGCGCGGCGCCTTGGCGCTGATTTTTTTGGATTTCTCGAATAAAGCAGCGTGGATCAACGATGCATGTTTTGATTCAATATATGAATGAAGCTTAACATGTGTCTATGAATCACTCGGTCTTTACCGTAAGCTCCGTGCGCAAATGGATCCGGTTGAATTGGTTTTTGCTAGAGATTTTGACCCTAGCTTCGGTCCATGCGCACTCAATCAGCTCTGAGCAACGCGCTGAAATTGCTCGCTTGCTGCAACCTCAAGTCGCGGCCTCCAGCTTAAAGCCCACCGTAGCTCCGCTGGGCTACGGCGCCATGATGTCGTCCTCGTTTAGTGCCTTTAAACCTAAGGTTCGCTCCTATTACGACGCGACGACGTTTTATGTGGAATCTGATAACGTACCCGATCCGACGCGCATGCCCACGCCGATGGTCGGGATCAGTTCTTGGCAGCAACAAATTCCGCTGCCGGTATCTTATTTCGCCGCGACGACGAATCCTGAAAAGGATACCGCTTCCGTCGGTTACGGTAAACCCAACGTCTGGCGCTTGCCGCTCGTGCCCACTCCGTCGGCTTCACCTATTCCCATCTCGTCCGGTAATTTTCAACGCGGTGCTATTGCCCTAGGCGTTGATGGCATCGCCATTTTTAATCCGCGCAACAACACCGGTCGTGTATCCTATGAAATCGGCGAACTTGATATCTACGGCGGGCACTGCGGTCTCGCGGATGATTATCATTATCACATCGCGCCGGTGCATCTGCAATCAGTCTTGGGCATCGATCAACCCATTGCCTGGGCCCTAGATGGTTATCCTATTTACGGTTACAACGAACCTGACGGCAGCACTCGTCGCCCTTTGGATGCCGAAGGTGGTCATGACCTCGCCGATGGTCGCGGATATCATTACCATGCTATTGGCAGCGATGCGACCGGTCCCGCAGCACCCTATCTGCCGTCGGCCTTTCATGGCACGGTGATTAATTACGGCGGGCAAGTCGACGGGCAGCCCGAAGTTCAGGCGATGCGAGCTGACGGCACCGGGGGTTACACGGCAAAAGCGGTCACAGGCGCTCGCATCACAGCTTTTAAAAATCCAGTGGCGCTCGATACGGATGCCTCTGGTCATCTCGTCGAGTCGCTCAACGGCACGCCTTCAGCCGATCAGTATCTCATGCGCGTCACGATCAGTGGCGTAAACTACGACGAATGTTGGCGCATCAACCGCAATGCCAACCCCAAGACCCTCACTATAACTTGGCGACTCCCGTCGATCTCAACTACGACCACCACGTACAATAACGGCAACAATCGCCTTACGAGCTATCTGATGGGTTCGCCCAGTTTGTTGAATTTGCCCGATACCGGCCAGTCCATCGATGCCACGGCTACTTTCGGCGAAGATTCGGATTACACGATCAACGCTCCTTCCTTCACGGACAACGGCGACGGCACGGTCACGGATAAAATCACCGGCTTGATGTGGCAGAAAGTGGATGCTGGGGAATCAACTTGGGATATCGCGGTGACCCGCGCCGCGAGCGTCAGCACGGGTGGCTACACGGATTGGCGTCTGCCCACGCCGACCGAGTTGTTCAGCATCATGAATCACAATAACGGCAACCCAGCCGCCATGAACACCACCTATTTTCCGGTGAATCCCAACGGAGCGGCTGAGTATTTTTGGACGAGCGACATCTACGGCGCGGATGCGACTAAGATCTGGTGCGTCAACGCTGGCGGTGGCATGGGCCCAAAACCTAAATCCGAGACGCTCGGCGCCGGCGGCACGTTGCGGTACCACGCGCGCTACGTGCGCGGCGCGAAGCCGGGCAACGGCCATAATTACATCAACAATCTCGACGGCACGATTACCGATGCCGACACCGGCCTTATGTGGACGCAGGTGCCCGGTCCAGCTACAACCTGGACTGGTGCCCTCAGTTACGCGGAAAATCTTACGCTCGCAGGCTACACTGATTGGCGCTTACCCAACATCAAAGAGCTTCAATCCCTCTTGGATTACACCCTCACTACGGCGACGACCGCCGCTGCCGCCGTGTCGCCGGTTAACCGAGTGTTATTCCCTACGTCGACCGCTCCCGCGACCGCGTATTGGTCGTCCACGGCCTTGCGCGTCGGCGGCAACTCCGCGCCTTCCAGCGCGTGGCTCGTAGAGTTCGGCGTGAATAATTCCATCCCCGCCGCCAATGGTCCCGGCCGCAACGCGCAGGGTTTGATCAGCTACGAACTCATGACCTCCAGCTACCGCGTTTTTGCCGTGCGCGGTCCGGTGGCGACAGCGGAAGAGCCGGGCACGACGGGTACCGCGCGATTGGTGAACATCGCCGCGCGAGTTCCTTATGGTGGTGTCGCCGGTACGCCCATCACGGGTTTTGTGCTCAGCGGCAGTGGTAATAAAGCGATGCTCATCCGCGCGGTGGGCCCGACGTTGACGAGCTTCGGCGTGAGCGGAGTGCTGGCCGATCCGCGGCTCACGTTAAACAACGGCGTGGCTAACATCGCTACGAATGATAACTGGCTGGCCGGCGATGCCGCGGCGATGACAGCAGCGGGGGCCTTTGCGCTTTTGCCCGGCAGCAAAGACGCGGCGTTGCTCACCACGCTGACCGCGAGTGGCAATACGGCACCAGTAGCCGCGCCCGACGGGACGAGTGGCGTCGTGCTTCTGGAAGTTTACGATGCCTCCAGCGCGACCACGCCTGCTCTAATCAACGCCTCCGCGCGCGCCTACGTCGGCACCGGCGAGAACGTGCTGATTCCCGGCTTCGTCATCGGCGGCAGCGGTACTTTGCGCGTATTGATCCGTGCGGTCGGACCCACGCTCGCAAATTTCAACGTCGCGGGCGTGCTCGCCGATCCGACGATTACCCTTTATCGCGACAAGACCGTGCTCGCCACGAATGATAACTGGTCTAGCGCCACGAATGCATCTGCGATCGCGAGCACAGCTACGGCTGTGGGGGCGTTCACGTTATCTGCCGGCAGTAAAGATGCCGCGGTGCTCACG
>Ga0214919_10001379_pt1 | contig 40057 bp, 26 predicted proteins | sample LL1503_MetaG_FD_177994 | JGI IMG/M metagenome (GOLD analysis project Ga0214919, IMG submission 177994) | Freshwater microbial communities from Lake Lanier, Atlanta, Georgia, United States - LL-1503 | ecosystem: Environmental > Aquatic > Freshwater > Lake | place: USA: Georgia | collected...
CCGGCTCCAGCGCAGGCGTCAAACCAGCGTTCGCCGCTAGCGACGGGGGCGCAGGCTAAGACCAATTGGGAGCCGAGGTCTTGGATTTCGACAAAGCCCCGGCGGTAAGCGTCGCTGGTCGCGACTTCGGCATTCGGCGGTAGGCAGAGTGCGTCGGGCAATTCTGGGATACTCGTAAAATCCCAATGCTGTCCGCGGAATTCATCGAGGACGAGGTTGCGATCGTTGCATTGAATGCGCACCCAGACATTCGCTCGACGATTAATGGAGTCGAGGTGAGGTGAGGTAAACGCAGCAGGGCAATGTTCGCGAAACCAGTCAGGGAGGAGAGCTTCGGCCTCAAATTGGAAGGGAGCCGGGGACGGCAAATTCGCGGTCGCGCTTATGAGGCGAGTGAGCATGGCGGCTTTTTCCGCCAGGGCATCGGGCACGATGGGCCAGTCGCTACAGTGGGCGGCGCGGTAGGCGGAGGTCGGCTTGAGCTCGGGGGCGAGCCAAGCAGTGATTTTGGCGGCCATGTCGGGCGACTGGTCGAGCCAAGGTTCGATCCAGGGGAGGAAGCGCAGCGCGGTATAGACGAGTTCGCGGTAGAGTTTGCGATCACGGGAACCGATGGCGCGATTGCGGCTAAAAATTTCTTTAATGCGCCGCGGAAGGGAGCTGTCGCGGCGCAGGTGCGGACGAAGATCGCTCAAGAAGTTGAGGAATAAACGCTGCTGATTGGCCGCAATGTTGGGGTTCATGAAAAATTAAAAGTCCGCGAAATAATTAACCTAAATGAGGCACGCCCAAGTGCGGCCAGAAGCGGAGAGAGCGTGGTTAAAATTTCAGCAGCTCGACCTCGATATTGAGGGCAAAGGCGCTTTCGCGGCGGGGGCCATCGAACCAAGCGATTTCGTATTTGATGGCCCAAGTTTGACCGAGGCGTTGCCAGACGCCGTAGCTTTGTTCATTAAACCGTGCGTTCCGGGTATCGTAGCGCCAGAGACCCGTGACGTCGAAGGTTTCGTTGAGTCGTTGCCGATACTCGAGATAGTATTCGTGATACTGGTCGCGCAGATAGTGGGTGGCGAAGCGGAGCGTCCACCATTCCTGATCAATCAGCTCGATCGCTGTATTTAATTCCTGTTGGCTGGAGGTGTGAAGATTGGTGCGTTGAAAAACTTCCCACTTAAGCCAAGGGGCGGGGGTGAGGGCGAACTCAGTATAAAAATCGGCGAGCCGTTGACGTCCAGCGACGTGGTCACAGCGGTAGTCGGTGGCAAAATTGAGTGAAGCTAAATTGCGCGAGCCGTAGCTGGAATCGCGCGTCTGCAAGGTATGGGCGAACTCCAGCCGCAGGGTATCGAGGGCGGTGAGATCATCGATGGAGCGTGAATCTCCGATGGAAAGCGGCTGCAGGTAAGTCGAGAAAGTGCGGCGGTCGATGGGCGGAATGTAAGCGCGTCCCCGGGCGGCGGCTGGTGCGTAGCGATAGGCGAGTTTAGGCTCAATCAGGTGGCGCAAGCCATCGATCTCCCAGACGGGATTTTTATAGTCGAAGGTACCGGTCGAGCGCAGGCGGGCATCGAAGCCAACTTCGCCGATTGTTCGCGTGTAATTTTGCGCGGAGCCGAGGGCATTCGTGTAATGTGTGACGCGTCCCCCGGCGACTGGTGTGAATGTGAACCATGGCGCGAGGTTGAGAGGACGTTCGAGTCCGTAGTAAGCATCGAGTCGGTCTGTGCGCAGAGCAGGTTGGTTGCCCCACGCGTCGGCCTGCAGCACCGCAGCGCTGGTGTTAAAGCGTTGGTAGAAGCCGAGGGCGAGCGGGCTCGGGAGTAAGTCAAAGCGGAGTTCAGGTAGGCGTTCGGCAACGCGGTGGTAGCGGTTGGGGTGAACGCGGGCAAACGCACTTAGACTATAATTGCTCTGGGTATAGAGGCCTTCGAGAAAGGAATCTGGCTCGGGGAGGCGATCGAATTCCTTGTGATTGAAATCGCGCAAAATTTCCGAGTCGCTCCAATAATTAAACTGACCATTCAGCGTGAAGTTTTCGCTGATCTGCTGGTGATGATCCCAAGCGAGATAGGCGCGTTGGCGTGGAACCGCCTGACCGAGAACATCAGTTTGGCGATGATTGCTCAGGTCGTAAATATAGCCGGAACGAAAGGAGCCATCGAGGGACTGCCCCGAAGCGCTCTGGTGGTAACTGCCCGAGGGGCCCACCATGAGGCCGCGAGCGGAATAGAGCCCGACGTCAGCGCCTAATTTTACGCCAGTGCCCACGGGTACATGCAGGCCCAGTTCAGCAAAGGCCCCCAGTTTGCCGCGATAGCCGACGCGTTCGCTGAGATAAGAAATAAACGGAGCATCAAGCGCCTGCTCAAAGCGCGGGAGGGAGATAAAATGCCCGCCGAGCACGCCGAGGCTCAGGCCCTCCGTGCGAACAATCTTACCCTTGGTGTAAGTGAGGTGGCGGGCATGGATGGAAGGTGTGTAGCTCGCATTTTCACGGAAGAAGATGGTGGCATTGGTGAATGTTAGTTCATCGATGGTGCCGTCGACGGTATCGCCCGAAAGGTAAACGGGAAATTCTCCGAGGCGCAGGTTGCGCACATGAATTTCTTGAGTGGCGAGATTGTAAGTGCCCTCATCAGCGACCAAGCGGCGAGCTGCGTAGGTCAGGTTGAAGTGGCCGGTGGCTACGGCGAGATGGGTCAGGTCATTGTAACGAATCGTATCGGCCGTTAGCAGCACCGTGCCATAGGTTAAGCGCGCGTTACCCGTGACGGTGGTTTCTTTGGTCGCATAGTTTGTCTCCACTTTCAGTCCGTCGACGGTCGCGGCTTGATTCTGACTGAAGCCTGACCCCACGAAGAACCCCAGCGCGGCGGTGAGCGCGGCGAGCGGGCGGAAAGTACGAACAAATAGCATAGGTCTGAAGTGGCGGGCGCAAAGGTTGGGCGCAAATAGATTTAGGAATGCAAAAATCCTGACCGCGACCGACGGCCGGAGTTCCGCGCCTAGGATGTTCGGGTTATGTTTCGGCTAGACGCCGCATCGGGGGCGGTCACTGTTTAATTTCCGTCCGTGATTATACCGCTTAATGAGCTCAACGCCTTTTTGGGCAATCATCAGGCCAACCCGCATGGCTGGCTGGGAATGCATCCGTTGACGCAAGGCCCGACGACAGGGGTGGTGGTCCGCGCTTTCATGAAGGCCGCCGTGAAATGTGCGGTCATTGATCTCGAGGCGGCGCAAGCGTCACCTTATCCGATGGAGCAGCTCGCGCCGGAAGGCTTTTTCGAAGTTTTCCTGCCGGGGAAAGCCATCTTTCGCTACCAACTGCGCTACGAAACTTCGTGGGGGGATATGCACCAGATCCATCATGCGTATGCTTTTCTCCCGACGTTATCGGCGCAGGATTTATATTTATTTAATGAAGGGAATGAGCACCGCATTTATGAAAAATTAGGCGCGCATATCCGCACGATGGGCGAAGTGCCGGGGGTGGCCTTTGCGGTTTGGGCTCCGGCGGCCTCGCGAGTATCGCTGGTCGGTAACTTTAATAATTGGGACCCGCGCTACCACCCGATGCGTCCGCTCGGTGGTTCGGGGGTATGGGAATTATTTGTACCCGATGTACGGGCCGGCGAGCTCTACAAATTTGCGATTTGGGATCAAGCAGGGCAACGGCAGTTGAAGACTGATCCCTACGGCACTGCTTTTGAGGCACCGCCAAATAATGCCGCCATTATTTGTGATACGACAAATTATCAATGGGGTGATCGCGCGTGGATGGCGCAACGCACGGCGCTGGCGGGGCAGGTGGATCGCCCCATTTCAATTTACGAAGTCCATCTCGGTTCATGGCGGCGCAATTTGGCGGAAGCGAATCGGCCGTACAGTTATCGCGAGTTAGCGCCGTTGCTCGCTGATTATGTCGCGGCGATGGGGTTTACCCACATTGAGGTTTTACCCGTCAGCGAATTTCCTTTCACCGGTTCGTGGGGTTACCAAGTCACGGGTTATTTTGCGCCGACCCACCGCGGAGGCTCCCCGGAAGATTTCCAATTTTTCTGCGATTATCTGCACCAACGAGGCATCGGAATTATCCTCGACTGGGTGCCGGCCCATTTCCCTCGGGATAGTTTTGCCCTCGCGCAATTCGATGGCACCCACCTCTACGAGCACGCCGATCCGCGCTTAGGCGCCCACATGGACTGGGGCACGTTGATCTTTAATTATGGTCGTCATGAGGTGCGCAGTTTCTTGATCGCGAGCGCGCTGGCTTGGCTGGAGCGCTACCACATCGATGGCCTACGGGTGGATGCGGTCGCCTCGATGCTTTATCTCGATTATTCCCGAGCCGAGGGAGAATGGATTCCCAACGAATTTGGCGGTCGTGAGAACTTGGCGGCCATCGGCTTTTTGCGGCAGGTCAATGATCTCGTCCACCGCTATTATCCCGGAGTGCTAATGTTTGCAGAAGAATCAACCTCGTTTCCGAAAGTCACTCGGCCGACCGCGGAGGGCGGTCTCGGGTTCGACTACAAATGGAACATGGGCATGATGCATGATACGCTGGTGTATTTTCAGAAAGATCCCATCCACCGAAAATGGTCCCACGATAAATTGACCTTTGGGATGCTCTATCAGTATTCCGAGAATTTTGTTTCCGTCTATTCGCACGATGAGGTCGTGCATCAAAAAGGTTCGCTCTGGACTAAAATGGCGGCGGACAATTGGACGGATAAGGCCGCGAATTTACGGACGCTCTACGGCTATGTTTGGCTTTATCCGGGGAAGAAATTACTTTTCATGGGCGGTGAATTTGGCCAACTGGCGGAATGGAATCATGATGCCAGCCTAGATTGGGGCTTATTGCAGGAACCCTTGCATGAAGGGCTCCGGCTGTTGGTGCGTGACCTGAATAAACTTTATACAAGTGACCCGGTGCTCAGTGCCCAGGATTTTTCGGCCGCAGCTTTTCGGTGGGTTAATTGTGCTGACGGTGATCACAGCTGCCTCAGTTTTTTGCGTCTCGATGAAGCGCAGAAGTCGGCGTATCTCGTTGTGGTAAATTTCACGCCATTAACGCGCAACCGTTATCAGGTTGGCGTGCCCTATGCCGGCTATTGGCGCGAGGTGTTGAATACCAATTCAACTTATTATGGCGGCAGCGGCTTCGGGAATCATGGCGGCAAGCAAACTTCGGCGGCGCTGGCGGATGGGTATGAGCATGCGCTGCAGCTAACTTTGCCCGGGCTGTCGACGTTGGTCTTTAAATGGTCCGCGAAGGGGTAACATCCAAGCGTGGGGAAACTTCCCCCCGGTAGCACCTCGGGGGGCGCGGGCCCCTCGTCGTGATCGTCAAGCCGCCGTGGCAGAACGGCGAAGAAGGTAGGTGGTAATTGGAGCGGAGTTTTTAATCTCCAGGACCCCGACGGGGTCACAAACAAATTGGGCGCTGAGCAATTTCCGCGTGACGGCTGAAATTTGAATTTGGCCGGGCTGACCATGTGATTCCATGCGGCTCGCAATATTTACGGTATCGCCCCAAAGGTCGTACGAGAATTTCTTGGTGCCAATGATGCCCGCAACCACGGGCCCGCTGTTCATCCCAATCCGAATACTCCAATCCAATTGATGCTGCTGATTAAATTGGAGCACGGCTTCTAGCATGGCAAAAGCCGCCTGGGCGCAGACCTCCGCGTGGTCAGCGCGCAGGACCGGAACGCCACTGACGAGCATGTAGGCATCGCCGATCGTTTTTATTTTTTCGAGTTCGAGTCGTTCGGCAATTCGATCGAAGCTCGAAAATATTTCGTTCAATAGTTGAACCGTGCGTTGGGGCGACTGTTTAGCGGAAATTCGCGTAAAATCGACGATGTCAGCAAAGAGTACGGTGGAATCAATGAAGCTATCGACAATGGTGCGTTGGCCTGCCTTGAGGCGTTCCGCAATGGCTTTGGGGAGCACGTTCAGGAGTAAGCGTTCTGATTTTGCCCGCTCATTTTGCAGTTGGGTGAGGTGGGCCTGCTCTTGATCACGGAGCTTTTTCTTTTCAAGCGAAGCGGTGAGGCGCGCGCGAAGAATCGTCGGGTTAAAAGGTTTGGGGACGAAATCTTCCGCCCCAGCTTCGATACAGCGGACCGTGCTCTCCACGTCGTCAAGGGCGGTGAGCATAATCACCGGTATATGGCGTAGGCGTGGATCGGCTTTGATAAGCTCCAGAGTCTGAAAACCATCGAGGCCGGGCATGAGAATATCTAGCAGGACCAAATCATAATTCCCGTCTTGCAGTTTCGTGAGGGCCGCTTGCCCACTGGCGGCCTCTTCGACCTGGTAGCCATTTTTCTCTAAGCGCCGCACCAGCATATCTCGATTGAGCTCGTCATCATCAACGGCCAGCAGGCGCGCGGCCGGCAGCGGCCGGTTGGTCACTCCATCAGGAGCTTCGTGAAGTGGGGCGGCGAGGCCGAGCGTAGGGGGCCGGTGGTTGCTCTCGAGCGAATCGCGATCCGGTGGCGGCGGGCTTGCGGCCATTTGTTGCGGGTAGTCTGCGCTTTCGAAAAGAGTGTAGAGATTGCGTGCGGCCCGCAGAATCTTCTGACAATCCATGGTTAATTCACTGAAAGGGGCGGTCTGAGCTTCGTCTGAGCAGAGTTCCGCATAGCCGATCACGGTATTAAGCGGGGTCCGCATGTCGCGCCGGAGTTGCGCGAAATCAATTTGCCCTGTTTCCATTTTCCACGGGGCGAGGGCTTCCTGAATCAAGGAAACGAGTTGGCCTCCGGCGGTGTGGATGCATTTGAGATCGGTGTGGAGCGCGCGGAGGTTAAGCTCGGCGGCAGACTCGAGGAGCATTTCACTATAACCGATAATCTGGTTGAGCGGAGTGCGGAGGGCGTGCCGCAGCCTCGCCAGCGCCACGGGGTCGTGGGCGTGAATGGCCTGAATTAAGGGCGCGAGGGCGAGCGGCGAGAATGTGCCGTCGCTGACGGGCAAGTTAGCGCCCGGTCGGTTCATACTTGCGGTGGGTGCTTTTTCAACAACGCGTCGATTTTCCCGAGGAGGCGCTCGAGTTCCACGGGTTTGGTGTCAAAGTCATCACAACCGGCGGTGAGGGCCTTCTCCCGGTCGCTATCCATGGCGTGGGCCGTAAGGGCAATAATGGGAATCTGCGCGGTGGCGGGGGCGGCCTTCAGCAGACGGGTCGCGGCCCAGCCATCCATCAGGGGCAGGCTCATATCCATGAGGATAAGATCCGGTGCGGTGCTCCCGACGAGGGCGAGCCCCTGCTCGCCATCCACTGCGACCGTGACAGCATAGCCACGCTTAGCGAGGCGGCGCGAAAGCATATCGCGATTCATTTCGTTATCCTCGATGAGTAATATTTTAGGCATGGGCGAAGAGCGGCGGGGGGAATTTAATTTTGCGCGAGGGCGCAAGCTTGGATCGCGGGGCGCAGCAAGTGGCGCAGTTGGTCGTTCGTGAAATTTCCTTTTTTCAAGATGGCCAGCGTGCGGGGCACCAAATAATCGCCCATCTCTTGGGTGATATCTAAAGCGCTGATGATCACGACCGGGATGGCTGCCCAGGCGGGATTTTTACGCAGGAGATCCAAAAGTTCGAAGCCATTCATGCCTGCCATCTTCAAATCCAGCAAGATTGCTACGGGGAGGTCTTTTTTGAGCAAGCGAAGCGCGGCATGGCCGTTGACGGCGGCGTAATATTGCCAGCCTTCCCGTTCGAGCATGCGGGCGACAATCTCGCGGGCATCCGCATCATCGTCGACCTGCAGCACATAACACCGAGCGAGCGGATTGAGCTGCGCGGCAATTTCGGTCGTGAGGCGAGCGGCGTCAGCGGGTTTGCGCAGAACGCTGACCGCTCCCAGGGAGAGGGCCAGGTCGGTATCACTAAGCGCGCTGAGCACGATGACGGGGATTGCGGCCAGCTCCGGGGCGGACTGAAGTTTTTTAAGCACAGTCCACCCATCCATTTGCGGCATCATGATATCGAGCAGGATGAGGTCGGGCTTAAGCTGGGCCGCGAGGGTGAGTCCGCTCTGACCGGAAGCCGCTTCGCTGGTCGCGTAGCCACTTAAGCCGAGGAGTTCACTGAGAATTTTACGCACCTCGCGATCGTCATCGATGATCAGGATTTTTTTCTGGCTGAGCTGACCAGCGAAAGGCGATCGCGTGAGGCTTTGCCCCGTATGATTCATAATCGCGCTGGGCTTGAGCTGGATGTTCGCGGGCAGGCTAAGGGTAAACGTGGTGCCCACGCCGGGGGCGCTTTCGACAGTAATGTCGCCTTTCATGATCTGGGCGAATTGCTTGGAAATGGCTAGGCCGAGGCCGGTGCCACCGTAGCGATTGGCGGTCGAAGCATCTGCTTGGGTGAAGGCCGTAAAGAGGCGCGCGATTTGCTCAGGCGTCATCCCGATGCCGGTATCGAGGATCGCAAACTGGATCAGGTCATCGACGGGTCCACTGAGACGAGTTATTTTTAAGGTAATCTGGCCGGCTTCCGTGAACTTACTGGAGTTGCTGAGCAAATTCAGGAGAATTTGGCGCAACTTCGTCGCATCGGTATGCATGCCCCCGATGTCAGTCGGACACTCAATGAAGAGCTGGTTGCCTTTTTTGGCCACAAGGGGAGTGACGGTGGCCGCGACGTCCGTGATTATTTTTTGCAGCTCAAAAGTCTCGAGGTAAATTTCCATCTTCCCCGCTTCGATTTTTGAAATATCCAAAACATCGTTAATCAGCCCGAGCAAATGGCGGGCCCCGTTGAGAATTTTATCAAGATCGGCGATGGTTTGAGTTTTGCCCTCGTCGCTGGCGTCTTCCTTGAGGATTTCGCCATAGCCCAAAATGGCATTGAGGGGCGTGCGTAATTCATGGCTCATCTTGGCCAGAAACATAGTTTTAGCCTGGCTGGCTTCCGCGGCATCTTGACCGGCCTTAGCGAGGAGGCGCGTGCGGTCCTCTACCCGTTTCTCCAAGGTGCGGTTAGCTTCGGCGAGCTGCTCATTGGCCTGGTAGATTTTTTCGCGGGTCTGCACCGCGGCGATGCGCGCCTCTTCTAATCGTCCGGTATTAGTTTGAATGTTCTCGAGCATCGCGTTGAAGGCGGCGATCAGGCTGCCGACTTCGCCGCTCGCCACGGTTTGCACCCGGATCCCATAATTGCCTTCGCGTTGTACCCGCGCCGAGACTTGCGCGAGCTCCGTGATGGGCTGGGTGATGTGTCGCTGGAGTCGGTAAGTGACCGCTACCGCCAATAGGGCCGCGGCCAAAAAAACAATAATAAAACCACGGAGCAAATTGCTGAATCGTTCCATGTCGGCTTGGGTCAATTCCGCTTTCAGGTACAATTTCCCGAGGGTGCGATTACCGTCTCGGAGTGTCGTCCAGACGACGGAGCTTTCATTGGTGAGCAAGCCGCTGCCCCGTTGCGGCAGGGGAAAGATTTCAGTCGTATTTGGTCGAATATAACTCGCCAGTAATTTTCCTTCGGCTGAATAGACCGCGGCGGCGGTGATCTGCGTATCTGACCCTAATAAATTGAGCGGCAACTCCGTCGCATTAGGTTTCTCGGCGAGGAGCGTTACTAGATTTTTTACCAAGACGACCCGGGTTTTTTCTAGTCTCTGCTGAACCTCGGTGTTGAATTGCTGAACGTCGTAATAATAAAGCCCGACGAACGCCAAAGAAAGCGTTACGCCGCAAATCAGCATAATGAACATGGTTAACTGCCAGCGAAAAGGAATGCGTCTCACGTGAAGGATGGCGGTTATTTGCTAAAGCAATCCTTTAGCAATAGATGTCAAACGTGATCATCACCGCTTCGTCCCAGTGGGCGGCGGGGTCCGGTGATAAGCATCATAAATGACGTGCACATTCTCTTCGTTGCCAAAAAACAAAATTCGTCCGGAAAAATGAGACGTGCGCGTGGTGGGCAGACTGGGTTGGTCCGCGGTGGCTAGGGCAAAATCCATGGTGACGGTAAGCTCGTTCATTTTGACGCCGAGCACGGGGCTATACGGGGCGAGCAATTCGAGGGTAACTCTTTCTATCTGGGAGTGCTGCTTGTTTACCGTCAGCTGGAGTTGTAGGTGCCCCAGCATCTTATCGGCAGCGGTGGCGGCGACGCGGAAGCGGCCGGTGAAAACAGCGCGCGCCGCATTTTCGCGCAGGAGTTCGAGACTCGCGGGCTCAATGTCGCTGGGGGAAAAAACAGGTTGGGTCAGGCTTGAGGCCTGAGCGGCTTTATACGGAACGTACTGGGCTAATTCTTTGGCGGTGGGTATTTGGCCGTTATTCTGGATGAGAGTCCATTGTTCTGCCGCTGGCTTGGCTGGGTCATAACGCTCGGTGATCGTAGTCTTGTTTTGGGTCGTAATCTGCGTGTAGGCCCAACCGGAAGGCACCGCCGGATTGAAAGTAGCCAGCGCGGTGCGCAGATAATCGGGCTGCGGGGCGGCTTGTCCGAGCGTGAGGGCAAGCCCAGCGAGTAACGCCAGCTTGACGAGTCGGTAAGACGCCGCTCCACGGACGAAGATGCCAGGAGCAGGGATCGAGCTAAGCTGAGATGAAGTGAGCATCATCGCAGAGGGTTAGTCGCATGGTCGGGCACTTCAATGAGGATAACGCACGGCATGGTGAGAGATAAATCGGCTAGAACTGCAAAAAAATGAGGTCTGATTCTGGCAAAACTGGGCCGCAGGCATGCGGTGAAAGACGCGCAGAATTGCGCTAACGGGGCGACTTGACGCTTCAATCGAAACTTCCAAGCCATGCTGGCCTAGCGCTGTGGCCGGCGCGCTCGCTGATTTCTAAGCCGCGGGCGGCACCGCGTCGGTCGATTCGGTCATCGGTGGTTGCCCAAAATAAAGGGTAACCGCGACGACGCGATCCGCTTGCCGTGTCCAACGATAGATCAGCGGTCCGTCAGCTCGTTTCAGTGCTTTAAAAATCTGGGGTGCTTCGCGTTTTTGGAGCATCAGGTCAGCCACGCCGTCAGGCGCGCAGGCAAACATCTTGACGTAGCCTTTGTAGTGGCGCGGTTCGCCTAATAGGCGGGCTACTTGACTAGCTTCTGTCGGCCGGGCTGGTTGTTCAGCGGGCGATTGCTCAAGCGGGGGTGTCGTCGAAAGAGCGGCACGGGCGTCCAGCACGAGAAAACTGTAAGGCAATGAGCGCAAGTCGATGCCGGCTCGCTGACCAAAACGGACCCATCCAGAATCAGCTTGGACTCCGTGGGGTGGCGTCGCGAAAAAATGGCACCAATGTCGCTCGTTGCCAGCGGCGAAAATTCCGCAGGCGCCTTGGTGCGGGCAAGGGGCAATGGCCCGAAAGCGCGGTTTTAGCTTCTCGCGCCAGGTACCGAGCAGGCGACTGACTTCATGGGTGCCGGGTTCCACCCAAAGCACCGTTTGAGCCCGCGTCAGTAGTTCGGCCAGTTCGGCCCGCGCGATTTCGTTGAGCTCATTGAGGACGTGGCTGATGACCAGCACATCGATCGGCTCAGTGCCACGGAGGAAGCGAGTACTCGCGCGGTCCACGAGTAAATGAGGGTACGCGGCTCGTCCGCGATGTTCGGCAAAATCAAGCGCAAGATTAGAATGGTCGTGCAGGAGCAAGCGGGGGTTGTCCGCCGGACCGATGAAATCTACCACGCGGCGGCCGGCGACGCCGCTGCCGCAGCCCCAATCGAGGACGGTCGCCGCGCGCGGTGGGGTCCAGCCGTGGAGTTTTAGTTCACTTAAAACGGCATCCCATTTCCAACCGATCCGTTCGCCGAAAGTAAAATCGTAACACTCGAGGTCGGTGATCGTGTGCCAGTAAGGACCCTCGGCCGCGGAGCCGGAGAGAAATTTCTCCCGCAAATTATCCAGTACTTCCCAGTCGAGTGATGCCCAATCCATGTGCAGCGTATGAAATTATTTGGCGCAGGAATGGCGGTCTGCTCACTGGCTAAGTGCAAAGCCAAGCTGGCGCGCTAAGGCTTGGGCGGTGATGCCGTAAAAAGCGGCGAAGGCCCGCACCGACTCAGCCGCTTCGGCGGTCCGCGCTGGGCGCGCGTGCTTGATTGCGGCAACCATGATATTTTTGGCCGTGTGGTCGGTGGAGATAAATTCAAAGACTTTAGTATCGTAGCCGGCCCATTCGAGGAGCAAGGCGCGCAGAGCATCGGTCGCAAATTCTGCTTGGCGCTCTTGGAAAATTCCGTGCCGCAGGGCCGGCGCGAGCACGGGGGCCGGTGTCAGTTGGCTGCGCAATTCTTTTTGGCAACACGGGGCCACGACCAGCAAAGCCGCCTCGGCTTGCACCCCTTTAGCCAGCGCGTCGTCGGTGGCCGTATCGCAGGCATGCAGTGCGATCAGGACGTCGAGAGCTGGATAGATCGCCGACTGGATAGTTCCGGCGGTGAAATCGAGGGTCGGGCGGCCCGTGGCAGCGGCTATCTCGTTGCATGCCCGAACCAGCTCGGGCCGAAATTCTATGCCATGAACATGAGCGGGCCGGTTTGCGACGAGATGGAAATAATCGTGGGTGGCGAATGTCAGATACCCTTTACCGCAGCCCATGTCGGCGATTTCAATCGGCCTCTCCGTGGGTAGATTTGCTTCAACGACGAGATGGCTGAGGATTTCGACAAATTTGTGAATCTGACGGTGTTTGTCCGCCATGCCTTCGCGGACAACAGACTGAGCGGTGGTGACGCCCAGCGCCTGTAGCCAGGCTTGGCTCTGGTCGGGCAGGAGTCTTTTTTTGGCCCGATCATGCGTTTGAGGCGGGGCTCCCGTGGCGGGGGGGCCATAGGTGAGTCGTGGCTCGGCTTTTTTGTTATACTCTAGCTGTACGAGGCGCGTCGTGGTGAAGAGATGTGCGCTATGGAAATCTGTGCCGATTAACGGGGCCAGTAATTCTAAGGCTGCTTCGAGCGAATAATTTTTGGTGATATCCTGACGTTCGTGACGCCAGACAAACGAGATCTGGGCCGCGCCGCGCAGGGTAATGGGGCGAACGAGCAGATTGCGCAGGGTGGCGTCAGGCCCACGGGCTTTCCCCAAGGTTAATTTAACTAAATTACCCTCGCGCGTGGCGGTGACGAGTTGCGCTAGAAAATCTTCGCGCGGGGAAAGGGGAGTCGTCATGATCCCATCAGCATAGAGAAAATTCGCCGATGGCGAGCTACTATGCGGTAGCCTAATTCCATGAGTAAGGCGGCGCCCGGTACCGATTCATAAATGGGGAGAAGGAAGCCGCGCCGACTCCGACCGTGCGCGATGGCGCGCAGCGCCGCGTTAGCCCCGGAATAGACCGAGCCATCGAGTTCGATCAGTTGCAGGGCTTCGTCGTAGGCCGCTGAGGGGATTTCAGGAAATTGGGCGCGGGCCTCCTGGGAAGGCACAACCGCGAGCCGCACCGCATAGGCCGTCTGCCAGCGCCGAGCCCATTGCTGGCAGAACTGGCAGTCGCCATCAAAGAGCAGGAGTGGGCGCTCGGTTGGTGGCATTGCGACGCGAAGACGAACAATCGGCATACGATTAAGTTGTCGCGCGAGCCTCGGCATCGCAAGAGGGATTGAGCGGGTGCTCCGTTAGCGCTGAGGAATGCGCAGACGACCGAAGGTCAAAGCCACGGAGATGGAGCAGAACTCGATTGCGGAGAAGATAATATTTTAAAAATAGGAAAATGGGCAGCCTTCTTCGCTAGGTCCGCTCCAAGATCATTCCTTCTTTTTCTAGGCGCTGCATTATATCTCGAAACGCGGTTGTACCATCCTCATCCCAGTATTCAGTCCTGAGTGGACTGTCATAGCTGAGTGTTGCCAATCGACGAAGATCAGGCCTAACCATGAACCCAGGATTATTTGTATCGGCTAGGTTGTACATCATTGTACCGTTATTATATCGCGTTTTGATGATCCACTTTGGCTGACGCGGAAGATCTAGCGTTTTGAGTCTTGCGAGTTCGTCGCGATCTAGAGTCAGCCCCAATCCAGGCTTTTCTGATACGCGGATTAAGCCGTTGATCGGCTTGAACCGCTCTTTGACAACGTCACTTTTCCAGGTCTCTGTATCGCTGTTGAAATGTAAATACGCCGTCTTGAAGGCGGCCTGCATGTGAACCGACATCATCTGGGTGATGCTTCCCCCGCCGTTCTGCAGTGAGAATGGAAGCTCCAGCTGAGCAAATAATCCGGCCCGTCGTATCACATCGCCAATCTTAGCGTGGCCGAGAATATATCCATCGGCAGCGCGACGGATTGTCTCAAAGCCAGCACCCAAGGGTGAGTGATGGGAGAGAATTGGTAGACGGCATCTCAGTCTCAACTCAGCATAGCCATCAATGTCCTTCTCCGGCAGCGGGTCTTCAAAGCAGCCTGCGATTGGATATTTTGATATCTTCTCCAGAAGCTCAAAACCATGATCGACAGTTCCTCCCATGGTCAGGTCATGATGAATTCGAAATCCTATCGGGGCCACTGCCTGCATGGCTTCCATTTGCGCTATGACGTTTTCGAACGGCGATAAGTGATATTTCATCCAAGTGTAACCTTGGGCAGAAAACTTCTGGACCGCCGTAGCCATTCGAGATGGATGCGTCGAGACCGTCCAAGCCGCCGTTGGCACCCAAGACCTATATTTCTGGCCAAATAATCTATATACAGGAATATTGGCGGCTTGGCCCATGAGATCATACATGGCAATCCCTAACCCTAGGCTGGTTTCGTCGCCGACCCAATCAAATGGATTTGTCCCAATATATTTTTGAAGAACTATATCGGCCTCCCGAGAACCGCTTTCGCCCAGTCCAATTAAGCCACGATTGGTATGGACCACATAAATGGTACGACGCGTTGGTCCGTAAAAGTGATTTAATTCATAGGCAATCCAATCCTCGTAAGGCACGAGGATTTCATGGACCTCGATCTCAGTGATAATGAGGCGGTCATGAAATTTATCGGACTGTTCCTTCGCTGAAAGTATCGATCGCCGCGGTAAAGCCAGAAGTGCCGCTATCGTCGCACTTCTCGATAGAAAATCGCGCCTAGAAATTTGCGGAGCGAATAGCTTGTCGTACATAGTTGGATAAATCGTAACCGTGCCGGTAAGTGAAATTATTCGAGGATATTGATAGTTATTCTAAGCATCACTATTGCGTTTGAAAGAGCCATGCCTTTTTCCTGTATTCCTTAATTTCTTTCGGACTCCCTAGTATTGATAGCATGTATTTTTGCACAGCTGATCCCCCCATTCCGTAGCCGTAATAGGCCTGCCACTGTTTTGGCATTTTCGCCAAATGGAGGTGGAAGTACCAGTTGTAGGTGCTAATGCCATCAGCTCCGTCCTCGTACATTTTGAGCGCGATTTCGCAGAAGCCGTCTTTGTACTTCTTCAACCGCTCGGTGTCTTCCGGCTCTAGGGCCTTATCCTTGCTATTGTCTTGATCGAGCCAAAGAGGCATTGGAAAGAGGGTTGGGTAGATGCCGATATTCTTACCCTTCGCCAGTGCCACAAACTCCTGTGTATGCGGATGGCCAGGCCAGCGCGGCCAGAAGAGCGTTGGGCTTACATAATCCACCAAGTCTTCAGATATCCAGGTTTTCACATCTAGACCTAACTCTTGGCAGGAGCTATCCTTGCCTGGGGAAAATGCCCCGGGGTATTTGGCCACCGTCTCCGGCGTGGCCAAAGATGGACCTACTCGCACTCCTAGGATGAGGCGTTTTCCATCTTTCTTCTTTCCCACTTCGTCCAGCATGACTCGTGTCTCCCGCACCATCCGCGTAAGCACAGTGTGATTCTTTTCGGGATTCGAAACCATGTGATTCCATCGCCGGAAGTCGAACTCGATACCGTCAATATCATATTTTTCTGCCACTTCGCGGAAGATGGCCATCCGGTGGGCAAAGACCTCGGCATGCGCCGGGTCGAGGCACCATGCTCCTTGGATAACGAGATGCTTGTGGGCGCGACCAAAGTCTTGAATTTCTAGTCCCTTCTCATAGAAATCCTCTGCATTCATTCGGTAGCTTGCTACCACGCGAACGCCTTGCTTGCGGCATTCCTCGATGGTGATCGTCAAGGGGTCGGTCCCATTGTTTATCAACCGCTGCATCGACTGAGATTGGGATCCTTCTACATATTTACTCCAAAGCGTAGCCTCGGTCGAAGGGTAGATTACTGGATCCGGATTACCTACATTTTGGGCAAGAATTCCCGGCTTTGTGACTAGAATCTCAGCCAGTGCGCGGCGATAATCCGCGATGTTGTCGCTCGCACTCCTCGCAGGATCAAGCGCGGCTAAAATATTATTAACGTCGTTGTTGAAAATTGCCCCAAATTTTCGGTTATCAACCTTAGGCTGACTAAAGAGCTCCTTATTTTTTACGCTAGCTTGGGCTATCGCGGTGATTGCAGGTATGGACGGTGTCGTGGGTGCGCCAAGGGTATTTTCAGACGCGAAAGCAAAAGCAATTGTCTGGAATAATAACAAGGCGGCGGTACACGTCGGTGCAGTCCAGCGCAAAAACCGAGCGCTCGGGCAGGCATCTGGCAAGTCCATGCTAATAGTGATCATAAAAAGTTAATGAGGTCGTGCTCAAAGCGGGCTGGGGTCGGTTCGTAAATATTTCCTTACTTACAAGTGAAGCGGCCTGAATTGGCATCAGAAATAAGCGCTTAAAAACCGTAGAGTTCACGGCCCAACTGCTGCGCAGTGATTCGCTGGGCGGCAGATATGCCACGTGAAAATGGCCAGAGCGCCTGTTCGGCTAGGCGCTTCACGACAGGAGCCACCGCCGTCAACAGCTGAATAACTTTATCAACTGAAACGTTCTCTAGCGTGTCATGCGGGCTATGATGTTGCCAGCGGCCACCAGGAAAATTTGATCGAAAGAATGCCCATGAAGGAACGCCTGCTCGGTTAAACGGAAAATTGTCTAAGAATGGGGTAACCTCTGTACGCAGCCCAAGATCGAGCCCACGTAACGCGAGCGCGTTCGTAGCATACCGCGCAAGCATCTCTGATCCGATGCACGACAACTCGAAATGCCCCAAGTGTGAAGCAACGCTGTCAAAATTTATTACTAGACCAGTTTTTTTCATCTCAGCGCGATGCCGCTCCACATAGGCTGCAGAACCAACGGAAAGCTGCTCTTCTGTGCCGAACGATATAAAGCGCAGCGTTCGGCGGTGTGAACGCCCTGAAAGCAATCGGGCTAACTCAAGAATACACACCACCCCAGACGCGTTGTCGTCTGCCCCAGGATTACCACTTTGGGTATCATGATGGGCCATCATGATGACTTCAGACAAGCGGGGATCGCGACCGGGCAGCACGCCGATGACGTTCTGCGAGATGCCTGTAACCTGCTCAACTTGCACCTGCACACGAGCACGATGAACGCCCATTCTTCGCCAAGCCCAAGCCGCGGTATATGGTACAGTTACAGTTGTAGGCATTCCATAACGCCGTACCCAGAGCGGATATACTCCATCACTTTTAGGCCAGCTGAACGGCAGGCGATCATCAACGTGAATGACCGCTGCCGGTGCTGCCGCCACCAATGCACGATGGTGGGATTGCACTGTCGGTAGTGGTCCGAAAATAACAGCGATTCGTCCACTCAAGCTCCCCCTTTTTAGCCGGACGGCGTTCTCCGGCATTTCCAGCCATTGCATCTCTCCTTCAACTACCATGCCCCCCGGCGTTGCGGGAGCCCCTACGAGTGATCTTGATGGAACCGCCGACCATCGCCGACCATGTTGAGTTTCCACCTTTGTTTTAGCCCACTGAAGACTAGTGCAAGGAAAGTTTTCCATACGTACATCCTGCAGCCCCGCACCCTTGAAGCTTTTTTCAATATAGGTAGCAGCGCGAAGCTCGGATTGTGTGCCTGCAAGCCGTTCCCCGATGCGCTGACACAATATTTGCCAATCAACCATAAGCCGACGGCGGTTGATATTGTTTCCCTTTTTCATCTGCCTTTAAGTCAAGACCGTGTATTAGTATTCAAAGAGTCTTGATCTAATAAAGCATACGTAACCTTACTTACTGAGGAGTAAGCGGGGGAAGCTTATACCTTCAAAGGCGATTAGGAGCGGGGAGTAGGTCGATGCCAGAATGGTCACTACGGATGCGAAGACGAAGCGCGCGAATTGACATGCTCTGAGCATCTTTAGTTTTGTGCCCTCCTGTATCCTGTTCTGTGATAAAAAGCGATCCATCAGGTAATTCAGTCGCTTTCGCATATCCATAAGAGTTACTTACAAGAAATCCGTGATTTTTATCGGGAGCAATCCATGTGTGACCTCCATCAGTGCTAAATATTACACGTAATCCCCCATAGCCAGGCGCGTATGAACCGTGTAGACAAACAAGTGTTCCATCTCGTAGCACGTAGAGGCTGGGAGCGAACATTCGCATGCCGAAAGATGTGGGAGCAGACCATGTCATTCCTTGGTCGCTAGACCAACTGATATCTCCCTCAGGTCGCGCCATCATCACCCATCTGCCATCGGCTAGTACTGTAGCATTTGCCTCATCGAGATCATGTTCTTTGGCTAAGCTACGATCAAAGGTTCTATTATCGTAGGATGGCGCGATCACTTCACGTAAATGGTTGGCCGATTTGATGACGGACAAGTTCTGCCAAGTGGCACCATTGTCCTTACTCGTGAAGATGGCCACTTGAGCGGAACCTCTATCTTTTGGAGTACCACTGATTGTTAACAGAACAGAACCGTCCTTCAGGAGCACCATGGGACCGTTGGTTTCATCCCACAGAAAAGGTGAAGGTGGCCGTATAATATTACTCTCCCAGGTTTTGCCGTGATCAAAGGAACGAATAATTCCTGTACGAGCCAAAGCAGAATTTTGCGCGAGATTAGCACGGTCAAGACCTGGATAAGTGAATAACGAGCATAGCAAAGTCCCGTCGCGGGTCTCAACAAACGATGGATGGCGGTCATCATCAACCGTGTCCACAATTGTTACCGGCCTGCCCCAAGTTTTTCCTTCGTCAGTCGAACGGATCATCATTGCTCGGCCACCCGTTGGTGCGACAATACCTACTGGTAATCCCATCTTTTCATAGGATTCGATAGTTTTTTGTGAGAAACGTAAAGGTGTTGGGGCAGAGGCGTGCCAGTAACCGGCGCTAAACGCAACGATCCAGTCTCCGTTTCTAAGTCGAACCGGAGAGACCCAGCCAAGAAAGCCCCCGTAGCCAAGATAAGCATCCGGTTGGTTGGTTCCCGGACCGACTAGCGTCGTAAGGCAATCTTCCGGTCGTGTCTTAGACTCGCCATTCAATACAACTTTCACCGCTGGTTTAGCTGGTTGACTTAAGGAAGTTCTAGTCGTCTTCACCTCTAACTCCTCAACTCTTACGATAAGGTTTACATCCCCCTTATTTTTGGCCAACTTAACCCCGAAATTATTATCGCCGAATCTACCTAGTTTAGACGAGGCAAGGTCGATTACATAAAGATAAAATGGCGGAAGGGGGCGGCCTTGATCTTCTGTCTGGCCGTCTGTATCAAATACCCGGCGTATCAAATTAGTGGGTATTATTTCCCCGTTGAGGGATAACGCTAATTCATCATCGCTGGTAAGTCCGGTGACCTTGAAACGTAAAGTTGCCTGAAAACCGGCGGCGCTCCAGTCCTCCGCGATACGAATATTCATCGAGCCTGATAGATCTGAGCTTGAGCGATCTAACTCAATTTCTTCTTTTTTTTGAAATCCAGTAGGGCGCATACCTGCTTTACCCACCGAGCGTCCGAGAGCAGATTTCGTTTCACGAGGCCCGCACCAGAGAGGGTGAAACAAATAGTTTCTCGTTCCTTGTGCGATCTCGCTAGGTTCCCTCAAGGCAGTTAGATAGCCTAACGCGCGCGGCCATTCATCCGCTGTACCCATGTCTTCACGCCAGTGGTATTGATAATTATAAACGGAAATGCCGTGGGCCCCGAAAGCGTAGTAGTTTTGGGCTGCAGCCCGATAGCTTTCGGGGGTATGACAGCGGTAATCATTACCGCGTCCTATTCTAGGATGGATGGAGGGATAAACACGGCAATTCGTGCCAGCAACCAATTTGACGAAATCCTCCACCTTGATGTTTGTATCCGTGTGAAAGAAGTCCGAAGGACAAATAAAATCAACAGAGCTGTTGCGCACCCAAGCGGCGACATCAAAGCCGAGCAAACGACACTCCTCGAGTGTCTGCGGAATTCGAACCCCCAAGGCTAAGCGGGTGCGACCGCGTTTAGCAGCGGCTTGATCAAGTAATAAACGCACTTGCCCTACAAATTCGGTCAAGATGGGAGCATTCCGCTCGGCTTCTAGGCGTTGGAACATATGGCACCAACGCATCCAATCTAATTCTAACCCGTCGACGTCATACCGTTCTAAAAACTCCTCGATAAAGGTGAGCACTATCTTGCGCACGCCGTCGTATTTATAATCCATGCCGCCAGGATACTCACGCAATTGCCATTCTGGATGCGCATCGTATAAAGGCGATGATGCATTATGCCGATCATTCATTCGCAAGCCGCCCAGAAACTCGATATTATGTTTGTGGGCGCGATCGATCATTATCTGCAATCGATCGAAGCCTGCGGCCTCCAGTTGCTGTAACCCCATGGGTCGACCATAATGAAAGATTTCTCTCTGCTCATCTCTATAAAAGCTTTTGAAATTAGGGGGCAATACTCCTCGAGGCAGCGCGAATACCGTTTGAGTTATACAATCGATCTTGGCTTTAGCATGTTCATCGATAATTTCCTCGAGCATTGCTTTAACCTCTTTTGCTTCGGGGTCTTTGTCCATGTGCGCGTATGTCAGCTGTAGGGATGAAATGGCCGCTTGATCCCAATTGATGAGCAGGCGGCGTTCGCGACCCGAATTTAGGCGCGGTGAATCCGCCGCTAAGTGACTAGTCGCCAGTAGTGACATGCCACTAATAACAAACAAAGTGTTCCTTAAAAATTGCGTTAAAAATTTTATTTTCCATGCATTTTTGTAGCTCAATTCGCTTAATATTAAACGACCGATTATAATTAAGCTCGTGCCATTTATGGAGGTATCAGTTTTTCTTGAATGCCCCCCGTTAGCAACTTTCGAGACTAAATAAATTTTAAAATTAGGGATCATTTATAATGTATGTATTATTATTAAGTTGAGTACAATAATATATCTAGTAAAAAATTAAAACAATCACTTCTCATATGCGCCATCTAAGTTGTATTCCAATTTATATTTTTTTATATTCAATATACCGATTAGTCCAAACGGCGGGGGCATGCGTTGATTTGAGAAATTTGTTTTATATCGTGGCCTTAAGCAGCTGCACCCTAGGAGTTTACGCTGAAGACGACTTGCGCAAGGCGGCGGTTAATCGACAGAGAAATATAATTTTCAATAATGACGGAGATGATGCTTGGGTCGCCGATGCGCCAGCCACGCCAGAAGGTTTTCTCAATGTGCGCATGAATCATATCGGCAGCGGCGGAGTGAATGCTGTTTTTTATTGTACGACACAGAGCTTCAATTCTTTTACCCATAACAGTCAGCTCACGGAGGTTTTTACTGGTCAAGGTAACTTTACTCCAAATAATCGTATGAATAGCCTATTGGCGGCAGGTACGGATCCGCTAAAGTTAGCAGTGGAATCCTGCCGTAAGCAGGATTTAGAGATATTCTGGACCTTACGAATGAATGACATCCACGATTGCTTTTCTCCTGAATTACTTTCGCAGTGGAAGCGCGATAATCCGAATTTTTTGGTCGGGGAAGCCGCTGATGTTAAACGCTTCCCTCCGGAAGACCCGCGGAGTGTATGGACTTTCGTGGATTTTTCTCGCCCTCAGGTTCGGGATCGAGTGGTTGAGATCATTGAAGATGTGATCAACCGCTATGATGTCGATGGGATCGACTTGGATTTCATGCGCCATACTTGTTACTTTAAGGAGACGGCTTGGTTGCAGCCAGTCACCACTGAACATCTCGCCATGATGACCGAAATGGTTAGAAAAATCAGTCAGGTCGTTAAGACTGCGAGTCGCGAAAAAGGCAAGCCGCTCCTACTATCTGCTCGTATCTTTCCCACGATGGATTTGAATCGGCACTTTGGATTCGATTTGGAGCAGTGGCTCAAATCAGGTTACTTAGACTTTATTGCGGTGGGCGGCGGCTACGACCCCTTCACTATGCCGGCGCAAGATATGATTAAACGTGGTCACCAGAGCGGTATGCCCGTATATGTTTGCTTGAGCGCAAGCGGGATGGAGCAACGTGGCGTGGCCGGTTCGGCGATATCAGCTAAAGATCCCTCGGTGTGGCGTGCGGCGGCCGCTAATGCATGGGCTTCTGGCGCCGATGGCATAATGACATTTAATTTATTTCCTCAATTAGCTGATAGTTCCGCCACGCAAGCTGCACGTCTTTTATGGGAGCAGATGAGCGACCCGAAAAAAATGGTGGGCAAAGATAAGCTCTACTGCATTGAGAATCTGGGGCTTCAGAGCGCGAAAGGGTATATGATGAGATCTGTGCCATATGAGGAGCGTTTGCCGGTAGTTATTGCTCGGGGTGCTTCAGTTATACGGGTCCTCCCAGTTGCAGATGATATCAAAGCTTTAAACGATCAACTCAAGGCACTACGGCTCAGAATTTACTTGGCGGAGCTAAAAAACGGGGATCAAGTGGAAATTCAACTGAACGGAAAGTCGTTACCGATTTCGGCTGAAAAACCCGGCTGGCTAGCCGCCGACTTATCATCTGCATTCATGATAAAAGGCCCAAATAAAGTGAGCATTACCTACCGCGAGGGTGATTCTCCCCAGCTAACAGTCGGTTCGGTCGAGTTGGCTATACATTATAATCCCTGATCGTGGGTACGTGCGTTAGCTCAGCGCACCCCAGGTTCCTCCCTCAATAATTTCACCCTTTGCGCTAGACGTGAAGAAAGATTAAGAATTAATTTGACCAATTTTTCTTAGGGTCACCCTAAATTTAAATGTAGGGTCTACAAATCTAATCCAACTTTATGAAAATTATTTCAATCCGCGCTCACGTGATGGGAATCGTAAAAAAAGGCGGTCTCGCCCCTTCACGAAACTGGATTTTCGTCCGAGTGGAAACAGATGAAGGTCTAATTGGCGTTGGGGAAGCGACCACTGAATACCACGAACTGGCGGTTGTGGCAATGATTGAGCAGCATTTTGCCCCGCTGCTTGTAGGGCAGGATCCCACCCGAGTGCACTATGCATGGCAACAGATGCATCGATTATTCTGGTGGCGCGGTGGAGTTGTCGCGTCGAGTGCAGCCAGCGGGATCGAGCAGGCTCTTTGGGATATAACAGGCAAGGCCTTTGGTTTACCCGTTTATAAGCTACTTGGGGGGCGCGTGCGGGATCGCGTGCGGTTATATGCGCGGCCTGATCTTGGTTTGTCTACCGTAGGCGAGGAAGTGCGGACTGCGGTGAGCGAAGGTTTTGATGCATTCAAATTTGGTCCAGGGGCTTATATTAGGCCATACTCCGACCAACAGCAGGTGGATATAGCGCTGAATGTAGCGGGCGAGATTCGCGCCGCGGCCGGCCCGCAATGTGACCTCATGATCGATTGCGGCGGAATCTTTTCTTTACAGGCAGCCCATCGATTGGCCGAAGGGCTACGCGAAGTCCCCCTGTTATTTATGGAAGAACCGGTTAATATGGAGACGCCACAGAAATTAATTGAAATGCGGAGGGCATTTCCTAACCTGCGGATTGCAGCTGGTGAACGATTAGCAACTCGTTGGCAGTTTCGCGAGTGGCTAGAGCAAGGGGCAATCGATGTGATCCAAGCCGACATATCACATTGCGGGGGTATCGGGGAATTACTGCGAATTGCTTCGTACGCCGAAATTTATGGCGTGCAGGTTGCCCCCCACAATCCCTATGGACCAGTCGCTTTCGCGGCGAACATTCACGCGGCCATCTGCATGCCAAATTTTCTAATTCTAGAGCATTGCCGTCATCGCCCGTGGTTCGACGAGGTACAAATATTTGGTCCGACCGTGGAGGGAGGGCGGGTGACGCCTAGCGATCGCCCCGGTTTAGGAATTGAACTAGATTGGGACTATGTAAAAAAACATCCTTATCAACATTTGAAGCTGAGGGCCTTCGTCGATGGGGACGGCGGGTTGCCCTTAATTTGAGCGCACAGGAAATTATAATCTCGCTATAATTTGCCCCGCGGAGAGCGGTCATGCGGGGAGGGACCTCGCGCGACCACTAACTAGCATTCTGGAGGCAAAAATTATTACTCTGATTGAGTTTCAGCATAGCAAATAACCTCGGCACTTAAGCGTTAAATTAGGCATTAAGAAATATCATGAAAAAAGTTGTTGTTACTGGAGCTAAAGGAGGAACAGGCATTTCAATTGTTCGCGTTTTGCGCGAGGCTGGTTTTCAGGTGCTCGGGATCGATTTAAAGCCATGCGAGTTTGGGGAAAAAGACTACCAGCAGCTCGATCTAGAAGATGGCGCAGGATTTCATGACGCTTCGGCGGGAGCAGATGCAATCGTGCATTTTGGTAGCCTCCCTAATGATTCTTGGGTGCCATGGGAGGCAACATATCGCAATTTAGCCTTAGGAGGCTATCACGTGTTACAAGCGGCTGCTAATCTAAAAATACCGCGGGTAGTGCTTGCGAGTAGTCCTATGATTTATGGCAAATACCATCGCGTGCCCTATCTGCCGATTGATGAGGCTACGCCAGCCTCCCCAGACGGCATATATGGTGCAGTGAAGCAGAATTTGGAGACGCTGGCCGCTCACTATGCTCGCTGGCACGGGATCGCCATCGCCGCATTACGTCCGCAGCGAATCGTGTACGAGGCTTCCTACGAGTGGCGATTTCGCAATTACACCGCTAATGACACCTCGGCGGCCGATGCGCTGTGGTCATATATTGATGCTAGGGATGTTGCTACTGCCTGTCTCGCTTGGCTCCAATCAGATCGTACTGGTTTTGAAATATTCAATCTCGCGGCGGATGATGTTTGTGTGACTACACCCACCCGTAAGCTGCTGGCAGAGCACTACCCACAGGTGACTGACTTGCGCGGTGAATTGTCAGGTCGGGATAGTTTAATCAGCTGTTCTAAAATAAAGAAAATACTTAACTGGAAACCTGTACATACTTGGCAAATGATGGCTGCTGAGAGTGCGACCAAAGGCAATTCTAAGACTCCACCGGCACGTACATAAGATTTATTGACTCGGGTAGTATCTCATAAATCTGCGCTCCAACTAGACTGAGAATCTCAGCGCGAGCAGCGATTGTAAGTGATAATCGTTGCCCAGGCTATCCTGAGGAGGGTCGGGATGAAAGAGTGTTGGAGCTACTACGAATCAGGAACCGCGGAGGGCGAGGCGCCGCGGAGTCACGTCACTTGAAACACTACGACTTCTTGGCTTCAGCATCCTCGCACCCTAACTCGGCGGCGCTTTACTTCCTATGCTTTTTCTTGGTTTCTAGGTTGCAGTCAAAAAAAGGCTTAGGCTCATGGGCGTGCTTTAAAAAAATCGAAAGAAAGAGAGCGATCACCCTTACCTTGGAAGATTAAGCTGATTATAAATCCACCAATGAAAGTAACCGCAAAGCCTATAAATCCATAAAGCAAGCCAGCGATGGGTGCCCCCGCTAAATTCAGGTAAATTAAAACGAAAAATGCCAATATGACACCCGCTAGTCCACCCGTACTATTAGCATGGCGAGTAAAAACGCCAAGTGCGAATAATCCACCTAAAGGACCTGCGGTCAGACCTATCAGTGTATTGAAAGATTTGAATGCTGACTCGATATTAGAATTTGCCATCCAGACCGCTACAACGATTGATAATACTCCAGCGATCACCACCACAAATTGTGCAGCTCTGAGATAAGTGCGATCGTCTCGCCCAGGACGAAGCACCCGCTCATCTAGGTCCTTAATATAAGCCGTAGCCATGCTATTGAGTGAAGAGGAAATAGTTGATTGCGAGGCGGCAAAAATAGCCGCAATAACCAAGCCAGAAATTCCAACCGGTAGCTGCTGCATAATATAATAAGGTAATATAGAATCGCTCGTCGCCATTGCTGGGTCGATCAGCTGGGGGTGCGTTTTATAAAAAGCATATATCGCTACCCCGATGATAAAAAAAACTGCGCTAGCGAACACCGACATCCACATCGTCAGCCATAACGATTGACGAGCTGCCGCAATATCGGGGGTGGTTACATAACGCTGCACGACATCTTGGCTTGAGGTGTAGGAAATCAAAGTGTTGAAAGCAAAGGCGATAAACAAAACAATAGCCGAGGTGGTGCCATCGACGAGGCTGAAGGTATCCCAGCGCAAGCTCTCAAATAATTTCCCGTCTTGAGTAGCGATTTTGGCGATAGCGTTGAGGCCTCCATCCACACGCAGCACGGTCAAGCTGAGGCAGAGCAGCGCCCCTGCCATCAAGACCAGCGCTTGAATAGCATCCGTCCAGACAACTGCCTCGATACCGCCGATAACAGTGTAAATAATGCAGAGTATCCCGATTAGAAAGATTGAGGTAATTAGATCAATATCCGATACAGCGGCTAGAGCCAATGCGGGCAAATAAAGTACAATTGCGATGCGGCCCAACTGGAGCAGCATAAATGAAAATGAAGCGAATAAGCGGCAAGGCAGGTTGAAGCGTTGTTCAAGATATTCGTAAGCGGAAGTCAGGTTTAGTTTTCGAAAAAATGGCAGGTAGCAGCGAATAACTAGCGGCACAACCAAAAGAATTGGAAGTTGGCCAATATACCAAGAAGCATCCGATTGATAAACGCGCGCAGGAATTCCCATGAAAGTTAGGGAGCTGAGCATGGTGGCAAAAATCGACATTCCCGCAACCCAAGCGGGAACGCGCTGACCTCCACGAAAATAGACTTCAGTGGAGGCACCTGCTTCACGTTTCATAAACCAAAAACCGGTGCAAATCATGCCGGCTAGGTAGACAGCAACTACCGTCCAGTTAATCCAACCAAAAGAGGTCTTAGCGGCAAATGGAGTTACTGCGAACACCTGGGTCGTGCGCACGGCCGGACGGATCTCCCCGCTGGGTAGAACGAATTTTCCGCGCCATGTGACCATAGGCACTACAACAGGGGGAGAAACCTCTTTCGGTATGGCTGACAAAACCGCCCAAGTATTAGTTACGACGTTGTAGCTGATTATTTCTCGGTTAAACCCCGGATGCTGTAACTTCGGCTTGGAAGCAAAGTTGGTGCCATCATCACCACCAACCACTAGCAGATGGTTTAAGCCAACTGCCATGGCTGGCGAAGGGGCGGCAACTACTGGATGAGGGAGATCCGCCAACCGCTTCCAGCCGCTCTGAATATTGTAAGACCACGCATCTCGAAGGTAATCGCGTACGGTCTGACCATTTCTATCCAAAGAAAGGGCCGCCCCTGAAAATACATAAAATGAACCGGAACTGACTCCGACCACTGGGAGAATCCGACCGGCGCCTGGTAGTGGCGGTAATTCCTTCCAGCCGCGGGCTGGTTGATTAAGATCAAGTGTTAGCAACACATTCGACGCGCTGGTATCTGCCGCTGTAGTTATCCCACCTACAATAAATACCGTTGTGCCAACTAACACCCCTGACATATTAGCCAGTGGACGTGGCATGGAGGGAAAATGTTCGATTGCCAGTTCCCCCTCCACGAAATGAAGAAGGAAGCAATCGGCATAAAATTGATTAGAGTCACTGCCTCCTATGCAGAGGAGTCCGCGCGGAGTGGTAATGGAGACTCCGTGGGCCAGAGCTCGAGGTAGCTGACCAGCTTCGCGCCATATACTATCTGGGGCATTGAGAATAAAAATTCGGTGGTGCCATATTTTTGTGCCACCAGCCCATGGGGCACCATTGGAAAAATTTGACCCACCAGCAACAACGAGTGAACCATCAGCTACTCCAGCAAATGAACCGGCTAGGCCGGTACGATCCGGTATATCTGGTAACCCGCTCCAAACAAGACCAGCGAGTAAACTTACAGGCGAAAGGAGGGAAAAACCTAGTATTAAAAATTGGAAGAAGCGACCGAGTAGCATATCGTAAATATAATAAGCGGAAGAGACAATTATCGATATAACAATACTATTAGCTACCTTAAGTTATTTTCCTAGAGGCATCGCAGCTTTTAGTGCGCGCCTCGGCGGGGGTAAGCCCAAGTGAGATCATTACGTTATGGTTGCTGCATTAGTGTGTTCGGTCGGTCATCTGGCGTTTGCTCGAGGTCCTCGTACGGTTCCATCGCGCTTAGTTGAAATTGGGACTGCCGCTTCAGTTGCTCCAGGGGTCAGGGTGTTCCATTCCGCTGAACTGGCGCCGGAAGCAGGAAAAGAAGACGGCCGGCGGGGTTGGCCTTTCGCCTGATATTTTATCTCAGCAAGATGGGGGGTTTCGACGCGTATACCTCCTAGCTTTCGTGAAATTAGTGCCGCTTCAAGAATACCGGTGGTTAAATAAGTCCGCTCAATCGGATTGGGGAGTATATTTGTAAGGAAAAAATCTTCAATATTGAGGCCTAGGTAACTAAAAGCAGCATTTGCTGGTCCGCTTTTCGATCTGTACTCGACACCGACAGGAGTTTGTGTGCCATTTTTTTCTGCGTAGGCGAAGCTTTTGAGGAAACCATCACCGAGCATGAGCACTGTCCCCTTAAGGCCATCACAGTACTCGATAAGAAAAACATGGGGGTCATTTATTTGCGTTGAATCTAATATTTTAGGACCGTCCTGGATCGATTGCAGCGCTGCGTTAGCCAGCAGCAAAGACCACTTTCCTTCAACCGCTGATTGCCAAACTGCGGGTCCGGAAAAGCACTGCACTGAAAGCACTCCCGTTTCACCACCGGTTCGTCGTTCGACTTGAGATTGCAGAATTTCCAATGCGTGAAAACCGTAACGCTCGATCATATGCATCCCAATCACAATAGCTTCATCAATGGGAGTTTCTTTGATATGGGTCCATTCGGGATTTCGCCAAGCTACAGGCATGGCCGAACCCGCCCAAAGCGGTATCTTCATGGTTTTTGCAGTTTCATAGATCCAGCGGGTATCTTCCCATCGATATGAAAAAAACTTATCATTAAATATAGGAATAGGTAGATTGGATTCGCCGATTACCCCCATAATTTGCTCGAAGAAGTATTTTCGAGGAAGCATTTCTTGTCCGAGTGATGACTTAGGGTAGTCGCCATGCTCGGCGATCAAGAGCACCGCATCGACTGACAGCGTATCCCCCCCGAGGGTTAATGCTGCCCGAATACTCTCATAAACAGGAATATTATATTGGTGGGCTACCTGCAGGCCAATGTCGCGTTCATGTTTCTGGTCTATATATAAGGAGGCGATCGTCATCCGCGGATAGACAACTCCGTCATCGGTCGGGAAGCCACTGAGAAATTTACCGACGAGGACATCTGCGTGGCTTCCAGGAAAATAGGTTGTAACGATTGCCGCTATTTTCTTTTGACCAGCACGATTGTTTAGTGGTGGGGTCTCTTTATTTTGGTGGGTGCTAACCGTGCTCAGCGGAAACGGTGCTGTTAATTGCGAGTTCGCTATCAAGGGAGTAGAAATCGCACTTTCGCATATACCGGAAGTGGGTAATAAATATAAACTAAAACTTGCCAGTAAAATCAGTATATATAATAATTTGCAATATTTAAACATTTTCGATTATGTTAATAATTATTTAAACTTGATCAGTGATTCTGCAAAAGACTGCTTAAATAAACGTAAAATAATGTCAGTGTAATAATAGTTTATTTTCGATGAAGCGGCCCGAAATGCACTCAAATACAGTACTTCTATTAGCTTATAATTGTTATACTGGACAGCGTAATGAGACAAATATACTTTATTCATGCTATTTTCACACGTAATGAGTAATATTAAAATTCAGCCGGCTAAAGCACTCGATTTTATAGCGATCGCGGCGCTCGATCGCATAGCTTGGAAAGAGGGTATCGATAGCGAATTTATTCCTGACGGTGAACATGCATGGCGTGTTTGGACTGAACATGCTTTAACTTTTATCGCTCGTGATACTAATGCTGACATAATCGGAGTAGTATTGGCTTTTCCTACTATCAGGCAGGGCTACTGCTTGCATAAAATTATGGTCGTTAAAAAGCACCGTGGCCAGGGTATTGGCGCAAAACTTTTGACTGCTTTATTAGCTGCAATTGATTCTGAAAATGCATCATGTTTTCTTACCGTTTCTCCAGCTAATCGCGATGCACTCAAGCTCTATCGCCAGTGGGGATTTACTGAGGAGAAATTTCACATCGGATATTATCGTGCAACAGAGGATCGTTTTCTGCTAACTCGTCCACGTAACGAACGTAACCCCAGATGAAAATTGATGCCATCGATATATTCCATGTACGCATGCCACTGGTGGAACCGTGGCACACCGCCTATGGGAGCGATGATGCGATTGAATCAATTATTTTAAGAATGCGTAGTGCCGGCGTGGAAGGATGGGGCGAAAGCTGTCCTCTCGCGCTACCTTGCTATAGCTCGGAATATGCTTCAGGAGCATTTGGCGTTCTTCGAGATTGTTTTGCCGCCCGTCTGATCGGGCAAGACATTAGAACTGGTGAAGATTTGCAACAACGACTCCAGTTATTTAAGGGGAACTGGTTCGCCAAGGCAGCATTAGATACCGCTTGGTGGGATCTTTATGCCCGAGCACTGGGACAACCGCTTTATCGCGTCTTGGGTGGCAGTAGATCGACGCTTTCCGCTGGTGCTGATTTTGGTATTCAAAAATCTGTAGAAAATCTTGTCGATTTAGTAGGTGCAGCCGTGCAGTCAGGCGCACCACGAATCAAGTTAAAATATTCACCTCAATGGGGCTTCCCCGTAGTAGAAAAAATTAGGCGTTCTTTTCCCGATGCTATTTTGCATATTGACTGTAATGCAGCCTATTCACTTTTGGATCAACCGATGTTTCAGGATTTAGACAGCCTTAACCTGGCTATGTTCGAGCAGCCCCTAAACTCTAATGATATCATTGATCACGCTACACTTCAATTCGGTGTAAAAACATCAATTTGTCTCGATGAATCGATTAACTCTGTGCACAGCATGAAACAGGCAATTGCGTTAAAGTCATGTCGTTGGGTTAATATCAAACCTGGCCGAGTCGGGGGGGTGACCATCGCTCGGCAAATTCACAATCTCTGCCAATCCGTAAACATACCCTGCTGGGTCGGCGGCATGCTAGAAAGTACTATTGGGGCTATGCACTGTGCGTCATTGGCAACCCTCCCTAATTTTCGCTATCCCGCTGATGTGTTTCCCTCCGCACGATTTTATACTTCAGACCTTGCCGAACCACCATTGCATTTCAGTAAGCCTTGGCAATTTAGCCTGCCAGATTCACCAGGCATTGGGGTCGTACCAAATCAGGCTCGACTGAAAAAATTTTCCCTCCAGCAGGCCAATTTCAGAGCATAACCGGAGTGAGCCTGAACTGGAGGCTTTAGCGCTAATAGCAACTGAGGGAAAAAGCCGGATCGACTTGATATAAATTTACTCGGGTCCGCTTCTGGCTTTGAACCGCGGGCGCATCCCTAGGCAAGAATCGGCAGTTGCCCTTCAGGGTTTAGTTGCGTTTATTTTGTCGATGGGGTGGCTAGATTTGAACTCACCTAAAAAGCTTGGCCAAATTTATATGGTCTTAAAAAAGAACCAATGCCAAAAGGTTGAGTAAGTATTACTAATTGTACAAATTATATATTCTCCCACAAAAACCATGAACCAAAAACATATTATAGTTAGCATCAGCCTGTTTTTAGTGCAGGCTTCGCTCCAAGCTCAGATTACTAATTCTCAGCCAGTTGACAAAAAAAGTGCTGACGAAGTTATTCAACTGTCACCTTTTACCGTTTCGCAAAAAGGCGATCGAGGATACAATGCCGTAAATACGCTTGGAGCATCTCGCATGAATACCGAGATTAAAAATACTCCAATGTCAGTCGTCGTTATCAATCAACAGTTCATTCAAGATAATTTGCCGATTGATGCTTATCAAGCTGTGCGGTATACCTCTGGCGTATCTGGTGCTGGGGCCCCTTATTCAGGGCAGATGACCTTAAGAGGTCAGAATACAGCGGGAGCTACTTACTCCGATGGGATCGTTGATAATGTTTTAATTGGGGGGGCCAATATGATAAGTATGCCCCTGATTGATCGGATTGAGTTAATTAAGGGTCCAGCAGGTACGCTTTATGGATCACATAATAGTGGGGGCATCGTTAATGTCATGTACAAGAAACCTCTGCCTGTTGCGCAAACAATCCTGCAACTAAATGCGGGCCTAACCCTGCCCACAAAAGGTTTTGTTTTGGACAACACTGGACCACTGAACGATAAATTCAATTACCGCCTGATCTTGGCTGGCGATCAAGGCAAGAGTTTCCGGGGTGATCTCGATTCAGAGGCTACGGTGGGGCTATCAGGCGATTACAAATTAAAATCAGGTGGAAGTTTGTATTTACAATATAATAGAATCCATCCGGTGCGTTCGACCAATTCTTTTCCTTGGTTTGCGGATAAAGACTATAAGATATCTACCTTTCTGCCCCGTGATCAACCGATTGGAGAAAGGGACTCTCGTCGCGACCATGTAGTCACGCAAATAAATGTTATTCTGACCCAGCCATTTAAATTTGCTAATATTGATTGGACAGCACGTTTTGCCTTTCGAAATATTATCGCCGATTCGTATGCAGCACTTTATGAGAGCGGTGATTCAGAGTATGGATTTTTCGACAAATTTGGCGTTCAATTCGGCAATAGAAGCAATGCCTCTTTTGCTGATCCACGTTTTGATCACGTCGAAATGAGAACTCGTAGTCTTTCACAGCAAACCTTTCAAGGTCATGGTTACGTCAACAATATCGATGTCGTGGGCGATTTCAACCTGGGGCCTGTAAAAAATAAATTACTTATTTACGGCACGTATGAGACGGGAAGACTCTTTAATCAACTCTTAGCAAACACGTACGCTGGCATTAATCTCGCCGAAGGAAAGCGTGTTTACTACATAGACAGTAAGAGTATTCAAGCGCGCTACTTGACTATTCCAGTATTGGCGACTTCCAATCGAACATATACTGATACTTTAGCCGCAGCCAGTCAGATAAATTCATCTATGTTAGATGACAAATTAATCTTCGTGTTTGGTTTCCGTAAGGATCAGAGGGTGCAAAGTATCCGAAAGCTTAACAATGTAGGCAACATCGTCGATGATGAACGCAATGGTACCAGTAAGAAATTTGGCCTTGTTGCTAGGCCAATTACCTCCACTGCATTTTATTACAATTATGCGGAAACATTTCTTCCACAAGGTTTTACCCCTAATGGTGACAAATGGCCTAATCTTATTCCGATCAACAATGAAGCAGGGATTAAATGGAATAGCCCTAGCGGGAGGTTCGTAGTTAATCTCGCTCACTTCAAAACTGTCACTGACAATGTCTTGGTGTTTAGACAGACGGGGGAAGTGGATAAAAACGGTGTGCTTATCTCAACACAACTGGCTGGGGGGCAACTAGTCGTTAAGGGTTGGGAGTCTGATTTTACCGCTGCCATTAATGAGAATATATCAATTTTTGGCGGAATAGGAAATTTAACTTCGGTTAATGCGCTGGGGGTGCGTGCTCGTGCGGTTCCGCAAGGACTTAATTGGAAGGCATTCATAAAATATTCTTCAATCGACGGTATCTTCAAAGGCGCATTTATCGGCTACGGTTATGAGAAAAATGCCGATCGTGCTGGTGATAGCGGTGATGGTTTCAACATGCCCGGCTATACAGTAGCCGATATGGTAATCGGCTATAAAAAAGGACGCTGGTCGACGCAGATTAATATAACAAATCTGATGGATGATGTGTACGCTTCGATCTCAGTGGCTCCTACCATCATCTACGGCGGTGACCCGCGGAATATTAGGTTAAGCACCACTTATCGTTGGTGATCCGGATTTGAAATAATTTTTATTTTAAGTTATTTTTTTCTGTCAGCACTTAGATAAAATTTAGCTTCAACTGTTTATTTACCAAGCTCGGCAAAGATGTTTAATCTTCGCCGAGCTTTTTTATAAAGTTAATTTTGTAAAAACTAAGTGCTAGATTGCATTTAAAATCCGACGAAGTAATTATAATATATGAAATTAAATTTTTTGATAGCCACGCCTATTAGTCTAATTTTTTCGCAGCTCTACGCACAAGATAGCGTCCCAACACTTGATCTTTCTCACGATAGTGCTCGGCAGGTAATCATCGCCCAAGGCACCACTGAACAATATCAGGGTCATCCCTACTCAGTTATTATGCCTGATGGGCTGACGGTATTTTGCGTCTGGAGTCGAAAGCACGGGGGACTAGCGGGTCCAATGGCTAAAAGTACTGATGGCGGGCTTACTTGGACCAGACTCGATGACCGCATGCCCAAGGGTTTTGAAAAGCATGATAATTGCCCTAGCATATATCGAATGGTCGATGTGGTGGGGAAAGAATACCTTTGGGTTTTTTCCGCCCAGCCTCTTATGCCCAGGATTGTCAGTCGTGATGCTGGGCAAACTTGGCTTGAAGAAAAACCTCTGGGCTTGGCCTGCGTAATGTCATTCAGTACTATAATCTCCAAGAATCCAGGAGTTCAGGATGGAAGGTATTTGGGTTTCTACCATCGTGAAGCCTACAATGACGGAACCCCAAAGTTGAGTGAGCGGCATGCGACGGATCCCGCCAAGGGGACAACACATTTGCAACTTATGCTGACGGAAACATCAGATGCTGGCTGGAATTGGTCCGAACCTAAGGTAATTGCAGAATCAGAAGTTTACGCTTACGCTGAACCCTGTGCTTTCTGGTCACCTGACACCCAAGAGATCGCTGTCCTAATACGAGAAAATAAGGGTTATGGAGGGATTAACAGGCGAGCGATGATGATGTTTTCAAAAGATAAAGGCGCGACATGGACCAAACCTGTACAAAGTTCTTGGGAACTGACAGGGCACCGGCATATCGGCACATATCTGCCGGACGGCAGGCTATTTTTTGCTTTTAGGGATACAGCATTGGGCTCCCAGCATGACCCGAAGTCATGGCAGGGTAAATCGTACCCAGGATTAGTCGGATGGGTTGGTTCTTACGATGATTTGAAAGCAGCCCGACCTGGACAATATCGGGTCAGGTTGCTTTATAGCTACGCTGGGTCGGATTGCGGCTATCCTGGAGTATTTGTTACCAAAGATGGTTCTATTGTCGCGTTGACCTATATAAAATATGATCAAGGTAGCAATAAACAGTCCGTGGTGAGCACTCGCTTCAAGATAGGAGAACTCGACGTTCTAGCTCGCTCCAGTTCTTCGACTTTACTTCGTTAATCACCCCAGACGGGATGCTTTTTCGAGTTATTCAGAAAGTTATCGGGTTGGTGAGATCATGTTATCAGTAGTGGTTTGTCGATCCTCGCCGTAGGTCAACCCCGAGTCAGAAATTCAGAGGGTCGGTCTAGCGGCTGAGCGGGTCATAAAAACCTGAGCCAGGTGGAATGTTAGTTTGCAGCGCTGGTTGACGTGATGACTCCGGTGGTAGTTGGGATTGGTAGGGATCTCACCCCGCGACGAAGCGTTGCGGGGTGAGATAGCCGAGCGAGCTGTGCGGCCGCTCGGTGTTGTAGTCCTGACGGAAATCTCGGACGAAGACGGGCACTTCGGTGAGGGTTCAGAGCTGCTCGCGGTTTAGGAACGCATCGCGGAAGCTTTCTTCAAACAGTATTCCGCAGATTGGTCGGGGTGATGTAGCTCGGCTTAATTTTTTGCTCCACTAGCCACTGCTTGAGTTTCTTCGCGGTAAATCCCGAGCCAAGATATCAGGGAATTTCAGTATTCTTATATACCTAAAATAAATTACACCCATAAAAGCATTTTAGAATGAGTATACATATTTATTAGTTGTTTTTTAACACCAAAATTGATCCTATATTAAGATGAAGTCATTGCCCCTAAATCGTTCACGAGTAGAAGCGAGCATTGCAGTCGCCAAGACTGTTTTCCAGCATTTACAGATCTCGTTGCCGGGATTTGCGCGGTGGACCGCAGCTGAATGGAATCAAGCCAAAGCCGATTATGATGAAATCCGCGACTGCATGCTGGGCTGGGATGTGACTGATTTTGGTGGTAGTAATTTTGAGAATATTGGCCGAACGATTTTTACTCTGCGCAATGGTAACCTCCATGACGCGCGCTATTTTAAAAGCTACGCAGAAAAAATTATTCTTTTCCCCGAGGGGCAGCGAGCTCCCGCACATTTTCATCGCACTAAGCGGGAAGACATTATCAATCGCGGCGGGGGAGTCGTTTGTGTGCAGCTTACAAGCACAAGCATTGATGATCAACCAAGTGTAGACCCACTGATTGTTGTGCTTGACGGTCGTAGTAAGACAATCGCAAGCGGTGATATCATCCGGTTAAACCCTGGCGAGAGCTTATGTGTGCTGCCACGTACTATTCACCAATTCTGGGGCGACGAGGGTACTGGTCTCCGTATTGATGGCGTAGGCTATACGGTGGGTAGCGAAGTTTCCAGCGTCTGTGACGATCTCAAAGACAACTTTTTTTTCAGTGATTTTACGCGCTTTCCGCGAATTATTGAGGATTCACCGCGAATACACTATCTCTGCAACGAGTATCCTGCTGCGACCCTAGGCCGTTAGTATCCGTTTAGTGAATCCTAAGCTGAACTAGCTTTTAGCTCTTACCCTCGAGGTGATTAAAAGTGATGCGTCAATACGGATGCCTAGGTCCTTTGAATCAAAAAAATCTCATCAATTTAATCGAGGAAACACATAACGCTCAGTAGCTCTTTAGGCTTAAATTCGCCATGGTCCCTAAATTAATTAAAGCTCGCCAGTCGAAATCAAGATTTAAGATGCGGATATCTAATGCGGGACAAGATTAGCGTAAAATAATTTCTGAACCCATAACTTAATTGGTAATGATAGAATTTAATAAGATTCTCTGGAAGACCCTTGCCACCGGAATTATCTCTCCGGAAGGGCCAGCAGTAGATCGGCAAGGCAATATATTTCTGGTCAGTCGCTGGAGCGGTCGCGTCGTAAAAGTAAGCACATCTGGGGAAGTTTCGGAACTTGTCCAAACGGGGGGGAAGCCTCAAGCGGTTGCTTTCCATTCGTCAGGTGACTTGCTCTTAGCTGATGCTAGAAATCTAGCGTTACAACGAGTCAGCCTAGCTGGGTCGATCTCCACAGTCGCTAATACAGTAGGTGGTAAGCCGTTTCTTGGTCCAAATGATCTTGTGATCGCTGAATTGGGCATCGTTTATTTAACTGACCCTGGACTCGATTTTAACGGCCTTGGCCGCATTTTGCGCATCGATACGATTCGTGGGAATGTTTCGATATTGGCCACCGGCTATCGCTTCCCTAATGGCATTACGATTACGGCCGACGGACGTTACTTGCTGGTGGCGGAAAGCGTGACCCATCGCGTGCTGCGCTTCGAATTGCTCGAGGGCGGAATCCGCCTTGGGATACCTGAAATATTCTGCCAATTTACTGATTTTTATCCTGATGGAATTGCCTTTGATGCCGAGGGTAACTTGCTGGTCACACTTTGTGGTGGCGGGACGCTGGCCGTCGTCTCGCCGACGGGCCAGATCGTAGGCTCAATCACAACCGGAGGTAAGGGATGTACTAACTGTGTTTTTGGTGGAGATGATTTCCAGACGCTTTACCTCACTGAGGATGATCAACAGGCGCTGCTTTCCACCCGCTGGCCTATCCCGGGACAACGTCGCTATTCACGTAGCTTTAGTTGAAAGAATGGCTAAGTGATTGTTCCACGGCACTCAACTTATTTTTGTTTGTATACTAACGTATAATATTTATTATTCCTATTCTGGTTTTTGCTTCGCGATCGAGGTAATTGCCGAGATTTTAAACGCCACGTTGAAGCTATGCTACATCATGATATCTTTATGAAAAATATAAAAAATGCGCTGATTATTTTTTTATTTTATCCGTTAGTCGTTATTGCTGCGACGATCAATCCTCCAGGCGCGGCCGCTCGTTACGAGCGCTACATCGCGGTTGATGACGCCTGCGGTTGGCCTCAAATCACAGTACTGCCCGACGGCACTTTGAGTTGCTTGCTCTGGCCACATCCACTCCATGGCTTTACCGAGGGCGCCGCGGAGTGCTGGAACAGTACGGATGGTGGGCGCCATTGGGTAAAAACAGGCGTGCCGGTGCCTTACACCCCGACTAAAAATCGAATGAACGTTGCGGCAGGTCTGGCGGCGGACGGCAGCTATCTAGCTCTGATTAGTGGCTGGGATATGCGCATGCCACTTGGTTGGCGCCCGGATCCACTTAGCGCTAATACAACTAAAAATTCCTATAAAGATGCGAGCACCTTGAGTCCGGTTCCTGCACGCTCTAATGACGGAGGACGCACTTGGAAGCAATTTGCGGCAATTGATGCACAGCAGCCGAGCGGTCAGGGGATTATCCCATTTGGTCGTATTGCGCCGCTGAACGACGGTACGATTGGTGTAATGATGTATCGAGATGAAGTGGCGTTTTTTACTAGTGCTGATGCCGGATTATCCTGGAAAAAACGCGGGCAATTATCGCACGACCGCACTTTTAATGAGACCGCTTGGTTGACTCTAGCAAACGGCGATCTCTTTGCCGCCTCGCGGAGCTATGGCAAAGGCAATGGTGGAGCCCATAGCGCTAGCGACGGCGCGGTTGGGCAACACCTCGAAGCTTATCGATCGACGGATGGCGGATTAACCTGGAAGGCCGAGGGTCCGCTAACCCTGCCCATGCAGCATCCGGCAGATTTGACGCGCCTACCAGATGGTCGCATCTTGCTTAGCTATGGGGTGCGTAACGCTGGTGATTGGGGGATTAATGTGCGTATAGGTGACGCAACTGCGCGTTTTTGGTCGGCCCCATCGCGCCTAGTCGACCTTGAGGGCTCGACTGACGAACCGACCGTAGCCCGGCCGCATCGTGATGGTGGCTATCCCTCAACCGTTGTGTTAGCAGACGGTACGCTAGTTACCGCCTATTATTCCCGCGGGGTTCCCGCGCATCAACGTTACCATGTTGGGGTCATTCGTTGGACCCTTCCCGCGATAGAAAAATCCCCTCTTTCACCGTAATTTTAGATCTATCAAGTTACCTCAAACTATGGCCTCCCGTATGAGAAATTACCCCATCACCTTGTTTTTAGCCTGTAGCTTGCAAAGTATTTCAGCACCAGCTGTCGCTGAAACATTAATTCCCCTGGCAGCGAATACGCCTCAAATTCTCGTTAACGATTCTCGTCTCCATCTGGCCTTTGGTCTAGAGAATCTCGTCATCGCTGGAGGCCTTCAACCTTCGATGCTTTATACGCGTGAGGGGAGTATTGTCGTTCAATCACACCAGCCTGAAGCTTCCTTGCCTTCGAAACGTTACGTATCGCATAGCGCTATGGGGACCGTTGTTTCTCATAATAATGGGCAAACTTGGTCGCCATTTTTACCTCAATCTGGGCATAATGGCGTAAATATGGAAGGAGGGGCCATTCAACTTCGCGATGGGTCGATTATCTCCCTTGATACCTATATTACCCCCGGAAAAACCCCGGGATCTGGGGAGGGGCAGCTCTATTCTTCGCACGACAGTTGGCATACACTCCAGGGACCTTACGACATCACCTTTAATCTTCCTGCGGTTAATTTTAATGGTTCATCGGATGACAATGGAAATCCCCATACCGCCGTACGACTCCATCGCCGCATCCTGGAACTGCCGAATGGTGATTTGCTGACGACCCTGTACGGGTGGTTTGCGGGCGACAACACGCCTTCGGCTTACATGGCGACGATGCACAAGACACGGGTCGTGCTCCTGCGTTCTAAAAATCGCGGA